>Ga0164243_10006596_pt1 | contig 17527 bp, 9 predicted proteins | sample OricompcompostOP_FD_108781 | JGI IMG/M metagenome (GOLD analysis project Ga0164243, IMG submission 108781) | Organic Plus compost microbial communities from Emeryville, California, USA - Original compost - Organic plus compost (OP) | ecosystem: Engineered > Solid waste > Mixed feedstock >... | reverse complement strand
GGCGAGCGTCGGGTCGCTGCCCGGCAGGCCGCTGTCGGCCGCGTCGACGATCGGCGCGGTGACCGGCGTGGGGCCGGTGCCGACGCCCGGGAACGACCGGCCGTCGCCGAGCGTCACGGTCTTCGTCGACGAACGGTCGTGGGTGCCGGCGGCGGCGGTGGTCGTCCACGGCATGCCGTTATCGACGGTCGAAGCGCCCGGCCCGCTGTTGCCGGCCGAGGTGGCGACGAAGACACCCGCGCTCGCGGCGTTGAGGAACGCCAACTCGACCGCGCTGAAGCCGTCGTTGTCGTCGCCGATCGAGTAGTTGATGACGTCGACGCCATCGGCGACGGCCTGGTCGATGGCGGCGACGATGTCGACGCTGTTGCCGGACGACTGCGTGCCGGCCGCGGTGGCGTAGAGCACCTTGTAGATCGCGAGCCGCGCGGCCGGCGCCATGCCCGAGAGCACACCCGCGACCGACCCGTTGATCGTGGCGGTCACGCCGTAGTTGCCACCGGCGGTGCTGGCCGTGTGTGACCCGTGGCCGTAGTAGTCGCGCGGGGAGTCGTATTCGTTGGGGTTGCGCTGGGAGATGCCGTTTGAGGCGTACCAGCGCGCGCCGATCACCTTGTTGTTGCAGGTGACGGGCCCCTCGGCACCGGTCACGCAGGTGCCGTTCCACTTGGCGTCGATCTTCGCCTGGTCGCGGCGCGGCTTTGGCAGCGGCCCGAAGCTCGGGTTCTCCGGCCAGAAGCCGGAGTCGATGACGCCGATGATGACACCCTCACCGGCCCGCTTGGGATCGCCGAACTGCTTGCGCCAGGCCCCGCTACGCCCGTCGAGCCCGACGAACTCGGGCGTCGTGAACGTGTCGCCGTGGACGATCTCGTTCTTCCAGACGTTGGCGACGCCGGGCGTCCGCTTGAGCCGCTCGGCCTCGGCTGCGGTCAGCTCGGCCGAGAAGCCGGCGAAGACCAGCGTGTAGTCGTATTTGACGCGGGCTTCGCTGACGCCGGCCTTCTCGAGGACGTCGGAGCGGCTGCGGGTCAGATACTGGCGGTAGGCCTTGACATTGCCGGCGGTGCTGTCGAGCTTGGCGCCGCCCTTGGTCTTGGTCGCGGCGAGCCCGGCGACACCACCGTTGTAGGTGGCGGCGGGCGCGTTGGCGGTCTGGACGATGTAGGTCTGCGTGGGCGCCCCGGCCCCCGCGTCCGGCACCGGCACCGGCGGCGCGGCGTGCGCGGCGGCCCCGGTCAAGGTGAAAGCAGAGAGGGTCGCGGCAGCGACCAGTGCGGCCACCGAGCGACGCCGCCCGGCACGAGGGATGCCCAACATGGACGGAAGACTATGGTCCGCATCGACGGCGAAAGAACCCTTGAGGCTCCCGACGAGGGTCAAGTGAAGGGTGAAGACGAGGGTTACCCGACCCCGGACGGGCCGGGCGTCAGTCTACGACGCATGATGGCGGGAGATCCCGATACTCGTCATGGGCTTGTCTGCAGGTGTCCGGAGGTCGCCAATGGGAGAGAAGCCGGAACGGTCCCGGACGCCACCGCCCCTGAGCTCTACCGTGTCGCGGCAGATGAGCCGGATGCCGCGCGCATCGACCGGACCTGAGCTGCTCGTAAGGCGCGAACTCCACCGTCGCGGTCTTCGCTACCGAGTGAATCACCGAACTCTTCCAGGGCGACCTGACATCGTCTTCACACGTGTTCGGGTAGCAGTCTTCATCGATGGATGTTTCTGGCATATGTGTCCTGATCATTGCGTTCTGCCCAAGAACAACGCGGACTGGTGGTTAGCCAAGCTTCAGCGCAACGTCGAGCGGGACAGGGAGAAAGACGCCGCACTCCACCAGCTGGGCTGGGAGGTCAAGCATTTCTGGGAGCACGAAACGCCGGTGGCGGTGGCGACATCGATCGAGCGTGAATGGCATCTGCGCCGAGGCGGGCATGACCTGGGTAGGTGATCATGACGGGTCATGTGACATCCTGGTCGTCACGGACGGTTTACGGAGGTGTGGCGATGAGCGGAAGATCATGGTTCGGGGTTGCGCCGTCGGCGGCTCGACTGACCAACTCCTTGCGCGACATCGGCTATGACTTCGTGTCCGCCGTCGCCGACATCGTCGACAACAGCGTTGCCGCTGGTGCTACGCGGGTCGAGGTGTTGATCGAGTTTGATGGGTCCGACTCTCGAGTGCTGATCGTCGACGATGGAGAGGGCATGTCGCCCGGTGCCGTCCTCGAGGCTTTCCGGTTCGGAACTCGCCGGTCCTACCGAGACGGGGACCTCGGCCGCTACGGACTCGGCCTGAAGACGGCGTCGCTTTCGCAATGCAGGTCGGTAACAGTTGTCACCCGAAACTCTCCGAACGTCGTGCGCACCTGTGCCCGCACACTCGATCTCGATGTGGTCGAGGAGTGGGACGAATGGGTTGTTGTCGATCCTGGACCTGACTTGCAGGTGAAACGCGCCCGAGGCTGGTTGGCCGAAGGCACCGGAACAGTGGTCATCTGGCGTCAGCTCGATCGGGTGCTTCCAGAAAATCGCCCGGACGGAGGTTGGGCGCGACGGCGGCTCGACAACCTCGCCGCGCGGACGGCCGAGCACTTGGGCATGGTGTTCCACAGGTTCATCGAGGGCCTTCAGAGCCGCGCACAGCTGGTCATTTCGGTGAACGGGGAAAAGGTCCGGCCTTGGAATCCGTTCGCACCTGACGAGACGGCGTCGACGGAGTTGCCGCCACAACGCTTCCAGATCAGTCTCGGCGAAATCGCAGGAACAGTCGCGCTCCGTCGATTTGTTCTCCCCTCCCGCGACCGGTTCTCGACATCTGCCGAGTTTGAGCGGTTGTCCGGCCCGATGAACTGGAACCGGCAGCAAGGTCTTTACATCTACCGGGCCGACCGTCTCGTGCAGTCGGGTGGTTGGGGTGGGATCAGGGGCATCGACGAGCACACAAAGCTTGCGAGAGCTTCAGTCGACTTCGGCACCGAGCTTGACCTTCTCTTCAACATCAACGTTTCGAAGATGCGTGTGTCCCTGCCACCGCAGCTGCGGCAAATGCTTGAGCCGCCCGTCAACGAGCTGTGCGTATACGCCAATGATGCATACCGCAAAACGTCGGTCGTTCCGCCGTCCCGGATACCGCCCGACCTCGGCGCATCTGCAGAGATGAGGATGGCGGCACACTCTGCCGCGACCGCCGGTCTCGCGCTGCGGGCCGCTGCCATGCAGGCGGGCGAGTGGGCGGCTTGGCAACGGATCGCAGGCGTCCTTAGTCAGCAAGCGCCGGACGTCTTCGAGACCCTAGGACTCGACTGACGGGGCTTGGTCGAAGAGGTCCGGGGGCGAAAGATCGGCTCCGCGACAGAGCTTCTGGAGGGGGCAGGAACCGCAGAGTGGAATCTCGATCGGGCGACAGAGCGTGTTCGCGAGCTCGACCAGGCCGAGATGAGCATGGCGCGCGTCACTGTCGTTGCCGATCATCCGCGCAACCGCCAAGCGCCCGTCGGTCAACCGGTTTCGACGGTCGACTGGGTCGCCGGTGAATCGCGCGGCCACCCTGAGGACGCCTTTCGTCACCAGAACCGGCTCTTCGGCCTCGTCTTCACCCGCCGCGGGAACGACCAGCACGGCGAGATCGGCGAGCGCCTCGAACAGCCCGGGAATCGAGCGCAGCGCCGCGTCATCTGAGAGTGCGTCCGGGTTGGCGGCCAGCTTTCCGGCCAGTTCGAGCACGCGACCTGCGCGGGCCTCCTTGCCCGTCCACCGTGCGATCTCCACCAGCTCGGGTTCGCCGAGCACCGTTTCCTGGGGTTGAGACCAACGCTGCAGAAGAGGCCACAGCAGACGGACCTGATCCGCGTGTGAACGGTCGAGAAGGATCTCGGATTGGATGACCTGCCAGCGAGTCTCTGCCCGCAGCCATGGGATGCCACGCACGGGTGAGTCATCGAACCATCGCGCAAGCAGGGCAGCCACCTCACGGGTGGAGGTGAGGGCCGAGGCCCGTCGGTCGAGACTACGTCGGATGGCACCGCCCAGCTGTTCGCCGAGCAAGGGAGGCACTGCATTGCCGATCTGACGGAACGCGGCTGACGGTGGCCCCGCGAAACGGAAGTCGTCGGGGAACGTCTGCAGCCGGGCGGCTTCCCGGACGGTGAGGGTCCGTCCCTGTCGCGGATGGATGTACCAGTAGCCGTCCTTGGCGATGTGCGCAGTGATCGTGCGGGACAGACCGTGCTCGTCTAGGCGCTTGTATTTGTCGTCGAAGATGTCGTCGCGATAGCGCTTCATCTCCTCGGGCAGATCGGAATAGCGCGTTGACGCATCCATCAGCTCGAACGCTCGTGCGTCGTCCTCCCGAACCGGTCGTGTAATGTGATCGAAAATCTTGTTTCGGTCTGCCTCGGCGACCCCCCGACGCATACGCCGCTGGAAATCGGTCACGGGAGCGGCGTAGCCGGCCCAGCCCTCGGCGCCGCCTTCGGGGCGCCAGCCACCCTCGACCGGCGGAAGGTCGCCGATCGCGTTCCAGACGGAAACCCGGTCGGGAACCTCGACGGGCCAGTCGAAGGCAGCACCGTCCGCCAGAGCGACGATGATCAGACGTTGGCGGAACTGCGGAACACCGTAGCGCCACGTGTCCACGGCCCGAGCCTCGACACCATAGCCCATGGCCTCCAACTCGTGGATCATCGTGCGGAAGATGAACATTTCTTTGTCGAGTGCCATGTCCGGCACATTTTCCATGACCACACCGGACGGTCGTGCGAGCCGTACGACCTCAAGGAACGACCGCCAGAGGTCACGGCGTTCGTCATAGGGATCCCGCTGGGCGTGTCGGACACGATGGCGGATCATGGACCGGCCTGCCTTCGAGAAAGGCTGGCATGGGGGACCGCCCGCGAGAACCTCGATTCCGGCTTCTCGTACAAGGTCTGCGACCTGCCGGATACGGTCGGGATCGCCAAGATCCCAGTTGACGCTCAGCCCACCATGATGATGGCGGTGCGTTTCTACGGCCTCGGCGTCATGGTCGACCGCTAGGACGATGGTGTATCCGGCATCCTCGAGCCCAAGACTCAACCCCCCTGCACCGCTGAACAGGTCGGCGGCCAACCGCTGGCCGGACTTCCGGGCGTGCTGCGCGAAGCGCAGCAGCTCTTCGGGGTCGGTGCAGGCGTCCGGGTGCGATGGCAACCGCACGAACGGGCCGCGCACCAGCTTGACGCCGTATCCACGGCGCTGGTCCCCATTCCTGGGGCCGCGTCGAGGATCCGTCACGATCACGGACCTTACCCTCTCCGGGATCAAAGTGACCCGGCACCGGGAGAGAACGCCCCGCGGGGGGACAACCGATCCGCGCGCATCGCCGATGGCCGGTCGTCCCTCGGGTGAGGATTCATCCTCCGAACGGTGGCCCTCGGGTGCCGTTCATCGTGGTGACGACCCGCGGCAACGGTAGGAACAGCCTCCACCGAACGGTCCGAGTTCATTTCACCCTGCGCGACAACTCCCAAAAGGTTACCAACGCCTGGTTGCTGGGCTGTCTACCGAGGATCGCGTCCCTATACTGCGAGCACCACCCATTTCCCGGAAATCGGCGGGCATCGTTGGCGGACCAACGGACTCCTTCGCGATGTGGCCGCGCCCTCGACCCGGGAAACGACACCCCTGGTCACTGGAGATGGTCTTACGTTGGACTACGACATCGTCAACCCCGATCCAGCAGGCACAATCACATCGCTGCGGTCTTTCGGTTACACGGTGGAGGCGGCGATCGCCGACCTCATCGACAACAGCGTTGCGGCGCAGGCTCGGGCAGTCGATGTCTATTTCACCTGGGACGGACCGGCGTCGTGGGTTGCCGTCGTCGACGATGGCACCGGAATGGAGACCGACCAACTCGTATCGGCGATGACCGTAGCGGCGCGCGGCTCGTACGACTCGCGTGCCGATGGTGACCTCGGTCGTTTCGGTATGGGACTCAAGAGCGCCTCGTTCTCGCAGGCGGAACGGTTGACGGTCGCGAGTCGCTCGGGCTCCGGAGTGATGTCGATCAGAACGTGGAACTTGTCGGTCGTCGCCAAGACGGCAGAGTGGCGGTTGCTCCACGACGCTGACGACTCCACTTGCGCGGTCATCGAGCGGCTACTTCCCGAGGGCGTACGTGGCACGGTTGTGATGTGGCGCGACCTCCACCGGTTCAGCGGCATCGGGACCGCGGCAGACGCACAGGCACAGCAGCAGTTCTACGCCGAGGTCGGGCGCGTCGAGGAGCACCTGGGGATGGTCTTCACACGTTTTCTTTCGGGGAGCAACCGTGTAACGATCACAGTCAACGGCTCGCCGGTGCCTCCGTGGGACCCCTTCCTCGGAGGGCATCCTGGGGTTCAGGCACTTCAGGTCGAGCAGATCCCTGTCGACGGCCATATGGTTCGTGTCGGGGCATTCATCTTGCCGCATCCTCGTCGACTCGAAAACCTCGCGACCAAGGCAGCCGGCCCCGGCGGCTGGCTCGAACGTCAAGGGTTCTACGTGTACCGCCGCAACCGTCTGATCCTGCCGGGCGATTGGCTGGGCATCAAGGGATTCCGCCGCGACGAGCGGTACAACCTTGCCCGCGTCGCCGTGGACGTCCCTGCCGAAGCCGACGCCGATTGGGCCGTCGACGTCCGCAAGTCATCGGCGGTGCCCCCTGTCGGCATCCGTCGTCACCTGCAACGGATAGGAACTGCGGCACGCTCTCGCGCAGCAGAAGTGCTCAGCCATAGGGGACGGATAGCAGCGAGACAACATGCCGCCGAGTTCACCTACGCGTGGAACGTCGATCGACGCGATGGACAGATCCGATGCCGGATCAACCGGAACCACCCGCTCGTTCGGGAGGTGCTCAAGGGCGGGCCTGACGTGATCAGCGACACGAAGGCGCTTGTCCGACTTCTTGAGGAAACCATTCCCGTGGCCGCGCTCCGTCTCATGCATGAGGCAGATGCCGCCGACGACCCGGAACCGTTCCTGGATTCGGCTCCCGATGAGGTCCGAGAGGTCGCGGACCGCATCTTCCGTGCCCTTGTCGGCCAGGGACAGACCCCGGGCGAGGCCCGAAAGCGTGTCGCGCTCATGCCTCCGTTCGATCAGTACGAGGGGTTCTGGCGGCAGCCATGAACGAAACGACCCAGATGCGAGGAAACCGATGACCACCTTCAGCGTCAATACGGACGATGACTTCGCTCAAGCCGTTCGCCTCGCTCTCGCCGCGCTGCCCCAGGACCGTCCTGCCGGTACGGAGGATGTCCGGTCGACTGTGGACTTGATCTGCGCGATGCAGCGGGCGCGCGGGAAGGAACTCGATCGCAACGTCCTGCTCAAAGAGATCGAGTCCCGTGTCGCAGTACACCAGGACGACGGCTTCAGCCTGGAGAACCCGAAGGAACACATCGAGTGGCTCGCGGAGGCGCGTGCGCAACGAACCTGGGAGTTCTGGGACCGCTACCGCCGCTTTCTCGAGGACGTCAAGATCCTGCCGCCCGTCGTCGTACGGCGACTGGACCAGAGCACCGACCGGGTTCTTCGTCAGCTGGAAGATCCGACCCGTCCGGGTCCCTGGCGGCGGACCGGCATGGTCGTGGGTCAAGTGCAGTCCGGCAAAACCGGGCACTACATAGGTATGGCCTGCAAGGCCGCTGACGCGGGCTACCGCCTGATCGTGATCCTCGCTGGCGTCCACAACAGCCTGCGCAGCCAGACACAACTGCGGGTCGACGAGGGACTGCTCGGTTTCGACACGCAATATCAGAGGCGTACCGATGAGGCGAACGCATCGAAGATCGGTGTCGGCGCGATGCCTGGTGTGAAACGCCTTGACATCGCATCCTGGACCAACAGTTCAGAACTGGGCGACTTCGGGCGGGCAGTTGCCAACAACGCCAACGCTCCTGTCGCCAACTATCCGGTCGTTCTGGTGGTCAAGAAACACAAGGCGATCCTGGAATACGTCCGGAAATGGATCGTTGAAGTGCAGGGCGAGCCAACGGCGGATGGCGTCGGCAAGGTTGTGAAGACCGTTCCGCTCCTCGTCATCGATGACGAGGCTGATCATGCGTCGGTCGACACCTCCAAGGAGGAGGATACGGATCCTCCGGCCGTCAACCGGGCGATCCGCAGGCTTCTGGGGAGCTTCGACAAGGCGGCCTACGTCGGTTACACAGCGACGCCGTTCGCGAACATCTACATCGACCCCGATGCCGAGCATGCAACGCTCGGCGCCGACCTCTTCCCCGACAGCTTTATCGAGAGCCTCTCTCCGCCGAGCAACTACTTTGGCCCGGAGCGTGTCTTTGGCCTGCGGAGCCGTGACCCAGAGGACGACGGCGTCGAACCACTCGCGGTCTCCCGTGACATCGACGACCACGTCGAGTGGATGCCCGAGCGGCACAAGAAGGAGCACCTCCCGCTGGATCCGATCCCCGCGTCTCTGCAGGAGGCGATCGAAGCGTTCGTGGTGACGTGCGCGGCTCGTCGCGCCCGTGGGCAGGATCGGCAGCATAACTCGATGCTGATCCATGTCACGCGCTTCGTGAATGTGCAGAACCGCGTCCGTGACCAGGTCCAGGACTTTGTGGCATTCATGCTGGAGAGGCTCCGTGATCGCATGGCCAATGAGCATCGTCTTGTCATGGACAGGCTCGAGTACCTCTGGGAGACGGACTTCGCGCCGACCACAGCCACCTTTCCCGCCGACGAGTCTGATCCGTTGACGTGGAGGATGGTCGCCCCCAACGTGCTCCCGGCCCTGCAGAAGTTGGAGGTCAGATCGGTCAACGGCTCGGCCAAGGATGCGCTCGCATACTACGAGAATCGTCGGGCCGGGCTGACCATGATTGCGATCGGCGGTGACAAGCTCTCGCGAGGTCTGACTCTCGAGGGCCTGAGCGTCAGTTACTACCTACGCGCATCGAATACCTATGACACGCTGCTCCAGATGGGTCGCTGGTTCGGATACCGTCCGGGCTACGAAGATCTGTGCCGCCTTTACACGACCCGGGAGTTGAGAGGCGCCTACCGCGAGATTGCGGCTGCCGACAACGAACTCCGGCGCGACTTCGAAGAGATGGCCGCACTCGGAGAAACGCCACGGAACTTCGGATTGCGGGTCCGCTCGTCTTCCAAAGGACTTGCGGTGACGGCGCGGAACAAGATGCGTCGCGGTGTGAAGGTCCGGCTGAGCTATTCGGGAGACATTCCGGAAACCACCATCTTCGACATCCGCGATGAGGTCCTTCGCCGGAATCGCGACAATCTTGAGCGATTCATCGCCTTTCTCGGCGAAGAGAGCGAGCCGGAACGGAGAACCGAGAGCTATCTCTGGCGCAACGTTTCTCCTGCGGACATCATCGCGCGATTTCTTGATCCGTATGTGCCTGACCGTGGCTCATACCGAGTCAGGCCTGCTTTTATCGCCGAATACATACGTCGCTGTGTCGCCAAGGGTGAGTTGTCGAAATGGTCCGTCCTCCTTGTGAGTGCCACGGGTGGCCTGCCGTTCGATATTTCCACACGGAAGATCGGGCTCGTGAAACGGCAGCCGCATCCGGAGAAGATCGTCGATAATCGTTATACGATTCGCCGCGTTCTTAGCCCGTCGGATGAAAGCCGGGACTTCACAAAAGAACAGATGGAGGCCGCCCTCGCCGGCACGGTGAAGTCTCGGGCATTCCTGGCCAAGCAGAAGGGCACCAATCTCGTCGTCCCAACCGTTCCGACGGGTCGGCCGCTTCGCGAGCAGCGAAGCGTTGATCAGCCGCTCCTCATCATCTATCCCTTGAAGCATCCGCACGACCGCAATGAGGCGACGCGCATACCGGTGATCGGTTTCGCGATCAGTTTCCCCTTCTCCGACCATCCGACGGAGACAGAGTATGTGGTGAACCAGATCTGGCAGCAGCAGGAGATCGACGACCCGTTCGCGGAGGATACGGACGAATGAGGATCCTCGAAGAGAGTTGGCGGGAACTCGAAGCGGAGCCTTCGCGCTCTGGCACGACCAGCCTTCGTCTCTTTCCGCACAGCGGCCATGACATCTTCCTTGCAGTCCAGCAGCCCGGTGGACGGCGGATGCTCGTCATCCGTGTGCCGCGCGCGGCCGCTGAGGCGTTCACCCGGCGCCAACGAACGCTCCCGTCGGCCCGCGGGATCAGTCTTGGCTTCGCCGCAGGAAACGACGGCACGCAGGAACTGCAGATCACGCTCACGGCGCCCGATCGCCGAGCCGTTTTCAATCCCCTGATCACTGACATCGCCTCGGCGGCACAGGTCGCCTCGGACGCAGAGGCGGCGCTTCTGGCAGCGACGGCCCGGTTCGGGCATTGGCAGCGGCTTCTGCAGACGATCGCGGACACCGGGCTCGGGCCGGAGCGAAGGCGTGGACTCTACGGCGAACTGAACTTCCTCCTGCGTCATCTCCTTCCGGTCCTGAATCCGGCCGAATCGGTGGAGGCCTGGACCGGACCGACCGGGACACACCAGGACTTCCAACTCCTCCGTACGGCAGTCGAGGTCAAAGCAGGGGTCGTCAAGGCGCCGGTAACGTTGGCGATCGCGAGCGAACGTCAACTTGACGACACGGGTGTGGACAACCTATTTCTCGCCCATGTCGCTGTCGACGAGCGCAGAGGCGGGACCGGCGTCTCGCTCAACTCGCTCATCGACACGATCCGGGACCGCATCGCGGGACCGGCCCGGCTGACCTTCGACGATCTGTTGTTGACGGCGGGCTATCTTGAAGAGCATCGTCGGCACTACGACGAACCGCGTTACACCGAGCGGAACCTGGCAATCTGGCGAGTGACAGGGGCGTTCCCACGTATAACACCGGCCGCCCTCCCCCACGGTGTGGGTGATTGCCGCTACCGCATCAGCACTGCAGGACTCGACCCTTACCGCGTCGACCCCGACGAGTTCGCGAAGCATCTGAAAGGGCAGCTGTGACCGACATTGATGTTCTGGAGTTCGGGCGCGACCTGGTTGCAGATGTGTTGGCCACGGCTGAGGCGGAGAATGCGGGAGCGCCGGAGACGTTCACGCGCCGAGTCCTCGACGAACTGGAGCAGGCCGGCGAACTGGAGAACACGTTCGCGGCCTACTACCGCGCCCACGGGATCGAGGTCAACGGTTACGGCGCCAACGAGTCGCTCGGCACCCTCGACCTTTTTGTCACTCACTTCACGTTGGAGCCCGAGCGTGAGCGTCTCACGCGTACTCAAGCCGAGACGATGTTCAAGCGTTTGCTCGCTTTCGTCCGCAGGTGCCGGGACGGACTCGCGCGCGACATCGAGGAGTCGAGTGACGTCCACGACATGTGTGAGGCAGTTGCGAAGGCGTTGGCGGAGAACCCGCGGATCCGTCTGTTCGCCTTCACGAACACGGTCAGCGCCGCCGCAACGATCCCTTCCAGCGAGGTTGACGATCTGGCCGTCGCGTTCGAGGTCTGGGACCTCGCGCGGCTCCATAGGCTCGCAACTTCCGGGACGTTGAGCGAGCCGATCAGTGTCGACTTCGACCCGCCGTTGCCGTGCTTGGCGACACCTGACAACGACCGTGACTACTCGGTCTTTCTTGCAATCATCTCCGGCCAGCATCTGGCCGACCTCTACGCCCGTCACGGCACGCGACTCCTCGAGCTGAACGTTCGGTCGTTCCTGCAGACGAAGGGAGGCGTGAACAAGGGCATTCGAGAAACGCTGATCCACAATCCCGACAAGTTTCTTGCGTACAACAACGGCATCACCGCAACGGCGTCGAGCGTTGAGTTCGCGGATGACGGAAGGGCTGTGCGGCGGCTTCATGATCTTCAGATCGTCAACGGCGGCCAGACTACGGCCTCCATCCATTATGCACGGACGAGAGACAAAGTCGATCTCTCTCATGTGCACGTCCAGATGAAGCTAACCCGTGTGTCGCCCGACAAGCTTTCGGAGATCGTCCCCGAGATTTCGAAATATTCGAATACGCAGAACAAGGTCACTGTCGTCGACTTCAGCTCGAACCACCCCTTTCACGTGGCACTCGAGAAGGTCACGCGATCGCTTTGGGCGCCGGCGGTCGACGGAAGCGGCCAAGAGACCCGCTGGTTCTACGAGCGCGCGCGTGGCCAGTACACCGACGCATTAGCTCGTGAGCGGACGCCTGCCAACCAGCGGAAGTTCAAGTCCCTACACCCGACCGCGCAGAAGTTCACGAAGGCTGACGCCGCAAAGTACATCCACTCGTGGGCGGGTCTCGCGTATCTCGTGAGCCGAGGAGCGGAGAAGAACTTCCGTGAACTGATGATGCGTATGGGGGACGAAGGGTCTCAGGTCAACGTCAGCTTCTGTCAGCGGATGCTCGCAAAGGCGATCCTGTTCAAGGCTACGGACAAGATCGTTGCTTCCCACGACTTCGGCGCCTACAAGATCAACATCACTTCATACACTGTCGCGCGTCTGGCCGAGGCTACCGGACGTCGAGTTGACCTTGATCGTATTTGGCGCGAACAGCGCCTGACGCCCGCCCTTACGGCGGCGATCGACGATCTTTGCGTTCCGGTACGAGACGCCATCGTGAACCCGCTCCGCCCAGGCACTAACATCGGCGAATGGGCCAAGCGACCGGAATGCTGGGAGGCGGTCCTAGCGGCCTCGTGGACGGTTCCTGCCGATCTGATCGCTGAACTGACGGATGAGCTGGTCGCTGACAGCTCGGGGACAACGATCGCCGAGGCGGCGCAGGGAGACATCGCCACGGTGATGGCAACGCCCGCGGCTGACTGGTTCGCGGTCGGCCGGTGGGCAAAGCAGACGCAGAACCTGCAGCCGTGGCAGCGTCAGCTCGCGGACACGGTGGGCCGCTATGTCAGCAACGGCTGGACGGTTACGGACAAGCAGGCGACGCAAGCGCTGCGCCTCCTGGGCGAGGCCCAGCACTTAGGCTTCCGCCCGTCGGAGTGACCGACACGAGACGACTGGGCCACCGTCGAGCGTGTCGCTGGAGGGAATGACAATGACGCCAACCATCCGAACAGACCTTCCTCCCGATGCGTACCACGACGCCCCGTGGACGCTGCTGCTTCCATGGCTCGCGCAGCACGCCGCCGGCTCGCTGCGCGATCTCACCGAGTTGATGCCAGCGCCCGACTGGTGGCTGACCGAGTCACCTGCCGTGACGACAATGGCCTCCAACCACGATGAGCTCTGCTCCGCACTCGCCCGTGTGATCATGTCGTCTCACCCCGAGACGCCTTTCGGCGAACTCCTTCCATCTGTTCCTCGCCGGCTGCCACTCACCGCAATGCCCCTCGGGAGCAGGGCGCGGACGACGCTCCAGCGGCTCGACGTCCATCTGGCAGGCGACCTTGCTCGACGCTCGGTCCGCGAGTTGTTCGATGTCCGCGGCACCGGTCACGGGACTGTCGAGGATATCGTCGAAAGCCTGGTCAGTGCTGCCATCGTCGACCACGGGGTTAACGCGAACGAAGAAGAACAGCGGGACAAAGAAGCCTCGGACGCGTTCGTCTACCGTTCGCAGCTTCCGCCCGCCCATTCCCAGGTGCTCGAAGACCTAGTCCAGCTGTCCCGATGGCGCCATGTCCGGGGCGGATCCGAGCAGCTACTGACCGTTACCGTAGAGGACGGCGCACCGGAAGAGCTCCAAGAGCTCGTCACCCGCCTCAATTCAGTAACTCCGTCGGACATTGCGCCTCAACTGAGGGCGCCAGATCCAGTCGCGGATCTCGTGGCACTGCTCGATGGTCTTGACGAACGTCAGCTTCTGATCCTCCGTGAGCGGTTCCTAGCTCCTGAACCGAAGACGTTGGACGAACTCGCGGCGGTCCTCGGAGTCAGCCGTGAGCGTGTGCGCCAGATCGAGGCTCCTGTCAAGGAACTGCTTGTCCGCACCTTTCACTACGGCACGACCGTTGGAGACCTGTTGGCGAGTTTGCGCGTCGAGATCCAGCCGGTGGCGGCCTTGTCGAGGCTGGTTGCCCGCCACCCCCAGCTCTCGCAAGAGGTTCCTCCGGTCGGAGTGCCGCTCTGGCTGGTTCTGGATCGTCTGGATGACTATTTCGAGGTGGCCGACGGTTGGGCGGTCGCGCCTGACATCGCGGCGGCGCGGGACCACACACGAACTCTTCTTGAGGACTACGGCGATGCGCACGGTGTCGTCGATCTTGCCGTGCTGTCCGGCGCGATGTCAGCCCTTTCCGAGGGCGAACTCCGGGAGTGGCTCGTCTGGTGCGGCTACGTCTTCCACGAGGGCAAAGTGCTTGCCCGCACGCGCTCCATCGCCGACCACGCCGCAGCGGTGCTGGCAGTGTCGGGGAATCCGCTGTCTCTGGACGAGATCGTCGAGCGGATGGGCTCCGGACGTAATCCACGGACGGTCGCCAACGTGCTGGCAGACGACGCTCGTTTTGTGCGAACTGACCGCGCAACCTGGGGGCTCGTCGGCTGGGAGGTCGCGGCCTACACGAGCATTAGCCATGAAATCGGCAACCTACTGAGGTTGCATCCTGATGGTGTGGCGCTCGCCGAGGTGATCCAGTCGATCACCAGTCGGTTCAGAGTGTCTCCGCTGAGCGTGCAGGCGTATGCCTCCGGACGTGATTTCCAGGTCGTTGATGGCATTGTCCATATCCGAAAGCAGCAGATCGCGCCTCGTAAGGATCCGGCGGACACGCGCCGGCTCTACCGGGAGGGTGACGTCTGGCGGTTGAAGACCACGGTGACTGCAGATCACCTTCGTGGCTCCGGGTTCCCCCTGCCGGTGGCTGTCGCTGGAATCGTTGGATGCAAGCGGGGCGACGTCATCGAGCTCGCGAGCCGCCTGGGGTCACATTCGATCCGGTGGACAGGTCTCCAGCCGTCGAGCGGCACGATCAAGCGTTTCCTCGATGCGATGGATCTCCGTGAGGGTCAAGTGATCTTCCTGGAGTTCCTGCCCGACGGGCGGTTCGATATTCGAGCCACGCGTCCCGGCGCAGACGATCTCGATCCTCAGGGGCGCGCCCTGGCTCTGACCGGAGCATCGCCCACCAGCGATGTAGATGAGCAGCGTCGACTGCTGGCCGACGCAGTCGGACTGCCGGCAGACGCGAAACCGCGGCAGATCCTCAGCGTGTACGGGCGACGGGGTGATGATGACATCGTGTCGCTGCTCGAGCTCGCATGGACACGTCCCCGCCCGGAGGCGCAAGCGGCCGGGTCCGCCACTGAGCCGATGAAGTCGCAGGACGTCTCGTAACGACCGCGAGGACGCGGTCACCGTGGCGTGTGAAGAAGGTTTTGACGACTCGATGTGCGATTGCTGTGCGTGAACCAAAGGCTAGAGCGCCGGCGCGTCGCCCAGGGCGCGGGTGAGTTGGGCGCGGTTGCGCACGCCGTGGCGGCGGTAGAGGCGGGTTAGCTTGGCCTCGATGGCCTTGACCGACAGGTGCGTCGTGCGGGCGATCTCGCGGTTGGTCGCGCCCGCCAGAAGGAGGTCGACGATGCGGCGTTCGGTCTCCGACAGGCCCGGGCCCTGGCCGCCGTCCAGGCGGGACAGGTCCGCCTGGGCCGCCGCCAGCCACGGTGCCGCGCCCACCGCCGCGTAGCCGGCCGTTGCCTCGACCAGAGCGGCCCGCGCCGCGCCGCGGCGGTGGGCGCGGCGTTCGAGGATCGCCAGCGTGTGCCAGGCCTTTGCCAGCTCCATCGGATACGGGTGGTCGCCCGCGTCCGCCAGCGCCTCGGCCAGGTCGACCGCCGCCGCTCGGGGATCGCCCACCGCCGCCGTCACCAGGGCGCCTGCCCTGGACAGTCCAAGGTGGACCACCGCTCGGTTGAGCTGGGCCGCGACCGCCCGGGCCTCCGAGAGCACCTCGGCCGCCTCCGGCAGGGCGCCCACCGCTACCAGGGCCTCGACGAACTCGGCGTGCCACAGGAAGATCGCCGGGTCGTTGCGGCTCTGGCGGCGCTCCAGCTCCTGTGCCTTGCGGAACTCTTCGACCGCCGGCTCCGGCGTGCCCTGGAAGAGGAGGGCCTGGCCGTAGGCCGCGTGGGCCAGGCGCAGCCAGTCTTCGTCGCCGGCCGCCGAGCAGGCCTCGATGCCCTGCACCAGGAGGGTCGCCCCCACCGTCGGTGAGCCTGCCAGCAGCTCGCCGAGAGCGCCGACCACCAGGCCGTGGCCGGGCGTGGCTTCCATGTCGAGGATCAGGCGCATCGCCTCGCGGCCGGCGCGCAGCGCGTCGGGGCCGCGGCCTGCCCGGCTGTAGATCGACGCCGCCGCCAGCAGCACGCTCGACAGGTCGCGCAGCGTGCCCGAGCGCAGCACCGCGTCGCGCTGGGCCTCGATCACCCGGACCGCTTCGGCCATGTCGCCGGCGTAGGCGCGGGCCCGCGCGTACATCTGCGCGGCGTGCACGCTCTCCGTGCTCGGCGGCAGGTCGGCCGCCAGCGACGCCGCCGTGCTCAGCAGCCGGGCGCTCTCCGGGTCTCGCGCGCCGCGGATCAGCGAACGGCTCGCCAGCAGCGACACCAGCTGGTCGGTCGCGCCCGCCTCGCGCGCCTCCTCCTCGCCCTGTTTGAGCTCGGCCTCGGCCAGCTCCAGGTCCCCGTCGTAATAGGCCTTGAGCGCGCGGTAGAGCCGCACCCGGCAGAGCAGCGCCGGGTCGTCGCCGGCGTCGAGATAGGCCGCGTCGAGCACCGGGCCGACGGCCGACTGGTCCTGGCCGGCCAGGTCGACGATCAGCAGGCGCGCGCCGACGCGTACCAGTGGATCGTCTGACGCGCCCAGCGCCGCCGCGGCCAGGCGGTGGGCGTCGGCGGTGAGGCCCGCGGCGTGCGCATGGTCCGCGGCCGCGTAGCGGCGCGCGGCCGCAAGACCTTTCGAACCGGCGGGGGTACGCTCCGCAGCGCGCTCGGCCAGATCCGCGGCGACGGCCGGCGCACCCCGCATCCGCGCTGTCGTGGCCGCCTCGACCAGCTGGGCCGCCAGCTCTTCGTCGTCGTGTGGCCGGGCCAGCGCCAGGTGTCGGGCCCGCTCGACCGAGTCGTCGGTGCGCGCCGCGATGTGCTCGTGGGCGGCGGCCCGGGCGGCGGGCGGCGCGTCGGCGTAGACCAGTTCGCGCAGCAGCGGGTGGGCGAAGCGGACCGTCTCGTCGGGGCCGACCGTCGCCAGCCCGGCCGCCACCGCGGCGTCGAGGCCGGCCCGGGCGTCGTCGTCACCGCCGACGAGGGTGACCGTGGGCCGGGCCGCGGCCGCCGCCCGCAACAGCACCGGCCCGCTCGGGGCGGGCAGGCTCGCGAGGCGCTGGGCCAGCAACGGGCGCAGCCGCTCGGGCACCGGCAGGGGCTGGTCGACGCCGATCGTGCCGCCTCGGGCGACGAGGGTGCGGCCCAGCTCGACCGCGAGCAGCGGGTTGCCCTGGCTGGCCTCGTGGACGCGGGCGATCGTCGACAGCGACAGGACCGGGCCGAACCGGTCGCGCAGCAGGTCGGCGGTGTCGTATTCGGTCAGCGGC
>Ga0164243_10006594_pt1 | contig 17536 bp, 16 predicted proteins | sample OricompcompostOP_FD_108781 | JGI IMG/M metagenome (GOLD analysis project Ga0164243, IMG submission 108781) | Organic Plus compost microbial communities from Emeryville, California, USA - Original compost - Organic plus compost (OP) | ecosystem: Engineered > Solid waste > Mixed feedstock >... | reverse complement strand
TGCCGCACTGATCGACCGGGCCCGCGGGCTGCCCGTGCGGTTCTCGGGGCAGGTCGGCGAGTTGGCGTCGTTCGTGCGGCGGCTCGACGTGTGTTACGTGCCCGCCGTCGAGGATCTGTCGGTCACCGCGCTCGACGTCATGGCTTACGGGCTGCCGTGCGTCACCACGGCGGTCGGCGATACGACGAACGCACTCGCCGGCGCCGCGACCATCGTGCCGCCACGGGATGTGATCGCCTTGACCGGTGCGCTCGACCGCCTCGTAACCGGCGCCGCTTTGCGCGCAAAGCTCTCGCGGGCAGGGCGGACCCGCGTCGCGCGCGACTTCGACATCCGGCGGACGGCCGAGGAGACGGCCCGGCTGTTTCTGTCCATTTCGGACGGATGGTCGGCCGCGGGCTAATCGCTGTTCAGGAACGTGCTGCCCGGTGGTTGAACGTGGAGAGGCCTCCGGTAGTGCGCGTGGGGATCTGACGGACCGGCAATGGGTGGCATTCCAGCGTCAGGCCCGTAGCGGCCGACCTCGCAGGGATCGGACATCGAGGTCGCCATGCTCCAGGAGGCCGGGCTCCTCGGTCCGTGCACGACGATCGGCACGGTGCCGCGTTGCAGGCCGTCGACTACGCCACCGTTGTAGCCCGGGTTTCGGTGATGAGGGTTTGCCCTTGTTGCTCAACGCGGCCGGGTGGGGGCCGATAATATAGGGAAAGGTGAGAGGTGCGGGAGGTTCAGATGGCTCGGAAGGCGTCCACGAGGGAACCTCTGGCGGATCGGATGTACAAGGAATTGCTGACGCAGTTCCTCAACGGCGAACGCGCGCCCGGCGAGGCGCTGAACGTGGGCGCGCTCACCAGGGAACTCGGTGTCAGTCAGACTCCGCTGCGGGAGGCATTGGCGCGGCTTGAGAAGACGGGCCTCGTGCGCCGTGTTGCCCTCAAGGGCTATTCCGTCGCCCCCGAGTTGACCGCCCAGGACATCAGGAATCTGACGGACGCGCGCTGTCTCGTCGAACCCGCCATCGTTCGCGAAGCGTGCATGCGGGTGACGCCGGAGTTCCTCGCCGAACTCGAGCAGTCCGTGGATCTGCTCGACGGCGCCGTGCACACGGCCGATGTCGACGCGTCCTCGTTCCAGACGTACTGGCTCGCCGATGCGCAGTTCCACCAGGCGCTGGCAGACCAGTGCGGCAACCCTTTCCTCGCCATGTGCTACGACGCGCTGAGCGGTCAGGCGCAGCGCTTTCGCCTGTTCTCCAAGCGAGGCCGCACCGGTGTCGAGCACGCCGCCTCCGATCACCGCATGATCCTCGACGCGCTCAGCGCGCGTGACCCCGAGAAGGCGGCTGAGCTCATGCGCGTGCACCTTGTCAACGCCGCGGCCCGCACGCTCGAGAACCGCTCGCCCGAGCACTGACCCTGGCTGAGCCTCCGCCCCTTGCCCGAGCTCCGACCCCTCGCCGGAGCGCTGACCCCGCCGAGCACCGGCCCTCGCCCCGAGGATCGCACCCTCGTCTGAGCGCTGACCTCGCCGGTGGCTTCGCCCCTCGCCCGAGCATTGACCTTGCCTACCGACCTCCAAGGACTGACCTCTGGCCTGTCGGAGCAACTCCACCGTGAGCGTGGCGCTATACTATTTCGGCTAAGGCTATAGCGATGGCCTGGCGGGAGGATCACGGTGGTCGGACTACGACTCGACGCGAACCTGAAGTGGCTCTTCACCGAGCTGCCCTTCGTGCAGCGCTTCGAGGCCGCGGCGGCCGCCGGGTTCTCCGGGGTCGAGTACGCCGACCCCTACCCGTTCGTCCCGGCCGAACTCGCGCGCCGGCTCGCGGATGCGGGCGTGGAGCAGGTGCTGCTGAACACCCCGATGGGCGAGCCGGGAACTCCGGGCAGCCAGGGGTACGCCTGCCTGCCTGACGAGGTTCCCGCCTTTCGCTCGGGTGTCTTGAAGGCCCTGGACTACGCGACCGTACTCAAGGCCGGGCTCGTGCATGTCGTGGGCGGCATCGTTCCCGAGGGTGTCGCTCCCGAGCGCGCCTTCGCCCAGTACGTCGCGAACATCGCGTGGGCCGCGGAACAGGCGAAGGGCACCGGAATCACCCTCGTGCTGGAGGCGCAGAACAAGCGGAGCGCACCGGGGTTCGTGCTGGCGGGCCAGGCGAGCGCCGCGGCGGTGGTCGAGGCCGTCGGCGCGGACCACGTGGGCTTGCTGATGGACTTCTTCCACCTCCAGATTGACGAGGGTGATCTGAGCGAGAGCTACGCGCGCTTCCGGCCGCTGATCCGGCACCTGCAGGTCGCCGACGTGCCCGGCCGGAACGAGCCAGGCACCGGCGAAATCAATTACCGGCACCTTTTCCGGACCATTCTCGATTCCGGCTACGACGGCTGGATCGGCTGCGAGTACACGCCCGCCGGGACGACCACAGACGGGCTCCGATGGATCGAGGAGCTGACACCATGAGCCACACGATCGCGCTCATCAGCGCGGTGCAGGCCGCGATACCGCCGGCACAGGCGGCGCTCGAAGCCGTACCGGATGCCGAGGTTTGGAACATTCTCGACGACCGCCTGCTTACCGATGCGGAGGTGCGGGGCGGCGTGGACGATCACCTGCGCGCGAGGATGGAGCGCCTGATCGACCACGCGGTCGCCGGAGGAGCGGACGCGGTGTTGCTCACCTGCTCGATGTATGGGTGGGTCGCGCGGGAACTGAACCGCCCCGTGCTGGTGCTCGCGCCGGATCAGGCGGCGTTCGACGCGATCGTCGAGTCGGCACCGCCGCGCTTGCTTGTCATCGCCTCGTTCCCCGCCGCGCTCGAGGACAGTTGTGCCCGGCTGATCCGCGAACTGGCCGACGCGGGCACGCCGACGATCGTGGAGGGAACGGTCGTCGGGGCCGCCAAGGACGCGGCGGCCAAGGGCGATGTGGAATCGCTCGGGGCCGCCATCGTCGCCTCGATCGAGGCCCGTGCCACACCGGTCGACGCGGTGTTCCTCGCCCAGTACTCCCTCGCGCCCGCGGCCGACGCCGTCGCCTGCCGCACGGGTGTCCGGGTGTTCACCGGTCCGGGGCAGGCGGCGGCGCGGATCACGGCGGCCTTTACAGCTGAGTTGTGATCGCGGGCTCCATGCCGCTCGCTTCGAACGCGAGCGCGGCAGCCGGGGTTTTGAGGTAGGCGATGAACCGCTCGGCTGCCCGCCTGGTGGGTCCGGTTGCCGCGGCGTGGATCGCCGCGGCGAACGGTGTGGGTTGGCCCGCCGGGCCGGGGAGCGCGCCGACGATCTGCACCGCCGGCACAAAGGCGAGTTCGCTCAGTTGCTGTACGGCGACGTCGGCGCGCCCATCCAGCAGTGTCTCGGCGACGAACCCGTTTTCGACGACGGTCGCCTTTGCGTTGATCTCGTCGCTGATGCCCCATCGCACCAGGTGCTCGGCGAAGGCCCGACCGCTCGCCCCGTGCCGTGAGTACGCGACGGAACGCGCACCGCGGAGCGTCGCCACGAGGTTGTCGAGGCTGTCGATCCGCGGCGCGCGCGCCTTCGCGGGAACGGCGAGTCCGATGCGCGTGGCGACCACGATCTCCCGCGTGGTGGTGTCGATCGCTCCCGGCGCCAGGTCGTCGAGCGCCCCGGCGACGCCAAGCAGGACGTCGAACGGCATCCCCTGACGTGTTCTCTCGACCAGGAGGCTGGTCGGTTCGAACACGGCGTGCACCGCGATACCGCTGGTGCGGGCGAACTCGGCGAGAATGGTGTCGTCGAACGCCTTGCGAACGGCCATCGTGCTGAGCAGCGTGAGCCGCGCTGATTGGCCCGGTGTTCCCACTGATGTGTTCCTCAGCGCCCTGCCGCCGCCGAACGCGCGGCGAGGCTCCCGGTTGCCATCGCGCTCACGACCTCGTACGCGTTGGTGAAGGCGCCCGGGTCGGCGATCCCCTTCCCGGCGACGTCGAAGGCCGTTCCGTGGGCGCAGCTCGCCACGGGCTTGGGAACGCCGCCGAACACCGTCACCCCCTGCCCGAACCCCCGCAGCTTCAGCGCGATCTGTCCCTGGTCGTGGTAAAGCGTCACCGCCGAGTCGTACGTGCCGCGGAAGAGGTGGTAGAACAGCGTGTCGGCGGGGAGGGGGCCTTCCGCGTGGATTTCCCGCTCCTGCGCCCTCGCCACGGCGGGAGCCACGATGTCGATCTCCTCCGTGCCGTACATGCCTCCCTCACCGGCGTGCGGGTTGAGCGCGGCGACGGCGATGTGCGGGTTCTCGAAGCCCGCGAGCTTCTGCGTGTCGTGCAGGAGCGTGATCGCCTGGAGGATCTTCTCCGTGCTGATCGTCGCGCTCACGTCCTTGAGCGGGAGGTGGCTCGTGACGCGGCTCGTCCAGATGTTGCCCAGCACGCTGATCTCGGTGCGATAGCCCTCGTAACCCAGGAACCTGGCGACCAGGTCGATCGCACCATTGAGCTCGAACCCCGCCTCCTTCAGCATCTTCTTGTTGTTCGGCCCGAAAACGACGCCGTCGAAGGTGCCCGCCGCGCACCTCTCGATCGCGGTCTGCAGGTTGAGACCCGCGTTGCGTCCGCAGTCGACCGATTCCGCGCCCAGTTCCACGGCATAGGCGTCGAGCCGCTTGGTGTCCACCACGGCGATCTCCGTCTGCTCGACCGCCTCCTCGACGGAATCGACGACGATGTAGGGGAACTCGACCTCGGCGACCTCCGCACCCCGGCGGACTTCGCGCTCGTCCGCGATGACAACCGCGTGCGCGGTCCGCTCCAGCACTCCGGTCGCGGCGGTTTTGGCGAAGATCTCCGCGCCGACCCCGGCGGCGTCGCCGAGGGTTACTCCGATAACCGGCTTTCCGTTGGTGTTCACGGTGAATCTCTCTCTTCCTTTTCGCGGGACGGTGTCCGATGGTCAGAGGCCGAGCGGCAGGGCCCCGACCGCCGCGGTCAGGGCGATGAACGCGGCGAAGATGCCGGTGGCCCACTTGAGGCCTTCCTTCTGCCAGTCGCCGATCGGCTGTTCGGTTTTCTCCAGCAGGAGGTAAATCCACGGCGTGAACGGGCTGAACAGGTGGAACGCCTGCCCCATGAGGGAGGCGACGCCCATGTCGAGTGGGGAGAACCCGTATTCGGCACCGGCGGTCGCGAGCACTGGGAGAACGCCGAAGAAAAACGCGTCGTTCGACAGGAAGAACCCGCCGGGTGCCGAAACAAGAGCGGTGATGAGCGCCCAGTGGGGACCGAACGAGTCCGGTACCACCTCGGTGAGGCTGGTCGCGAGCGCCGCGGACATCCCGGAACCGCCGAACACCCCGGCAAAAACGCCCGCGCCCATCACCACGATGCAGGTGAGAATCATGTCCGGTGCGGCCTCACTCACGACCGCTTTCATCTGCGCGATCCGCGGATAGTTCACCACGAGTGTGATCACACTGCCGATGAGGAAGGTGAAGGCGGGCTCGAACACGCCCGCGATGAGCACAACCAGGACAACGATCGTGAGAATGGCGCTGAACGTCATCCGGCCGCGTCCGATGCGGTCCTTTCCCTCAGGGCGGGAAAGGGTCATTTCGGCGATGTCGTGCTCGGAAAGCGTCTGGATGCCCAGGCGACGCCGTTCCTTCATGCCGAGGTAACAGCACACGAGGAACACCCACACCGTCGCCACGGTCATTCCCGGGGCGATCGCGTAGAGCATTTCCTGCGGATCGATTCCTTCGAGCACCGACAGCACACGGGCGGCGGGGCTGCTCCACGGGAGAATGTTCAGGATCGTGTTCATCAGCACCAGGATCACGGCCAGGTACAGAAGCCGGAGCTTGAGCTTTTTGTAGATCGGCACGAGTGCGGCACAGCAGATGAGGGTGGTTGTGGTGCCGTCGCCGCTCAACGAGACGACGAACGTCAGCACCCCGGTGCCGACGATGACGCGAAATGGATCGCCTTTTGCCGCCCGGATCACCATGTTCGACACCGGGTCGAAGAGACCGATGTCGAGCATCAGCGAGAAGAAGAGGATCGCGAACAACATCATGAAGACGGTGCTCGAAATCTGGGCCAGCCCGTCGAGCGACCATTGGCCGATCACCTGGATCTGCGCGAACAGGCTCGCCTCGTCCGGCCGGACACCCAGCGTGCTGGCGGCTCCATCGCGGAACAGGCCCAGGAACGCACCGCCGATGGTGAAGGCGATGGGCACCAGAACGATGGCGGTGAAGGGGTGCAGGACCTTGCGCATCGTCAGGACCAGGAAAACGAGGATCATCACCCACGCCCAGATGATGATCATCATGAGCGGGCTCCCGGCAGCGGTGTCGCCCCGGCGGAGCGGCCATCGTCGCGGCGCGGGCGAGGTTCGGCCGGAAGGTCTGCGGCGAAGCCATGAGAGAGCGAGCGCAAGGAGCTTCTCCTTCGGAGCGGAAGCAGCGGTGCAATACTATAGTTTGGGACGCTAGCTTATAGCGTTAACCCATGCAAGGAGAAGGACCATGACCGACGCCGTCGTTCCCCCGATTCCGCTGTCGCTACAGCGCTTCCCGAGCGTGGGCGGTCTCGTCCTGCGCTGGATCACGCCCACACGGCCGACGGCGCGCGGCGGCCAGTCGAGAGCGCCGCCACCGCAGGCGTTCGCCAGTGGGTTGCCGCGTCGCGCACGCACGCGAATGCCGTGCGCGACGCTGAAAGTGCTGCTATCTCGTCGGCACGGACCGCGACTTGCTCAACCGGTAGTGGGAGTATGTGGCCGGCCACTGGAGCACCGCTCCGTACTGATGATGCGACTGTCCGACCTATCACGGCAGTGCACGAGCGAGCCGGCGCTACATCCGTCGTGCGCCGCGTACACCCGCAAGTCCTGCCCAATGACCGGCGGAGGACTGGACCACTACCGCTCGTCCCTGCCTCGGCTGGACACGAACACGCTGTCGGCACCCGACGCGGCGGCCCGCCACAGCCGCGTCAGCTAATCGAAAAACCGGGCCAGTTCCGAGTCGTCCGGTGGTTGCTCGCCGTTCTTGTCCGGGCGCAGCTCCGCGAAGATGCTGGCGCCGTCGCAGGCCGCGTGCAGCGGGGTCCACGTGCGGGGCGCGCCCGGGCGGCGGCAGATTCCCTTGATCGTCTGCACATCCAGCAGCCGCACATGGGTCGGATCGGCGACCGCGTTCACGTACTGCCACCACGGCGACAGGATGAACGCCACCCCGTCCGGCCGCAGCACCCGGTGCACCTCGTCCACCAGCGGCAGGAAATCGATCAGGTGCTCCAGAATGTGCACCAGGAACACGCGGTCCGCCGAATCGCCGGCGAACGGCAGCGCGCCCGAGACGTCCGCGAGCACGCTCACCTCCGCCGTGGGACACAGATCGACGCCCACGTTGCCGGGGTACTGCTTCTGCCCGCCGCACCCGAGGTCGAGCACCACCGGTTCCCGGCCGCCGACGCGCACCCGGTCCCATACGCCGAGCACCCCGTCGAGCCGCCCGATCAGCGACCGCGCCGTGTCGAGCTCCGCGCCGGCGCCCACCTCACCCGTCAGGTGCGCCACGCCGCGGTCGAACCGGACGTTCACGGCCAGATCGCGCACTCGTTCGTCGTACTTCCACATCTCCCGCACGGCGCGGTCGAGAAAAGCGTCCCGTTTCCGCAGCCGCTGGTCGGACAGAGTCATCACACCGCCTCGTACGCTTGCAGGTTCCGTTCCGTCACGGTCGTCGGCGACTCGAGGTGCACCGCCCCGGTCGGCAGGATCCCGGCGCCGCCGTACCTCGCCATCACCCGAAGCTGCGCGAGCACGTCCTCACCGCAGTGCTCCGGAGGAAGCTCGCGCCAGAAATCGAAGCCGCCCACCGAAAGCAGCAGTTCCCGGTCGTAGAGCACGCAACCGCCGACCCAAGCCACCTTGTAGGCCGTCCACACTGGACGATGCGCGACGAGATCGGACAGGTGTGTCGGGTTCGCGGCGTTGTGCAGCGTCCACCGTTGCCACTCCGGCGAGTCCGGATCGATCTCCTCCGGCTGCGGTTTGCCGTGCCACTCCTCATACGGCGCCAGCTCGTGCGGGCGGTAATCGTCTACATAGGACAAGCCTTGTACCGCGTTGCCGACGAACCCGCATTCCAGTTCGCGGATCGCCGAATGCATGCGGCGTAACGACCCCGGCTCGAGCCAGACGTCGTCGTCGAGGAACAGCACGTAGCGCGCCGAGGAGTTCGCCAGTAGGTGCGCCCGCTGCTGTGCCAGCCCGCGCCGCGGCAGATTCCGGCTCAACCGCACCGGATGCCCGTTGCGTTCCAGCGCCCGGATCATCGCCAGCGCCGGGGGAGAGTCGTAACCGGGGCGGCCGGACGACTGGTCGCTGACGAGCACCGAGAAATCGGGGAACTCCTGCGCCGCGAGACCGGACAGCGTGACCGAGAGCTCGGTCTGGCGATCACACGTCGGAACGAGCACGTCGATCTCGGTCATCGCACCTCCTCCACGGTCGAGCGGATCTTCGCGATGACCGACGACGTCGACCGGTCCGGCACGTAACCGAGCGCGCGCACCTCACCGCCGTAGGACCGCACGACCGGCGCCTCGGCGAGCATGCTCTCCGTGTAGTCCCCGCCCTTGACGTACAACTCGGGACGCAGGCGGCGCAGCAGTTCGATCGGGGTGTCCTCGTCGAACACCGTCACGTGGTCGACGCAGCTCAGCGCGGACAACACCGCCGCGCGGTCCGGCGCGCCGTTGACCGGCCGGTCCGGTCCCTTCAGCCGCCGCACGGAATCATCGGAGTTCAGCGCCACCACCAGAACGTCGCCGTGCCGCTTCGCCTCGTTGAGGTAGCTGATGTGGCCGCGGTGCAGCACGTCGAAGCAGCCGTTGGTGAACACGACCGTGCGCCCCGCCTCGTGGTGGCGGGCGACGATCGCCGCGAGTTCGTCGGTGCCGAGTGCGGCGTCACGGTTCAGCGTTGCCGCCAGTCGCGTCCAGGTGCAGACCGACGTGCCGTTCTCCCGCACGACCACGCCGGCGGCCGCCTGCGCCAGTTCCATTCCGCTGGTGAGCGGAAGTTCCGCCGCCGCACCGAGGCACAGCGCCGCGGAGAACGTGTCGCCGGCGCCGCTGGCCTGGCTCTCCGGCGCCGGATCGGCCCACGTGCGATAGGGCGGCTCGCCCGGGGTGAGCAGCAGCGCGCCCTCGCGGTCGAGGGTGACGGCGACCGCCTTCGCACCGGTTTTCTCGACCAGTTCTGCTTGGTGATACTCGAAAAACTCCACGCGATCGCCGCGGGGTGACGCACCGAGCGTGGCCGCGGCCTCCTGCGCGTTCGGGGTCACCAGGTCCGCGCGCACGTCCCGCCAGCGCGAAAGATCATGGGCGTCCACCACCAGCAACGGCACGTCGATCTCGGCGATCGCGTCCCGGATCTCGTCGCCGAGCAGGCCGTTGCCGTAATCGCAGACCAGCAGTGCGTCGGCGGTTTCGGCCGCCGTGCGAAGCGCCGCCACCTGCGATGCTTCGGGCACCTGTTCCGTGTCGCCTTCGTCGAACCGCACCAGCACCTGGTCGTCGGCGACCACCCGATGTTTACGCACGGTGCGGTGGCCGGGGGCGAGCACGACGTGCCGGGTGTCCACGCCTTGCCGGGCAAGCAAATCCCGCAGCTCGCGTCCGCGCGGGTCGTCGCCGAGCACGCTCACGAACCGCACCCGCGCGCCCAGAGCGGCCAGGTTCACCGCCGTGTTCGCGGCGCCGCCGGGGGAGGGCGTGCGCCCTCCGACGTCCACGACCGGGGCCGGTGCCTCGCGGCTGACCCGGGCGCAGTGCCCGGACAGCCACACGTCCAGAATCGCGTCCCCCACTACGACGACTTCGGGCCGGCGGGCCGCGAGCCGGTCGATGGCATCCGCCGTGATGGCCGTCATCTCCACCTCCACTCGTCCTCGTGGATGAACGTGCCCGATCAGGCCAAGGTCAAACTTCTTCTTCCCCGGTTTGCCCGCCGGGCAAGGAGGGCATGTTGAGCGGGAAGGGAGGCAACCGTGTCGAATTCGGTGGGACCGTTGTGCCCGCTGTTTCCGGGTGTGCGCCGGATCGCTGTGCTGCGTGGCGGGGGTCTCGGGGACCTGTTGTTCGCGGTGCCCGCGATCGAATCGCTCAAGGCCGCCTATCCGCACGCCGAACTCGTGTTGCTGGGCACCAGGATGCACGCGGAACTCTTCGCGGGACGGCCGTCGCCGGTCGACCAGGTCGTCCCGCTGCCGCCCGCCCGCGGGGTGCACGAACCGGCCGGCGAATCTTTCGACGAGGCGAGGCAGCGGGAGTTCTTCGAGCGGGTCGGGCCGGTCGATCTCGCCGTGCAGGTCCACGGTGGTGGCCGCAATTCACATCCGTTCCTGCGCGGGCTGAACGCGACGTGGCTGGTCGGCGGCCGGACGCCCGACGCCGAGGAACCCGACCGGTGGGTGCCGTTCCGCTACTACCAGCACGAGGTCATGCGGGCGCTGGAGGTGGCCGGGCTCGCGGGCGCGCCGCCGGTGGCGCTCGAACCGTCAATCACCGTGACCGATCAGGACCTCGCGATCGCCGACGACGAACTGCGCGGACTGCCGCGGCCACTGGTCGCCGTCCATCCCAGCGCGACGGACCCGCGGCGGCGGTGGCCGGCGGAACGGTTCGCGGAGGTCATCGCGAAGCTCGCCGGTGACGGCGCGGGGGCCGTGGTGCTCGGCACGCCCGCCGAACAGGACCTCGTCGACGAGGTGACTTCCCTTACGCGCCAACGGCTTGCCCAGCCGGAGCTGGTGCGTCCGCTGACCGGGCTTTCCATGTCGGGGCTGTGCGGGGTGCTCGCGAGCTCCGGCGTGTTCGTCGGCAACGACAGCGGGCCACGGCATCTCGCGCGCGCCGTCGGCACACCCGCGGTCGGGGTGTACTGGATGGGCAACGTGATCAACGCGGGCCCGCTCGGCCGGTCCCGCGACCGGATCCTCATCTCCTGGACCACGCACTGCCCGGTGTGCGGCGTGGACGTCACCCGCGAGGACCTGCCCCGCTGCCCGCACGACGTGTCCTTTGTGGACAGCGTACGGGTGGCTGATGTCCTCGCCGAGGCCAAGGAACTGCTCGGCCAGTAGCCTTCCTCGTCCACCAGCCGGACGGCGGAGAACAGCTCGTTGCGGCTGCCGTAGTCCAGATCGTTCGTCCGCCGGGATTCTCAACGGATCAGCGCATCGCCGGACTGTCCCCGGCCAGCACCCGCACCACACGGGCGAGCGCGAGCAGCACGGCGTCCTCGGCCTGCCGCGCGGTCGGCGATTCGGCGCGGCGCCGCTGCGCCCGTTCGGCGAGTTCCCCCTGCCGGGCGTGGATGCTGTCCAGCAGTTCCGGCAGGTCACCGCGCTCGTCGAGGGACCGTTCGTAGTAAGAGACCGCCTCGGCCAGCTGCTCCAGCAGCGAAGCGAGGGTGTCGAGGAACTCCGGATCGAACTCCTCCCCGTCGACGGAGCCGATCACGAGCGCCTCGGTGATCTGCTGCACCTGCCTGGACACCTCACGCAGCACCCGCAGCGACGGATCCGGCACGAACTGGCGCATACGGGGGTTCAGCAGCAGCCGCGGGTTGAACCGGACGCTCTCGTGCCCCTGGCTCAACGCGTCTTCCGCACGCCGCACCGTGGCGTCCAGCGTGCTGGCCCGGTACAGCCAGGTCTGCGCGGCGTCGGCGTCCCATTTGCCGTGCACGTCGCCGGCGAGCGAACTCAGCAGCTCGTTGATCTCACCGGCGAGCGCGCTGACCGCCTGCCGCGCCTTCCGCAGGTGCACCGGCGGCAGGACCAGCACGTTCACCGCGACCCCCACCAGCGCGCCCATCAACGTCTCGGCCAGCCGTTCCAGCAGGTAGTGGCCCTGGTCGGCGGTGCCGGCGGTGATCATCAGCAGGGCCGTCACGCCGACCCACACCCCGCTGCCGCCCAGCCGCTGCCACTGCCCGATCACCATGCCGACGAACACGGCCGCGCCGAGCGCGAGCAGCGGCACCGGGATCACGCTGGCCGCGAGATAGGCGAGCACCAGCCCCAGCATCAGCGCGACGATCTGCCGGACCGCGTTCGCGAGCGAGCGGAGCACCGTCTCCGCCATGAGGAACACCGCCGCGTACGGCGCGATGAACGACTGGGGCGAGGGCAGCAGCCGGGTCAGCAGCCAGGCCAGGACGGCGGCGATCGCCATCTTCGCCGCCTGCAGCACGGCCTCGCGTTCGCGGCCGGGCACACGCACGGCGCGCCACAGCCACCACGCGGGTGCACGAATGATCCGGGTCACCGTCCCGGCGTACCCGGTCAGCGGCGCGGCATGCTCAGCGGCGCCGAACGGAGAGCAACAGCTTGCGCGCCACCTCGCGCAGTTTGATGTTCTGCCGTTGCGACTGCTCCACCAGCCAGGCGAACGCGTCGTCCGCGCTGATCCCGTGCACGGCCATCAGCACGCCCTTCGCCTGGTCGATCTCCGCCCGCGAAACGAGCGCGATCTCCAGATGCCGGACCCGTTGACTGGCGTGGTGCCAGCGGCGGGCGTTGCTGATCGCGGCGGACGCGGCGTTGGAGAACAGCCGCATCAGGGTCTCGTCGAGCGGATCGAACGCCGATGCCGTGCGGCTGTAGATGTTCAACGCGCCGACCAGTTCGCCCTCGTGCTCACTCGCGCCGTCCAGCAGTAACGGCACCGACAGGCAGGCCTGCACACCCGCTTCCCTGGCGCCCGCGACGAACTCCGGCCACCGGTCCTCGGTGTCGGACACGACGGCCCGCACGGGCTGGCGGGTGCGCGTCGCGTGCAGCGCCGGGCCCCGGCCCGCGGCGTACTGGTCGCGGTCGATCCGCGCGAGCTGCTCCTCGGTGGTCGCCTCCGTGCGCGTGCCTTCCTCGGACAGCACGGTGACACTGACCGCGTCCGCGTCGCCGATGCCCTTGACCGCGGTCTGCGCGAGCCTGCTCAGCACGTCGGCCAGTGGCTCCTCACCGCCGATCTCGGTGCGGAGATCCTCGAGTGCCGCCGCCACCTCGTCGAGCCGGATGAGTGGTTCCGGCCGGCCCGGTGTGTTGCTGCTGCTCATCGACGGGCGATCGCCGGTTCCACGGAGCCCGTCACAAATACGCCACGCATCAAGTTGTTCGCCACCTTCGCGCCAAAAATGAATTCGGCGCCGGCTGCTTGACGCGCAAGAGAGCATACGACCTCCCGCGATGTGGGAGATCATGCGGGCAGCCTTTGCCAGTGGGCATCGTGGTCGGTATGGCTTTGACGTTCCACTGGTTCCTGCCCACCTACGGAGACAGCCGTTACCTCGTGGGCGGCGGGCACGGGGTGTCCACGATGACCGCGGGCGGTGCCCGTCCGGCGACACTGGGCTATCTCGGGCAGATCGCACGCAGCGCGGAACAGCTCGGCTTCACCGGTGCGCTCACCCCGACCGGCGCGTGGTGCGAGGACGCCTGGCTGTCCACCGCGATGCTGGCCGAAGTGACCGAGCGGCTGAAGTTCCTCGTCGCGTTCCGGCCCGGGCTGCTGTCGCCGACGCTCGCCGCGCAGATGGCGGCGACCTACCAGCGGCACTCCGGGAAGCGGTTGCTGCTCAACGTCGTGACCGGTGGCGAGAGCCATGAACAGCGTGCCTACGGGGATTTCCTGGACAAGCGCGCCCGCTACGCCCGCACCGACGAGTTCCTCACCGTCGTGCGTTCGCTGTGGCGCGGCGAGCGCGTCGACTTCGCGGGCGAGCACGTACGCGTCGAGGGCGCGGAGCTGACGCGCGTCCCGGATCCGGTGCCCGACATCTATTTCGGCGGCTCCTCACCGGAGGCCGGTGTCGTCGCGGCGAAGCACACCGACGTCTACCTCACCTGGGGTGAGCCGCCCGCGCAGGTCGCCGAGAAGATCGCGTGGATCAGGCGGCTCGCGGCGGAGCAGGGCCGCACGATCCGGTTCGGCATCCGGCTGCACGTGATCAGCCGCGACACGTCGGCACAGGCGTGGGCCGAGGCGGAGCGGCTGCTGAACGCGCTGGACCAGGAGACGATCGAGAAGGTGCAGGCGGGCCTGGGGCGCAGCGAGTCCGAGGGGCAGCGCCGCATGCTCGGGCTGCACGGCGGATCCACGGCGAACCTTGAGATCTACCCGAACCTGTGGGCAGGCGTCGGCCTCGTGCGCGGCGGGGCGGGCACCGCACTGGTCGGCAGCCACGCCGAGGTCGCCGAGCGGATCGAGGAGTACCACGCACTGGGCATCGACGAGTTCGTGCTGTCCGGGCACCCGCATCTGGAGGAGGCGTACTGGTTCGGCGAGGGCGTGCTGCCGCTGCTGGCGGACAAGGGCCTGTGGCAGCACCCCGCAGCCGTTGCGCAAGAGCCCGCGAGCATCCCCTTCGCGTCCTAGAAGAACAGGTCGTGCTTGCGCAGGGCGAGGGTCGCCGCGGCGCCGATGACACCGGTCAGCGCCAGGTAACCGCAGGCGAGCCACGGCGTGCCCCCGCCCGCCGCGACGAGCGCGGTCACGATCAGCGGCGTCAGCCCCGAGGCGTAGATTCCGGAGAACTGGTACACGAACGACATTCCGGTGTAGCGCAGCTGTACGGGCGCGAGCTGCGCGTAGAGCGTGCCCTGCGGTGCGTACAACATCGCGTGCACCACGCCGAGCAACAGCACCAGAACCAGCCCGACCAGCAGCACGTTACGCGTCTGGAACGCGGCGAACGCCGGATAGACCGCCAGCGCGTACACCGCGGCACCCGCGGCGTAGAGCCGTCGCGGGCTCCACCGGTCGGCCACCCTGCCGAACACGACCAGCAGCCCCGCCAGCACGATCGAGGCGAGCATGACCTGCACCAGCACGTCGGTGCGATTCAGCTTCAACGTCGAGGTGGCGTAGGAGATGAAGAAGACCGCCCAGGTGTTGAAGGCCGCGCCCTCCGCCCAGCGCGACAGCAAGCCGAGCAGTGTGTTCCGGCGCCGGACCCGGTTGCGGAACAGCTCCAGGAACGGGATCCGCACGACGCCCCGCAGCCGCCGGACCTCGTCGAACGCCGGTGTTTCCTCCACCTTCAGCCGGATCACCAGCCCGACCACGACGAGCACGAGGCTGAGCGCGAACGCGATCCGCCAGCCGTAGTCGAGGAACTGCTGCTCGTCCAGTGTGCGGCCGAGAATCGCGAACAACCCGGTGCCGAGGCCAAGGCCCAGCGCCAGCCCGATCTGCGGGTACGAGCCGAACCGGGCGCGCCTTCCCGGCGGCGCGTACTCGACCGCCATCAGCACCGCGCCGGCCCATTCGCCGCCGATCGCCAGGCCCTGGAACAGGCGCAGCAGCACCAGCAAAAGGGGCGCCACCACGCCGACCTGGTCGTAGGTGGGCAGCGCGCCCATCGCCGCCGTGGACAGGCCCATCGCGACCATTGTGGTGACCAGCGTGCGCTTGCGGCCGATCCGGTCCCCGATGTGTCCGAACAGGACGCCGCCGATCGGGCGGGCGACGAACCCGACGAAGAACGTCACGAACGACAGCATCGTGCCGACGAACTCGTTCTCCGACGGGAAGAAGAGCTTGTCGAACACCAGGCCGGCGGCGGTGCTGTAGAGGAAGAAGTCGTACCACTCGACCGTCGTGCCGATCAGGCTCGATACGAGCACGGTGCGGACGTTGGCGGTGGCGGGCTTTCCTGGCGCGACGTCGGTAGTCATCGTGCCCGAAGCTACGCGGCGATCTTGTGAATCACCTTGGTGTCCGCTATGTGGGAACAGTCCACAAAGGAGCTACGTCTCCACCGGTGCCCACAGGCTGGGCAGGTTCACCACGATGCCCTCCTGGCTGCTGCGCGCGATGATCACCACGGCATCCTCGTCGCCGGGATTCTCCTCGCGGTGCGGTACGTACGGCGGCACGAAGACGTAGTCACCAGGGCTGGTCTCCAGGCGCACTTCCTCGTCGCCGTCGGCGAACACGAACACCGGATGCCCCGATTTGACGTAGATCGCCGTCTCGGCCTCGCCGTGGTGATGATCGCCGGAGTTGGTGGCGGGGCCGACGTGCGTCTCGCCCATCCACACCTTGGCCGAGCCCGCGGTCTTGCCCGAAATCGCCTCGAACCGCCGCATTCCACTGGTTTGCGCGGTGTCCCCGGTCAGCTCGCCGCCCTTGATGTGCCGCAGCGGCTGGTGCCATTGGTCGGTCATGGCCCCATTGTCACTCAGAACGCGTTCACTCCGGTGAGTTCCGCCGACAGTGTCCACAACCGCGCCGCCTGCTCCGGGTCGCGCGCGTAGTCCCGCACCCCGGTTCGCACGGGTGGCCGCGATCCGGTCATCGGCAGGTCCTGCTCCGGCGCGGGTTCGGCGATGTCGCAGTCCTCGCAGTACACCCCGCCCAGACCGGCCAGCTGCGGCGAGGTCGCCGCCCACACCTCCGTCGCGGCGCCCTGCTCGGGTGTCTTGAACGTGGGGTCGAGCGGGTTGCCGTCCTCGTCGATCCAGCCGTTCTCGATCATCTCCTCGCGCGGGATGTGCCGCTGCAGCGGCGTCATGATGCCGCCGGGATGCAGCGAGAACGCGCGCACGCCCTGGTCACGGGCCAGCTTGTCCAGCTGCAGTGCGAACAGGACGTTGGCCGTCTTCGACTGCCCGTACGCCTGCCACTTGTCGTAGCCGCGCTCGAAGTGGATGTCGTCCCAGCGGATTCCGGAGAAATGGTGCCCGCGCGAGGACACGGCGACCACCCGCGCGCCGGGCGCGATCGCCGGCCACAGGCGGTTGACGAGCGCGAAGTGGCCGAGATGGTTGGTGGCGAACTGCGCCTCCCAGCCGGGGCCGACCCGGGTTTCGGGGCAGGCCATGACCCCCGCGTTGTTGATCACGAGGTCGATCCGGCGGCCCGAGCCGAGGAACCGCTCGGCGAACGCGCGCACGCTGTCCAGATCGCCGAGGTCCAGCTGCTCGACCTCGGCGTCGACGGCCCGCTTCGCCACCTCGGGGCGGCGCGCCGGGACGATGACGTGCGCGCCCGCGGCCCGGAGCGCGCGGGTGGCCTCCAGGCCGAGTCCGGAGTAGCCGCCGGTGACGATCGCGAGCTTGCCGGTGAGATCGATCCCCTGCAGGACCTCGGAAGCCGTGCTGTGCGCCCCGAACCCGGAGCCGATCTTGTGCTGTGCTGTGGTCACGCGGACCACGCTATGACCTGGACCGCGCTCCAGGTCAAATCCCGCGCTGCCGCAGGAAAGCCGCCGGCGTGGTGCCCTTCCAGCGTTTGAAGGCGTGGATGAAACTCGACGCCTCCGCGTAGCCGAGCCGCGTCGCGACGTCCTCGATGGTCAGCGCACCCGTCGTCAGCAGCTCCTCGGCCAGCGCCTCCCGCACCTCGTCGAGCAGCAGCCGGAAACTCGTACCCGACTCCTCCAGCTTGCGGCGCAGCGTGCGCGTGCTCATGTTCAGCTCCCGCGCGACCGCGGGCATGCCGTCCTGCAGCGCGCCGAACCTGATCAGATGTTCGCGCACCTCATGTGCG
>Ga0164243_10006593_pt1 | contig 17538 bp, 17 predicted proteins | sample OricompcompostOP_FD_108781 | JGI IMG/M metagenome (GOLD analysis project Ga0164243, IMG submission 108781) | Organic Plus compost microbial communities from Emeryville, California, USA - Original compost - Organic plus compost (OP) | ecosystem: Engineered > Solid waste > Mixed feedstock >... | reverse complement strand
GCCACGGCCGCGCACTATAGCCGCGACCACGCGCCGGAGCCATCGCTGCCGGCCTTGCCTTCACGCGCGAGCTTCACGAGATGTGCGAGGAGCGAGCGCTCTGCGAGTGGCCACAGCACGCGCGGCGTGTCGGCGTACGCGATCGGCAGCAGTGCCTCGAGCGAGCTCGGCCGTTCCGTCAGCGCCGCGAGCACGCGATCCTCGCGCATGCGCCGGTGTGCGAGATATTCGCGGAGCCTGGCAGCGCCGTCGACGATCGGAGGACCGTGCGCCGGGAGCAACGTGGCGTTCCCGCGCTCCACGATCCGCGCGAGCACGCGCTCGAGCGATGCGAGATACGCGGCCATGTCCCCCTCGTCGGGCTCGATCAGGATCGTGCCGATGCCCGCGACGAGATCACCGGCGATCGTCGCGTCGCCGTACTCGAAGCAGAGGTGGCCCGCGGCATGGCCGGGCGTGTGCACGGCCACGAGACCATGCACGACGTCGCCGTCGGCCACGAGCTGCGAGACGGGCACGATCCCGTCGAGCCGCTCGGCGGTCGCCGGGTGAGCGCCGATCGGCGCGCCCCATCGCGCGGCGAGCGCGGCCGCGCCGCCGACGTGGTCGCCGTGGTGGTGCGTGAGCAGCACCATCGCGACCGGCACGTCCTGGAGCACGTCGTCCAGCACGGCTTGCTGATCGGCGAACGGGCTTCCGGGATCGACCACGACGACCGGTCCGGCCTCGGGCCCGACGAGGTACACGTTGGTGTGGGCGGCGGGAGGGAGCGTGGGCGTACGCAGCGCAAGCACGCGAATCCCCGGAGCAACCGGCACCGGCTGGAGCGGCGCGTCAGAGCTCGCGACCGGTACGACCGCGCGCACCTGTTCGTACAACGACTCGATCGTCCGTTCGCTCATGAGGGCGGCCCCCCAGCGCTGCCCCACGCGGATCGCAAAGTGGATGACGGCGGTTCGAGCATCTCCTACACTACAAGGTAAGCGACTCCATGGTCAGCGTCACGGCACGCAAGATTCGCGAGCTCGGCAGCGACAGGCCCTCGGGCGCCAGCGGACGTCTCTACACGGGGTACCTGATCTCGTACCCGTACATCGGCCGCGGCATGGTGATCTTCCGCGACCCGCATGGACACCGCATGATCACGACGCCGGTCAAGCGCGTCCTCGGCGAGCCCGGCGGCAAGATGATCTACGTCGAGACCGAGAACAGCGTCTACCGGCTCGAGATCCACGGCGAGCCGCTGTTCCCGATGCGCGCCGCCGGCGACTGAGCCACGCACGGAGTCGCTACCGCATCAGCTGCGCGCCGAGCTCGCGGACCTGTCGCGAGCCGATCGACTTCGCGAACAGCATCGGCAGCTGGGTCACCGGCGTCTTCGCGCGCCGGGCGAGCTCGTCGAGATACTGCGCGTTGAGCGCGCGCCGGTCGCGCGACAGGGCCGCGTGCGCGGTCACCTCGGCGAGCGGCGACGCGAGCTGCGACGACGCGGCCACGAGGGTGTCGAGCACGCGCGCGACCGGGCTCCCCGCGGGGAAGTGGTCCGGGAACACCTGGTTGGCGACGAGGTGCTGCGGGCGGATGCCGAGCGCCGTCAGCTTGTCCTCGAGCTCGATCGCCTCGTTGACCGGCATCTCCTCGGCGAGCGTGACGAGCACGGTCGCGGTGCGCGCCGGATCCGTGAGCAGCAACTTCACCGCGCGGGCATCGCGCGTCAGCGGCCCCTCCGGCACGGTGTCCACGATGACCCACGGCACGCGCAGCATCGAGAACGCGTGCCCCGACGCCGGCATGTCGAACACCACCGTGTCCCACACCGGCCGGCCGCGGCTCTCCTCGGTCGTGTGGTACCAGGCCTTGCCGAGCAGCGAGTAGTCGTCGAGCCCCGGGATCGCGCGCAGGAACGCGCGGGTCACGCGGTTCTCGAACACCATCTCGTACACGCTCTTGAACCGCAGCACCATCATCCCGTACTGCTCGAGCGCGGACGCGGGGGTCGCGTTGATCGCCCACAGGTTCGGCGCGAGCTGCGCGGGCTCGGTGCCGACCGGCGGCTTGTCGAAGTAGTCACCGAACCGATCGTTGGCGTTGGTCTCGTACAGGAGCGTGCGCTTGCCCTGCTCGGCGAGCTGGCCCGCGATCGCCGCGGCGACGGTGCTGCGACCGACGCCACCCTTGCCGACGACGAGGATCAACCGCCGGTTCGCGAGCTCTTTCATCATGGCGTGCCCTCCGGCTCGACGACGACGGCGATCCCACTCGCCTCGGCGCTGCGCCAGCCGATCAGCTTGCGCAAGGTCCAGATGCCGGTGTCCGGCGTGATGTCGACGCGGATGTCGACGACCTTGTCCGCGCCGATCGACTTCGCGGCAGCTAGCAGCATGCGATTGACCACGCGATCGAGATCGACCCCACCGGGGATCGGGATGAAGAGGAAGTACGCACTGGTCACCTGGGCATGGACGACCGCGATCGGTCGCAGGTTGGGCCCGACGTACAGGTTCTCCGGCTGGACGCGGGCCGTCGACACCGACGAGCAGGCGCTCGCGACCGCGATCACCGCGGCGATCGCGACGATCGCGGAGGCTCGAGGGCGCCGGGGCATGTGCGCACGCTAACACGCCGGCGCGATCACAGCGATGATAGGATCCTCGATCGTGGGCCGGAGGATCCTGTCGTTGCTGCTGACCTTCGTCGCGGTCGCCGCCCCGGTCGCGGCCCCGGTCGGCCCCGTCGCGGCGCAGCCGACCGACCCGGGCCCCGAGGCCGCGCTCGACCGCAAGATCGCGGTGTGGAGGTTCGACGCCCTCGGCATCGAGCCCGAGCTCGTCGCGCGGCTCGAGACGCTGTTCCGCATGGAGCTCGCCCGGTTGTCGAAGCTGCCATTACCGTCGCAGCGCGAGATCGAGCGCGTCGTCACCGCCGCCCAGCAGCAGTGCACGGGCGAGGAGCGCTGCCTGTCCGCGATCGGCAAGAAGCTCGGCGTCGACGTGGTCGTCACCGGCACGGTCGGCGCCATGGGGCAGAGCTACGTCCTCAACATCAAGGCCGTCGAGGTCGCGACGCAGAAGCAGATCCGCCGGATCGAGAGCGATCCGCTGCGCGGCAGCCCCGACGAGTTGATCGAGGGCGTGCGGGTCGCCGCGTACCGCCTGCTCGCGCCCGAGCAGATCCACGGCGCGATCCAGATCCAGACCGACATCCTCGGCGCGGAGGTCCAGCTCGACGGTCGCCCGCTCGGCAGGACACCGCTCCCCCACGTCGGCGTCGTCGGCCGGCTCCCGCTCGGCAAGCACACGCTGCGCGTCCAGGCGCAGGGCTACGATCCCTTCGAGGACGAGGTCACCGTGCACTTCCAGAAGGTGAGCCAGGTCGAGGTCCGCATGCTGCCCTCGAGCGAGGTGCTCGGGACGGGCAAGCTCGAGCGCATCGAGCGCGAGCCGTTCTACACGCGCACGTGGTTCCTCGTCGGCGTCGGCGTCGCGGCGATCGGGCTCGGCGCGTGGATCGGCTACACCGCGGGCAAGGTCGACTACGTGAGCTGCCCGGGGGATCCGCGGTGCTGACGCGTGCGCTGCTCGCCGGCCTCGCGTTCGCCGTGATCGTGGCGAGCGCCCCGGAGCTCCGCGCGGAGCGGCCGGCCTCCCGCGTCGTCGCGATCGCGCCGCTGTCGACGCTCGGCGCCGAGGACACCTCGGCCTCGACCCGCAAGCTCGCGACCGAGCTCGAGAACGCGTTCGCCGCCCTGCCCGGCACGCGCGTCGTCACCGCCGCCCAGGTCGCGCAGGCGATCCAGCGCGCGAAGAAGCCCCGGCTCCGCGTGTGCGAGCGCGACACCGAGTGTCTCGTCGAGCTCGGGCGCCTGGTCGGCGCGACGGTCGTCATCGACGGCGAGGTCGGCGGCCTCGGCGAGTCGCGGATCGTCTACCTCGGCGCGACCGACGTCGGCGCCGGCAAGGAGCTGCGCTCGACGACGCTGTCGATCGGTACCGAGGCCGATCCGGGAGGCGGCGCGGAGGGCGCGGCCGTGCGGCTCCTCGAACCCGACCGCTACCGCGGCGTGCTGCGGTTCGCGATCGACGTCACCGGCGCGTCGGTGTACGTCAACGGCAGCCAGGTCGCGCTGTCCCCGAACAAGCTGATCTCGCTGCCCGTCGGCACGCACGCGGTGCGCGTCACGCACCCCGAGTACCGCGACTTCGTGCGGTTCCTCGACGTGCCGTACGCGCGGACCGTCGAGGTCCCCGTCGCGATGCAGCAGTACCCGATCGTGAAGCACGACCTGCACGGCCAGCCGGTCACCACCGATCGCGTCGAGTACGTCGACCCGCCGGTGTGGCGGCGGTGGTACGTCGTCGGTCCCGCGGCGCTCGGCCTCGCGATCCTCGCCGGCGTCGTCGTCGGCCACCTCGTGAACGACTTCCCCGACGGCGATCTGTGCCGTCAGGGCGGCGGCGCGATGTGCGAGCGGTGAGGCGTCGGGGCCGTCACGCGCTCGCGCGCCCGCGAAAGAGACGGCGATTTCCCTCGTCGGATCGCGAGTCGCTGACTAGATTGGGCGGCAATGCGGCATGACCCTATCGACCGGATCCTGAAGCCGATCGACAGCTTCATCCACAACCAGAGCGCGGCGGGCCTGGTCCTCCTGATCTCGACCGCCGTCGCGGTCGTGCTCGCGAACTCGCCGTGGAGCCACGACTACCAGGCGATCTGGGAGCACACGATCTCGCTTCAGGTCGCCGGGTTCGCGCTCGAACGCACCGTGCACCACCTGATCAACGACGGCCTCATGGCCGTGTTCTTCTTCCTCGTGGCGCTCGAGCTCAAGCGCGAGTTCATCGGAGGGGAGCTCTCGGAGCCGCGGAACGCGCTCTTGCCGATCGCGGCGAGCATCGGGGGCATGGCCGCACCAGCGCTGATCTACCTCGCCATCAACGAGTTCTCGGGCCCCGCGACCGCCGGCTGGGGCATCCCGATGGGCACGGACACCGCGTTCGTGCTCGGGCTGCTCGCGCTCCTCGGCAAGCGGGTGCCGCCCGCGCTCAAGGTGTTCTTCATCACCGTCTCGGTCGCCGACGACATCGGCTCGGTCACCGTGATCGCGCTGTTCTACACGTCCGACATCGAGATGCAGAAGCTCCTCCTCGGCGGCATCTTCCTCGTCGCGCTGATCGCGATGAACGTGCTCGGCGTCCGCAACGTGATCGCGTACGGCGTCGTCGGGATCGCCGGGGTGTGGCTCGCGTTCTTGCTCTCGGGGGTCCACGCCACGGTCGCGGGCGTGCTCGCCGCGCTCACGATCCCGGCGCGGACGAAGATCCAGGAGCACACCTACGTCGTGCGGCTGCGCGAGCTCGCCGACGAGTTCGAGCGCACCGAGAGCTCGCCCCACGCGATCATCACGAGCGAGCAGCAGCACCTGATACGCAAGATCCGCCGGATGAGTGATCACGCCGAGACGCCGCTGCAGCGGCTCGAGCAGGCGCTCCACCCGTGGGTCGTCTATGTGGTGATGCCGCTGTTCGCGCTCGCCAACGCGGGCATCGAGCTGCCGGCGTCGGTGGGCGACGTCCTCTCGAGCCCGATCACGCTCGGCGTCCTCCTCGGCCTCGTGCTCGGCAAGCCGATCGGCATCGTCGGCATGGCGTTCCTCGTGTCCAAGCTCGGCTGGGGGCGCCTCGGTCAGGGCCTGACGTGGTCGCACGTGGTCGGCATCGGCGTGATGTCGGGCCTCGGCTTCACGATGTCGGTGTTCATCAACGAGCTCGCGTTCGACGACCTCGCGATGCAGTACACGGCCAAGCTCGGCATCCTGTTCGCGTCCTTGATCGCCGGACCGCTGGGGTTCGTGCTGCTACGCCGCGTCTCCGCGAGCGCGAGCGAGGCTCCTCCTCGCGCGATCGTGTCGCGCTAGAGCGTCGACCACAGCTGGTTGATACGGCGGTTCGCGGCGGAGAAGTTGCCGTCGCCGTACTGCTGCATCACCTCGCGCATGCCGACGTCGAGCTTGGCCTGCGTGGCCTCGTCGACGTTCGCCGCCTTCACGCGATCGTGGAGGCGCTTGTACTTCGCGCTGATGAACGGGCGATCGATGCGGATGCCCTCGACCATCTGCACCAGCTGGTTCGCGAGGATGTAGCCGCGCGCCCAGTCGCTGTCTGCGAGCGCCTTCGTGATCTCGCCCTCGAGCCCGGCGCCGCCGCCGAGATCCGCGGGCAGGAGGCCCTTCTTCGACATCGCCGCCTTCGCGCGCTTGAACAGGGAGTCGACCTCCTTGCGCGTGTACGTCCCGCTCTTGGGAGGCGCGACCTGCTGGATGATCATCTGCGGAGTGCCGGTCGTGCAGCTCTCGGCCCACCGCTTCGCCGACTCGCCGTCGCGCATCGCGAGCTGCCGCTCGCGCTCGGCGATCTCTCGCTCGCGCTGGGCGATGTCGCGCTCGCGCTCGGCGACCCGCGCCTCGCGCACGGCGATGCCCCCGGCCGCGTCGAGCTTGCTCGTGATCGCGGCGAGCTCGCTCGCGGCGACGTCGAGGTTCGTCGTCTGCTGCTGGATCTGGATCTCGATCTCGGCCTTCTTGCGGGCGAGCTCGGTCGCGTCGCCGCCGCGGGCCTCGACCTTCTGGATCTCCTCCTGCAGCGAGGCCGCCTCGGACTTCAGCTTCTCGCGCTGGGCGAGCAGCGCGTCGCGGCGCGCGACGAGCTCCTGCTGCGCCTTGATCGCCGCGGGATCGGGCGCGGCGGAGCTCGCGTCACCCTCACTCTTGCACCCCGCGGCCACGCCGAGGACGAAACACACCGAGGCCAGCATCCCCACACGTCGCATAGCCCGACCGATTCTACGAGATCCGGCCGGCCGCTGCCGAGTTTCTGGGTAGAGTCGGACCTCGATGCTGCTCTACCAGGATCCCCGGGCGCCGAACCCCCGCCGCGTACGGATGTTCCTCGCCGAGAAGGGTGTGGCGTACGACACGATCGAGGTCCTGATCGCGAACGCCGCGCATCAGACCCCCGAGTTCCGCACCAAGAACCCGCTCGCGCTCCTGCCCGTCATCGAGTTTCCCGACGGGCGGGTGCTGCGCGAGTCGATGGCGATCTGCCGCTACATCGAGGAGCTCCACCCCGAGCCGAACCTGTTCGGCGCCGAGCCCTGGGAGCGCGCGCAGATCGAGATGTGGAGCCGGCACGCCGAGCTCGAGCTGCTGTACCCGATCGCGCAGGTGTTCCGGAACACGCACAAGTTCTGGGAGGGCCGGATCAAGCAGGCGCCCGAGTTCGGCCAGCTCATGCGCGAGGTGCTCGCCGAGCGCTTCGACTGGCTCGAGCGCGAGCTCGCGGCGCGGCGCTTCTTCGCCGGTGACCGGTTCACGGTCGCCGACATCACCGCCGTGTGCGCGCTCGATTTCGGCAAGGTCTGCAACATCCGCGTCCACGCCGAGACGCACCCGCACCTCGCGGCGTGGCACCAGCGCGTGTCGGAGCGCCCGAGCGCGAAGGCTTGAGCACGGCCCTCCGGGGACCTGCGTCAGCGTCCGAGAGCGCCTACGTCCACTCGCCGCGCTCGTAGGCGTCACGCGAGGCGCGGATCACCTCGAGCGCCTCGTCCTGCCCGTACATGTCGCCGACCTCGACGGCGCCTCCCTTGCCCTCGAGCACCTTGTAGTCGCGGAAGAACCGGTCGAGCTCGCGCATCATGTGCGGAGGGAGCGACTGCACCGTCTGGTAGTGCGCGAACGCTGGATCGTCGATGCACACCGCGACGATCTTGTCGTCCCCGCCCTTCTCGTCGACCATGCGCAGCCCGCCGAGAGGGCGCGCGCGGACGATCGTGAGGGGCGCGACGGGCTCCTGCATCAGCACGAGGATGTCGAGCGGATCGCCGTCGTCGGCGTGCGTGCGCGGGATGAACCCGTAGTTCGCGGGATAGAACACCGCGGAGTAGAGGACGCGATCGAGTCGGAGGAGCCCGGTCGGCTTGTCGACCTCGTACTTGAGGTGCGAGCCGCGCGGGATCTCGATCACCGACGGGACGAACGCGGCGATGTCGGACGGGACCTCGATGTCATGAACCGGATGCACGAGGGACACGCTAGCCGATCCACCTTGCAGCCGTCGCGCCGTTCGGTGCGGTCCGCGCTCACGCGCTGGCGTTCGCGAGCTGCCCGCAGGCGGCGGCGACGTCGCTCCCACCCGAGTAGCGGCGGTGGGTGGGCAGGCCCGCGGCCGACAGCACGTCGCGGAACGCCCCCATCCGCGGCGACCGCGTGAACGGGTCGTCGATCCCGATCTCGTTGTAGTCGAGCAGCGAGATCCTCGGACGGCGGCCGGTCGCGGCGGCGAACGCGTGGGCGCGCTCCGCGAGGGCGCGCGCGTCCTCGTCGCTGTCATTGACGCCCGCGAGCAGCGTCACCGCCCACATCGGCGAGTGGCCGGTCCTGCGCGCGTGCTCGATGGCTGCGGCGAGCACGTCGTCGAGATCGTGCTTCTCCGCGATCGGCATCACGCGGCGGCGATGGGCCCGGATCGCGCTCGAGATGCTGATGCCGAGGCGGACGTTCGGCGCCTCGCGCGCGAGCCGGCGGATTCCGGTCGGCAACCCCGACGTGCACACGGTGATCGCGCGCGCGTCGATGCCGAGCGCGCACGGCTCGGTGAGCACCGCGATCGCGTCGAGCACGGCGTCGAGGTTCGCGAGCGGCTCGCCCATCCCCTGGAACACGACGCCGTGGACGCGCCCGCGGGGCAGGCGCGCGCGCACGATCCGGACCTGCTCGACGATCTCCCAGGCCGCGAGGTTGCGAACCAGGCCGAGCCGACCGGTCGCGCAGAACGCGCACGCGAGCGCACAGCCGACCTGCGAGCTGACGCACACCGTGAACCGGTCCGGATGCTCGAGCGGGATCCGCACGGCCTCGAACCGGGCGTCCCCGGAGGCGAGCGCGTACTTCACGAACGGGTCGAGCTGGCTCGCCGACTCCGCGACGACGGTAAGCTCCGGCACCTGCCCGGCGGCCCGGACGGCCTCGGCCGCGACGCGCCGGATCGCCGAGGTCGCGCGCACCGGCTCGCCCCGGTGAACCTGCGCCACGATCTTGCGCGCCTCGGCGAGCGTGATCGCGGGCAGGTGCGCCGCGAGGGTCTCCGGAGTGACGGCCTGGAGTGCGAGCATCCCGGGTGCAGTCAGGCACGTTTCGGCCGAAAACGCCATGGATTCTTGCACATACCCGGCGTCCCTCCGCCCCCTCCCGAGCCGGGAGCGCCGGTTGTGTGCTTTGCCCGCTGCCGTGCGCACGGTACGCTGGATCCGTGGCTTACCCCGAGGTGATTCGCGTCTTTGCGACCTCCCAGGACCCAGACTTCGACGGACCATGGCAGGCGCGGACCCCCTCCAACTCGACGGGGTCCGCGGTCGTCATCGGGCCACGGATGCTCCTGACGGGTGCCCACGTCGTCGCGAATGCGACGTTCCTCCAGGTCCAGAAGCCCTCCCATCCGGACAAGGCGATCGCGCGGGTCAAGGCGGTCAGCCACGACTGCGACCTCGCGCTCCTCGAGGTCACCGAGCCGCCGGACTTCCTCGACGACATCGAGCCCGCCGAGCTCGGGCCGATGCCCAAGCTGCGGGACGAGGTCGCCGTGGTCGGCTACCCCGTCGGCGGTGAGGAGATCTCGATCACCGAGGGGGTGGTCTCGCGCATCGAGGTCCAGCGCTACAGCCACTCGCAGCGCCACCTTCTCGCGGTGACCGTCGACGCGGCGATCAACGCCGGCAACAGCGGCGGGCCGGTGTTCGGCGACGGCAAGGTCGTGGGGATCGCGTTCCAGAAGCTCACCGGCGTCGACAACATCGGCGAGATGGTGCCCCCGCCGCTGATCCGCGCGTTCCTCGACGGCGTGGCGATGGGCAAGCGGCCCGAGATCCCCGCGCTCGGGATCACGACGCAGAACCTCGAGAATCCCCTGCTCCGCCGCCAGCTCGGGCTGTCACCGCACGAGCGCGGCGTCGTCGTGCTGCACATCGACTACGGCGGCAGCGCCGACGGCGTACTCCAGCCGCGCGACGTGATCACCGCGATCGACGGCCTGCCGATCGCGAACAACGGCACGGTGCAGTACTTCGGCAGCTATCGCACGCGCTACGACGTCGTGCTCGGGCACCGCTACATCGGCGACAAGATCCAGCTCGAGATCAAGCGCGGTGGGATCGCGCGCACCGTCGAGCTCGAGCTCAAGCCGTGGCGGCCGCTCGTGCCGCGCGCCCGCTACGACCAGGCGCCGCAGTACTTCGTGTACGGCGGGCTCGTGTTCCAGACGCTGACGCGCGACTACCTGACGACCTGGGACAAGTGGTGGAACAAGGCGCCCAAGGAGTTCCTGAACTACTACTACCTCGGCTACCGCACGGCCGAGCAGCACGAGATCGTGATCCTGACCCAGATCCTCGCCGACGAGATCAACGTCGGCTACGGCCACCTCTACAACGAGGCGATCGCCCGGATCGACGGCGTCGTGCCGCGCGACATGGAGGACTTCGTCGCGCGGCTGTCCGCGGCGCGCGGGGTCGTCGAGATCGAGACCACGTCGGGCGGCATCATCATGCTCGACACCGAGGAGGTCCGGAAGGCGACGCCCCGGATCCTCGCGCGCTACCACATCCCGCGCGACCGCACGCCGGGACTGCCCGGCTCGACGGCCGGGGCACCACCGCTTCGCGCCGCGCTTCCGTGACGTCGCACCCGCGGCGCGGTTGTCGGTGATCGTCGCACCGATCGTGGCATCATGGAGCGACGATGCCTGCGATCGTGGAGGAGGGTGTGCCGGGGATCCCCGGCTACGAGGTGCTCGAGCGGCTGGGGACCGGCGGGCACGGGGCGGTGTTCCGCGCGCGCCATCCGGTGATCGGCAAGGACGTCGCGATCAAGGTGTTGCACGCGGGCACGTGCACCGATCCGAGCGCCGCACACCGGTTCATCACCGAGGCCCGCGCGGTCAATCGGATCCAGCACCCGAGCATCGTCGAGGTGTTCGATCTGCAGGTCCTCGACGACGGGCGACCGTACATCGTGATGGAGCTGCTGCGCGGGCGCACGCTGCGGTCCGTGCTCGACGAGCGTGGGCGGCTCCCCGCGACCGACGCGTTCCGGATCCTGCGCTCGATCGCCGAGGCGATCGACGCCGCGCACGCGGCCGGGGTGGCGCACCGCGATCTCAAGCCCGAGAACGTGTTCGTCCTCGATGACGGGGCGGTGAAGCTGATCGACTTCGGGCTCGCGAAGCTCGACAGCGACGTCAGCGTCACGGTGAGCGGCGCGACGCTCGGCACGCCGCGCTACATGTCGCCCGAGCAGTGCCGCGGGCGCGCGTCGGACCACCGCAGCGATCTGTACTCGTTCGGCGCGCTCGCGTACCACGTGCTCACCGGGCGTCCGCCGTTCGACGGCGATGCGCTCGCGCTCGCCCTCCACCATCTCAACGACGCCCCGGAGCGCCCCACGCAGCGGTGCCCGGAGCTGCCGGCGCAGGTCGACGACGAGCTGCTCGCCCTGCTCGCCAAGGATCCGGCGCGGCGGCCGTCGCCACTCGCCGAGGTCGTCGCGCGCATGAGCGCCCCGCGACGCCCGCGCAGGCTCCGGCGATGGTGGGGCGCGGGCGCGCTCGCGGGCACGCTGGCGGTCGCGGCGGTGGCGGCCTCGGCCGTGTCGGCGCGCGAGGTCGCGCGCGAGCGTCGCCAGCTCACGGCGAACGTCGAGCGCGTGGATCACCGGCCCGACGGGCTGCCGTACATCCCGTGGATGTCCGCCGACGGGAGCCAGGTGATGATCGCCGACCGGAGCGGGACCTGGCTGCTCGGAGCGATCGGCGGCGTCGAGCCGCTGCCGTTCGTGGACGTCGACGCGGTCGACTACGCGTCGCAGCTCCCCGACGGTCGCTGGGTGGTGACGCGCTACGCGCCGGACCGCACGAGCACGATCTGGATCGAGGATCTGCGCACCGGCGCGCGCACGCAGCTGTCCGCCGGGACGTTCGCCGAGGCGTGCCCGCGCGGCGACCGCGTCGCCGTGATCGAGGCTCGCGAGCTCGCGATCCACGACCTGCGCTCGGGCGAGCGCACCCGCGTGGCCGCGGTCCAGGACGTGTGGTCGGTGCGCTGGTCACCGGACTGTCGCCAGCTCGTGTGGGTCGACAACTCGGAGCGCCGCGTCCGGCTCGCGCAGCTCGGCGAGGACCGCGTCCGCGACCTGCCCCTCCCCCTCCTGCCATCGGCCCAGATCGCGCCGGTCGCGTTCATCGACGAGGCCACGCTGCTCTACTGCGCGCCCGGCGCGGGCGGGGTCGAGCTCCGGGCGCACGCGCTCGCCGACGCGACCGCCGCGCACGACACGCGGCTTCACGTCGAGCCGATCACCGTCGAGAGCTGCGGCCTCGCGGTGGCCGCGAACGGGCGCGAGGCGCTGGCGATCCTGTTCTCGACGCAGCCGATGGTCGCGACCCTCGCGACGGCGCCGGGGAGCCGGCTGCGTCAGATCACCGGGACGTCCTCGATAACGGCGACGTTCGAGGACGATCACCGGGTGCTCGTCTACGAGGGCCCGCGGCTCGAGTCGCTCGACCCGGCGCGCGAGCTCCCGGCGCGCCAGCTCTCCGCCGTGCGCATCGACGACGCGACCGCCGCGCCGCGCGCCGTGTGTCCCGGCTCGGCCGTGATGGTGCGCCGCGAGGGCCGCCCGCTCCACGCGCGGCTCACCGACGCCGGCGAGCGCATGCACCTCGAGCTGCTCGACGCGGACGCGTGTCGCACGGTGGCGAGCTGGCAGCTGCCCGCGGGCGACCGGTGGTCGGAGCCGAGGTGCGCGCACGCGACCTGCGTGATCGCGCGCTACGCGGGCGGGCACGTCGAGCTCTGGAAGCTGCCGCGCGCGGGGGCCCCCGAGCTCGTGACTCGCGCCGACGCCCCCGCGGCCGTCTACGCGCCGAGCGTGGCGGTGTCCCCCGATGCGCGGCACGCGATCGTGCTCCCCCGCGATGGTACGAGCGGACCGGGCACGGTGCTCGTCGTCGCGCTCGACGGAGGGTCCACGTCACGCTTCGACGTGCTCGGGATCCAGTCCGTCGTGTGGAGCGCCGATCCCGATCACGTGTACATCTCCGGTCGCGGCATCGACGGTCACCACAACCCCGTGCTCCGCATGTCACTCACCGGCGAGCGCGAGCTCGTGTGGAGCTCCGATGCGACCTGGACGGCCGTCCGCGATCTCTCGCCGCGCGGCGACGTCCTGGCGCTCGACGCGCGCAGGTTCTCCGCCGAGCTCTTGCACGTCACGCTCCGCCCGCGCTGAGTCACCTCGCCGACGCGCGGGACGCCACGCGGGACACGTCGGGACGAGATCGCGGGACAGCGGGACCTGCCGGGACGTCCCGCGGTGGCGCGTCCGCCGCGGCCGACGCCGCTCGCGGAGGAGCGCGCGCTGGCACGCCGCGTGATCTCCCCGTACGCGATGCGGGCTCCCACCGCCGCGCAGCTCCGCCTCGAGCTGTTCCGCTTGCAGTGCACCTGGCGACGCGCGCAGCACGCTGCCGAGCTGACGGGCGAGCGGCTGCCGCCGTTCCCGCGCGAGCAGATCGAGCGCATCGCGGCGCAGCTCCCGCGGCCCCAGCCGACCACCGGCGAGCTGTCCGACGCGGTCCCCGGCGAAGTACGAGAGTACGTGGACTCCGCGTTTCGCGCCGAGCCCACGGGCACCTCCGGCGCGACGGATCTCGGCGGGCGCGCGTGCTCCGCGTGGGTGCACTGCCATCACGCCGAGCCGGCGCTGTCGGCGATGCGATGCGAGCTCCGCACCACGGTGGCCCTGCCCGCGCTCGAGGACGCCAGCGCGGTGACGCTGCGCTCCTGCGTGCGCTCGCAGTTCGCGTGGGTCGAGGCGACGTCGTCGGCGACCGGCCTCGCGGCGCTGCGCGCCGATGCGTGGCTCGAGGTCGCGCTCGCGAACGACGGCCGCGCGACGGCGGTGTCCGCGCCGTTCTACGACCACGTCGCGACCGGTCGCCAGCTGTACTTCCCGAGCCGGAAGACGTGGACGACCGAGCTCGAAGCGTCGATCGAGGTCCCGGCGGGCGCCGGGCACGTCCTGATCGTCACCGAGGCGATCGAGCTGTTCGCGAGCGCCCACGACGGCAGCAACACGTACGTCTCCGGGCGGTTCGCGTGGGAGCCCCTGCGGGCCGTCACCCGCGGCCGCGGGCGCTGGGACCAGGTCACGCTGCCCCCGCGCTGATCCGGCGCGCTTCAATCGCGCGCGAGCCCGAAGCGCTTCATCCAGCGCCGGATCTGCGTGCGATCCTTGCCGAGCTCGCGCGCCACCGCCGCGAGGTTGCCCCCGTGCCGCGCGATCGCGGCGGCGAGCTGATCGCGCAGCGCGCGGTCCGCGGCCGAGAGCGCGTCCACCGCGGGCTCGGGGGTGCGTGCCGGATCTCGCGCGCTCAGCCCCGCGGGCAGGTGCGGCAGCTCGATGCGGTCCCGGGCGAGCGCCACGGCCGCCGCGAGCGCACGCTCGAGCTCGCGGATGTTGAGCGGCCACGCGTGCGCGTACAGCGCGGCGAGCGCGTCGGCCGACAGCGCGAGCGCGCGCCCCGGCGCGTGGCGGTCGAGCAGCTCGGCGATCACGAGCCCGAGATCCTCGGGGCGCTCGCGCAACGGCGGCAGCGCGAGCCGGAACCCGAGCAGGCGCGCCCGCAGGTCGGCGCGGAACCGCCCCGCCGCGACCTCCGCGTCGAGATCGCGATGCGTCGCGGTGACGATCCGCAGATCGACCTTCGCCGGGCGGTCGCCGCCCACCGGCGTGACCTCGCCGTCCTGGAGCACGCGCAACAGGGCCGCCTGCGCCTCTGCCGGTAGCTCGGCGATCTCGTCGAGGAACAGCGTGCCGCCATCCGCGCTGCGGACGAGGCCCGCGCGCTCCTCGACGGCGCCGGTGAACGCGCCGCGCCGGTGTCCGAACAGCTCGGCCTCGAGCAGCGAGCCGGTGAGCGCGCCGCAGTTGATCGCGACGAGGTGACCCGCGCGCCCCGACAGTGCGTGGACCGCGCGCGCGATCAGCTCCTTGCCCGTGCCCGTCTCGCCGGTGAGCTCGACCGGGACCGTCGAGCGCGCCGCGCGCTCGAGCTCGGCGAACCGCGCCGCGAGGGTCGGCGACAGCGTGCGGAGCCCGACCCGCGTCGCCGCGCCCGCGCGATCGATCGCGGCGTCGGTCAGCTCGCCCGCGTGCTGCCGGAACACGAACGCGGTGTGACCCAGGATGAGCGCGTCCGCGTCGGCGAGCACGCGGCGCGTGACCCGCTCCGCGCCGATCCAGGTCCCGTTCTTCGAGCCCAGGTCCTCGAGCACCCAGTCGCCGCCGACGCGCGAGATCCGGGCGTGGGCCGTCGACATCCGCCCGTCGACGACGCGGATCTGTACGACCTCGGCGCCGTCGACGCTCCGCCGCTCGGTGCCCCCGTGATCGCCGCGCCCGAGCTCCACGCGATCGACGCCCCCGAGCGGGATCCGGGCCGGTGGCGAGCGCGGGTCGTCGGCGCACAGGCCGCGGTACAGCGCCGCTCCCCGCCGACCCGGGCGAGGCGTGGAGAGGATCGCGCTCAGCGTGTCACCCATCGAAGCCAGCTCGCTCCACGATACCGGAACGCCGCCCGTGCGTGGGCTCCCGTCGTGAGGTGCGGCTCGCGGGCGCGCCGGCTCAGGTCAGCTCGACGAGGAGATCGCCGGTCTCGACCGCCTGCCCGGCGGACTTCGTGATCGTGGCGACCGTGCCCCCGCGCTCGGCGACGAGCTCGTTCTCCATCTTCATCGCCTCGAGCACGACGACCGGGGTCCCCGCGGCGACCTGCTCGCCGACCGCGACCAGGACCTTGACCACCTTGCCCGCGATCGGCGCCCGGATCGACTCCCCGGTCGCGGTGGCGCGCCCCGCATTCGCGGCGCTCGCGAGCCGCTTGTGAAGGGCGTCCTCGACGACGAGCGTCGCCTGGCTCGCGCCGATGGTCGCGGCGATCCCCGCGCGACGCGGGTCGAGGTCGACGACGAAGCTGCGGCCCTCGATGACGAGCGACCAGGTCCCCGGACGGATCGCGCGCGCGTCCACCAGTCGCTCGGTGCCGTCGATCGCGACGCGGAACCGGCCATCCGGCAGCGGGCCGTCGACGGTGACCGAGCGGTCCGTGCCTTCGGCGGTGACGATGAGCTCGCGTTTCACTGCGCGGTCGTCATACCACCGCCCCGCGCGTTGCCACCAGATAGCGATGCGTGCTATCCGCGGAGAAACCGTGCCGTCTCTCCGCCTGGTCGATGTGCTGCTGGAGCGACGGATCCTTGTGTGCGTTGGATCCGGCGGCGTCGGGAAGACCACGACCGCCGCGACCCTGGCGCTCGCGGCCGCGCGTCGCGGCAAGCGCACGCTGGTCCTCACGATCGATCCAGCGCGCCGGCTCGCCAACTCGCTCGGCCTCGACTCGCTCGGGCACGAGGTCCAGGAGGTCGACCGCGCGCTGGTGCACGCCGGCGCACCGAGCAAGAGCGGCGAGCTCCACGCGATGATGCTCGATCAGAAGCATGCCTTCGACGAGATGGTCGCGCGGCATGCGAAGGATCCGGCGGCGGTCCAGCGGATCCTCGCGAACCCCGTGTACGCGCAGATCTCCGGCTCGCTCGCAGGCGCGCAGGAGTACGCCGCGATGACGAAGCTCCACGACTTCGATCGCAGCGGCGGCTACGACCTGATCGTCGTCGACACGCCGCCGACCGCGCACGCGCTCGACTTCCTCGACGCCCCGCGCAAGCTCAGCGAGGCGATCGACTCGCCCGCGATCGAGTGGTTCCGCAAGCTCCAGGGCGAGGGTGGCTCGCGGTGGTCGATCGTCGGCAACGCCGGCGCGTTCGTCCTCAAGCGGCTCGCGAAGTTCGTCGGGAGCAAGTTCATCACCGACATCTCGGTGTTCTTCACCGAGTTCAACGACATCCTGGGCGGGTTCCGTCAGCGCGCGGAGGAGACGTTCGCGCTGCTGCGCCAGCCGCGCGTCGGGTTCCTGCTCGTCGCGAGCCCCGAGCCGATGGCGGTGCGCGAGGCGCTCGCGTTCCACGAGCGGCTGGTCGAGGCGGGGATGCCGTTCGTCGGCTTCGTGGTCAACAAGGTCCACGACGCGCACCCCGTGCAGACGACGACCGCGCAGCTCGAGGCCGCCCTCGCCGCGCAGCCCGAGATCGCCGCGCTCGGCCTCTCGGGCACGACGCGCGCGATGGCCGCGCAGGCGCTCGCCACCGCGCACGCCGAGATCGAGGTCCTCGCCGCGGCCGACGCCGAGGCCGTCGCCAAGCTGCGCGCGGCCGGCGGACCGGACGCCACGCTGGTCCAGGTGCCGCTGCAGAAGGGCGACGTCCACGACGTCGACCGCCTCGTCGCGCTCGAGCAGCACCTGCTCGCCTGAGCGCGCGACCTCGTCCGGCCGCGAGCCGACGAGAAAGCGGCGAGATCCTGCCGGCTTGCAG
>Ga0164243_10006592_pt1 | contig 17539 bp, 17 predicted proteins | sample OricompcompostOP_FD_108781 | JGI IMG/M metagenome (GOLD analysis project Ga0164243, IMG submission 108781) | Organic Plus compost microbial communities from Emeryville, California, USA - Original compost - Organic plus compost (OP) | ecosystem: Engineered > Solid waste > Mixed feedstock >... | reverse complement strand
TGACCGTCATCTTGACGTCGTCGGTCCAGGCGATCATCGGATCACCGTCGCGCAGACCGCAGAACAGCTGACCGCTGATCCGGTCCGGGGTGGCGTTGCGCCGCCACGGGCCCGGTGTTCACTCGCCCATTCGACAGTTGTCCACCCAACCGATCTCTAGAAGCGAGGCGGCGAGGTCATCGGGGTGCTGTGTTTGTTGGGTGGTCTCGGGCCGGTCTGGGCGCAATGATGCTCTGTGTGCCGAGTTTGATTCCGCCGGCGATGGCCGCCGGGTCTTTGCGTCGATTACCTCATCCGTCGGTGCCCGTGGGGGTGATCGCCGTGCTGCGGCCGTGGCTACTGTCCGACGCCGATTATCTGTAACGGGTTTACGGGTGTGTAGGACTGTTACCCACGTGTGCTTGGTGGTGGGTTTTCATCGTGGGGGACATTGTTATCTGTAACGGTGTCACCGACGTTGGCCAGAGCGTGAGTTGCCGGTGTTGCCGAGGCGGTGGATCTCTCCGTTGGTTCGGCGTCGCCAGGTATACCGGTGGGAGATAATCGGGCATGGCCACGTTCACGAGGCGGGCGGCGCTGGCGATGCTGGCCACCGGTGGTGGTCTGCTTGGTCTGGCCTATGTCCTGCGCAGCATCATCGACATACCCGCGAGCCACGCGGGACCGGGCTTCGGCGGCGCCACCGGCATGGATATGAGCAAGTACATGACCATGTTCATGCGCCATGGTGAGCTGCGGCGCAACGTCGAAGACATTCCCGGGGGCGTGCGCACCACCACCGAATCGGATTCCCCCGACCTGGCCGCCGAGCTGCAGGCGCATGTGTCCTCGATGTACGCCCATCTCGACCAGGGCGCCGAGGTGGCCTGCATGAGCTCGAGCTTGCCTACGCTGTTCCGCCGCGCCGCCGACTATCAGCGCCAAATCACCTTCACCGCCAAGGGATTGGTCGTGGAGGAAACCGCCGCCGATCCCGACCTGACCGACGCAATCCGCGCACATGCGCGCGAAGTCACCGGCTTCGTCGTCGAAGGCATGCCGGCGATGATGCAAGGCATGATGGGCCCCGGGATGATGGGCCCCGGCGGCATGATGGGGCCCGGCGGGATGATGGGGCCCGGCGGATGACGGGTGGTATGGGCTCGTCCTAAGCCCACTGAACGGACTGCTCGCCGACGGTGGGGCCACTGAGCGCAGGCCGAACGCGTGGGCATCACTGCCCATGGTCGGGTCCATGGACGGGCGTGCTGAGTGTCGGCAAGAGGCGGCGCTGCCCGCGGGTGATCCCCGGGAACCGGCTGACCCGCCGCGCATGTCCAACAGGTCGCGGATCCTGATGACAGATAGGCATTGATCGACGTCGGATTAGACCCTGACGATCCGTCGGTCCTCGCGGCGCTGGACCTTGTGCGATGGGAGCTTGCTTGCTGCTGCTGCTGCGCACTTCACCGGCTTGGATGTCAGGCAGCCGTGACATCGACGAGCTTGTTACGGTACCGCGACATCAATGTCGTGCTGCCCGCTGCGCGTACCGTGAAACGGTGATCACTCCGGATCCGCGCAGCGGCGAGGACACCTATGACCTCATCGACGATGCCGTCGCCGCGCTGGCCGATCGCCGCGGAGTCTGGCTCGGCGATGACCTGGCCAGCATCGCGCTGATTGCCAGTCTCATTGAGCAAGCCGAAAGATGGTTGCCCCACCTGGTCCACGACGCCCGCGCCAACGGCCACGGCTGGACCGAGATCGCTCGAGCACTGGGCACCAACCCCGACGAGGCTCGCTTGCGATTTGACCCTCAATCCCCAATCGCCGACGGCAGATGGCCCTACGACCACTAACCGCGGCGCGACGGCCCTCAGACCTGCCACCACCCAAATGCGTTGAGCAGCAGGTTCCTTCGCAAAGCCGCATCGAAGGCGGGCAACGTTGCAGCCGCCCACCGATCTTCAGGCTCGCGCGTGATGAGGTGGTGCTGCGGCGAATCGCTGGGCGCATTCGGGCGAGCAGAACCACCAATCGCGGTTGTTGTGGCGCAGTCGGCTCGGCGCCGCGCTGGGATCAACGCGCACGTGGCAGACGGGGTCGACCGGATAGCGCGATGCGGTGAGCGCCACGGCATACAGCTTCACCGGTGTCGCGATGTTGCATGCCTGGTGCCCAGCGGCTCTGCGCAAACTCCCAGACCGGTGCACGTGTCCTGGATCTGTTTGGTCAGCACGGCTTGCCCGGCGCCGGCGACCGCTGTGACGCGGGCGGCCAGGTTGACGGCGTGGCCGAAGTAGTCGCCGCCGCGGTGCACGGCGCTGCCGTGGTGGATGCCGGCGCGCAACGCGAGGAATCCGTCTTCATCGGCCGCACGGTCGGCGAGGTCGAGAACGGTCGCGACCATCGGCTCCGGCGTATCCGCTCGCAGCATCACGGCATCACCGATGGTCTTGACAATGGTGACGCCCGGCCGGGCCGCCTGGCGGGCAAGGTCGGTGAGGCGCCCGGCCAGGCGAGCCGCTTGCCGGTCTCCGCAGATTTCGGTCAGGACGACAAATCCTGCGAGGTCGACGAACGCGAATGTCGCGTCGGCGGTGTCGTTCTCGGCCATGGGTGGTTCCTTTGGTCGTGCCCGTGAAGTGCAGATGTCCGCGATTCGCCCGGGTCAACCGGCTGGCCTGCTGGTGGCAAGCGTTGACTCGCCACCGGCAGGAGGCGGTCAGCAGCATTGGTATCCGCATGCCCATGGCGGGCAGCTGGGGTCATCGCAGCAGCACGGCAATGGCTTGTCGATCATCTCGGGTCACCTCCTTGGCTTCTCGTGGTGCGTGGTGTGGTGTGCAGCGGCTGACCGCTAACGAATCGGGCGGTGCCCCAACGGTTTTCCGGATGCCGGGTTGCGGGTGCGTGCCACATGGTCAACTCCGGTGCTGACGGTCGGGCTGTAGGCGGCCGATCCCGGGGCAGGAAACGCCCCACACGCGAGGCGTAGTCGGTGTAGGCGGCGCCGTGGACACGGCGTAGGTAGGGCTCCTCGACCAGACGCACCTGCACCTGGATTCCGATCACGGTGATCACGATGCCCGCGAGGGCGACCGGGTTGGGCACCATCAGCGCCAAGCCGAGGAATGCGACGAGGAACGCCGCGAAGATCGGGTTGCGCACTACCCGGTAGGCGCCGGTGGTGACCAGGCCGGTGTGCTCGGTCTGGTCGACCCCGATCCGCCACGAATCGCCGAGGGACATCTGTGCGCCGAAGCCGCAGAGCAGCCCCAGCACCGCGATGGCGACTCCCAGACCGCGCACCACCGGCTGGTCCAGGACAACCAGCGGCGGTAGGCCGGCCAGGTCGGCGATCGGCGCGCCGACACCGATGAGCAGCCAGCCGAGGTCGGTCACCGCTAGCGCCCACCACTCCAGCGAGCCATCTGGGCGCCAGGAGCGCCGGTTGCCGCTGTCGCCGGTGCGGCCCAGCTGGATGTGCCGGCGCACTGCCCCGTCGAGCAGCATCATCGCGGCGAAGATCGCCAAGGCAGCGATGGCCATCACGCCTCACCCCCGGCCGGGACCGGTTTGGCGGCCACGCCAAGCAGATAATCGCCGTGGATGCGGGTGATCGATCCGAGCACCACCAGGTCGCGCCCGGTGAGTTCGTCAAGGAATTGTTCGGCGGCAAACCGGTCTTCGGTGGGGTGGTCGAACAGCCGTTGGTAGGTGGGCCGGGCCAGGGCGTGGGCGGTGACTTCTTCGAAGTAGAACCGGCCTCCCGGTTTCAGTACCCGGATCACCTCGGCGAGGGCGCTGCGCCAGTGCGGGATGTGGTGCACAATCCCGAAGTCGAACACCGCGTCGTAGCTGTTGTCGTCGGCATCCAAAGCGGCGCGCAGGTCGGTGGCGCTGCCGTGGGCCAGCCGAACCCGATCGCCGTAGCGGGCCAGGCGCCGCCCGGCGCGGCCGATCATCGCCGGGTCGAGGTCCACGGCGTCGACAGTGGCGGCACCGAATCGCTCCACGATGAGCTGCGAGCCGTATCCGCAGCCGCAGCCGATCTCCAGTGCCCGCGATCCCGGGAGCAGCCGGCCGCCGAACCGCACCAGCACCGGCACCTCATAGCCCGACTGCAGCCACCGCCGCGGCGGCGAGGTCACCAGCGCGGTCTCGGCCCGGTTCATCAACATGGTGTCGTTTCCACGGTGTGCACCGCGTCTCCTCGCCGAACCGACTGCAGCAGTATCGTGTTTGATCGATATTGTCGGGTTTGACCGATCAGTATGGTTGAACGTTATCATCGTCGTGTGGCGATGAAAAGTGGTGAGCCGGTGACGGCTGAGCCGGTGTCGTTGGATGCGGCGACGGCGTTGTTTCACAGCCTCTCGGACGCGACCCGGTTGGCGATCCTGCGCCGGCTGGCCCTCGGGGAGGCGCGGGTGGTGGATCTGACCACGGAGTTGGGGTTGGCCCAGTCCACGGTGTCGGCGCATCTGGCGTGTCTGCGCGACTGTGGGCTGGTCGATTACCGGCCCCAAGGCCGGGCGTCGGTGTATCGGCTCACCCGCGTTGAGCTGCTGGACTTGTTCCGGGCGGCCGAGGCGGTGCTGGAGGCCACCGGCAGCGCAGTCGCGCTGTGCCCGAACTACGGGCACCCCGGCGCTGGGGAAGCGGCCCGATGAGCGAGGCCTGCGGCTGCGGCCACGACCAACCCCGCCCCGGCGACGGCGAGGCCGAGCGCGAACCCGAACGGCTGTGGCAGGTCGTCGAGCTGCGCGCCGCCGCGCTGGCCGGTGCGCTGCTGCTGGCCGGCTACCTGGTCGGCTGGACCGACGGGCCCCGGCCGGTGGAGCTGGTGCTGTTGTCGGCGGCGCTGGCGGTGGGGGCGTTCACGTTCGTCCCGTCGACGCTGCGCCGGCTGGTGCGCGGCCAGATCGGGGTGGGCACGCTGATGACCATCGCCGCGGTCGGCGCGGTGATCCTCGGCGAGGTCGGCGAGGCCGCCATGCTGGCGTTCCTGTTCTCCATCAGCGAGGGCCTGGAGGAATACGCGCTGGCACGCACCCGCCGCGGCCTGCGTGCTCTGTTGTCACTGGTGCCCGCGCAGGCCACCATCATGCGTGACGGCAGCGAAATCGTCGTCGCCCCAACCGAATTGCGGGTCGGCGACCGGATGCTGGTCAAACCCGGCGAGCGGATCGCCACCGACGGGATCATCGCCGAGGGGCGCAGCGCGCTGGACGTGTCGGCGATCACCGGCGAGTCGGTGCCCGTCGAGGCCGGACCCGGCGATGAGGTGTTCGCCGGCTCGATCAACGGCACCGGGGTGCTGGCCGTCGAGGTCCGCACCACCGCGCAGGACAACTCGCTGGCTCGCATCGTGCGGATCGTGGAGGCCGAGCAGGCCCGCAAGGGCGCCTCCCAGCGGCTGGCCGACCGCATCGCCCAACCCTTGGTGCCCGCCATCATGATCACCGCCGCGGTCATCGCCGTGGTGGGCAGCGTGTTCGGTGACCCGGCGACCTGGATCGAGCGGGCCCTGGTCGTGCTCGTGGCGGCCTCACCGTGCGCGCTGGCGATCTCGGTGCCGGTGACCGTGGTCGCCGCGATCGGCGCGGCCAGCAAGCTCGGTGTGCTGGTCAAGGGCGGCGCCGCACTGGAGGCGCTCGGCGCGATCCGTGGCGTGGCGTTGGACAAGACCGGCACGCTGACCGCGAACCGGCCCGCCGTCATCGACATCGCCACCACCAACGGCGCCACCCGCGAGGAGGTCCTCGACGCGGCGGCGGCGCTGGAGGCCCGCAGCGAACATCCCCTCGCGGCGGCCATCCTGGCCGCCGCCGATCAGGTCACCCCCGCTGTTGACGTGCAGGCGGTGCCCGGCGCCGGGCTGATCGGCCGCCGCGACGGGCACACCCTCCGGCTCGGCCGGCCCGGCTGGATCAACGCCGGATCGCTGGTCGCGCAGGTCGATCGGATGCAGCAGGCCGGCGCGACCGCGGTGCTGGTCGAAAACGATGACACGCTCATCGGCGCCGTCGCGGTGCGTGACGAACTGCGGCCGGAAGCCCGCGACGTCGTCGAGCAGCTGCGCCGCGATGGCTACCAGGTGGCGATGCTCACCGGCGATAACCACGCCACCGCCGCCGCACTGGCGGCGCACGCCGGGATCGACACCGTCTATGCCGCGCTGCGTCCCGAGGACAAGGCGGCGCTGATCAGGAAGCTGCGCTCCGAGCGCTCCACCGCGATGGTCGGCGACGGCGTCAACGACGCACCCGCGCTGGCCACCGCCGACCTGGGCATCGCCATGGGAGCGATGGGCACCGATGTGGCCATCGAGACCGCCGACGTCGCGCTCATGGGTGAAGACCTGCGCCATCTCATCCACGCGTTTAGCCATGCGCGCCGGGCCCGGCGCATCATGTGGCAGAACATCGGCCTGTCGCTCGCGTTGATCACCGCGCTGATCCCGCTGGCGCTGTTCGGGGTGCTCGGCCTGGCCGCGGTGGTGCTGGTGCACGAACTGGCCGAGGTCGTCGTCATCGCCAACGGTGTGCGCGCCGGACGCACCAAGGCGCTGCAGATCAGCACCGGCAGCGACCGGAAGGTGTTGACCCCCACCGCCGTCGGGTGAGGGTTTCGCGTCGTTAGTGGCCGCCCATCATTCCCGGCCCCCACGGCCCGGGACCCATCATCCCGGGTCCCCCCGGTCCGGGGCCCATCATCATGCCCGGCCAGGGTCCGGGATCCCAGCTGCCCGGCCCGTAGCATGCGGGGTCCCAACCGTCGGGTCCCCAACAATCAGCATCCCAGGGGCCCGGCCCGTGGGCCGGAAACGCGGGCCCGCCGGTCAACGAGACTCCACCCGCGGGTTGGGCGAAAGCGGTCGAGGTGCCGGCACTGAGCCCCGCGCCGGCAAGCGAGGTTGCTAGCGCGGCGATGGCCACACCGGTGATCGTTGCGCGTCTGGTGAACATGTTCCTCACCCGTTACCTTTCGTCGAGCAGCCCACCCCACGATGGGCGCGTCACTTCACTGTCGTTGCGCAGCAGCCGATGGCCGTAGAGCCTTTCGACCCCGAGGCAGTCGACGAATGACACACGATTGCGGCGAGGATCTCTTCGCCGTCGCATCCGCGCGCCTGCAGAGCGGCGAATCCCTCGGCGCGCGAGATCCATTCACCGCTGCGATGTAACGCCGGCGGGCCGGTGCGCCCACCAGCCCGGGCCGCCATCAGGGCGGACCGGTGGCGGTGCGGTGAGGCTTACCGCGCCGTGGGCGATGCCTGCGATTCAGCGAGGGAATCGATGGCGGCCCGCAGTTTGGCGGTGACGTCGTCGGCCACCGGTGCCAGATCGGCTTCGCCGCTCACCTCGACCAGCAGCCTCGGGTTCATCGCCTCCACGATCACGATGCCCTCGGCGGTGGGGTCGGCGCGCACGACCACGTTGCAGGGCAACAGCAAGCCGATCTGGCGGTCCACGGTGATCGCTCGATGCGCCAGCGGCGGGTTGCAGGCACCCAGGATCAGGTAATCCTCCATCTCGGCGCCAAGCTTGGCTTTCAACGTCGCCTTCACATCGATTTCAGTGAGCACGCCAAACCCCTGCTCGGCCAACACTTTCCGGGTGCGATCCACCGCGTCGGCGAACGACGTGTGCAGCGTGGTCGACAACGCAATACTCATTCTCGATCCCCTTCTTGTCTCGCGGACAACCCACGGCGGGTAGACCACGTCCCCAACTAGACTCAAATGCCTTGTTGCCGCGGCCAATCAGCGGTTGGCGACCACATCGAGTTGGGTGTACATGCCCGCCCCGTAGTGGCCCGCGATGTTGCACAGCACCTCATAGCGGCCGGGCGCCAAAGTGACTGTGGTCCAGCTGATGCTGCCGGGAAGGATGCCATCACCCTCGCCCTCCCCGCAGGTGCGTTCGGCATGGGCCAGGGCACCGGACTCGTCGACCTGCCCGTTGGCATCGATGGCCAGCTGTCCCGGCAAGAAGCCCGCAGCCAGCGCCAGCACCGTCATCTCATGGATCATCATCCCGGTGTTGCGCACCCGAAACGACACCGTGCCCGCCGGCACCGTGGACGGGTTGAGGACAACGCGCATCATGCCCATGCCCGGCCACGGGAATCCACCCGGCCACGGGGTGTTGGCCGGAGTGCCCGGGGCGTACTGGCGATTCCAGCCCGGCCCCATCATGCCCGGCCCCATCATCCCGGGACCCATCATGCCCGGGCCCATCATCATGCCGCCCATATCGGCGAGGGTGACATCGACGACCGTGCCGGTCAGCTCGGGCGCCGCGCACGACCACGGTGACGGGGTACCAGGTGGTGCTGCCCGGCGCGAGCCGACCGGCCCGGCGAACGCCGCCAACGCCGCCGTGGTGCCCACCCCCAGCACCAGGGCGGCGGCTGCAATGATCAGGATCAGCCGAAGGCGGTGGGCGCCCATGGTGATCACCGGTGCTCGCGTATCAGCGTCAGACGCTGCCGGTATTCGTCGTCGTCGATCTCACCACGCGCGTAGCGTTCGGCCAGCAGGTCCTCGGCGCGACCACCGGTTGGGGTCGGCCCGCCACCAGCCCGGCCCTGTGCGGTGCCCCCGCCCGCGAAGTAGCGGACAGCCAACACGATCGCAGTGATCACCAACGCCCAAAACACGATCATGACCAAAGCCATCAGCATCCAGCCGCCCCAACCCCAGCCGCCCCAACCCCAGCCGTCATACCAGCCGCCGTGCATCATCGACCGTTCTCCTTATCATCGCCGAAATCGGATCACATGCTGTGAACCAGCATGCGCCCACGACACGACGATGTGTAGGGGCCGATAGTCCTCAGCCCCTACCCCCAAACGGCCCCCGCAAGCAATCCCCGATGGTCGGCCACCAGCACGAATGCGACTACTTGCTGCTGACGTGACAGATAAGCGGTGGCACGCGGCTACCGCCAAAGTCGGAACGCACCGTCACCTTGCTGCACGCCGATCTGGCCAACCTGCGCGAATGAACAGGCTGAAAGCTCTACCGCTGGGGTGTGGTTGGCGCGCCCGGAGTTGGTGTCGGCGATAGCTGCTGACCGGGGCCCATCATCCCGGGACCCCACGACCCGGGGCCCATCATCCCGGGTCCCCACGATCCGGGTCCCATCGTCCCGCCGGGCCCCATCATCCCGCCGGGCCCCATCATCCCGCCGGGCCCCATCATCCCGCCGGGGTAATACATTCCGCGTCCGTCGCGGTAACCGCCGCCGTACTGCTTTCCGACGAAGAACCCGGAGAAGAAGATCACCGCGACGATAAACACGACACCAGCAGCGATACCCACCCATGCCGCGCTCTGGGTGACCCTGTTAGGACGGTCCGACCCAGACGGCAGCTCCCCGCGCCGCTGCTCGGTGGCCACCGCTGTCGGTTCGGTCCGGGATACGGGCGTTTCGGTCATGACTCGATCATGCCGACGCCACCCAAGCGATGAATCGAGACGTTGCGATCTTCATCGAATCTTCACTGAACCACTAGCTCAGCAATACCGATCGACGAGCCCTGGATCGATCTGGAGATCGCGGCGGTCGCCACGAACGCTACGCAGGAGCGTCCACCGTGTACTCCCCTTCGGTGGCGCCTGACTTCAGTCGAACCGCCCAATGGACAACAGGTCTGTCACGCGAGGGTCCAAGCCAGGCCCCTGACACACGACACCGGCGGCTGCACGTCGGGCCTAGGCGCCTACTTTCCTACCAGCGGCGGCGATCGGTTTCACCGTCCAGAGTTTCACCGTCCCCGTTGCAAATAAGCGGAGCACGCTGGTTTCCAGCGCCGCTGCCGCCTGGGGGGTCATCGCTGAACCGCACGCAGATCGCAATCCCTTCTATCGCTGAGATAGTCATATGCATATACTTGCATGAGTCCGCGTTTTGTGAAGGGGTTCTCCGGTATGGAACTGGTCGTCTTGGTCTTGTACCTGGTCTTCGCTGCAACGGGGTTCGGGTGGCGCAGCTATGCGCAGTGGCGGCGCACCGGCTCGACGGGTGTCCGCGGGTTTCACGGCCGGCCCGGTTCGTTGGAATGGCTCGCTGGTCTGGGCTTCGTGGTTGGCGTTCTCATCGCGGTGAGTGCGCCGGTGCTGCAGTGGGTTGGTGTGATCGCGCCGTTGGCGCTCCTGGAGAACGTGGCGCTGCACGTCGTTGGGGCGCTGGCCGCGGTGTGCGGCGTCGCTGCGACATTGTGGTCGCAGCTGACTATGGGTGATTCGTGGCGAATCGGCGTCGACACCGCTGAGACGACGGCGTTGGTCGAGCGCGGAGTATTCGGTTTGGTTCGCAATCCCATCTTTTCGGCCATGCTGTTGTTCGTCGCCGGGGCGGCGCTGATGGCGCCGAATCCATTGGCGCTCATTGGGTTAGCCGTGCTCTTCGTGGCCATCGAGCTGCAGGTGCGGGTCGTGGAGGAACCGTATCTTCTGGCAGTACATGGTGATACGTATCGTCACTACACCCACCAGGTGGGACGTTTCGTCCCAGGAATCGGCCGGGCCGTCTCGTCGATTGAGCGTCGACCAATGAATACAACCGCACGGCACGAGCTTTCGAAGTGGCCGAATACGCCGGTGTCAACGGTGCTGATCGCTTCCGTGGTCACCGCGGCGATCCTCGGGCTTGGCTACCTGGCGTTCGGCCTGATCACCATGCTGATCTTCACCGCCGGATTTGTGGGCGGTCTGCTGCTGTGGTTCCTATTGCCCTCGCGTGGATCCTGGGCCGGTATCAAGTGGCCGTACTGGATTGCCCTGGTGCTCTTCCTGGCTCACCGTGTTGAGGAGAATCGGATGGGGTTCTTCCCGTTCCTTGCCGAGGTGACCGGGGAGGCCACACCGAAGGTGTCGTCGGTTCCTCTCTTGCTGCTGCTGGCGTTGTCGGTGGGCGCGTGGCTACTGGTGCCGGTGCTCATGGTGCGCGGGCTGCCGTTCGGGCGGTACTTGGCGTGGACGTTCTTTGCGTCCATTGGGATCACCGAACTGGCGCACTTCGTGGTGTTTCCGTGGTTCAGGGATTCCGGCGTGGATTACGTGCCGGGAATGTGGACCGTGATAGCGCTGCCGCCGGTCGCCTGGTTAGGCATGTGGCGGCTGGCGCGTGGTACCAGCTCGAAGCCCGATCTGATTGCGGCCACGGGGTCGTTGACGTAGATCGGCACCACGTATCGGGGTCCTTTCTGTCAGCGCGTTCTCGACTGTTCACTGGGAGCTGCGACCACGACGGTGACATGTGCAACAAGGCGGGTTGCTCCAACTACGTCGAATACATGTCGCCGACGCATCTACCTGCGGTGAGAGTGGATCGACCTTGTTTCCTTACAGATAACGACGCCGCTGTCGTGGAGGCTTTCGGTGATCTAGAAATTCAACGCTGGCATGTGCGGCGCGCCGATTCCGTGGACGAGGCGCGGCAGTGGATTGAACCGATTAGGCAAAATTTGTTCAGGCTTCCGTCCGCAGCGGTCCAGCTGCAGTCCGGTGGCGTCGCCTGAACGTCTAACGCCGTCCGGACAGTCACACAGTCACCGCCCCGGGTGTTTGCGTGGCATCGAAACAACGACGTTGGCTCCGGAGGTTTCGTGCGTGAGTTCGGTGATCACCGCTGAGAGCGTTCTGATCTTGCTTCGCAGTTGAGTATTTTCGGCAGCCAGTTCCTGGTTGTGATCAAGGGCCTGTGCAAGTTGTCGTTGCAGAGCCTCGACATTCGGGGTGACGGGTCCGCACCCGACCGTCGCCTTGAACTCGTTCAGCAGATCGCTGTGATGTTCGTAGAGTCTCTGCCGTGGTATTCCCGATTCGTCAGCCAAGGCCACTACAGTGCGTGCGCCGTTGCTCTGCTCGGCTTTGTTGTCTCGGAGGCGGCTCATGGCGGCCCGGACCCGCTGGCGTTCCTCATCGTTGCGCCGGGCGGCATCGCCTATGAGGGTCATTCGTTGTCATCGCTCTGTTGTGGGATTGTCATCGGTCGGCTTAATTCGTGTTCTGCGAGGGCCTTTCGGTGCTCGATGAGGCGAGTCTGAATTCGTTGCCGCAGCGGTTCGGGAAGTTCGAGAGTCGCCAGGTCGCGTTGGAGTGCTTTGACATGCTGGCGGAGGTTGGCTGCGTCGCGGTCGGTACGGGCGGCGTTGACGCAGCCCAGACGGCATCGATTCCAGAAGGGTTCAGCGGAGCTGTCGGTAGGTTCGAGGCAGGCTGCGGTGGCGCGCCGGAACACGCACGTCACGACCGCGCCGTGGTGGATCTGCAAGTCGGGGTTCGATAGTGCGTTGTTGATCTGGCTCGTGGTGGTCACTGTCAAGCCCGCGAATGTGCTTGCCCGCGCAACGCGGGCCCGGTACTCATCGGCAGCCGGACCGGAGACGTGCTCGCCGCGCTCGAGTCGTTGGGAATCGTCGTGGATGACCTCGGCACGGTGGAGAAATTGTTCGAAGGTGATGTCGTCGAGGAATCCTGAATCAGCTCCGCCGGCATAACCTTGGATCATTTGTGTGTGCAGGTGGCCGTATTGCGTTGCGCCGGCGATCGTTCCGCCGGGCCGCCGTACGATGTGCCATGCCAGTGTGCGTCGCAGGCGCGGCACTTGGATTTTGCCGTGCGGGTCGGCAGCGATCAGCGGATGGCTGACGGCTGGCGCGACCTCGCGGTTGAACCATTCAATGAAGCTGGTGATGTCGGCGTTGATGGAGCCGGGTGTTCTGGTCCGGGTATCGCCGAAGAGGAATCGTTCCTGGGAGCACATGTTGAAAGCCGGAAACAGCAGATCGCTCACCGTTATCTGCTCAAGGACGCTGACGGCATGGGCGGTTTCGTCGGTCACGACCCACGGGATCGTGGCGGGCGATCGGTCCCGGCGCTGCTCATCGGCCTTCAGCTGGTGGCCGGACATGAGTGTCAACGCCAGCTTCGAGTCCCGGCTGATGCAGCCGCGTCGTAGGTTGAGTGCCTCGCCGGTCCGGACACCCGAGAGGTAGGCGATCGCGAGGAAACAGGCAGCTGTGACGTGGCGAAGCAGCTCCACGAGTTCACCCGCACCGACGGCGGTTTCACGCCAGGAGTGCGTACCGATGACGCTGAATGTGTTGGCGCGCAACATGTCAACTTCGATGGGCAATCCAGAATCAGTCAACAGGACCGATGTCTCTTTCATTCGTTTCAGTTCGCTGTGGTTGAGCCATCCACCCACGGCCAACCCCATCAGATCGACACTGGTCGTCTCGCCCGTCCGGATACCCGGAAGTGAGGCGTCGTTGCGGCCGAGTGCAGCAAGCAGGCATTCGAGTTGCTGCTTGGTGGTCTCGAATACCGACACCGTGCGAGTGGGAGCCCGGCGAATGTCGGGTGCTATTTGATGGGCCAGATACCGCATCGCGAGAAGGTTGCGCGCTGCGGGAAGTAGATCGGCTGCGACCGTTTGGGTGACCACCAACGCCGCCGAGAGTAGCGGCTCCATGACGTCGGGATGAATGCGCGGGGTCGTGTTCGGCTTGCCCCAGGATGACTCGTAGTTGGCGAGCCCTCGTGCACTCGCACCGCCCCACAACGGGCCTGCGGGGAGCCGGCAATGCGCTGGCAGGGCGTCCCGGTACAAGTGCAGACGCTTGATGGCCTGTAGCGCCGAGCGTTTGGAGCCGGCGCTGACACCGCTGGTCTCGGTGACGTGGCGCAGATAGTTGTCGAGGTGTTCGGCGCTGACCTGGCCGAACGATGTCACACTCATCTCCACCAGCCACATCGTGAACCGTCGCAACGGCACCAGCTCGCCCAAGATCGTCTTGATGTGCGGATAGAGCGATCGGGCACTGTCAAGGCGGGGTGCGTCGTCAACGATGTTGAGCAGGGCGAACAGGTAGAGCTTGCAGGCGTGGCGAAATGGCGTCGGGAACCCATCCCAGTGCACGGCTTGTCCTGCACTGTGTCGGTCCTCGATCGCCGCGGACAGATCCCACACCGGGTCGCCGAATCGGCATCGGGTCGCTTCGATGTGAAGCGTGCGGTTAATCAAGACCGCTGTGTCGGGGGCGAGTTCGACATCTGCCACGACGTCGAGTGCTTCAGCTGTGTGCGTCATGATGCTTCGAGGTTTCCTGTCAGCAGAAGGTTGACCGTCTGGTGATCGCTGTCGGTGATCTCGGCTCGCGCGGCGGTCAGCTGGGCCTGCTCGTACTCGGCGAAGATGTCGTCCAATTGTGCAAGAGGACCCGCGTGATCGGCGATCCACCGCTCGATGGGCATCTCTTTGCGCAGGCCGCGAAGCCGGTCAGCAACGACCAATTGAACAGGTAAGTGGCGCGGGAAGGCGCGCGCGTTACTGCAGTCGAGGCATGCCATGAACGACTGGCGACACCGTTTACCGTCGATCGGCGAGTGCTCGAAATCGGCGCACGTGCCCAGCACAGCGTCCTGGCCGGATCCGTTTTTGTGGTTGTCCCGTTGCACCGTCATCGAGCGTCGGGCGAGTGCTCGTGCCACCTGATCATCGAGGGCCTCGGCCACGATCTGGAATCCCTCGTTGCGCACAGGCTCCATGCGACTCAGATACCGAGCCAACGTGGCCGGGGTGTGGGATGTCGGTTTTCGGACCTGCTCCAGGTAGGTCTTGCGCAGCCGATCCATACTGATCCCGAGGAGCAACTCGTCATGCTCGGCATCACCAGTCAGCCACGGCGCCATCCAACGCCGTCGCGCACTGACGCCGGACGCAGTGCTGCTGATTCCGTATCCGAAGAGTTTCTGTTCGACATTGTCGGGCTGGGCGCTGTGGTAGATGAAGGCGTGCTGGGACCCGGTCAGCGCGCGGGCCGGTTCGGTCAGTTCCAGCAGCAACATGAAGACCCCGTAAGCGGTAGTCAGCGACGTGTTGAGCACTGCGGCGCGCCGATTCTCCCCACCAAGCGGCCGCAGTTCGGGGCGCAGCGCTGTCACCGGCACCGTCATGACCGACCTTTTCCCCCGACGGGGCTTGTCGGCCCGGACGAACACGATGCCGGTTTCATCTGGGCTGCTGGCTTGTCGGTACGGGGCGGGCAGCGAGTCGAGCGTCGACAGGTTCAGGCCGGTCGATCCGGCGAGGAGAACACCAAACGCCCATGCCTCGCCAGGGCTCACATGCAGCAGCGACAACAGTCGACATCCACCGGCCGCGGTCACCGCCCGCCGCGTCGCGTAAGACCTCGCACCCGAGGCGGTGCGAGGGAAATCGCCCTCACGGGCGCAGTGATCAAGTACTTCGGCCAGACTCCGACTGGGGTCTGCACGGGGGAGATGATCGAACCGTCCCGCACGATAGTCGGCGACCATCGCCCAATGAGTCCGCAATCGGGCACGCGCCCGCCGAACTATTCCACGTGCCACGACGGTGATTCGGCGAATCTCGTCGGCGGAGTACGGTTGTCGTGCCGTGAGTTTCCTCTGGTGACGCACCCGCGCGAACGCCTGACGTGCGTCGTCTGAGACGACGGGACTGCAGCGCAGCAGCGTCTTGAGGCTCGGCGCCGGGCCAGGGCCGCTGGGTACCCGACACGAAAAGGCGAGCAGCCGGGCATCCGAGGCTGATAATTCAGCCAGTCCCCCTAGCCTTGGCCGGTTTTCGGCAAGCCAGCAGCAGGCGTGCCGGGCAGACTGCCACAGCGCGCCGGCGCCCCTCAATCGCTTGGAAACGCCAAGCACCCCGGTCGCATCCTCGAACGCGATCGCGAAATCGTGGCGGATTCCGTCGTTGCCCGGCAGAGACCCGAAGTCGAAGTCCTTCGACTCAGTGCCATCCTCGCTGACGAACGTCACGATGAGCCCTCGTCGCCGCAATACGGGTCGCCAAACTGGATCCGGCTGCGCCGCGCGGTGACCCGTCATGATTCGACCGTCAGCACACGAGACTCACCGACGCCGACTGTTGCGACGAGACGCTCAAGGGATTGCCGATCGTCGGCATCCATCAGCGCAATGAGCTCCTCCACCTGCAACGCCTGAAACGGCTCAAGATAAACGCTGCGAGTCACCTCAGCACTACGATGTCCAAGAAGTGTCGCCAGGAGAAACCAGACATCACCAAGCTGATTGCGGAAGTCGCGCTGCTCCTGCTTGGTCAACATATCGGTACGGCGCCACGCCACGAACGTGGCAATGCAATACCACCGCAGCGCAAAAGAATGCCTCAGCATGTGGGGACGGCACCACAACGGCGTACCTCCCACTAGTGCAAGCGCTTTCGCAACCCTGGTGTTCGCGCGGTCGAACGTCTTGTACCAGGAGTGCTTAGGGCGAGGTGTCCCGTCGTGATTCAGCCACAGCCACAACGGTTCCAGGCCATCAGGTCCCCTGCGGAACAACTTCATTCGTGTCGACGGCCCGAGTGCATCCAGTCGGACCGTCCGACGGGATCCCTTCTCATCAACAACTTCCAGTTGCCCATCCCGGCGAACATGTTCAATGACCCAACGATCCGCAACCTGCCCATACCTACCAGCACCTTGCGCGCGGGCGATGGCAGCACCGCGACTGCCTTCCCGCAGATAGAAGTGAACTTGTTGGGCGACGCGGCGCCGCATCCAGAACGGACGCCCGCTACCACCCTTCGCGCAATAAGACGCAACCCGCGAACGCGCAAGCCCTTCAGAACCCGGCTCGGGCACCTCGATGGTTAACATGCTGGCCCACTCGCCGATTCGTAAACCCGTCCCGAACAACCCCTCCACGAACGCGATGTCGCGATCCTCAGTTACTCCCCGCCAATCCTGACGTGGTAAGCCCTCCATCGTGAAACCACGCAACCCCAGATTCCGCCACAACCGAAATGCCTGCGGGGTAAGCCATTTCACGTCAGCCCTGCGCATTCCGGAGGGAGTGCTCTCCAACACGATTTGGCGCCCACCCATCCGAGACGTGGCAATCACACGGGCTCGGGCGGGGTTGTCGATTCCGTGCTGCTCGGCCGCCCACAAGTAGAAACCGCGGATCGCCGCACGATCGACACAGAAACTGTTGGTGCTCACGTGCTGAGGGTTCTTCTCAGCCGACAAACGCCACTCCTTGAACGCAGCCAGTTCCGATCGCGACGCCTGATCCCATCGAACGCCCAACGCATGCAGAAAATCCAGCCAAACCTTCAACGACAAGGCGTAACGACGCAAAGTCCCCGGTGCTCGTCCCCTCACCAGGGGATCTCGCCAGTAGGCGTTCACCAACGCATCCGCCCGGCCCCACGGATCAAGGAAGAACGGGGTGCCATCACACGCACCATTTCGCTTCGCCCAGGCCTCGACATCGCCTAACCCCGGAACCACGTCGTCCACCGATACGAACCGCTGGCGGAAATCGTAGAAATGAAGAGTCCAACCGTCAGCCGAATCACCAGCCATATGCGGCGGCCCTCTTCCTACTTCACGACCATTGCCCCCATCATCGCCGACACAATTCTCCAACCGCCTTCGACACGCCTGTCGGGCAGTGAACGGGCGACTGGATGCGGCCCGGGCAGTCGACCCGTGTCGCGGTGTCCATCACCGCGCGGAACGTCTT
>Ga0164243_10006591_pt1 | contig 17539 bp, 16 predicted proteins | sample OricompcompostOP_FD_108781 | JGI IMG/M metagenome (GOLD analysis project Ga0164243, IMG submission 108781) | Organic Plus compost microbial communities from Emeryville, California, USA - Original compost - Organic plus compost (OP) | ecosystem: Engineered > Solid waste > Mixed feedstock >... | reverse complement strand
TCCACCCCGCACTGGACCGAGCTGCTGGCCGACCACCTCGCGGACCTCGCCGACCCCAGCGCCGCCGAGGACTGGCCGTGAGCCGCTGGCGTCAGCTCCCCAACCTTCACTGGGAGAAGATCCCCCCGGACTACTGCCCCGGGTGCGGGTCCGGATGGCCCCAGGACGGCCCCTGGCGACCCACCGAGGGCGCCCTGGGCTGCGGGTGCCACGGCATCGGCACCCGGCACACCGCCTGGGGCTGCCGCATCTGCGGGGCACTCGTCGCCGAAGGGTGCGACGACGTCACCCGGTGGGGAGTCGCCCACATCCCAGCAGGGCTGCCGGCCGACGCACGATGGGGCATCCCCGAGCAGGGGTGACCGATGTTGACGAGCGCCGTCTTGTGTCGCCTCGTCGCGGCTATAGGGTGTCTCGTGTTGACAGACGGCGTTGACACGCGCCTCGGTTGCAGCAACTCCTGCGGCCTGACCTGCATGTCCGCTCGTGCCCCCGCCGGGGATCGAACCCGGACTGGGCCGGGTTTAAGCCGGCTGCCTCTGCCGATTGGGCTACGGGGGCCACGGACCTGCGGTGCCGACATCCTGCCGCAGCAGACCCGCCCGTGCGGCCTGACGCGCACACGTCTGCGCACGTCCCGCCACGTTTCCACGCATCCGACGGCGCGACCGGGACCAACGTCACCCTCGCACGCTCGCACCTGCTCTAGCGCACGGCCTTGCGCTCACCGTGGTTCTCTGGTTCATTAGTCGAGTAATGAACCAGAGAGGAGGTCCGGTGGACGACAGCCGACCGATCTTCGTCCAGATCGCCGAGCGCATCGCGGACGACATCCTCGACGGCACGCTCCCGGAGGGGACGCAGGTGCCGTCGACGACCGAGCTGTCGGCCTTCTACCGGATCAACCCGGCCACGGTCGCCAAGGGGATGGCCGAGCTGGTGGCCCAGGACGTGCTGCACAAGCGGAGGGGTATCGGGATGTTCGTGTCCACCGGGGCGCGCGCACGACTGCTGGAGGGCAGGCGTGCCGCGTTCGTCGACGAGTTCGTCGCGCCGCTGGTGCACGAGGCGCGCCGCCTCGGCATCGGCGCCGACGACCTGCACCACATGCTCAGCGAGGCCGCCGGCCGCACCGGCGCCGACGGGGCTCCCGGTCAGGCCGCGGGAGGTGCGCGATGACCACCGCCGCCATCGAGACCGTCGCCCTGAACCGCCACTACGGTGGCACCCCGGTGCTGTCCGACGTGACGCTGCACCTGGAGGCCGGCCGCGTGCACGGGCTGCTCGGCCGCAACGGCGCCGGCAAGACGACGCTGCTGCGCATCCTCACCGGGTTGGAGCGCCCGAGCACCGGGACGGCGCGGCTGCTCGGGCAAGATCCCTTCGAGAACGGCCGGCTGGCCGGCCGGTTCTGCTTCGTCAAGGAGTCGCAGGTCTACCCCGACTCGTTCCTCGTCGAGCACGTCCTGCGCGCCGCCTCGCTGCTGTACCCGTCCTGGGACCCCGCGCTCGCCGACGAGCTGCTCGATGCGTTCGCGCTGCCACGCCGGCGGCGGGTCAAGAAGCTCTCCCGCGGCATGACGTCGGCGCTGGGCATCGTCGTCGGGCTCGCCGCCCGGGCGGAGACGACCCTGTTCGACGAGCCGTACCTCGGCCTCGACGCCACCGCGCGGCGCATCTTCTACGACGTCCTGCTGGAGGAGATCTCGACCAGCCCGCGCACGGTGCTGCTGTCCACGCACCTCATCGACGAGGTCGACCACCTGCTCGAACGGGTCGTCGTCATCGACCACGGGCGCGTCGCCTTCGACGCGGAGGCCGACGACGTGCGCGGCTCGGCGGTCGAGATCACCGGACCGGCCGCCGCCGTGGACACCTTCGTCACGGGCCGCCGGGTGCTGCGACGCACCGGTCTCGGCTCGGTGGCCCGCACGACGATCGAGGCCCGGCTCAGTGCCGCCGAGCGGGCGCACGCCCAGCAGCTCGGCCTCGACCTGTCCCCCGTCTCGCTGCAGGAGGTCGTCGTCGGCCTCACCGGCGCCGCCATCCTGGAAGAGGTCGCCTCATGAGCACGCTCGCCCTCGCCGGACCGGTCCCGGCGTACCCCGCCGCACGTCACCGCGCCCGGGCCGTCGCCCGCATCCTGCTGCTCGACGTGGTCAACGTCGTCCTGCTGCCCTGGATCGTGCTGGTCGCCGCCCTGCTGGTCAACGTCGCCATCTGGGCGCTGGTCCCCGAGGCCGCGGCCGGCGGCACCGGCGGGGTGCTGTCGATGTACGGCTACTCCATGGCGATGGTCGCCGCCCTCGTCGGCCGCAGCTTCCCGTACCTGCTCGGCTCAGGGGTCACTCGCCGCTCGTTCTGCACCGGGGCGGGCCTCATGCTCGCTGGCTACGTCGTCGTCACGGCCCTTGTGCTCACCGGGCTGTGGCTGCTCGAGGACGCGACCGATGGCTGGGGTCTCGGTGGCCGGTTCTTCCGCGTCCCGTGGATCACCGACGTGCAGGTCTGGCAGCTCCCGGCCGTCTACGGCTTGCCGATGCTGTTCCTGCTCGCGGTGATGGCGCTGTACGCCGCCGTCTGGTTGCGTTGGCGCGCCGTCGGCGCGGTCTCGCTGAGCGTGGCGCTGGCGGTGGTGCTCGTCGGCGGTCTGTGGCTCATGGGGCAGATCGGCTGGAGCCGGGTCGGGGCGTGGTTCAGCGAGACCGGGCCGCTGGGCCTGATGGGGCTGCTCGGCGCCGTCGGGGTGGTGGCCGCCGCCGGGGCGTGGCTGTCGCTGCGGAGGGCACCGGCCTGACCCGCGCCCCGTACACGGCGACGGCCGGACCCCCGCGGGTGTCCGGCCGTCGCCCCGTCGTACCGGCCACCGGTGCCGCCCGTCGCCGCGGTGACCACGCGGCCGGCGGCGGTGTTCAGTGCTCCGACGCAGCGCCCTGCTGCGGGACGGCACCGGCGGGCGCCGCATGCTGCTCAGGGGTCGGCCGCGGCGGTGCGGGCACCGAGGCCGCGCGAAACTCCGCCCGCGGGTCGTGCAGGCTGCCGAGGGCCACGACCTCGCGACGCAGCAGCAGCGAGCCGGTCCAGCCCGCCATGATCCGCAGCTTGCGGTTCAACGTCGGCATCGCGAAGACGTGGTACGTGCGGTGCAGCACCCAGGCGAGGAAGCCGCGCACCTTGATGCGCCCGAACATCTGCGCGACACCCTTGTACATGCCCAGCGAGGCGACGGCGCCGATGTTCTTGTGCTTGTAGACCTCCAGGTCGGCCGACCGCAGCACACGCGCCAGGTTGTCCCCCAGGTGGTTGCCCTGGCGCAGCGCGTGCTGCGCGTTGGGCGGGCAGAACATCCCCGGGTTGTACAGGTCGGGCACGGCGGCGCAGTCACCGGCTGCGTATGCGTCGGGGACGACCGCGCCGTCCTCCTGCACGACCTGCAGGTACGCGTTGCAACGCACCCGGCCGAGCTCGTCCAGCGGCAGGTCTGAACGCTGCAGCACCGGGTTGGCCTTCACCCCGGCGGTCCACACGATGGTCTCCGCGTCGAACTCCGTCCCGTTGGACAGCACGACGTGACCGTCGACGCACGAGTTGAGGAACGTCGAGAGGTAGATCTCGATGTCACGCTTGCGCAGCTGCTCCAGCGTGTAGCCGCCGAGCTCCTCGTTCACCTCGGGAAGGATGCGGCGCGAGCCCTCCACCAAGACGAAGCGCAGCTCGTGCTGCTCGATCTGGTTGTAGTACCGCACGACCGTGCGGGCCATGTCCTCGATCTCCGCGAGCGCCTCGATCCCGGCGAACCCGCCACCGACGAAGACGAAGGTCAGCATCTTGCGGCGCAGGTCCGCGTCCCAGGTGCTGGAAGCGACGTCGATGCGGTTGAGCACCTGGTTGCGCAGGGCGTTGGCCTCCTCGACGTTCTTGAAGCCGATGCCCTGCTCGGCCAGCCCGGGGATGGGCAGCGTGCGCGCGACTGAGCCGAGGCCGACGACCAGGTGGTCGTACGTGATCCAGTACGGGTCGCCTTCCTCCGGCGTGATCTGCACCGTGCGGTCCGCGTGACGGATCTCGCTGACCTTGCCCTGCAGCACGTCGATGCCCTTGAGGGCCCGCCGATGCGGGGCGACGACGTTGCGCGGGTCGATGGACCCGGCCGCCATCTCCGGCAGGAACGGCGCGTACGTCATGTACGGCCGCGGGTCCACGACCACGATCGCGGCCTCTCGGCGGCCCAGCCGCTTGCGCAGCCGCCGCGCCGTGTACAGGCCGACCGTGCCACCGCCGAGGATCACCACGCGCGGCACCTTGCGCGGCCGTCCCGAACGGGCCGCCGCCGAGGTGGGGGCCGCGTCAACCGAGGCCGTAGCGCTCTGAGCCATGGTTCTACGGTAGCCCGGTGGCTCGCCGCCGCTCCATGGGAGGGCGGTGAGCCTGCGCACAGCGCGGACCCACCACCCCGCCGCCCTCGGCTACGGGCTGGTGACCTGCGGCCCAGCGTCGGCGGGCCGCCCCTCGGCCGACGTCACCCCGGGGGCGTCCGGCGCCGTGGCGTCCTCGGCACCGGTCGCGCCGTCGGGGGCCGCGTCCGGCGCCTCGCTCCCCGGAGCGGTCCCGTCGTCCTCGCCTCCCGCCGGGCCGCCGTCGGGCGACGCGCCCGCATCGGGCTGGCCGGACGCGCCCGGCTGGTCGGACGCGCCCGGCTGCTCGGGTGCATCGGCCCCGTCGTGGCCGCTCGCCTCCAGCGCCGGCGCCTTGGCGAACGGCCACGGCGGCGTGAGCGGTTCCGTGCCCGAGGGCAGCCTGCGGTTCCCGAGCTCGTCGAACGTGAACCGTGAGCTCGGGGCGCCCTGCAAGGGGTAGACGTTCCAGCGCTGGCGGCCGTCGGCGTCGGCACGCCCCACGAAGGACCACGGCTCGTCGGAGTCGGGGAACCACCACTCGGCGGAGCCGTCGTCGGTCGTCGTCCGCACCGGTCGCCCGCGGTCGTCGTAGAGCTGCGCATCGAGCACCGGCTCGCCGTCCCTGTCGTAGACGAACAGGTTGCTCACCTGCATGCCGTCGACCCACACCCCGTCGCCCGGGGCCGCGCTGTAGGTGACCGGGTCGAGGTAGGTCTGGTTCCACAGGCTCTGACCCTGCAACCAGCCGATCATCGGCAGGACGGCGACGGCGGCGACCAGGTTGGCCCACATCGCCAGCCGGCGCTGCCAGCGACCCTGCAGCCACCGCCGGCGCCCGAACTGGACGCTGGGGACGACGCAGAGCACGAACAGCACCCCTGTGGCGAGGTCCCGCGGCACCCAGACGATCTGCGAGCCGTGCAGACCGGTGCCCCGGCCCACCAGCTCGAAGATCACCCAACCGCGCGCCACCCACCACAGCGGTCGCAGCGCGACGAGGAACCCTTCGACCGGCGCCCACCAGCTCAGCCCGCGCAGCTCGCCGAGCAGCCGGCGGAGCACCGTGACCAGCGCCCGCCACGGCGCACCCAGCGCGTCACGCAGCCTGGTCCGTGCCGCAGCCTGCGCCGGGGCGAGGCCCGCCGCGGCACGCAGCTCGGCGGCGTACACCTCCGGGGTGCCGAACTGCTCCACCAGGCTGGCGCCGTGACCGGCGTGCCGCTCGTCCGCCAGCGCGTCGGCGAGGTCGACCTCCAGGTCGTCGGTCAGGTCCTCCACCTGCTCCCGACCGAGGTCCGCCAGCCTGGCCCGCACCGCCGCCGCGTAACCCGCGACGTCCTCGAGGCCGATGCCGTTCACCACGTTCATCGCTGCCCCTCCTCGCCCAGCAGCCGGGCCATCGTGCCCGCGAACTCCTGCCAGTCCTTGTGCTGCGCGGCGAGCATCGCTCGGCCCTGCGCGTTGATCCCGTAGTACTTCCGGTGCGGGCCCTCGTCGCTCGGCACGACATAGGACGTCAGAGCGCCCGACGAGTACAGCCTGCGCAGCGTGCCGTAGACCGACGCGTCGCCGACCTCCTCCAGCCCGGCGCTGCGCAGCCGCCGCACGACGTCGTAGCCGTACCCGTCCTCGTCGGCGACGACGGCCAGCACCGCCAGGTCCAGCACCCCCTTGAGCAGCTGGGTCGTGTCCATCCGTCCTCCGCTCGTGCTCCGTGCCGCCGTCGTGCGGTCCGCCGGTTGCTCCTGGCCTGTGCGCGGGCCCCTCGTACGCGCACAGGCCAGGACCGTGCCACGGCAACCCCCTCCGGTTCCCGCAGATGGCACGGTACTGCACTTTGCAGACTACCGTGGAGAGCGACGGAGCGCGTGTCGCTCTGCGTGCGGGTGAGCGCCGTCGGGTCACGCGAAAGCTCCGGGCGCGGCGCTCCCGGTCGGCGGGTCGCGCGCCTGGCCGCGCCCCGGAACGAGACCCCGCACCAGCCGCGTCCCCGCACGGGCCGTGTCCTCGCGGCGGGTCGTGGCTGCGTGGCGGCGACCCCGGCGGGCCGCGCTCGCGCCAGCAGAGCGCTACCCTCGGCCGGCGGGTTGCCGCGTGCGGTCGCCGGGAGGCCGCCTCCGGTCAGCGCTCGGCGATGCTCCAGGCGATCCCGTCGAGGATGTCGTGCTCCGAGGTGACGACGCTCGTCAACGCCCCGCCGGCGGCGGCGACCTCGTCGCGGACCCGGGTGACCACGTCCCGCCAGATGAGGGCGCCGGCCCCGATCACGTCGACCCGCCCCGGGTGCATGAACCCCAGCGACGCGCGCTCGTTCCGGGTGCGGGCCGTCAGGTCGTCGCACGCGGCGAGCACCGCCTCGACGCTCAGCACCGAGCCGTCGATGCGCTCGGGGTCGTACGCCGGCAGACCGAGCGCGTGCGCCGTCACCGTCGTCACCGTCCCGGCCAGCCCGACCAGGGTCGCCGTCCGGCCGAACGGCACGACGGCGCCGGCCGTGTCGAGCGCGGCACGGACGTCCGCGTGCGCGGCGGCGAGCTCCGCCGGCGCCGGCGGGTCGGACCGCAGGTGACGCTCCGTCAGGCGCACGCAGCCGACGTCCATGGACCAGGCGGCCTCCGGGGCCGTCGTGCCGAGCACGACCTCCGTCGACCCGCCCCCGAGGTCCACCACCAGGAACGGCCCCGGATGAGCCGACGCCAGCACGCCCGTCGCCCCGCGGAAGGACAGCGCCGCCTCCTCGGTGCCCTCGATGACCTCAGGCGCCACGCCGAGCGCCGCCCGCACACCGGCGACGAACTCGTCCCGGTTCTCCGCGTCCCGCGAGGCCGAGGTCGCGACGAACCGCACCGCGCTGACGCCGAGCTCGTCGCACACCTGCGCGTACCGGCGGGCCGCGTCGAGCGTCCGCTCCAGCGCCTCCGGGGCGATGCGACCGGTCCGGTCCACCCCCTGGCCGAGCCGGACCACCTCCATGCGGCGGTCGAGGTCTGCCAGCGTGCCTGCCACCGGGTCGACGTCCGCCACCAGGAGCCGGATGGAGTTGGTCCCACAGTCGATGGCAGCCACACGCGTCACCGGCCCATCCTCCCATCCCGCCAGGAGCGCCCCGCGCCGCGCGGGCCACGGCCCGAGAACCGGTCCCGGCCAGATGACGGCCCCAGGACCGGCGCTCCGTGCGGCGGCCCGGCCTCGTCGACCGTGCGGCTGCGTCCCCGGAGGTCTGCCCCGCCGCCGCGCCCGCGCCGTCAGCAGGTGCAGCGGTCCGGGCGCCAGACGTCGCGCAGCAGCTCGAGCACCTCGTCGCCGACGGGGTTCACGCCGGGGCCCGCGGCCAGCGCGTGTGCGACGAGCACGTGCAGGCACTTCACCCGCGTCGGCATGCCCCCGGCCGAGATCCCGGCGATCTCCGCGACGCGCCCCAGCTCCTCCCGGTCGGCCAGGTACGCCTCGTGCGCGCGGCGGTAGGCCGCTGCCAGCTCCTCGTCCTCGGTCAGCCGGGCAGTGAGCTCCTTCATGAGGCCGCTCGCCTCCAGCGTGCTGACGGCGGCGACGGCCTGCGGCTCGGTGAGGTAGTACGTGGTCGGGAACGGCGTCCCGTCCTCCAGCCGCGGCGCGGTCCGCACGACGAGCGGACGGCCGCACACGCAGCGGGCCGCCACGGCCACGACACCGCGCGGCGGGCGGCCGAGCTGCTCGGCGAGGACCGTCAGGTCCTCGTCGCGCACCACCGTGCCGGTCGCGTCGGCCACCCCGGTCCCGCCGGTCTTCACCGGCTCGTGCTCGTTCCCCACCGCTCCATTGTCCCGCCCGCCGACGGAGGGCATGAACCGCTCTGCCCCGCCCCTGGGGACCGTGCGCATGACCCGACCTGTCATGGACCGTCGTCGGGGTGTGCGGGATCCGGTCACGGGCGGCAACGCGCCCGGTGCGGCAGCTGACCGGCGGCGGGTCAGGACGGACGGCACCTGGTCAGCACGGTGCCCGGTGAGCGCCGTGCCTGGTCAGCACGACATGTGGTCAGCACGGTGCACGGTCAGTGCGACGCGTTGGTCAGCACGGGGTCCGTGGTCAGCATGTGGTCCGTGGTCAGCACCGTGCGTGGTCAGCCGGTCGGGGGCGGGTCGGAGCCGCCGGGGGCCGGCGCGCCCTCGGACCCGCCGCCGGTGGGAGGCCCGGTCGGGTCGGAGGCGCCGTCCGTCGGGGTGTCGACGGCGGGCCCACCGGACGCCTTCTCGGCCGGCGAGCCCGTCGGGGTGCTGCCGTCGGGGGCCGCGGTGTCGCCAGCCACCTGGACCGACTCCCACAGCGTGGCGTACCAGGGCAGCGTGGAGCCCTCGTCGAGGCCCGTGGTCGGCCCCTCCTCGGGTGGCGGCGCGGCGGGCACCGTCTCCGGGTCGACGACGCGGAACGCCTGCTCTCCCGGCATGACGAAGGACAGCCGCTCACGCGCCTGCGCGGTGACGTAGGCCGGGTCGTCCCAGCGCTCGAGGTCCGCCTCCAGGTCGGCGTTGCGCTGCCGCGCGTCCTCCACCTGGCTGCGCAACCGGTCGAGGGCCACCTGCTGGCCGAGATAGGAGTGCAGCGTGGGGTAGACGAGCACGAAGGCGAGCAGCAGCACCAGGCCGAACACGAGGACGCGCACGGTGAACAGCCGCGGCACGCGGAGCTGGACGCGCTCGGCGCCGCCTTCCGGCCGGGTGCGCGCCGTCGCGGGCCGCGGCCGTGGACGCGAAGCGGCAGGACGCGCCGAGGATGACGGAGCGGTGCCCACTCTCGGGACCGCACCGGTCCGTGACGTCGACCGGGACGAGGTCCCACGGCCGGTCGACGCGCCCTGCGCCGCACCGGAGGCGGAGCCGGACCGTGCCGTTGTCCGCCGACCGGTGGCAGCCGGCGAGGCCGGGCGGCGGGAGGCAGACATGACTCGATTCTGCCCCGGCCCGGGTGGGCGGCCGGGGACGTGCCGACGCGGGCGCGCCGGAGCCGGGCGTCCTGCGCTATCTTGTGCCACATGGTACCTGGTGGCGATGAGATCCTCGGGCAGCTGCGGCGGGGGGTGGTGGAGTACTGCGTCCTGGCGCACCTGCGGCGGCACGGCCCCGCCTACGGCCAGGACATCGCCCGTTCGATGGACGACATGCTGCTCGGCTCGGAGGGCACGCTCTACCCGCTGCTCACCCGACTGCGGGAACGACGCTGGGTCGAGACGACCTGGCAGGAGTCGCCCAGCGGACCGCCACGGCGCTACCACACGCTGACCGACGCCGGGCGGGCCGCGCTCGACGTCTTCCTGGAGACCTGGGAGCCGTTCCGGTCGAGCGTCGACCGGCTGACGAAGGGACCGTCCGCATGACCACCCAGCACGCCCAGCCGTTGGTGCGGGCCTACCTGGACGACCTGGACCGCCGGCTGGCCGGGGCTGCCCCTGGGGAGCGCGCCGACATCGTGGACGCGGTCCGGGAGCACGTCGACATCGCCCTGGCCGACCTGGGCCGCGAGCCGACGACGGCGGACGTCCAGCAGGTGCTCGCCGATCTCGGCCCTGTCGACTCGGTCGTCGCCGCCTGGTCCGCACCGGCGAGCCCGTCGGCCGCGGGCACCGCACCGGCCGACGGTCCGACTGCCGCGGAGACCCCACGGTCCACGCGCTGGGCCGTGGTGGTCCTGCTCGTGCTCGGCGGGGCCCTCGTCGGGGTGCTGCTCGCCCCCGTCGCCCTGGTGCTGTGGTTCGTGTCCGTGCCGGTCCTGACCCTCGTCGTCGCGCTCTCCGCGATCGCGTGGCACCAGGCCGCCGACGCACGACGACGCGCGCGCTGGCGCGCGACGTGCCTGGTCTCGGCCGGCGCGCTGACCTCCTGGGCGCTCATGGCGGGGGCGCTGCTGCCGTTCTCGGTCACCGAGCACGAGGACGGTGGGGCGACGGCCGTGTCCGCGCCGCGCTGACCCGGACCCGGGCCATGCCTCCCGGCTCACCGCGCCCGGTTCGCCGCGCCCCGTTCGCCGCGCTCGGCTCGCCGCTGTCGGCCGCGAGCCGGACCCGCGAGGTCGCCCGACGGCGGGATCGGCACGAGCGCCCACCCGCCATCGCAGCGAGGGCCGGCGTCCCTTCTCCGGGAGGCGCCGGCCCTCGCCCTCGCGCGGCCCGCTCAGGCCACCGCGATCAGCCCTTGCGGAAGCGCGGGAACGCCGACAGGCCCGCGTAGCGGCCTGCGTCGTCCAGCTCCTCCTCGATGCGCAGCAGCTGGTTGTACTTGTTGATCCGCTCGCCGCGGGCAGGAGCACCGGTCTTGATCTGGCCGGCGTTCGTCGCGACGGACAGGTCGGCGATCGTGGTGTCCTCGGTCTCGCCGGAGCGGTGCGAGGTCATCGTCGTGAAGCCGTTGCGCTGGGCGAGCGTCACCGCGTCGAGCGTCTCGGTGAGCGTGCCGATCTGGTTGAGCTTCACCAGCAGCGAGTTGGCGGCCTTGAGCTCGATGCCCTTGGCCAGGCGCTGGGGGTTGGTGACGAACAGGTCGTCCCCGACGATCTGCACCTTGTCGCCGATGCGGGTCATGAGGGTGGCCCAGCCGTCCCAGTCGTCCTCGGCCAGCGGGTCCTCGATGGAGACCAGCGGGTAGTCCGCGACGAGCTGCTCGTAGTACTCGATGAGCTCGGCCGACTGCAGGCTCTTGCCCTCGAAGGCGTACTTGTCGTCGGCGAAGAACTCCGTCGAGGCCACGTCCAGCGCGAGCGCGACGTCCGTGCCCGGGACGAAGCCGGCCTTCTCGATGGCCGTGACGATGAGGTCCAGCGCCGCCCGGTTGCTCGGCAGGTTCGGCGCGAAGCCGCCCTCGTCGCCCAGACCGGTGGCCAGGCCCTCGCTCTTCAGGACCGACTTCAGCGAGTGGTAGACCTCCGCGCCGGTGCGCAGCGCCTCGCGGAAGGAGGTGGCGCCGATGGGCGCGACCATGAACTCCTGGATGTCGACGTTCGAGTCGGCGTGCGAGCCGCCGTTGAGGATGTTCATCATCGGCACCGGCAGCACGTGCGCGTTGGGGCCGCCGACATACCGGAACAGCGGCAGGTCCGCCGAGTCGGCAGCCGCCTTCGCGACCGCGAGCGAGACGCCGAGGATCGCGTTCGCGCCCAGCTTGCCCTTGTTCGGCGTGCCGTCCAGGTCGATGAGCGCCTGGTCGACCAGGCGCTGCTCGGTCGCCTCGAAGCCGATGAGCTCGGGGGCGATCTCGTCGATGACGGCGTTGACCGCGCCCTCGACGCCCTTGCCGAGGTAGCGGCCCTTGTCGTCGTCACGACGCTCGACGGCCTCGAAGGCACCGGTGGACGCGCCCGACGGCACGGCGGCCCGGGCGATGGTGCCGTCGTCGAGGGCAACCTCGACCTCGACAGTGGGGTTGCCGCGCGAGTCGAGAATCTCGCGGGCGCCGACGGCCTCGATGCTGGCCATGAGGGCTCCTTCGACAGCAGGTTGGGTATGCACCGCCAGCGTAGTGCCGCCCCGGCCCGGCGCCCGGGCCCTCCGGCCCAGACGAGACGGCGACCACCCCGTGCGGCGCACGACCGACCCGTCGGGCACCCGAGCACCGCCGCTCGCAGCGCAGCCCACCCGATAGCCGGACGGGCGTGCGCCGCTCACGCCCCGCCGTGCACCCGTACCCGGTTGCGACCGGCGCGCTTGGCCGCGTACAGCGCCGCGTCGGCGGCTCGCAGCAGGTCCCGCTCGGCGGCTCCGTGCTCGGGCGAGGCGGCGACGCCGATGCTCACCGTCCAGCGCAGCGTCCGTCCGTCCTCGTGCTCCAGCGGCACGTGCGCGCAGCGTGCCCGCAACGCCTCGGCGACCGCACCGCCCCCGACGCCGTCCAGACCGGGCAGGACGACGACGAACTCCTCACCGCCCCAGCGCGCGATCGTGCCGTCGTCGGGCATCCCCGCGGACAGCCGACGCGCGATCTCCACGAGGACGTCATCGCCGGCCAGGTGGCCCCAGGTGTCGTTGAGCCGCTTGAACCCGTCCACGTCGATCATGAGCAGCGCGAACGGCAGCCGGCTCGCGACGAGCCCGTCCAGCCCCATCATCAGGTGCCGCCGGTTGTGCAGGCCGGTGAGCGGGTCACGCATCGCGAGGTCGACCAGGTCCGCCCGCAGCCGCTCGATGGTGCGGACCTGCTCCCGAAGCTGGTCGTTGACCGCGGCCAACGAGCGGCGCTGCTCGTGGGCGGCGGTCACGTCCCGCCCGACGACGACTGCACCGACGGACCTGCCGTGCCGGTCGACGAGCGGGGACGTGCGCAGGTGCAGATCGGTCTGCCGGCCGTCGAGCAGCAGGCGCAGGTCGGAGGTCCCCGTGACGAGCGCCGCCGTCGTGACGTCCGGGACGGCGACCGCGGTGCGCGCCGTCGCGGCGCGCCCGTCCGCCGGGGCCGGTCGGCCGGCGAGCATCGCCGCGCCCGCCGCGCCCGCGCCGCGACCCCGACCGGCCACGGTCACGTCCGCCGCCGCACCCCGGCCCGGTGCCTCGGCCGCCATGCGCGCGGCCGACGCAGCCCCAACCAGACCTGACCGGCCCGCGACGATCGACCGCTGCCCGGCACCGGCCCAGGCGTCCGCACCCGCCGCGCCGGGCGCCGGCCACGGCGGGAGCGTCACCCGCGCACCGAGCAGCTCCGGCGGGAGCTGCGGCAGCAGCGCCCGCACCAGCCGCTCACCGGCCGGGTTGGCGTCCACCAGCCGCGAGTCGAGGCTCAGCGCGATGATCGGGTCCTCGATCTGGTCCACGATCCGCTCACGGGCCACCGGCACCAGCGAGAACAGGTCCTGGCGCAGCACGCTCGGCACCAGGAGCACCGCGGCCATCGCGAACCCCGCCGGTGTCGGGTCCAGCACGTCGCCCATCAGGCCGCCCAGGGTGACCACGTTGAGCGCCACCGGCACGCACACCGCACCCCACACCGCCGCGCGTGCCGCTCGGAACGGCGCCGGGGCGGTCCAGGCGGCCCACGCGAGCAGCACCAGCGACACCGCCAGCACCGCGTACGACGCGCAGGTGTGCGCCCAGAACGCCGGACCTGGCACCCACGCGCGCACGCCCTGTGGCCCCAGCACCCTGCCGTGCCCGTCGGCGCTGAACACCAGGTGCAGCAGCGGGTTCGTGGCCGCAGCCAGCGCGACGAGCACCGGGTGCGCCGACAGCGCCAGCAGCCAGCCCCGCGTCGGACGCCAGAACGGGTCGACCACGCAGAACGCCAGGCAGAGCACCGCGGCGACGGTCACCGCCAGCCCGGGCAGCAGCGCCAGGCTCGCGACGGCTCCCACGACCGTCACCGGGTCCGCCACGGCGACCACGTCCGCCAGGCACCACCACAGGCCTCCTGCCGTGACCACGAGCAAAGACCGCGCCGCCCGGCTGGCCTGGGCGCGGCGCCGCCACACCACCGTCCCGACGCAGGCGAACACGAGGGCGGACAGCAGGTAGACGGCGCACGCCACCGTGCTCGACGTCACGACGTCCTCCGCACCGCCCGGGGACGGCCGCCCGAGAGGGGATGCACCGTCCGCCCCCTCTCCCGGCACCACTGCCGAACGCGCAACGCCCCTGGTCATCGCCTCATCGGCAGCGAACAGCCGGGGACAAGCGGCGGCGCGGGCGAAGCGATGCATCTCACACCATGGTGTGACCCCCGCAGGAGTGAGCGCCGTCGGGCGGGGTGCGCGCCGCCTCGGCTCCGCGCCCGGGACCGGCCCAGCGGCGGGGCTACGGCTCCGTGGCGGTCTCGGGCACCGGCTCCTGTGCCCGCAGCCGCCGCTCCCAGTCCGCGGCCGTACGGCGCAGCTCTCCCTCGGCGTCCAGGCCGGCCGCCTGCGCCTCGAGCACCAGCGCCAGCAGCCGCTCCCCGAGCCCGGGGCTCGCACCGGCGACCGCACCCGTCGCCGCGCCGAGATCCAGTCCTGCCCGCCGCGCCCGCGAGGCGATCTTCTGCGTGCGCGCCAGTGCACCGAGCGTGGTCGGCACGCCGTCGAGCGCGGACGCACGACCCTTCTCGGCCCGCTTGATCCGGTCCCACTGCGCGTAGAGCCCGTCGGAGGCCACCTGCGAGCCGGCGAACACGTGCGGGTGGCGGCGCACGAGCTTCTCGGTCAGGTCGGCGGCCACGTCGTCGATGTCAAACGGGTCCTGCGGGTGCTCGGCGGCGACCCGCGCGTGGAAGACCACCTGGAGCAGCACGTCACCGAGCTCCTCGCGCAGCCCGGCACGGTCCTCGGACTCGATCGCCTCGACGAGCTCGTGCACCTCCTCCAGCGCGTAGGGCACCAGCGAGGCGTGCGTCTGCTCGGCGTCCCACGGGCAACCACCCGGCGACCGCAACCGGTCCATGACGGCGACGAGCCGACGCAACGGGTCCGCCGCGTCCGGCGACCGGCCGTCCGTCGCCCCGCCGCGGTCGACGGCCCCGGCAGCCGTGCTGCCGTGGTCGGCGCTCAGGTCGGCCGTGGTTCCGGCAGCCGGGGTGCGCGGACCGTCGCCCTGCCGCTCACCGGCAGCCGTCACGTCGTCCACCGCCCGCCGGGCCGCTCAGGACCCGGGCGTCTCGCTCGGGTCGCCCGACGGCGCCTCGCCACCCGACGTGCCGCCGTCCGAGCTCCCCCCGCTGGACGCACCGTCGTCCGAGCCGCTGCTCGGGGCGACGATCCACGGCCGTGGCTCCACCGCCGTGACCTGTCCGCCGTCACCGGCCGTGCCGTACCGCGGGTTGACCTCCACGTCGAGCGCGGCCAGCCGCTCGCCCAGCTCCTGCCCGACCGCCTGCGCGTCGGGCAGCCCCTGCAGGTTGTTGTACGCCAGCGAGTAACGGGCGACGGCGAGCGAGGGGTCGCTGAAGGACGGCGCCTCCGTCGTCCCCTGCTGGCTCACCGACTGGTCGAGCAGGTCCGTCGCCTGCGCGTCCGACACCCCGACGCCGTGCTCGGCCGCGACGGCCACCAGCGTCGGCTCCTGCACCAGCACGGTGAGCACGCTCGTCGCCGTCACGCCCTGGAACCAGGGGCCCAGCTCGTCCATCGCGACGCGCACGTCCGAGGCACTGATCGCCTTCCCGTCGACGATCGCCGCCGCACCGGGCTGACCCGAGCAGCCCGCGAGCGCCCCGGCCGCCACCACCGCGAGCGCCGCGGCCACGACCCTCGTCCGCGATCCCGCACGCCACCGCACCGCCACCAGGACCTCCCGCTGCTCGACGACGAACGGCGCCCATCGTAGGACCCCCGACTGACATCCCGGTGCGTGTCCCGCCGCCCGGACCGCCCTCGTCCGTGCCGGCCGTGACGCGCCCGCGGATCAGGCCCGCCCCGCGGCTCCCGTCCCCACGGCGGCCGCCGCCGAGACGTCTCCCCGTACCACCGCGTCGATCAGCCCCCGTGCCCACTCCAGCACGTCTCTCCCGTGCAGCGGCTTGCCGCCGATGCGCGCCGTCGTCGGGAACGGCACCAGCACCGTGCGCACCGCCGGCTTGAGGATCGACCCCGGGTAGAGCCGCTTGAGCCGCAGCTGCGCCGACTCAGGCAGCTCCACGGGGGCGAACCGCACGAACTTGCCCTGCGCGGTGACGTCCGACAGCCCGGCGGCGCGGGCATGCAGGCGGAAGCCGGCCACTTCGAACAGGTTGTCCACCGCCGGCGGCACGGGTCCGTAGCGGTCGACCAGCTCGGCACGGACCTCCCCGAGGGTCGCGGCGTCGGTCGCCGCCGCGATCTTCCGGTAGGCCTCCAACCGCAGCCGCTCGTGGGCGATGTAGTCGTGCGGCAGGTGGGCGTCGACGGGCAGCTCGACCGTGACGTCGGGCAGCTCCTCAGGGGTCTCGTCGCGGAAGGCCGCCACCGCCTCGCCGACCATGCGGATGTACAGGTCGAAGCCCACGCCCTCGATGTGCCCGGACTGCTCCCCACCGAGCAGGTTGCCCGCCCCGCGGATCTCCAGGTCCTTCATCGCCACGGCCATCCCGGCGCCGAGGTCGGTGTTCGCCGCGATGGTCTGCAGCCGGTCGTGCGCGGTCTCGGTGAGCGGGCGCTCCGGCGGATAGAGGAAGTAGGCGTAGGCCCGCTCCCGCCCACGCCCGACGCGGCCGCGCAGCTGGTGGAGCTGGGACAGGCCCAGCAGGTCGGCCCGCTCGAGGATCAGGGTGTTGGCGTTGGAGATGTCCAGGCCGGTCTCCACGATCGTCGTGCAGACCAGCACGTCGAACCGCTTCTCCCAGAAGTCCACGATGACCCGCTCGAGCTGGTGCTCGTTCATCTTCCCGTGCGCGACGGCGACGCGGGCCTCCGGGACCAGCTCGGCGATGCGCGCGGCGGTCCGCTCGATGGAGTCCACCTTGTTGTGCACGTAGAAGACCTGACCCTCGCGCAGCAGCTCGCGGCGCACGGCAGCGGCGATCTGCTTCTCCTCGTACGGGCCGACGAACGTCAGCACCGGGTGCCGCTCCTCCGGCGGGGTCGCCAGCGTGGACATCTCCCGGATCCCGGTGACGGCCATCTCCAGCGTGCGCGGGATCGGGGTGGCGCTCATCGCGAGCACGTCGACGTTCGTCCGCAGCGCCTTGAGCGTCTCCTTGTGCTCGACGCCGAAGCGCTGCTCCTCGTCGATGATGACCAGGCCCAGGTCCTTGAACCGCACCTCGCCGGTGAGGAGCCGGTGCGTGCCGATGACGACGTCCACCGACCCGTCGGCCAGCCCCGCGGTGACGGCCTTCGACTCCGCCGGGGTCTGGAACCGGGACAGCGCCTTGACGGTGACCGGGAACGGCGCGTACCGCTCGGCGAACGTGTCGAGGTGCTGCTGCACCAGCAGCGTCGTCGGGACGAGCACCGCGACCTGCTTGCCGTCCTGCACGGCCTTGAAGGCGGCCCGCACGGCGATCTCCGTCTTGCCGTAGCCCACGTCTCCGCACACCAGCCGGTCCATCGGGACCGGCTTCTCCATGTCCGCCTTGACCTCGTCGATGGTGGCGAGCTGGTCGGGCGTCTCGACGTACGCGAAGGCGTCCTCGAGCTCGCGCTGCCACGGCGTGTCGGGGCCGAAGGCGTGCCCCGGGGTGGCCATCCGCGCCGAGTACAGCCGGATGAGCTCGGCGGCGATCTCCTTGACGGCCTTG
>Ga0164243_10006590_pt1 | contig 17540 bp, 25 predicted proteins | sample OricompcompostOP_FD_108781 | JGI IMG/M metagenome (GOLD analysis project Ga0164243, IMG submission 108781) | Organic Plus compost microbial communities from Emeryville, California, USA - Original compost - Organic plus compost (OP) | ecosystem: Engineered > Solid waste > Mixed feedstock >... | reverse complement strand
GGCGGTGCGCTCAAGTCGTCCTGGTACGGCGACTGTCTGCCGTCGCGCGACTTCCCGATGCTGGTCGACCTGTACCAGCAGGGACGGCTCGATCTGGACGCATTCGTGACCGAGACCATCGGTCTGGGTGACGTCGAGGCGGCGTTCGACAAGATGCACGGCGGCGAGGTCCTGCGCTCGGTGGTCGAGCTGTGAGCGCGCGCGTGGACCAGGTCGTCACGTCGGGGGCCTTCGAACTCGACGGCGGTTCGTGGGAGGTCGACAACAACGTCTGGCTCGTCGGCGACGACACCGAGGTTCTGGTCATCGACGCACCCCACGACGCATCGGCGATCCGTGCGGCGATCGGGGACCGGACGGTCGTCGCGATCGTGCTGACCCACGGCCACAACGACCACATCAACGCAGCAAGAGAACTCGGTGCCGACGTCTGGTTCCCGCCGGAGGACCGCATGCTGTGGGACGCGGTCCACGCCGCGCCGCCTGATCACGACCTGCTCGACGGCACCGAGTTCACGGTCGCCGGCACCACGCTGCGCGCGATCCACACGCCGGGTCATTCGCCGGGCAGCACCTGCCTGTACGCCGAGGACCTGGGTGCGCTGTTCAGCGGCGACACCCTGTTCAACGGCGGACCGGGTGCCACCGGCCGGTCGTACTCGTCGTTCCCGACCATCATCGACAGCATCCGCGACAAACTGCTCACGCTGCCGCCCGAGACGGTCGTACACACCGGCCACGGCGACGACACGCGGATCGGTGACGAAGCGCCACACCTGGACGAATGGATCGCCCGCGGACACTGACCGGTCAGGTGGGTCCGTCCTCCTCACGCAGCCGCGGGACCGTGGCCTTCTCGGGGTGGATGCCGAGTTTGTCCGCGTAGAACGCGCGGATCAGGTCCATGTCGGCCGTGACGTCGTCGGTGGGGTGGAACGTGGGGCCGAATCCCATCGTCTTGGTCGGCGGATCGTAGAACGCCAATGACACCGGTAGGCCGGTCTCGATCGCGATGCGTCGGAACCCCGATTTCCAGTACTGACCCTTGTCGCGTGTCCCCTCGGCGGCGATGACCAGCCGGAACGGTGTTCCGGAGTGCGCTTCTTGCAGTAGCGCGTCGACGACGGCCCGGGGGTCCTTGCGGTCCAGCGGAATGCCGCCGAAGCTCTTGAGCAGCCAGCCCAGCGGGCCGCGGAACAGTTCCTTCTTGACCAGCACCCGGGGGTGCTGTCCCTCATGCCACATGACCAGCAGCATCGAGATGAAGTCCCAATTCGACGTGTGCGGCGCCCCGACGAGGATGCCCGTGGGCGGCACATCGCCCACCATCTCGTACCCCCTGAGGCGGGTGATGCCACGCGCGAGCCGTTGTCGGAGCATGCGATCACACTAGGGCCGTCTACCATGCAGACGTGAACCTGGTTGCTCGATTCGTGTCCGTCCTGTTCGTCGCCGTGGTGCTGACCGCCTGCGGTTCGATCCACCCCGGCGCTGCTGTCGTGGTCGACGGTAAGTCGATCTCGATGAAGACGCTCGATGAGCGGGCCGAGGTGATGTGTCTGGTCGCCCAGGCGACCTCGCAGCAGGCGCAGCCCACCGACAACGCGACGGTGCGCCGCAACGCTGCCGGCATGCTCGCGATGGAGCGGATCGCCGCCGACGTCGTGAAGGACAAGAAGCTCACCATCGATGAGAGCCTCGCTACGCTGCCCAGCGGCACGGAGGACCAGATCTCGGAACTGTTCGGCGACCGGACGGCCGACGTCCTGGCCGTGTTGAGCGATCAGCAGCGCCTCTATGCCCAGTTCGTGGCGATCGGAGCCGACCAGACCGGTCGGACGCCCAACGCCGACATCCTCGATCCGTTGGCCCAGGCGGGCCAGTCCTACGTCCAGGACTCGTTCGCCGACCACGATGTGGAGTTCGCGTCCCGGCTGGGGATGAAGACCGACGGCTCGGTGTTGGCCGGATTCGGGTCGTTGTCGGTCACGCCGCCCGACGCCGACACGTCACCCGCGACGGCTCTGGCGACCTGTTCGTCGTGACCTCCTCGTTCGACCGTCTCGTCGAGGTCATGGACCGGTTGCGTCGCGAATGCGCCTGGACCGGACAGCAGACCCACGCCTCGCTGGCGAAGTACCTGCTCGAAGAGGCCTACGAGACGCTCGACGCGATCGATTCCAGCGATGACCTGCGCGATGAGTTGGGCGACCTGCTGCTGCAGATCGTGTTCCATGCGCGCATCGCGGCCGAGGGGGAGGGCTGGGACATCGACGATGTCGTGGACGGCCTCACCGAGAAGCTGATCCGCCGCAATCCGCACGTCTTCGCTGACGGCACTGCTCGCACGCCCGAGGAGATCGACGCCGCCTGGCAGGCGGCCAAGGCCGCCGAGAAGCCCCGCGAGTCGGTGCACGACGGCATCCCGCCGACGCTGCCAGCGCTGGCCTACGCCGACAAGGTGCTCAAACGCCTCGGCGATCCACCCGTCGACGGCGACGATCTGGGCTCCCGTCTCCTCGCCCTCGTGGCCGAAGCGCGGGCGGAAGGGATCGACGCCGAGGAGGCGCTCCGCCGCACCGTGCGTGCCGTTGCGGGTTGACGCACGGCCCGCCATTAGGCTGGGGACGCACATCAGACCCATCCTCACCTTTGGGAGACGCAGTGGCACGCATCGAGGCCGTCGGAGCACGCGAGATTCTGGATTCCCGGGGCAACCCCACCGTCGAGGTCGAGGTCGCGCTGGAGGACGGCACGATCGGGCGCGCCGCGGTCCCGTCCGGTGCGTCCACGGGTCAGTTCGAGGCCGTCGAGCTGCGTGACGGCGGCAAGCGCTACCTGGGCAAGGGTGTGCTGAAGGCCGTCACGGGCGTCAACGAGAAGATCGCGCCCGCGATCGAGGGCCTCGACGCCGACGAGCAGCGCCTGGTCGACGTGACGATGCTCGAGCTCGACGGCACCGACAACAAGGCCAAGCTCGGCGCCAACGCGATCCTGGGTGCGTCGCTGGCTGTCGCGAAGGCCGCCGCAGAATCGGCCCGCCTGCCGCTGTTCCGCTACGTCGGCGGTCCCAACGCCCACGTCCTGCCCGTCCCGATGATGAACATCCTCAACGGTGGCGCGCATGCCGACTCCAATGTCGACGTGCAGGAGTTCATGATCGCTCCCATCGGTGCCCCCAGTTTCGCCGAGGCGCTGCGCCAGGGCACCGAGGTCTACCACGCGCTCAAGGCCGTGCTGAAGGACAAGGGCCTGTCCACGGGTCTGGGTGACGAAGGCGGTTTCGCGCCGAACCTGGAGTCCAACCGTGCGGCGCTGGACCTGATCGCCGAGGCCGTCGGCAAGGCGGGTCTGACCCTCGGTACCGACATCGCGCTCGCCCTCGACGTCGCCAGCTCGGAGTTCTGCGACGACAACGTCTACACGTTCGAGGGCCAGTCCAGGTCCGCCGAGGACATGGCCGCGTACTACGCCGAGCTGGTCGAGGCCTATCCGATCGTGTCGATCGAGGATCCGCTGGACGAGGAGGACTGGGACGGCTGGATCACGCTGACCGAGAGCATCGGCGACCAGGTGCAGTTGGTCGGCGACGATCTGTTCGTCACCAACGTCGAGCGGCTGACCCGTGGCATCAACGAGGGCGCCGCCAACGCGATGCTGGTCAAGGTCAATCAGATCGGCTCGCTGACCGAGACCCTCGACGCGGTCGAGCTGGCGCACCGTCATGGGTTCTCGAACATGATGAGCCACCGTTCGGGTGAGACCGAGGACGTCACGATCGCCGATCTCGCGGTCGCCACGAACTGCGGCCAGATCAAGACCGGCGCGCCCGCGCGTTCGGACCGTGTCGCCAAGTACAACCAGTTGCTGCGCATCGAGGAACTGCTGGGTGAGGCCGCCGTCTACGCGGGCGCCGACGCGTTCCCGCGCCTGGTCGTCTGAGGTAGATGGCTTCGCGTCCACCGTCTCGACCCCGTGACCGGAACCGTCCGGCCGGGGCGCGGGGCACGCGACCGTCGCAGAAGAAGCAGACGTCCGGTACCGGTTCGCAGATCACCACGCGTGCGGTGATCCTGCTCAGCGTCGTGCTGTTGCTGGTCGCGTCGTACACGGCGTCGTTCCGGGCCTGGTGGGGTGCCCGCCAGGAGATCCAGTCCACCAAGGCCGAGGCCGTCGCGCTGAAGTCCGAGATCAAGGATCTCAAGGAGCAGAAGGAACGGTTCGACGACCCGGCCTACATCAAACAGCAGGCGCGTGAACGCTTCGGCTGGGTCATGCCCGGCGAGGTCGGGTACCGCGTGATCGGCGAGGACGGATCGGTCCGCGGGCAGGTGCCCGAGCTCGACGAGCCGCCCGAGGTGCACCAACCGCAGTGGTACGACAAGTTGTGGGGCTCGGTCGAGACGGCCGGTGCCGACGAGGGCGACAACGCGCCCGCGGAGGACACATCGGATGAACCCTTGAAGGAGAACGAGTGACCGAGGACGATCTGCGCATCCTCCGTGAGCAACTCGGTCGCCCGGCCCGTGGAGTCATCGAGGTCGCGTCACGGTGTCCGTCGGGCCACCCGAACGTCGTCAAGACCGAGCCACGCCTGCCCGACGGCACACCGTTCCCGACGATGTACTACCTGACCTGTCCGCGACTGGCATCCGAGATCGGCACACTCGAGGCGTCCGGTCTGATGGCCGAGATGAGTCAGCGGCTGACCGAGGACGACGAACTGGCCGCACACTATCGCCGTGCGCACGAGTCCTATCTGGCCGAGCGTGAAGCGATCGCCCACGTGCCGGAGATCGACGGCATCACCGCCGGCGGCATGCCCACGCGCGTCAAGTGCCTGCACGTCCTGGTGGGCCATTCTTTGGCCAAAGGGCCCGATGTGAATCCGCTCGGGGACGAGGCGCTGGCCCTGCTGGGGGACTGGTGGGACGGGAACTCGTGTGGTGCCGATGCGTGAACGGGTCGCGGCGATCGACTGCGGCACCAACTCGATCCGGCTGCTGATCACGGACCTGTCCGATGATCGCCAGTCCGATGTTCTGCGTGAGATGCGCATCGTGCGACTGGGTCAGGATGTCGACAGCACGGGCCACCTGGACGAGGCGGCGATCGACCGCACGATGGCGGCCACGCAGGAGTACGGCGAGTTGATCTCGACGTTCGGTGTCGGTCGTATCCGGTTCTGCGCGACGTCGGCGGTGCGCGATGCCGACAATGGTGACGCGTTCGCTGACCGTGTCGAGTCGGTGCTGGGCGTCCGCCCGGACGTCCTGACCGGCGAGGACGAGGCGGCCGCCTCGTTCCTGGGCGCCACCCGGGGGCTCGGTCCTGGCCGAACGGTGGTCGTGGACATCGGGGGAGGCTCGACCGAGATCGTCGTCGGTGACGGCGAGACCATCGAGTCTGCGGTGTCGCTGGACGTCGGCTCGGTACGGCTGACCGAGCGGTTCTTGGCATCGGATCCGCCGACGATCGACGAGATCACCACGTGCATCTCCTATCTGGATGGTGTCCTCGGCGCCCCAGCCTCCGTTCCGGTGCCGCGGTTCGTGGGTGTTGCCGGCACCGTGACGACGGTCGCGGCTCACGTGCTGGCGTTGCCGTCGTATGACTCGGAGGCGATCCACGGATCACGGCTCCATACCGACGATGTCCGCGCGGCGTGCTTGTCACTCGTGCAGATGACGGTGGCCGACCGTCGTGCCCTGCCGTTCATGCATCCCGGCCGAGCCGATGTGATCGGAGCCGGTGCGTTGATCCTGGATCGGCTGATCGAGAACCTGCGGCTGGACACCGACGAGTTGATCGTCAGTGAGAGCGACATCTTGGACGGCATCGCATGGAGCTTGCGTAATGCGCAATAGAATCGCATGGAGTCTGGCCTGATGCGCATCAGTGTTCCTGAACAGGTGTGGACCGGCATCCTGGCCGATCTGGACGCCGAGATCGTCGTGTGGGACGGCTCGGACGCCCAGCCGGACGGCCACCTCGACCTGGTGTTGTGGCCGTACATGGCCCGGCCCGATGCGATGCGTGACGTCGATCCCGCACGGATCGGGTTGATCCAGGGCCAGTCACTCGGATACGACGGGGTCGCCGAGGCTCTGCCCGGGGGTGCGACGTATGCGAATGCGGTCGGTGTGCACGAAGGCGCCACGGCTGAACTGGCGATCGCCCTCCTGCTCGCTGCCACGCGCCGGCTCGGGGAGTTCCGCGATGCCCAGCGCGAACGCGTGTGGAAGAAACACTGGTCACCAGGTCTGATCGACCGTCGCGTGTTGCTTGTGGGGGTGGGCGGCATCGGCGGTGAGGTGGTGACACGGCTCGACGGCTTCGGTGCGGACGTCGTGAGGGTCGGGTCGACCGCCCGGGAGGGCGTGCACGGCACCGACGAACTGCCCGATCTGCTGCCGGATGCCGACGCGGTGATCCTTGCGGTCCCGCTGACGGAATCGACGACCGGCCTGGTCGATGCCGACTTCCTCGCGCGTCTGCCCGACACCGCCGTGGTCGTGAACGTGTCGCGTGGCAAGGTCGTGGTCACCGATGCCGTGGCCGAGGGCGGGCGGATCGGTTTCGCCTCCGACGTGTTCGACCCCGAGCCGTTACCGTCCGATCACCCGTTGTGGTCGACCCCGAACACGTTCATCACTCCGCACGTCGGCGGCATGTCGTCCTCGATGCGCAACCGCGTCGAGGCACTGGTTCGCCGTCAGGTCGCCCATCTGGAGGCCGGCGAGGAACCCGACCACGTCGTGGTGCGCACCTGACCGCCTACCCTGGCTCCAGCGCTCCCGTAGCCCAATCGGTAGAGGCAGACGGCTTAAACCCGTCACAGTGTGGGTTCGAGTCCCACCGGGAGCACCGTGCTTGCTTCGAGTCCCACCGGGAGCACCCGGTATCGCATCGCGACCGACCCGGAACCGAACTCCTGGCGGTCCACCAGCTCGAGTTGGGTGCGTTCGCGCAGGCCGGCCAGCAACGTCGGCCCGTGCCCGGCGATGACGGGTTGGACGAGGAACTCGTACTCATCGATCAGCCCCAGGTCCGCCAGCGCCAGGGGGAGCGTCACTCCGCCCACCCACAGGCCCGCGCCCGGCTCCTGTTTGAGGCGCTGAACGGCGGGACCCAGTTCGCCTCGAAGTAGTTCGGCATGCCAATCGACCTTGCCCAGCGTGCTCGAAACGACGTACTTCTTGGCTCGGTCGATGGCTTCGGCGAACGGAATCTCCCACTCCCTCATCCAGTCGGGCCACGCGCCGGTGGTCGGTTTCCGCCACGCCGACTCCATCATTTCGTAGGTCGTCCGGCCGAACAGGAGAGCGTCGGCTCGTTCCATCTCTGCGGTCCAGTAGCGCATCGAGTCCTCGTCCGGCGCGAGACCGGCCTCGTGGTGACAACACCCGTCGACCGTGACGTTGATCGAGTAGCGCAGCGGTCTCATCTGATGGCTCACCTCATCAAGTGATTGTAGAATGCAAGCACTCAGGAATGGCATTGTCAACCGGGAGGCGCCATGGATCCACGATCGGGATGCCCCATCAACGCGGCGGTCGAGGCTCTGGGCGACCAGTGGTCGTTTCTCGTCCTGCGCGACATCATCTTCGGCGACCGCCGCCATTTTCGGGAGCTGCAGGCGGGGTCGATCGAAGGGATCGCGTCGAACATCCTGGCCGACCGGCTCAAGCGGTTCGTCGCGGCGGGGATCCTGACGCGCGAGGACGCCGGACGCGGGCAACGAGCGCGATACAGCCTCACTGAGGCCGGCATTCAGACCCTGCCGATCATCTTCGCGCTCGGCAACTGGGGACTGGACTGGCGGACCGGCAGCCCGGAGTTGCGGACCCGCCAGGAGTTGATGCGTGCGGAGGGTGAAGCGTTTCTCACCGAGTTCATGGACGAACTCAGGGTCCGCCACCTCGGGGCTCCCGTGAAGCCACGCCCGGGCCCTGGTCCGCTGGAACGCCTGAGCGCTGCCTTCGAGGCAGGACTACGCTGACACCGATGATCCTCAGTGCTCCTGACCCGGCGGCCGATCCGTACTTCGCGGCGGCCCTGCTCGACCTGCAGCGCACCGCGTTCGAGATCGAGGCCGAGTTCGTCGGGACGCGCGATATCCCGCCGCTGCAGCAGGACCGAGTGGGACTGACCGGCTTCCGCGGCACCTGGGTCGTCGCGTGGGAGGGCACCGATCTGGTGGGCGCTGCCGCGTGGCGACGGGGCGACGTCGTGGAGATCGAGAAGGTCATGGTGCATCCGTCGGTGCACCGACGCGGGATCGCGAGCGCTCTGGTGTCCCAGATCATCGAGCGGGCACCGCAGAGCGACATCGTGGTGACCACGGGCCGCGACAACGCGCCCGGGGTCGCGATGTACGCCAAGCACGGATTCGTCCCCGAGGCCGACGAAGAGGTCCCGCCGGGTATCTGGCTGACCAAGCTCCGCCGGCCCGCTACGCAGGTGTGACGCGAACTGCGGACCAGCCGTGGCCGAGTCGGACGGGCTCGGCCGCACTCCAGCCGTAGTTGTCGAGTGCGCTGGTCACCGAGGCGACGGTCAGATCGCGGGAGACGTTCGGCAGTGCGACCCAGACGACGGGCACCGAACCCAGTTGCGGTAGCGCGTCGTCCAGATCGTCGGCCAGCGTCTCGGCGTCGTCGACCACCACGATGGCCGCAGACACGTGTTCGGGATTGTCCTCATCACGTTCCGTGAGGACCTGGACGTCGTTGGAGATCGGGTCGAGCAGGGCGTTCTCCTCGTCGGAGTGTCCGATCACCCAGACGAGTGCGCCCTCACTGACCCCCAGCAGTTCGGCTCGTGTGACCACGGTTCAGATCCTACGTGCCGTGAAGTCATGGATCTGCCGGCCGACCTTGAGGCCCTTGGTCTCGAACCGTGTGACGGGTCGCCCGTCGAACCGCTCGCTGCGGCCGCCTTCGAAGTCCGGAGCCTGTTCCATGACCTCGGCGATCTGATCGGCGTAGTCGGCCCAGTCGGTCGCGGCCCGCCAGACGCCGCCCGTCGGCAGCACGCGGGCGGCCGTGCGAGCGAACTCGTCGGTGATGAGGCGCCGCTTGTTGTGGCGCTTCTTGTGCCAGGGATCGGGGAACCAGATGCGCAGTTCGTGCAGTGAGCCCGGCGCGATGGCAGTGGTCAGCAGTTCGGGCGCGTTGACGATCGCCATCCGCAGATTCGTCAGCTCCTCGCGGCGCACGTGCGCGAGCGTCTGGGCGACGGCGGGGATGTAGACCTCGATGCCCAAGAAGTCCCAGTCCGGGTTCTGCTTGGCGGCGTGGGCCAGTGCCTCGCCGTAGCCCGAGCCGATCTCCACGATCAGAGGCGCCGTCCGGCCGAACGCGGACTCCTGGTCGAACCGGTAGTCCGGGTGGACCGACGTGCTGGGTCCGCCCTGGGGGATGTCGAGCACCATGTCGTCGGCGTACTGGTCCCACACGCGCTGTTGACGGTCGTTCAGGCGGCCGCCGCGGCGTGTGAACGACACCGGTCGGGTGCGGTAGCGCGGCAGGCTGGCCGGATCTTGCTGATCGTCGGCGGTCTCGGACATGGTGATGAGCCTATGTCCTCGGCGAAGATGGCTGACATGACCATCGAGCCCGATCTGAAGGACTGGACCTGGGTGCTGGAGCGCCCGTGTACCGAATGCGGATTCTCACCCGATGTCGACGTGCGGGCGGTTCCGGCCCGGGTCAGGGACATGGTGCCGCTGTGGGCCGATGCCCTGGCCCGGTCCGATGCGACCACTCGGCCCGACCCCGCGACGTGGTCACCGACCGAGTACGCGTGTCACGTGCGTGATGTCTGCACGTTGTTCAGCGAGCGCATCGACCTGATGCTTGCTCAGGACGATCCGGTGTTCGCGAACTGGAACCAGGACGAGACGGCGGTCGAGCAGCGGTACGACCAGCAGCAGCCGAGCGTCGTGGCGGCCGAACTGGCGACCGCGGCGGAGCTGATCGCGTCGACGATCGAGTCGGTGCCTGCCTGGGAGCGCACGGGGCGCCGTAGCGACGGCTCGGCCTTCACCGTGGAGACGTTGGTCATCTACTTCATCCACGACCTCGAACACCATCTCGCGGACGTGTCACTCCCGCAGTAGTGCGTATTGCGTGGTACTGTCCCACGCATGGATGCAACCCAACTACTCAAAGGAGTGCTCGACGTCGCGGTCCTCGCGGTCGTCGAAGGGGAGGACGGGTACGGCTATGACGTCGTCCGTCGACTCCGTGCCGCCGGGCTCGAGGAGGTCGGCGACGCCTCTGTGTACGGCACGCTGCGCCGCCTGTACTCGGCCGGTGCCCTCACGTCATACGTGGTGCCCTCCGAGGAGGGGCCGCATCGCAAGTACTACGGCATCACGCCCCAAGGGCGCTCGATGCTCGAGGTCCAGCGCAAGGTCTGGGCCGAGTTCTCCACGACCATGAACCGGCTGCTTTTCGAGGAAGGTGCAGCATGACCCCCACCATCGCCCCACAGATCGCTTCGTTCGCCGCAGCGGTCCGCGACGCGCTTGCCGACCTGCCCGACGAGGAGCGCGACGAACTCACCGAAGGGCTCGAAGCCGATCTGTCCGAGGCGTATGCCGAGGATCTGACCAACACGCTGCCCGATCCGGTCGAGTACGCCACCGAACTGCGCCAGGCCGCTGGCCTGCCGGTCCGCGAGGCGCCGAAGCCGTCGGTTTTCGCAGGTCTGGCCGAAGGGTGGCAGCGCACCCGCGGCGATGTTCTGGCGGCGCTGCGCCGCAACCCGATGCTGGTGTCACTCCTGGACTTCGCGGCCGCGTTGCGACCCGTCTGGTGGGTTGCACGTGCGTGGGTGGCGACCTGGTTGGTGTCGGTGTTCTTCGGCTCCGAGGACGGCTTTCTGCCGGCCGGACCGGGCTGGTTCCTGTTGCTGGCCGTCGCGGTCGTTGTGAGCGTTCAGTGGGGACGGGGTCTCTGGCGGTTCCCGGGGCTGCCGACACTGATCGTGCTGGGCAACATCGTGGCTCTCGTCGCGATCCTTCCGGTCGTCGCGTATGCCCGGGGCTACTCGGGGGCGCATGACGACTACGGCGCGGGCTTCGGCGACGGTGTCGATGCGGCACAGATCGACGGACTGGCCTTCGACGGGGCTGCCTTGGAGAACGTTTTCGCCTACGATGCCGACGGAAATCTGTTGCGCAACGTCCAGCTCTTCGACGTGGACGGCAACCGGCTCGCGCCCACGCGGATGGCCGAGGAGACCCAGTGGGAGCTCCAGCCCGCGACTTTGGAGACCGGTGAGCAGGTGTTCAACGTGTTCCCGCTCAGCGCGACGCGGATGACCTGGGACGACGGGGGAGGCGAACTGATTCCCGACCCGAATCCCGACCCGGACAAGGTCAGGGCGTTCCAGGACGGCCCGTTCGTGAAGGTTCCCGCGCTCCAGAAGGTTTCTGGCAGCAACGACTGAGATCGGGAGCAAATCGCGCCGCACAGGCGTTGTATAGACTGACAACACCGGACCACCGCCGATCGGGCGTGGGCGCCCCCTACGGAGGGAAATCATGGAGAGCAGGAACCCTGTCTTCACCAGCAGCGCGGAATTCAACGGCCGCGGTGCACAAACAGCGGCCGTGAGCGATCCGTCGCAGTGGCAGATCGATCTCGACGCATCGGGTACGCCGACGCACACCGTGCCCGGCACCGGCCGCATGACGTTGGAGTCCGTCGTCGAGAAGACGGCCATCACGCTCGGCCTGGTCATCGCCACGGCCGCCGCGGCCTGGTTCTTCATCGGCGAGGTCGTCGACGAGTCCGGCTTCACCACTGACGCCATGAACACGGCTTACGCGTTCGCCATGGGCGGCGCGATCGTCGGCCTGGTGCTCTCGCTGGTCAACTCCTTCAAGAAGAAGATCAGCCCGGCGCTGGTCCTGGCCTACGCGGTGGCCGAGGGTATCTTCGTCGGTGCTTTCTCCAAGGTGGTCTCCTCCTACGTCGGTGACCCCACCATCGTGTTCCAGGCAGTGCTGGGCACCATGGTCGCATTCGGTGCCACGCTGGCCGCGTACAAGTTCTTCAACATCCAGGTCACCGACAAGTTCCGCAAGATCGTCACCATCTCGATCTTCGCGTTCGTCGGCGTCATGCTGGTCAACTTCGTGCTCAGCCTCACCGGTGTCCTGGAGTCCGGAGGCCTGCGTGGCTTCAACGGTCTGGGTCTGGCCGTCTCGGCCATCGCGGTCGTGCTGGCCGTGTTCATGCTGATCATGGACTTCGACTACGTCGAGCGCGGCGTCGCGGCCCAGCTGCCCGAGCGCGAGTCCTGGCGGGCAGCGTTCGGCCTGACCGTCACGCTGATCTGGCTGTACATCGAGATCCTGCGCATCCTGGCGATCCTGCGCGGCAACGACTAGCGACGTAGTGGCAGGTGCCACCGCCGGGACGGTTTGACCAAGTCCCGCGCGGTGGCATGTGCTTCTCGTCCGCCGATCGATGCGGCGACCGCAGGAAGCAGGACCGAGACCATATTGGCGTAGCCGGCCTCGGACGGGTGGAACCGGTCGACGCCGAACATCACGTCGTAGCGTTCGCGGAACAGATCGCCCAGCATGGAGGCCAGCGGCACGGCGCGTCCTCCGGCGGCGGTGACGGCGACCGACTGGCGACGTGCCAGATCGCGACTGAGTTTCTGAGCCCAGGCCCGCAACGGTTGTTTGATCGGTCGGACCGTGCCCAGGTCCGGTGTCGTGCCGACCACGACTTCGCTGCCCAAGGCCACCAGGTCCTCCACGACGCGTCCCAGTTGGCGTGCCGACATGCGCACCGGCACCTGGTGGGTCACGTCGTTGGTGCCCACGACGATGACTGTCACGTGGGGTGCGTAGTCACCGATCCGCGGGATCTGTTCGTCGAGCACGTCGGCGGTCTTGGCACCTACGACGGCCAGCGATCTGACCTCGACGGGACGGTCCAGCACGTGGGCCAATCCCATGCCCAGCATGGCCGACGGTGTCTGCTCGGCGCGGTCCATGCCGTACCCGACGGCGGCGCTGTCGCCCAGGATCAGCAGGCGTAATGGCTCGACGGGGGAGTCCGGGCCGTAGAGGCCGTCGGCCGACGGTGGGCGGGCTTCGGTCACTCCGATGGCGCGCCGGGCCAGTTGGGCCTCGCCGAACAACAGTCCGTAGGCGGCGAGGCTGCCGACTCCAGCGGCGGCAGCAGCGACCAGGCGGGGACGTCGCATGTCTCAAGTCTGCCCTACTGTCGAAACCGTGATGACGACCCCCAACCTCCGTGACCTCGGCGGCACCCCCACCACGGAGGGTGCCGCACTCCGCTCCGGACGCCTGCTGCGCAGTGCGCTTCCGTTCCCCGACGATCACGCCCCCGACGGCACGCCGTGGCCACCTGCGGTCGTCGTCGATCTGCGGTCGTCCCCCGAGGTCGAGCAGCACCGGACTCTTCGGGGTCCGCGGTTCGTGAATCTGCCGCTGCTGAGTCAACTGCGCCCCGACACTCACCTGGACGGCACTCTCGTGGCGCTGTATCGAGCGCTGCTGGAGGCGGCGCCGGACATGTTGGTCGATCTGGTGCGGACCGTCGCTGATGAACCCGGTGCGGTCCTGATCCACTGCGCAGCAGGCAAGGATCGCACCGGCATCTCGGTGGCGCTGCTGCTGCGGCTGGTCGGTGTCGATCGTGACGTCGTGATGGACGACTACCTCGCCACCAACGCCCACATCGAACAGATCGACGCACGCCTGCGCGCCCTGCCCGGCAATGAGCATCGCGACGCCCTGCCCAAGGAGTACTTCCATGTGGTGCCCGATGCCTTGGAGGCGGTCCTCGACGTCTGGGACGAGCATCGCGGCGGAGTCCACGGCTGGCTCACGGCAGCCGGCGCCGAGGGCGACCTGGCCGACCGTTTGAGTAGATCACTGCTGGTCAACGGGTCAGGGACGGTGTAGATTCACATACCGACGGTATCCGAATCCGAGAGGACTTCCATGACCAGCATTCCCGGCAAGGTGGCCGTGGTGACCGGAGCGGGCTCGGGCATCGGGCGTGCGCTGGCGGTCGAACTCGCCAAGCGCGGCGCCAAGGTCGCCATCAGTGACGTCGATCTCGAGGGTCTGGCCGAGACCGAGAGGTTGGTTCAGGCTGTGGGCGGTGACGTGAAGGCCGATCGTCTGGATGTCTCCCAGCGCGAACTGGTCGAGGTCTACGCCCAGGAGGTCAAGGAACACTTCGGCGTCGTCAACCTGGTCTTCAACAATGCCGGTATCGCGTTCACGGGCGAGATCGAGAAGATGTCGTACAAGGACATCGACCGCGTCATGGACGTCGACTTCTGGGGTGTCGTGGCCGGTACCAAGGCGTTCCTGCCGTACCTGATCGAGTCCGGCGACGGCCACGTGGTCAATGTGTCGAGCGTGTTCGGTCTGTTCAGCATGCCGACGCAGAGCGCCTACAACGCCGCCAAGTTCGCAGTGCGCGGCTTCACCGAGTCGTTGCGTCAGGAGATGAAGGCCGACAAGCGCCCGGTCCAGGTTACTTGTGTGCACCCGGGCGGCATCAAGACCAACATCGCCCGCAACGCTGAAGCCACCGAGGACCGCAATGCGGCGGACCTGGCCAAGAGCTTCGACAAGATCGCCCGTACGTCGCCGGAGAAGGCTGCCCAGGTCATCCTCAAGGGTGTCGAGCGCAACAAGGCCCGGGTCCTGATCGGGGCCGACGCGTTCGTGCTGGACAAGGCCATCCGCCTGCTTGGTCCGGCCTACCAGACCGTGTTCGCCCTGGCCGGTCGTCGCGCAGGTCTGTGATCAGATGACTCCCGCTGCTTCGGCGATGGAACGGTAGTCGCGGGCCAGGCTGTCCAGTGTGGCGTGGGCGTTCAGTCCACTCGGATTGGGAGCGACCCAGACATCGGTACCCGGCCAGGGAGAGTCCTGGCGGCCCGCCTTCACGTGCCGGTCACCTGTCGCGATGCGAAAGGTCGTGATACCGAGGAAGGCGACCACGCTGGGGTGGCGGTCGGTGATGAGGTCGCCCAGGCGCTCGTATCCCTCGACGATCTCGTCGGTACTCAACTCGTCGGCGCGGGCGCTCGATCGTGCGACCAGGTTCGTGATGCCGACGAACAGCAATCGCAGGTCGTCGGGCATCAGGTCAGGGATCGTCCGACCGGCGTATTGCTCCAGTTCGTCCCGTCGCATGCTGCGAGATTAGCCAGCAGATGTGTCGAGCCGGTCGAGGAGTTCGACGGCGGCACGGGCGTAATCGCCGATCCAGCGGTCGTGGATGTGTTTGATGGGCAGGGGGGCGAGGGCCAGATGGCGCTCTCGTCCGATCTTGCGTCCGGTCACCAGGTCGGCGCGCTCCAGGACACGCAGGTGTTGAAGCACCGTGGTGCGATCGAGGTCGGGGAACTGGTCGCACAGTTCGCCGGTAGTGCGTGACGACTCCTTGAGTACGTCGAGCATGCGCCGGCGGGTGGCGGACGCCAAGGCCTTGAAGACGAGGTCGTCGTCGGGCTGGTTGACCTGGTCGGGCAACATGTTGTAAAAATATCACATGAATGACTCGCTCCAGGAACTTCGCTTCACCGTGTCGGGGCGCATCGCGCGTCCACCCGCCGAGGTCTACGAGGCGGTCGCCGATCCCGAGCAGCTGTCCAGATACTTCACGACGGGCGGGGCGCAGGGCCGACTGGAGACGGAGGCCACGGTGATGTGGGACTTCCACGACTTCCCGGGCGCGTTCCCGGTGACCGTCGTGGAGGCGTCACCTCCTCGACGCATCGTGATACGCTGGGGCAGCGAGGAGACCGTCGACGAATCGGGCCAGACCACGACCACGTTCGAGTTCGAGTCGATCGACGACGGCAGTCGCACCCTGGTGACCATCTCCGAATCGTCCTGGCGGCCGACCGATCCCGGCGCGAAGAACGCATTCGGAAACTGCGAGGGCTGGACCGGCATGCTCGCCGCCATGAAAGCGTGGCTCGAGCACGGCATCAACCTGCGCGACGGCTTCTACGCGTAACTGACGCCCGTCGCGTGCAGGGGGCAGTAGCCGCCCGGATTCTTGACCAGGTACTGCTGGTGGTAGTCCTCGGCGTAGTAGTACTGGTCCAGCGGCAGGATCGACGTCGTGATCTGGCCGTAGCCGGCCTTGGTCATCTGCACCTGATACGCATCCCGCGAAGCCTCGGCAACGGTCTGCTGTTCATCGGTCGTGGTCAGGATGATCGAGCGGTACTGCGTGCCGCGATCGTTGCCCTGACGCATGCCCTGTGTGGGGTCGTGGTTCTCCCAGAACACCTTCAGCAGATCGGCGTAGCCCAACTCGGCCGGATCGAAGATGATGCGCACGACCTCGGCATGGCCCGTGCGGCCGGAGCACACCTCCTCATAGGTCGGGTTCGGTGTGACCCCACCCGCATAGCCGACGGTGGTCGACCAGACGCCCGGCACCTGCCAGAACGTCTGCTCCTCACCCCAGAAACATCCGAGGCCGAACACGGCGACCTCCATGCCCGCAGGCGGGTCCGTCTCCAAAGGTGTGCCGAGCACCAGATGGGTGTCGCCGACCGGGAATGGACGTTCGGGCCGTCCGGGCAATGCGGAGTCTGTGTCAGGAAGCTCGGTCTTGACGCGGTTGAAGATCATCGATTCACCTCACCTCGATTGTAGGCTCGGGCAGGTGAGCGATAAGCGGTACGAGGTCCCGATCGGTATCGAGATCGCGACCCAGTGGGCCTGGCGCCTGCTGGTCATCGGGGTGACCGGACTCGGCGGCGTCTGGCTGATGCGGTACTTCAGCGAGATCACGGTCCCGATCGCGGTCGCGGTGTTGGGCACGGCGCTGCTGATCGGTGCCGTCGACTGGTTCGAGGCCAGGGGTTTGCCCCGCGTCGTGGCGACGTTCGTGGTCGTGATCGCGATGCTCGCGGCGTTCTTCGGCATGATCGCGCTGGTCGGACAGCAACTGTCCACGCAGGTGACCGATCTGCGCACCAGCGTGGTCGATGGCATCAGCAAGGTGCAGGACTGGGCCCGTGGTGAACCGCTCAACCTCAGTGACAGCCAGATCCAGCGGTACATCGACAACGCCAAGGAAGCGATCTCGACGACCGACACGTCGTCGTGGCTGGTCACGGCCGGACACGTCGGCACGACCGTCACGCACTTCGTCGCCGGGTTCTTCATCGCCCTGTTCGCCCTGTTCTTCTTCCTGTACGAGGGCAACCGGATCTGGAGTTGGATCGTCGCGCTGTTCCCCGCCGAAGCGCGAGACAAGGTCGATTCCTCGGGTCACACGGCCTGGTCGTCGCTGACCAAGTTCGTGCGCGCCACCGTCATCGTGGCGGCCACCGACGCCATCGGCATCGCCCTGGCCGCGTGGATCCTGGGTGTCCCGTTGGCGTTCGCGATCGCCGTGTTGGTGTTCCTGGGTGCGTTCATCCCGATCGTGGGTGCGTTCGTGTCCGGACTCGTCGCGGTCCTCGTCGCCCTGGTCGCGCAGGGACCCGTGGTCGCGCTG
>Ga0164243_10006587_pt1 | contig 17544 bp, 15 predicted proteins | sample OricompcompostOP_FD_108781 | JGI IMG/M metagenome (GOLD analysis project Ga0164243, IMG submission 108781) | Organic Plus compost microbial communities from Emeryville, California, USA - Original compost - Organic plus compost (OP) | ecosystem: Engineered > Solid waste > Mixed feedstock >... | reverse complement strand
GATCCCCCACACCAGGTGGTGGATGTGGACGCCGCTGCCGGTTCTGACGCTGCCCGGCCACCACGTGACGCGGGCGCTGCGCGACAGCCGCGCGCTCGTGCGGATGAAGCCGAACGACAGCAGGAACGAGATCAGCACCAGCAGCGCCGGTCCGCGCGGCGAGTCGGGCGACAGGTCGAGGTCGAAGTAGAGCGAGCCGTAGAGCGGATCCATCCTGCGCGGAAGGGTAGGGACTGCGCCGCGCCGGCCGGCGCGCTCAGTCGGTGCCGCGGCGCCGCGACTCGTCGCTGAGCACGCGCGCCAGCTCGCTCGGCCGCAACTGCGCGGTCAGCTCGGCGATCCGCTGGTCGGTGCGCCGGGACTCGCGGTGGACGGCGTCCTGCAGCCCCTCGACGAGCGACTCGAGCCGTTCGACCTGCTGCTCCAGCCGCGCGACGTCGACCCGCTCCTCCGATCTGCGGTCGCGCTGCTGGCCGCGGTCCCGCGCGCGCCCCGCGGCGATCATGCGCCGGATCATCTCCGATCCTCTCGGCATGTCGCTATCCGCTCTCCTCGGCCTCGATCCGGCGCTGGCGGTCGAGCTCGGCGTCCAGCTCGACGCCGAACAGCAGCGCCAGGTTGGCGATCCACAGCCAGACGAGGAAGATGATCACGCCGCCGAGCGCGCCGTAGGTCGCGTTGTAGGAGCCGAAGTTGGCGGTGTAGAAGGCGAAGCCGACGGAGGCGAGGATCAGGATCACCAGCCCGACCGCCGCGCCCGGCGTGATCCAGCGCAGCTTCGGCTGTCTCACGTTCGGCCCGACCCACGTCAGCAGCGCGATCATGACGATCGCGATCAGCAGCATCACCGGCCACTTGGCGATGTTCCAGGCGGTCACGGCGCTGTCGCCGAGGCCGATCACGTTCCCGAGCGAGCGCGCGACCGAGCCGCTCGCGACGAAGCCGATCGCCAGCAGCGCTATCAGCACGACCATCACGGCTGTGATCGCGAGCTGCAGCGGCCGCAGCTTCCAGAACGGGCGCGTCTCCTCGACGTCGTAGACGCCGTTGGCCGCGCGCATGAACGCGCCGATGTAGCCGGAGGCCGACCACAGCGCGGTGACGAGGCCGACGCCGAGCAGCGCGCCCGCGCCGCCCTTGTCTCTCACGACGCCGGTCAGCGATCTCTCGACCGTGTCGGCGGTCGATCCGGGCGCGATGTCGCGGACGATGTCGAGCATCGAGTCGACGGTCCGCGGATACTCGCCGAAGAGGCCGATCAGCGCCACCATCACGATCAGCAGCGGGAACAGCGACAGGACCGAGTAGTAGGTCAGCGCCGCCGCCCAGTCCTGCAGGCCGTCGGCCTTGAAGCCCTTGCCGGCGCGCTTGAGCGTCGCCAGCCAGCCGCGCGGCTCGATCTCGGTCGGGGAGTCGGGCTCGTCGTCGAGGTGGGGATCGGCCGGCAGCCGCTCCTGCTCCGGCTCGCCGAGCGGATTGGCCTCGCCGGCCGTGTCGGCGGGCGTGGTGTGGGGGCGACCGCTGCGGGACGCCGCCATCCGATCACCGCTTCCGCGCGATCCGCAGGACGACGAGCCCGGCGACGACCACGCCGGCGGCGACGAGCGGCAGCGGGTTGGCCTTCGCCGTCGCGGCGGCCGCGTTCGCGCGCTCGCGCGCTCTCGCCTTCAGCTGCTCGACGCGGTCGTGCGCCTGCGCCTTCACGTCGGCCTTGATCGCGAGCGCGGCGACCGTGTCGCCCAGCTCGCTGCGGGTCGCCTCGATCTGGCGCCGCAGCGCGACCGGGTCGCCCTCGGCGAGCACGACGACGCTGCCGCCGGCGTGGCCGTTGGTCAGTGCTGACGTGCCGTCCGTGCGCGGATCTTCGCCCATTGCACGTCCTCCTTCACGGTCTCGACGGTCTGCTCCGGCATCGCCGGGGTCGCCTGCTGGACCTGCTTCTTGCCCGCGAGCGCGGCGATCCCCGCGATCGCGAACAGCACGACGGCGACGATCAGCGCCGCCAGCCAGGTCGCGACGGCGAGGCTGAGCGCGACGATCGCGGCGGTCACGAGCGCGCCGACGCCGTACAGCGCGAAGACGGCCGCGCCGCCGAACATCCCGGCGCCTCTGCCGGCCCGCTTGCCCTTCTCCGACAGCTCGGCCTTCGCGAGCGCGACCTCCTCCCGCACGAGCAGCGACGCCTGGTCCGACAGCCGCCGCAGCAGCTGCGCCATCGGCAGCTCGGCGAGCTGCTCGTCGTGCGTCGGGTCGTGCGGCCCTGCTCCGTTGGTGCGGATGCTGCTCATCTGGGCGCAACCTCCTGCCGTTGTTCCGACAGTGAGGCGATACCCGCTCGCGCGGGCGACACACCCGCTGGTCAGCGCGCGTGCGCTCGCCGGGCGGCTACGGGGTGACCGAGAAGAGCGCGTCGGGCAGCGGTCTGACGGCCGGGTCGGCGGCGTAGCCGATCGGGTCGGCGCCGAAGATCTGCTCGATCGTGCGCAGCAGCGTGAAGGCGTTGGCCGGCGTCGCGTCGACTCTGCCGGACGGCGTGTAGGGCGAGATCAGCAGCGCGCCGACGCGCTGGCCGCCGCCGGCCGCGAGCGCGCCGCCGACGTTGGGGTATCTGGTCGGACCGGGGGCGAGCGTCGGCGGCGGGGCGGCGACGGGGACCTCGGGGTCGGCGGCGGCGCGGGCGCGCGGCGCGGGCGTCGTCGACGTCGTGGTGGTGGCGGCGGCGGGCGGGTCGGTCGGCGTCGTCGGCGTGGTCGTGGTCGGCGTCGTGGTGGCGGGCGGAGTCGCGGTGGGCGGCGGCGTCGGGTCGGTCGTCGCGGGCGGGGCGGCGGGGTCGGTCGTCGCGGGCGGCGCGGCTGGCGTCGTCGCGGCGGGCGGGGCGGCCGGCGCCGTCGGCGCGGCCGGGTCGGGAGCCGCGGCCGGCGGCTGGTCGCTCGTGATCACGATCAGGCCGCCGTTGGCGTAGGCGAGCGAGTTCTGGATCTGCGGCACGACCCGCTCGAGGAAGGCGTCGGCGTCGGCCGAGCCCTGCTGCGCGTCGCTGGCGATCCACGCCAGCGCCGGCGTCGTCTCCGCGTCTCTGAGGTCGCGCTCGAGCTGCGACAGCGGCACGTTGCGCTCGTCGCAGTCGTCGGCCTCGACGGTCCCGCCGAACCACAGGAAGGGGTTGCGCCGGGTCGTGCTCGCGTCCGCTCTGCAGGAGACCGCGGCCCCGGCCGCCGGCTCGGTGTACGCCTTCCACGTCTTCTCCAGCCCTCGCAGCTGGTCGCCGACGTGGCCGGTCTCGAAGCCGTAGACGCAGCCGTCGCCGCCGGTCTGGCCGGCGTCGAGCGGGTCGGCCGGTCTGACGTCGCCGTAGGCGGTGCAGTCGGCGAGCGTCTGCGGGGTCGGGCCCTGGCCGCTGACGAGCGCGATGCGGTTCGCGAGCGCGCCTCGGGCGACCGTCGTGAAGCCGCTCAGCAGCGTGCCGCTCTTGGCGAGCGTGCCGGCGAGGTAGGGGGCGGCCGTCTCGTCCTGCGACAGCGCGGCGACGTCGGTCGAGCCGAGCACGATCAGGAAGACGTGCTGGATCGGCGAACCGTCGGCCGGCGCGTCGGTGCCGGAGTCCTCGTCGGCCGGCGTCTCCTCCGCGGCGGCGGGCGTCTCCGCCGCGGGCGCCTCCTCGACCGGCGTCTCGTCGGCGAGAGCGCTGCCGTCGTCGAGCGGCGTGTCGTCGAGCGGCGCCTCGTCGAGCGGCTCGTCGGCGGGCGGCGGCGCCTGTGCCACCTGCTGCGCGACCTGCGGCGGCAGCACGACCGTGAACGGCGGCTGCGAGCTGCCGGCGAGCGCCGACACCGAGGTGCCGGAGACGACGAACAGGCCGACCAGCGCCGCCAGCGCCGCCGGCACCGCCGCGCGACGGCGGCGGGCGGCGTCCACCGGGCGGGCCGGCGCGACCGGCGCGCCGGCGGGCGTGCCCGCGCCCTCGGCCGCGCGGCACTCGGCGAACAGCAGCGCGAGCGCGTCGCTGCGGGCGCTCGCCTGGCGGGCGCCGCAGACGACGCACCAGTGCTGGTCGGCCGCGAGCGGCGCGGCGCATTGCGCGCACGCCTGCTCGCCCGGCGCCGGTCGCGGCGGCAGCGTCATCGCGCCGTCGGGTCCTGACGGTCGAAGGGGATCGTCGGATCCTCGGCGCGCGGCTCGCGCAGGCCGCTCGGCATCGCGTCCTCGTCGTCGGCGTGGACGAGCGGGCCGTCGGGCGCCGTCTCGTCGGCGAGCGGCAGGTGGACGTGGTTGTGCGGCTGCGGCGCGGCGACCTGCGTCGGCGCGGGCGCCGGCGGCGGCGTCATCGGCGCCCCGACCGGCTGCACGCCGACGAGCTGGAAGGCGCACTGCGAGCAGAACAGCGCCCCGCGCGCGTAGAGCGTTCCGCACTGGGGGCAGGCGCCGGCGGCGCCGGTCGAGTCGAGTCGCAGCAGGTGCTCGACCTCGCCCAGTCTCGCGTCGACCTCCTGCAGCTTGCCGGCCTGGCGCATCAGCACGTCGAGCCGGAAGTGGTCGCGGATCGCCATCTCGTAGGCGAGGCCGCCGAGGTCCCACTGCAACTCGGCCAGCTCGCGCGCGAGCGCGTCGCGCTGCTCCTGCAGCGCTGAGGGCGCGACCGCCTGGCCGCCGCCGGGCGGCAGCGGGCTGGGCGGGGGAGGCGGGGGATCGCCGGCGATCAGCCGGCGCGGGTTCAGCCTTCTGCGCAGCTCGCTCATCCTATGACCTTCGCTTCGGTGCCGCCGCCGGCGGGCTTGTTGTCCTTCGGCGGCGGCGCGCCGGGCGTCGCCGTCTCGATCGGCTCTCTTCTCAGTCTCTCGAGGTCGCCGCCGGCGTCGGAGCCGGTCGACTTCGGGATGTCTCTCGTCGACTCGGCGACTCTGGCGGCGTCGTCGGCCGTTCTTCTGCCGGCGGCGTCGCCGTTCGCGCCCGAGCCGCCGTCGCCGCCGGCGCTGTCGCCGCCGGTCGCGCGGACGTCGCTCGCCTGGGGCGTCGTCGCGGCGCCGCCGCTCGGCAGGCCGCCCTGGATGTTGACGACCGGCGCTCTCTGCGCGACCGGCGCCTCGTCGCCGCCCCTGCCGATCAGGAAGCCGACCCCGAGCGCGACGAGCACGACGGCGGCGGCGCCCATCGGACCGCCGATCTTGTCGAGCCGCGACGGCGCCGCGGCCGGCGCGGCGGCGACGACGGCCGGCTGCGCGGCGGTCGCCGGCGCGGCGGCGGAGGCGGGGGTGAGGCCGGCCGGGACGCCCTCGGGCGCCGAGCCGCCGGCCGCCTCGACCCGCTCCATCTCGGCGATGAAGTCGAGGCGCGGCGCCGTGACGCGCGTGCCGCAGCTGAGGCAGTAGCGCTGGTCCGGCTGGAGGGAGGCGCCGCAGGTCCGGCAGGTGGTGGACTGGCTCATGGCTTCTTCTCGAGCGTCGAGGGTTGTGCTTCGAAGGTCAGGTCGGCGTCTCTGGGGTTTCCGACAAAGTAGATGTGGATTGTCGCATTTCCGTTCGCTCTCAGCATCGGGACGATCGCGCGGCCCGCCGCGACGACCTTTCCGCCCCTGCGCGCGACGCACGCCACGATCAGGTCTCTCTGCGCGACGTCGGAGTGGTTGCGGACTCTGCCGACGGCGGTGATGCCGCTCGCCGGGTCGCCCTCCAGTCTCGGGTTCTCGACGGTCAGCTCGATCCGCTCGCCGGCCGGCAGCGTCGCTCTCGCCGCGCCGGGCGTGACCGCCGCTCTCACCGGTCTGCCGCCCTCGAGCGTCAGCTGGTCGTTGACCCAGACGACCTCTCTGCCGGGCGGCAGCAGCGCGACGTGGGTGAGGCCGTGCTCGAGACCGGGGAAGTCGTTGGTCGCCGTCGCTCTCCCTCTGCGGTCTCTGACGACCAGCTCCAGCGGCACGTCGGCGAGCGCTCTGGGACCGGTGTTGCGCAGCACGGCGATCGCCGCCGAGCCGTACTGGTCCGACAGCACCGCCGTCTCGACGACCCGCACCGCCCTGTTGGCTCTGGCGACCGCGAGCCCCTCCTGTCTGAAGGCGTCGTCGCCCGACTTGGCGACCCGCGCCGCCTTCTCGCGCGTCGTCTCGCAGCCGCTCGCGCCCACTCCGAGCACCGCGGTCGATGCGAGCAGCAGCGCCATCCGCCTACGCACCGAGCCCACCTCGGCAAGGGAGAACGAGCCTCTGGGCGAGTTCTCCCGACCGAATGCGAGCTTCCAGGCGAGCATTCGGCATCACCCGAAGGCCCCGCCGACGTAGTCGCGCGTGCGCTGCGCCTGCGGCGCGTTGAAGAGCTGCTCGCCGGGCGCGTACTCGACCAGCTCGCCGAGGTACATGAAGGCGACCTTGTCGGCGACGCGCTGCGCCTGCTGCAGGTTGTGCGTCACGATCACGACCGCGATCTGCTCGCGCAGCTCGAGGATCAGCTCCTCGATCTTCGCGGTCGAGATCGGGTCGAGCGCCGAGCAGGGCTCGTCCATCAGCAGCACCTCGGGCTGGGCGGCGAGCGAGCGCGCGATGCAGAGGCGCTGCTGCTGGCCGCCGGAGAGGCGCAGCGCGGGGTGGTCGAGGTTGTCCTTCACCTCGTGCCAGAGGCCGGCGCGCGTGAGCGCGTTCTCGACCGGCTCCAGCAGCTCCTTCTTGCGCGGGCGCTTGCTGCCGCCCTCGCGCAGGCCGTAGGCGACGTTGTCGAAGACCGACATCGGGAACGGGTTCGGCTGCTGGAAGACCATCGAGACGCGCTTGCGCAGCGTCGTCACCTCGAGCTGGTCGATGTCCTGCCCGTCGAGCAGGATGCGGCCGCCGCGGGAGGCGGTCGCGGTCAGCTCGGTGAGGCGGTTGAGCGAGCGCAGCAGCGTCGTCTTGCCGCAGCCCGAGGGCCCGATCATCGCCAGCACCTCGCCCTGTGAGATCGGCAGGTCGACCCTGTTGACGGCGACCTTCGAGCCGTAGGCGATCGTGACGGCGTCGCAGCGCATCCGCTCCAGCACCGGCGCGTCGGAGGGCGGCGGGCCGGGGGTGTGGACGCCGCCGGCGGGGCCGGCGTGGCCGTTGCCGTTGCCGTTGCCGGCGAGCGGCACCGGCGGCACGTGCACGACCGTCGGCGGCGCGTCGAGCGAGATCTTGCGAATCGGGGGAGGTGGCATCAGCGGATCCACGCGGTGTCCTTTCCACGCCCGCGTGCGATGCGGGTTGCCAGGGCGTTGAGTGCGACGACGATCAGCAGCAGCACGAAGGCCGCGGCGTACGCCTTCTCGGGCGCGTTGCCCTCGCCGGTCGGCGAGTTGCCGTAGATGTAGCTCGTCAGCGTCGAGCCGGTCCCCTGCAGCAGGCCGATCACCGGCGCGGCGCCGTCGCGCGGCTGGATCGTGAGCGTGTTGCCGAGCAGCAGGATCACGATCGCGGTGTCGCCGATGATGCGGCCCATGCCGAGCGCGGTCCCGGTCGCGATGCCGGGCCGGACGGCCGGCAGCAGCACGGCGCGGATCGTCGACGCCTTCGTCTTGCCGAGCGCCAGCGACGCCTCGCGCACGTGGTTGGGGACCTGCAGCAGCGCCTCGCGCGTCGCGCCGACGACCAGCGGCAGCGCGATCAGCGACATCACGGTGCCGGCGATCATGAAGGAGCGGCCGAAGGCGGCGTCCTCGGCGCGGAACGACATCCACGACAGGAAGGTCTCGGAGAAGAACGAGAGGCCGAACAGCGCCAGCACGACGCTGGGGGTGCCGGCGATCACGTCGACAGCCGACTCGACCGCGCGCGCCAGCGGCGCCGGGCGGCCGTACTCGACCAGCCACAGCGCGACGCCGACGCCGACCGGCACGGCGATCGCGATCCCGATCGCGGTCAGCATCAGCGTCCCCTGGATCGGGTCGAGGAAGCCGCCGGTTCTGCTCTGGTCGACGGCGGCGCTGGGATGGGTCCACAGCATCGCGGGCTTCAACTGGGTGATCCCCTTGAAGCACATGTAGAGCAGGATGCTGCCGGCGACGAGGCAGAGCACGATCCCGGCGGCCCAGCAGAGCGCGAGGCCGACGCGGTCGCGCAGCGGCCACGAGGTGGCGCTGTCGCGGGCGCGCGTCCGTCTCGCGCCCGGCAGCGGCGCGCGCGGGTCGCGCGGGGGTGTCGTCAGCGCGGACATCAGCGGGCGGCGTACTTGCGCAGCGGCTGGCGGACGGCCCAGCCGGCGAACGAGAGGAAGGCGGAGGAGACGAGCAGGACCGCGGCGATCGCGTACAGCGTCTGGCCGAGCGGGACGGCCGAGAAGCCCTCCTGCTGGCCGACGATCGTCGCCGCCAGCGGCATGATCGGCTCGAGGAGGAAGTTGAGCCCGTCGAGCGGGTTCGGCGCCCAGATGAAGGAGCCGGAGACCATCGCGAGCATGATCGCCTCGCCCAGCGCGCGGGCGGTCGCGAGCACGACGGCGGCGGCGATCGCGGGGCGGGCGGTGCGGACCGAGACCTTCCACATCGTGCGCCAGCGGTTGACCCCCAGCGCGGCGGAGCCCTCGACCCACGAGCGCGGCACCGCGCGCAGCGCGTCGCTGATGATCGCGATCATGATCGGCACGATCATCACCATCAGGATCACCGAGGCCAGCAGCAGGCCGCCGCCGGAGATCGGGACGATCGCGTTGACGTCGAGCTTGAACTGCTGCGAGACGAGATGGCGGTCGATCCACGGCGCCAGCACGAGGATGCCGATCAGCCCGTAGACGACCGACGGCACCGCGGCGAGGAAGCGCACGACCGGGGTCATCACGCGCTTGAGGCCGGGCGGCGCGAACTCGACCATGAAGAGCGAGCAGAGCAGCGCGAAGGGGAGGCCGAGCAGGACGGCGAGGCCGGTGCTCAGCAGCGTCCCGTAGATCAGCGGCCAGGCGCGCAGGTGGTAGACGTAGTCGTCCGGGTTGGCGGGCGACTCGTAGATCGCGGCCAGCTGCTGGCCGGTGTTGCCGCCGCTGCGGAACCAGGCGAGGCCGTTGTGGCTGAACGAGGGCCACGCCTCCTTGAAGACGAAGGCGAGCATGCCGGCGATCAGCAGCAGGAGTGTCGCCGCGAGCGCGCCGAGCCACAGCTCGGCGCGCTCCGGAGGACGACGCGGCGCGCCGCGCCTCCGTGACGACAGGGCGCTCACCGAACGGGGATCCAGTGCTCGTTGATGATCGCCTTGGCGGCGGCGCTCGTCTGCACCCACTTGATGAACGACTTGGCGGCGCCGGTCGGCTTGCCGCGGGTGACGAGCGAGAAGGGGCGGATGCCCTTGTACTGGCCCGACTTGGCGTTGCGCAGGTTGCACGCGACGCCCTGGTAGTTGACGGTGCGCAGCGAGGAGTCGACGAAGTCGAGCGAGACGAAGCCGATCGCGCCTCTCGACGCCTCGACGGTCTGCTTGACGAGGCCGTTGGACGACTTCACCTGCGCGGACGGCGCGATCGACTGCTGGCCGCCGAGGAAGATCTCTCTGAAGGCGTCGGCGGTGCCGGAGGTGGCGGTACGCGAGACGAGCTCGATCGAGCCGGTCGCCTTGGCGCCGGGCACCTGGCTCCAGGAGCGCGTGCGGCCGGTGAAGATCGAGGCGACCTGCGCCTGCGACAGCGTGCCGAGCGGGTTGCTCGGGTTGGTGATGATGCAGACGGCGTCGTAGGCGATCTTGTTGAAGACGATGCCGCCCGGGTCAGAGGGCTGCTGCGCGCGCGAGGAGTTGCCGATCGTCACGCGGCCGCGCGAGACGTCGGTGATGCCCGTGTCGGAGCCGCCCTGCTGGACGACGAAGCCGACCTTGCCCTTGCCGGGCTGGCCGGCGGAGACGTACTTGCCGGCGAGTCTGGTGATCAGCGGGTAGACCGAGGTCGAGCCGCTCATCGTGATCGTCGTCTTCGCGCTCGCGACAGGCGCGGCGACCGCGGTGGCCGCGATGGCGGCAAGGGCGATTGTGGTTGCGCGTTGACGCACAGGACCTCCGTGAGACGTTTCGTGGTGACGGATGCGCGCGGGCTGCGACGCACCGCAGTCGGGCACGCGAAGCGATGGTGGCGCATCGATTACGAGGGCCCGTTACCGACTCGTGAACGGACGTTTGGAGTTATCGACTTCTTCACGATCGCGTTATCAACTTCTTCACCGAATCGGTGAGGTGACGCCTCATCCTGCGCTGCCGTGCGCCCGTTCGCCTCCCGCCGTCTGCCGGCGCCAGTCCTCGCCTCGCTGCTCGCGCTCGGTCTCGCCGGCGCCGCGGCGCAGCCCGCCAACGCGACGATCTCCGCCGCCGTCACGCTCGACGGCCCCTCGGCCGACATCGTCGGCGTCGACGGCGTCGCGATGGCGCAGGACGGCACCGGCGGCATCGTCTACCGCAAGCGCGTCGACGGGCGCGTCCACGTCTTCGTCAGCCGCTACGTCAACCTCAGATGGCAGCCGCCCCAGCGCGTCGACGTCGGCCAGCGGTTCGACTCCTCCTGGCCGGCGATCGGCGCCGGCAACGGCGGCCGCCTCGTCGTCACCTGGATCCACCAGTTCGGCGCCGGCGTGCAGAACCGCATGTACTCCGCCTCGCTCGACCCGGGCGCGACCAGCTTCCAGGCGCCGATCGCGATCGACCTCGACGTGCGCGAGGGCCTCGACGCCTACCCGTCGCTGTCGATGGGCCCCGGCGGCGTCGCCTACCTCGCCTACCGCGTCGTCTACCTGCGCCAGAGCCCGACGCTGCCGCCCGGCACCGTCGACGCCGACATCCGCGTGCAGCGCTACTCGGGCTCCTTCTGGTCCCAGCTCGGGCAGCCGGTCGACCGCATCCAGAGCCAGCCGCAGGTCGCCCCGACCGAGCTGAACGGCCCGCAGATCCGCAGCGACGGCAACGGCAACGCGGTCGTCGCCTGGATCGAGCCCGACGACCAGCTGATCCCGCGCGCCTACGCGCGCCGCCTCTTCGGCCAGGTGCTCGGCAACGTGCTGCCGGCGAGCCCGGCGGAGGTCGACGGCAGGCCGCTGCGCGGAGCCGTCGACCAGCTCTCGCTCGCCGTCGCGCCGTTCGGCGAGACGATCGTCGGGATGCGCCAGCAGGGCAACGCCCAGAGCGCCTGGACGCGGCCGCGGGCGCTCGTCAACATGCTGCCCTCCTCGCTGGTCGAGGGCGCCGGCGCCTTCCTCGGCTTCAGAGCGGTCGACGGCGGCGGCGCCGACGGCCCGACCGCCGCACTCGGCGCCGTCGACGTCGCGGTCGACGACTCCGGCGGCTTCGACGCCGGCATCTCGCTCGACGCGCAGGCGCTCGACGTGCCCGGCGACGAGGCGACGGTCGGGACGCCCGCGCGGCTCGACGACGGCTCGCCGCGCAGCGCCCCCAACCCGCTCGTCGCGCGCGGAACCGAGGGCTCGCTCGCGGCCGCCTGGACGGTCGACCAGGGCGGGACCGCCGGCGTCGGCCTCTTCGAGCGGCGCGCCGACGGGACGCCGTTCACCCGCATCGTCTCCGGCGCCAGAGGCGGCGCCGTCTCGACGCTGCGCTTCGAGGGCTCCTCCTACGGCGGCGCGCTCGCCGGCTTCCTGCAGGGCAGAGAGGAGGGCAAGCAGGTCGTCGCCGCCTCGATCGACGCGCCGCCGGTCGACTTCCTCGTCTATCCCGGCAGCGGCTGGACGCGCGCGAAGACGGTGACCGTCTCGTGGGACCGCGCGCGCAGCTCCTCGGGCGGCGTCACCTACACGCTGCAGATCGACGGCGAGGACGTCGCGACCGGGATGACGACGCTCAGCCGCACGCTCAGAACGGCGGCGATCGGCGACGGCAACCACGAGATCTCGGTGATCGCGACCGACGCCGCGCAGCAGACGACGACGAGCCTCGTGCGGCGGCTCAGAATCGACCGCACGGCGCCCGTCGCGAAGGTCGCCAGAGCCGGCCGCCGCGCCGCCCGCGTGACCGTCAGCGACGGGGTCAAGTCCGAGACCTCCGGCGTCGCGAGCGTCGCGATCGCGTGGGGCGACGGCAGACGCGGCGCCGGCCGCAGAGCGACCCACCGCTACCGCAGAGCCGGCCGCTACGCCGTCAGGGTCACGACGCGCGACAAGGCCGGCAACCGCAGAACGGTCGTCAGGAAGGTGGTGCTGAGATGAGGCGGGCGACGCTGATCGCGCTCGCCACGGCCGGCGCCGCCGCCGCCGCCGCAGGCGCGCTGCCGGGCGCGGCCCAGGCGCGGTGGGGCGCCGCGCAGCTGATCTCCGTCGACAACGTGCGGCTCGAGCAGGCCGACGGCGGCACCAGCGCCGTCGACGTCTCAGCCGACGGCCGCTGGGTCGTCTTCCAGACGAGAGCGACGAACTTCTTCGCCGACGGCGACGCCGACGAGCCGGGGACGATCCGCCAGGGCGGCCTCTTCCGCTTCGACCGCGCGACCGGCCTGATCGCGCTCGTCGCCGACGGCGACCTGCTCGACGAGCAGAGCGGCGAGCTGCTGCGCCGCGGGGCGGCCCGGCCGTCGATCAGCGACGACGGCCGCTGGGTCGCCTTCTCGACCGCGCAGAGACTCGTGCCGCAGGACGACAACGACAACGTCGACGTCTACGTCCGCGACATGGCGGTGCCGCTGCCCGCCGCCCGCGCCGACGGCGGCGCCTACCAGCTCGTGTCGGCGCGCGACGGCGGCGACGAGCCGGCCGCCTACGAGCAGATCGACAGACCGGAGCTGGCCGGTCGCCTGCCGGGCGCGGACGTGACCGCCGGCCAGGCGATCAGCGGCGACGGCCGCTACGTCGCCTTCCGCACGACCGACCTCCTGTCCGACCTGCCGGCGCGCGACGCGGTCGACACGCCGGCCTACACCGTCTTCGTGCGTGACCTGCTGACGCGTCGGACCGTGCTCGCGGGCGCGCGCTCCGACGGCGCCGGCGGCGCCGGCGGCGCCTTCGGCCCGGTCGTGCTCAGCCGCGACGGCAGCACCGTCGCCTGGGTCGGCCGCAACGCGCCCGATCAGACCCGCTTCCTGCCGGGCGAGAACACCGACCCGTCGCAGACGTACTTCCTCTGGCGCCGCTGGGACGAGCCGGGCGCGACGACGCGCCGGGTCACAGGCCTCGCCGATCCCGACGATCCCGCCTGCGTCGGCGGGGTCGAGTCGAACCCCGTCGCGACCGGGCCCTGCTACGGCCCGCTGGCCGACACCGACTCCGGCTTCAACGACATCGGCCAGCGGGCTCCGGCGCTGAGCGCCGACGGCTGGACGGTCGCCTTCCTCTCCGGCGCGGGGCCGCGCCCGCTGCAGGACTCCGAGACCAACCTCGACGTCTACGTCACCTCGATGCGACCGGGGGTCTCGCGCAAGGCCGGCACGCGCGTCGTGACGCGCGCGACGGCCGCGCCGAACGCGGCGGTCAACGGCGAGATCTCGTCGGTCGCGATGAGCGACGACGGCAGCCGCCTCGTGCTCGTCACGACGCGCCGGCAGTTCCTCCCGCCGGCGCCGTCGCTGGTCGGCGAGCCGCGCGCGGCCTCCGGCGGCGCGGAGCTGTACAGCGTCGACCTCGGCCCCGGCGGCACGACCCGGCGCGTGCTGCTGCCGGGCGGCGCCGATCTCAACGGCGCCGTCGACGCCAACCCCGTGCTGTCGGCCGACGGCAGAACGATCGCCTTCGTGTCGGGCGCGACCAATCTCGTCGCCGGCGACGCCAACCAGCAGAGCGACGCCTTCGTCGTGACGGAGTCGCCCGACGAGCAGACGGCGCCGCCGCCGACCGGGCTCGGCGCCGATCCGATCGACGACGAGATCAACGGCGGCGGCGGTTCGGAGCTCGGCGTCCGGGCGGTGTCGCGCAGGGACGGCAGCGTGCTGCTGCGGATCGCCGTGCCTGCGCCGGGCAGGCTCGCCGCCGTCGCCGTCGCGAAGGTGCCGTCGAGAGCGTCGAGAGCGGGATCGAGACGGGCGCGCAGAAGCGCCGCCAGAACGCGCAGGGTCGCCTCCGCCAGCGCGAGAGCGCGCAGGGGCGGCACCGTGCAGACCACGCTGAAGCTCTCGCGCAGAGATCTGCGCAGCGTCCGCAGGGGCACGCCGCTGAAGGCGAGGGTGACGGTCACCTTCACGCCGAGCGGCGGCGGTCGCAGACGCACCGCGAGCACGAGCGCGCGCTTCCGCGTCGTCGTGAAGAGCAGAAGAGCGACGTCGAGACGATCGTTCAACAGATCGCGGTGAACGAGACGTGAACGCGTCGCCATCAATCTGTGAACGGGCGGGATGAATCCTGTGAAGAACCCTGGTTGTGAGTGTGCGTCGACCCGCAGAGTGCTGCTCGCCTCTACGTTCAGAAGCGAAAGGACGACACATCTCATGGCATCACCCGCTGCAGCGGCTCTCACGCCGCGCCGCGTGTTGGCGGTTGGCATCGCCGCCGCCGCGCTCGGGATCGGCGCCCTCGGCGCCGCCGACGCGCAGGCCGCATTCACCCTCGGCAGATGCCAGGGCGCGAGCGGCGTCACCGGCCAGGGAGCTTCTTTCCAGGCTGACCTGCACAGAAACTTCGCGACGCTGTTCAACGGCGCGCTTGCAGGCTGCGGCGGCTCTCCGACGGCGCCGCAGTTCACCGCCAACGGTTCGGGCGCGGGCCTCGGCTCGGCTGGTGCCGGCTCGAGATCGGCCGACATCCTCTGCCGCAGACTGAACGTCTGCGGCAACGCCGACGGCCTCCCCGCCGGCGAGCGCGACCTGACGGTCTCGTTCCAGGCCTCGGACGACCCGCCGTCGACCGAGCAGTACAACAACATGAAGGCCGGTCTCAGCTCGACGACCGCTGACGACGCGAAGCTGCACATCGTCCCGGTCGCGACCGGCTCGGCCGTCCTGATCATGAGACTGCCGCAGGGCTGCTCGATCAAGGCCGACGGCGCGACGACGCTGACCGGCTCGGCCTCCGGCGACAGCTTCGCCAACGGCACGCAGCGCCCGCTCGTCCCGGGCGCGGACGTCGAGGCCGCCTTCGCCGGCGAGCTGACGACCTGGGGCGACCTCGTCCCGACGATCAGCGGCACGCCGACCAGCGGCCAGTACGCGGGCCTCAGCATCGCCGACTGCGCCGACGTCCCGGTCCGCCGCATCGTCCGCCAGGACAACTCGGGCACGACCTTCTCGTGGAAGGCCTACCTCGGCCTCATCAACCCGAACCGCGGCTGGACGACGACCTACGCCGGCAACCCGAACACGAACTGGCCGGGTGCCGCGACGCCGACCAGAATCGACACGGCGACGACGCAGGTCTGCCCGATCGGGGGCGCGAACCTCTGCTCGAACACGGGCTCCGGCGGCGGCGCGCTGGCTGACGCCGTCAACCTCGTCGACGGCTCGATCGGCTACGTCGACCTCGCGACCGCGCGCGGCCGCAACTTCTGGAACGCGTCGACGAGAGACACGCAGGACCAGACGATCTGGGTCCCGCTCGAGATCGATCCCGAGCACGCCTCCGGCAGATTCGCCGAGCCGACCGCCGAGCCGACCGCGCACAACAGCGCCTCGGCCCAGAAGGGCGCGGCCTGCGAGGCCGTCGACGTCAAGAACGCGCCGACGCCGGCCAACTCGCCCGACGGCGACCCGACGCAGGGCGACTGGTCGAGAGCGTACGCCGCCGGCGGCAGAACCACGTACCCCGCGTGCGTCCTGACGTACGCGCTGCTGTGGGACGACAACGCCGTCGTCTACGGCGCCTCGGACGCGCAGCAGGCGAAGGCCCGCACCGTCAAGGACTACTTCTCGCTGATGGTCAGCGTCGTCGGCCAGTCCTACCTGCTCGGCTACGACTACTCGCCGGTGCCCAACACGGCCGCCCAGCCGCTGCTGACCTACGCCCAGAACGCGGTCGCCGCGATCGACTGGAACAAGTCGGCGACGGGCCAGAACCCGGACACGAGACAGCCGGAGACCAGACAGCCGGAGACCAGACAGCCGGAGACGAGACAGCCGGAGACGAGAACGCCGCCGAGCAACGCCTTCTCGATCCCGTCGAGCAAGACCTCCGCGACGCTGCTCACCTTCACGGTGCAGCTGCCCGGCGCCGGCTCGCTGAGAGCGGTCGCCACGACGAAGGTCGGCAAGAGAACGATCAGAGTCGGCAGCGCGAGCGGCACCGTCAAGGGCGCCGGCAGAGTGACGCTGAGAGTGAAGCTGTCGGCGGCCGCCAAGAAGGCGCTCGCCAGAGCGAAGAGCAAGAAGCTCACCGTGAAGGTCGCCTTCACCTACACCCCGACCGGCGGCACTGCCAAGACGGTGACGAAGAACGTCACGGTCAAGGCCGCCAAGAGAAAGCCCGCCAAGAGAAAGGCCGCCAAGCGCTGAGACGCCCGGCGGAGCACTGAGACGGGCCGGCCTCGCCGTACCAGCGGCGGGGCCGGCTCTCTTCCCATTCCCCACCACGAGTGCAGGACCGCGTGACCGACGATCAACAGGCCCCCATGCAGGACCCGCAGCGCGACGACGAGCGTCCGCTCGGCACCAAGCGCGCCACGCGCGCCGACGGTCTCCCGAGAGCGAGAGTCCGCTCCGGCCTCGCCGAGCGCAGAAACCCCGCCGCGGTCGCGATCCGCGACGGCGCCGCGCGGGTCGTCAGATTCCTGCTGAGAGACCTGTTCGCGCTCGGCCTGATGGCCGCGGCGGTCGTGATCGTCATCCTCTTCTTCACGCTGCTGGGAGCGACCAAGCCCTCCAGCAGCGGCACCGGCGTCCCGCTGAGCCAGATCTTCACGCTCGCGAGAGAGAGAACGATCACCCAGGCGACGCTGCTCGACCAGGACAACCGCGTCCAGGTGGTGACCAGAGACGGCTCCGAGCTCTGGTCGGCCTACCCCAGCTCCGGCGCGCAGACCCAGCTGATCTCGCAGACGCTCGAGAGGGGCGGCGCGGTCGTCGCCGTCAAGCAGCAGCCGGGCAAGGCGCAGCTGACGATCATCGTCCAGTTCCTGCTGCCGATCCTGCTGCTCGTCTGCCTCTTCGCGCTCTTCATGCGGATCGGCCAGGACGGCGGCGCCGGCGGCATCGCCTCCTTCTCCAACTTCACCGGCAAGGGCAAGAAGAAGGGCAAGGGCACCAGCCACAAGGTCTCCTTCGCCGACATCGCCGGCGTGCCGGAGGCGGTCGCCGAGCTGGCCGAGATCCGCGACTACCTCGACAACCCCGGCAGATACCTCGAGCTGGGCGCGGCCGCGCCGAAGGGCGTGCTGCTGGTCGGGCCGCCCGGCACCGGCAAGACGCTGCTGGCGAAGGCGGTCGCCGGCGAGGCCGACGCCTCGTTCTTCAGCCTCTCCGGCTCGGACTTCGTCGAGTCGCTCGTCGGCGTCGGCGCCGCGCGCGTGCGTGACCTGTTCGCGAAGGCGCGCAGACAGTCGCCGGCGATCATCTTCATCGACGAGTTCGACGCCGCCGGGCGCAAGCGCGGCGCGGGCATCGGCCAGGGCAACGACGAGCGCGAGCAGACGCTCAACCAGCTGCTGGTCGAGATGGACGGCTTCTCCGGCGACGGCGGCCTCGTCGTCATGGGCGCCACCAACCGCCCCGACATCCT
>Ga0164243_10006586_pt1 | contig 17545 bp, 12 predicted proteins | sample OricompcompostOP_FD_108781 | JGI IMG/M metagenome (GOLD analysis project Ga0164243, IMG submission 108781) | Organic Plus compost microbial communities from Emeryville, California, USA - Original compost - Organic plus compost (OP) | ecosystem: Engineered > Solid waste > Mixed feedstock >... | reverse complement strand
GGCTACGTGACACAGGCGATAACAAAAACTTGGTTTTTGATTTGAAACAGGGCCCTGGTGCTATCGCCGATATCAAGTTTATGGTCCAATACGCGGTCCTGGCGTGGGCACATGAGCATCCCGCGCTGACACATTGGACAGATAACATACGAATTCTGGAAACGCTACAGCAGGAAAATCTGCTCGACGCAGAAACCACCCAAAAACTGATCGACGCGTACAAAGCCTATCGCAGCGCGGCGCACCGCCTGAAATTGCAGCGGCTGCCCGGCACGGCAAGCATGGTTGAATTCACGAGCGAACGCCAATGGGTGTCGGCGGTCTGGGAGCAGCTGCTAGGCTGAGGATATTTGGCGAAGCAACGGAGAGTGACGACATGAATCGATTGATCCCGACATCGCTCAATACGACAGTATTTATCGTCGTATCGCTGTTGCTCGCAGCGTGCAGTGACGAACCTCCTGCAACCCTGCTGAAAATCAACTTCGCCGACGCGAAGTTACCGGCCGCCGTCGCCGCTCTATCGGGTTTCTCCAGCCCTGAACCGTGGGGGCGCTGGTCTGACGCCAATGTTGCCCCTACCGCAAAAATCCAATTCAAAAAGCCCCTGCCGAAAGATTTCGCGCTGACCGTGACCGGCCAGGCCATGCCGAACAATGAAGTGGCCGTCGTGAAAATCGGTTCTTTCCAAGATCAGATCGAACTGCAGAAGTTGGGCGACAGCTCCACGATCGATGTCAACCTGGACCAACCTGCCGATACCATTGAAATCATTCCTTCCGAACCGGTTTCGCCCAAAAAACTGGGTCTGAACGATGATTCGCGCAAACTCGGAGTCGGTTTGGAGACTTTGCAGATAAAACAATAGCCTCGCCTGCGGTGAGAGCTTTCATTTTCCAGTCCCCCTGCGCAATGTGAATGATGCAAAAATTGCAAGAAATTGACCGCTTTTCGAAGGTCTGTCCAGCCTATTTAGCCGAGAGTGAATTGTCATGTTCGCCTTGATTCGCGCATTGTGGTCGTATCGGGCCTTCGTAATTTCCTCCATCCGCAACGAATTTGTCGCTCGCTTCTCGAGGAGTCGCCTGGGTGGGTTGTGGATGATCATCCATCCGCTGACGCAGGTGGCCATTTACGCACTGATTCTCTCGAATGTGCTCGCCGCCAAATTGCCTGGGATCGACAATAGATATGCCTACGCGCTGTACCTGATGGCCGGCACGTTAGCGTGGAACCTGTTCGCGGAAATCGTCAATCGCTGCGTGACGCTATTCATCGACCAGGGCAATCTGATGAAGAAGATGCGGTTCCCGCGCATTACTCTGCCGGCAATCGTGGTGGGGTCGAGTTTGCTAAATAATGCTCTGCTTTTCTTCGCGATACTGCTGATATTTGCCTTGCTGGGACATGCGCCGCATTGGGCAATCCTGTGGCTGGTTCCACTTACATTGGCCGTTGTGGCATTGGCCTCGGGCCTGGGGCTCATCCTTGGCGTGGTCAATGTATTTGTCCGGGATATAGGCCAGGTGGTTCCCATTGTGCTGCAGCTGCTGTTCTGGCTGACCCCCATTGTTTATCCGATAAACGTGATTCCGGAAGAGCTTAAAAGCACCATCCAATTCAATCCTATGTATCCAATAATCACCGCGTATCACGATGTTATGGTTTACGGACGAACGCCGCAGCTCAACCACCTTGTCGTTATGGCATCGGTTGCGCTGGCTTTGATGTTGCTCGGCCTTTTTATGTTCCGTCGGGCCACACCGGAAATGGCGGACGCATTATGAGTGTTCTCAAGGTAAAAAACCTGGGTAAAGCTTATCGGAAATATAAGTCTGAATGGATGCGCATTGCGCGATGGTTTGGTCTGCCCGGAAAGGCTTCCGAAGAACACTGGGTCCTCAGAGGAGTTGATTTTTCGGTTGAGGCCGGAGAGGCCGTTGCTATTGTTGGTCAGAACGGTGCTGGAAAATCCACATTATTAAAAATGATCACCGGTACGCTGCAACCTTCCGAGGGAAGTGTGCAGATCAGTGGGCGCATCTCTGCGATTCTTGAATTGGGGATGGGCTTCAACCCGGAGCTCAGCGGCAGACAGAATGCCATTCACACGATGGGATTGCTCGGCTTTTCGAGTGATGTCATAAAGGCGAACCTTGGGGCCATTGAAGATTTTGCCGATATAGGGGAGTACTTCAATCAGCAGGTGCGCATGTATTCCAGTGGCATGCAGGCACGTTTGGCTTTTTCCGTCGCTACGGCCATACAGCCGGAAATTATCATTGTTGATGAGGCCCTTGCCGTTGGTGATGCCGCCTTTCAGCGCAAATGCTTTCGTCGGCTTGAAAGATTTGTAGAGGAAGGAACAGCACTTTTATTTGTCAGTCACGACCTGGAAAGTGTTAAGGCCTTATGTGACAAGGCATTACTGATCGCTGGCGGCACATCCGTAGAGTTCGGCGATGCCAAGCGAGTTTGTGACCTTTACGAAAAAATGCTGTTTGGCGGCGCCGTTTCCGGTAGCTCCCATGTTGCAGAGCTACCAGCCGAGAAATCCTCCTCATATGACAATGCACTAGTCTCCAAATGCGAGGAGTCTTATGGGGACGGCCGGGCCGTCATTGAGTCCATATGGCTGGAGGACGAACGTGGCGAGATGGCCAACGTATTTCCCGGCCACGTCCGGGCGCGTATCTGTTGTCGTATTCGCGCATGCGACAATCTGCAAAGCCCTATTCTCGCCTTGATGATCAAAACCAGAGAAGGTGTTTCCGTTTTCGGGACGGACTCGAAACATCTTGCCAATGATATTGGCAATATCGTCAAAGATGAGTTGATTCAAGTATCCTTTGCCGTTGATTTGGCTTTGGCGCCAGGTACGTATTATTTGAACTGTGGTGTTAGAGATTCGGCCTCAGAACAAACAGTATTTCTACATCGCCGGGTTGACGCACTACTGTTTCGTGTAACCCGAAGCCAAAGCAGTTCGGCAGCGGTCGGTCTAGCTGATCTTTCTGCCAGAATGAACGTCGAGTACACCAGATGAACGTCGAAAAACAAATCGGCTCTCCAATATTTATTCATTCCCTTTTTCGCTCGGGCAGCACGTATCTGTTCAATGCCTTCCGGCGATCGGCCGGCGGATACTGGTGCTATCAAGAACCCGAGAATGAGCTGCTCATCAGTCTCAATGACGAGCCGGAAAAGCTTCTGCAAAGTGGCGAGGAAACGGCAAATGCACTGCGCCATCCCCTGCTCGATAAGCCTTATTTTTGGGAGTTCTACGAGCTGCGTGATGAGTTGCAGGGCTTGTTCAAGAAGAGTTTCAGCTATGACAACTATTTTGTCGCTGAGAATCAAGAGTTGGCCTGGGATGAAAAGAAATATTTCGAAACGCTGATAGAGCGAGCGAAGGGACGTCCTTTGCTTCAGCTATGTCGAAGCTCTGGCCGCTCCGGGGCCTTGAAGAAGGCTTTTGGAGGTGTGCATATCCATTTGTGGAGGGAGTCAAGAAGTCAGTGGTGGTCGATTAAGATAAACAACTATTTTGATGCCGCTATTCAGCTGATATACAACGCGGCCGAATTGCCCGCAGTCTTGTTGCAAGCAAAGCACCATGCCGGAATAACCGGAATTCACAACGATAATATATCTAATGAGTTCCGTATGGCCCAGCAGCGTCCTTTGGACCCTAGGAGCAGTTATTTTGCTTTCTACGCGCTATGGCTTTTTTCATTTTTTGAAAATGAAAAACACGCAGATATCAGCATCAGCATTGACTCCATAGGAAGCCGTCAAGGTTATCAACAGGATGTGCTGAAAGCTTTTTCCCAATACCATATTTCAGACGTGGATTTAGCTGATTGCGACATGCCACTAATCAATTTAAGTGAGCAGGAAAAAGGCCTATTTTTTGACGTGGAATGTCAGGTCGCGGAGCTGTTCCTTGCCGCTGGTTATGATGGAAAAGCTATAGAGCGCATCGAAATCTATAAAGAATCGGTTCGCAATGACAAGAAGACTGCTGTTGGAGAAAAGTCGATGGCAGTCCGTGCGCGAAAAATTGCCTGGTGGAGTCTTGATGAGGTAGCGAAGGCGTATGGGGCGCTGGTGAGTTATCAAGAAAGGCTTGGAGAAAAAGTAAGCGAAACATCCGCAAAAGTTGTTGAGCTTGATGAACTCGCCAAATCCAAATTGATGGAGGCCGATGCACTACAAGAACAAAACTCCGCGGCCGAGGAACTTATATCACAGCTGAATCGAGAGCTGAGAGAGTTGAGGGCCACTTTTCAACAGCAAGTTTCAACAAGCAGGGCCCGGATTCATGAATTGCAGCAGCGAGCCAACGGCCTTTTGGCGGAAAAAAATGCTTTGCTGAATAGTATGTCCTGGCGTGTGACAAAGCCGATACGCGGATGCAAAGAAACACTAGATTGGTGGACTGATTATTTGCTACGAAAGGTGAAGCCTGTGTTAGTGCCTATGGTTATCTCCGCCATACGTGTAACCGTTGGGAGGCCCAACCTGAGAAAGTGGATTTTAAAGCACTTATCAAGAAATCCTCGGTTATTGGCATACGCCAGACGATTTGTGGATCATCATGGAATATTAGCTGCAGCACCTGCGCATTTTTCTCATCCCCAAGATGAGGGGGAGTCTCATGATAATCAGTTGGGCTATTTAACCCCGAAAGCTTATGCAGTTTATCAAGACTTAAAGCAAACAGTCGACCATCGAGAGAGGCATTGAGATGCGCATAGTTATTGATATGCAGGGTGCGCAGACAGAAAGCCGTTTTCGAGATATAGGACGCTATACCATGTCATTCGCGCAGGCTGTAGTACGTAGTCGCGGTGAACATGAAGTCATACTTGCGCTTAGCGGGCTGTTTCCCGAAACAATTGAGCCGATACGCAAGACGTTCGATGGCCTGCTCTCTCAAGAAAATATCCGTGTCTGGCATGCCCCCGGACCAGTAAGGGCAGAATGCCCAAAGAATAATTGGCGGCGCCAAGCTGCGGAGATCATGCGAGAGGCGTTTTTAGCTAGCTTGGCTCCGGATGTAATCCATATTCCAAGCCTCTTCGAGGGATTTATAGATGATGCAGTAGCCAGCATTGGCCGGTTTGGTTCTGCAATCCCGATAAGCGTTTCTCTGCATGATCTCATACCGCTGGTTAATTCCAGCCAATATCTCAAACCCAATCCAGATTATGAGCGTTTTTATTTAAATAAAGTTGATGATCTGAAAAGAGCAGACTTGCTTCTATCCATTTCAGAATTCTCCCGCTGGGAGGTTATGGAGGTTTTGAGCTTCCCTTCCAGTAGCATTATTAACACATCATTATCTGTCGAGGAACATTTCAAGCCTCTTATTATTGATGAGATGGAGGCTAAACAGATATATGAAGATTTTGGTCTTGAGCGGGCGTTCGTTTTATACAATGGCGGTGCGGACGAGCGTAAAAATTTACCTCGTTTGATCAGAGCGTTCGCAGCGTTGCCTGTAGATTTGCGCAAGAAACATCAGTTATTGCTCGTGGGGAAAATATCAGAAAAAGAATCCAGCGCATTGATGCAATTATCGGAAAAGCTGGGGCTTTCTGCTGGCGAAATACGTTTCAGCGGTTATGTATCAGATCTGGACTTGGTTCGGCTTTACAATTTGTGCAGGCTTTTTGTGTTTCCTTCCTGGCATGAAGGATTTGGATTGCCCGTTTTGGAGGCCATGGCGTGTGGCGCTCCAACTATTTGTTCCGACGCCGCAAGCTTGCCGGAAGTCATGGGCATGGAAAGCGCCCTCTTCGATCCGCTTGATGTTGACGCGATAGCCAAGAAAATGCATCTGGCTTTGGAGAGCGATGAGTTCCGTGCCGAGCTGCGCGCCCACGGGATAAGGCAGGCTGATAAATTTTCCTGGGAAATAACCGCAAGGCGAGCTATTACTGCCTGGGAAAATATGCTGCAAAAAATGGAGCCGAAGGAAGAAGATCAGTTTCGCACAAAGAAGAAGCCCTGCTTGGCATTTGTCTCCCCGCTTCCTCCTGAGCGTTCGGGAGTTGCTGACTATAGCGCCACTTTGATTCCTGCCTTGTCTCAATATTATGAAATTACAGTTGTAGTTGAGCAAGACCGCATAAGCGATCCGTGGATCGTAACACATTGTGAAATCAGGGATGCAGCATGGCTGCAAGTGAATTTCTTGAAGGTTGACCATGTGGTCTATCAGGTCGGAAATTCTCCTTTTCATAAATATATGCTCCCGTTAATTCAGAGAATTCCCGGTATAGTCGTTCTGCATGATTTTTATTTGAGTGGGCTAATGGCTTGGCTGGAGATGGCTGGAGGTGGTGAAAAGGCCTGGGTAGAGGCTTTATATTATTCCCACGGTTTTACTGCGGTAAAAGAAAGGTTTCGTGATGTTGGCGGGGCGAAGCAGAAATACCCAGTTAATTTTCAAGTGTTGAGTCAAGCAGAAAGCCTAATTGTTCATTCTGAGCATGCGCGCAATCTGATTTCAGAGTGGTATGGAGACGATCTATACAGTAAATGTGAGGTTGTCCCGCTAGCTCGATCGCCGGCGGCCTTGACTGAAGACAAAGCTTTGGCCAGAAAAGCTTTGGGGATTGGAAAGGATGACTTTGTTGTTTGCAGTTTTGGGTTCTTGGTCCCGACTAAACTCAATCATCGCCTGCTGCAGGCTTGGTTGAGTAGTTCCCTTGCGGGTGATGAAAGATGTCGTCTGATTTTTGTCGGTGAAAATCATGGGGGTAATTACGGCCTTGAGCTTGAGCAGTTAATTCGTTCAAGCGGTTTTTCCAATAAAATCAGCATAACAGGGTTTGTCTCAGGCGAGTTGTACCAAAATTATTTGCACATTGCTGACTTAGCTGTTCAGCTTCGGACACATTCAAGGGGTGAAACTTCTGCTGCCGTATTGGATTGTATGAACTATGCCTTGCCAACAATCATTAATAATAATGGTTCTATGTCTGAATTTGATAAGGCGGCGGTCTGGCAGCTCCCCGACAACTTTTGCGATATGGATTTGGTCGAGGCATTGGAGGAGTTGTGGAAAAATCCAGAGCGGCGAAATACGCTTGGAAAGTGCGCTCATCATATAATCTTGCAACGCCATACGCCAATTTCTTGCGCTAAAGAGTATGTAAAAGTAATTGAAAAGCAAATCCGGCCTGGAACTTCAATTACGACTGATGAAATAGTGAGGGCAGTATCACGAACCGAGCTGACGCCTGATAAGACCGACCTGTTGAAACTTGCTAGAAGCTTATCAAAAAGTTTTCCTGAAGCCCGATCGAAAAAGCGGCTCTTTTTGGATATATCGGCAACTTGTCGTCACGACTTGAAGACCGGCATCGAGCGCTCTGCTCGTGCACTGATGCTCGCGCTATTGGAAGATCCCCCTCTCCATTATCGTGTAGAGCCCGTCTATCTGTGCAATATTGCGGGCGAATGGCATTATCGCTATGCGAGGCGTTATTTACTTTCTTTGCTGGAATGCCCAGTGTGGGCACTTGAGGACGTTGCTGTTGAAGTCGAAAACGGCGATATATTGCTTGGTTTGGATTTGTCGGCGGGGCAAGTGGCTCAGGCCGAGCAGGCCGGTTTATATGCGGACTATCGCAGCCGGGGAGTCGCCGTTTATTCAGTAGTTTATGATCTCCTCCCTGTAACAATGCCAGAGGTTTTCCCCCCTTCCGCGGACCTCGCTCATGAGAAATGGCTGAGAGCTGTTTCGACTTTCGATGGAGCCCTCTGTATTTCAAAGGCTGTCGCAGAGCGTCTGACAAGTTGGCAGTTAGAGCACGGCATAGATTTTAGTCGCCGTCGGGAATACAAAATTGGATGGTTTCATCTTGGTGCCGACGTCGAAAGATCAGCTCCTACTCGAGGCTTGCCAGAGGGCTCCGAGGAATTTTTGGGTACCTTAAGCCAGAGCCCCACTTTTCTGATGGTTGGCACAGTGGAGCCCCGTAAAGGCCATCTGCAGGTTTTGGATGCTTTTTCCGTGCTTTGGCAAAAGGGAGTGAAAGCCCATCTGGTTGTAGTTGGCAAAGAGGGTTGGAAAGGACTGCCGGATGAGTTAAGGCGTAACATTCCTGAGACGGTCCGTAGCCTTAGAGAGCATAGCGAAAACGGACATCGCCTCTTTTGGCTCGAAGATGTTAGCGATGAATACCTTGAAAAAATTTATGCTGCCAGTGCATGTTTGATTGCGGCCTCCTATGATGAGGGCTTCGGATTACCTCTTGTTGAAGCCGCGCAACATGGCCTTTGTATTATCGCAAGAAATATCCCTGTCTTTAAGGAGGTTGTCGGTGCTGGCGTTACTTATTTTGATACCAGAGATGGTACTGAGCTGGCAACTACAATAGCTGCTTGGCTGGATGAAAGTAAGCGCGGAAACGATATTCGACCAGAGAAGGTAAACTTTATGAGTTGGAAAGAAAGTGCTAAAGCTCTTATGAATTTTGTTACTGGCAAAAGATATTCCTCGAGCGAGGAGATTAGAAAAAGAGCTATGGAACAGCACCTCAACTGATGAGTTTAGCTAGCTGCAGAATTGCAAGTCGGTGAGAAAAAGGCTTTTTCAGTTCGATAAAATCGCCTTATGACCTCAAGGGATTGGTTATGGGGGTTTATCCAGATACGTAGGTCTCTGGTCATCAATATGCGGTATGAGCTCACTCCCGCAGCATCATAGTTGGAAGTATGGCAGCAGGGAAAATGTAAAATGATATGGTCGTACCTGAGTTTTTGGCGGCTCTTTTTGACCGATGAGGTTGAAATTTGAGCTTTACTTCTCGAAGGTTGTGTTGGAGTTGTAATCTCCAGGCACTACGTTTTCATCAATAATTTGTGACCCATCCTTATGGAAAAAGTGGCGGTTGTTATACCTTGCTACAAGGTACGCAGTCATATTCTTAAAGTGATCGATAGCATAGGTCCTGAAGTATGCAAAATTTATATCGTTGATGATTGTTGCCCTGATGGCTCTGGAGATTTCGTAGCTGAAAATTGTGCCGATCCGCGTGTTGTTATATTACGTAATGCCAGAAACCTTGGAGTCGGTGGAGCGGTTTTGGCAGGTTATAGAGCCGCAATACAGCAGGACATCGATATTATTATAAAAGTGGATGGTGATGGTCAGATGGACCCTCGTTTGATCCCAGATTTTATGGCACCCATTGCGGATGGCGAAGCCGACTACACGAAGGGCAATAGATTCTTTGACTTGGAGGGCGTTCGCTCAATGCCAAAAATGAGGCTATTTGGCAACGCCGCTCTGTCTTTTATGACAAAGCTTTCATCAGGCTATTGGGATTTATTTGATCCCACAAACGGATATACAGCGATACATGTTAAGGTGGCAAAACATCTGCCATTTCAGAAAATTAGTAATAGATATTTCTTTGAAACAGATTTGCTGTTTCGACTCAATACTCTTCGGGCAGTTGTTGTTGATGTACCGATGCGCGCTCAATATGGCGATGAAGTGAGCAATCTGAAAATTTCAAAGGTAATTCTTGAGTTTTTTTTTAAGCATTTTAGAAATTTTAGCAAGCGAATTTTTTATAACTATTATTTGAGAGATATGTCCATTGCCTCCATAGAATTAGTGATAGGTCTTTTAATGTTTTTATTTGGTAGTGGTTTTGGAACTTATCATTGGATCAATTCAGCTCAAGAAGGTATAACGACTCCAGCTGGGACGGTGATGATTTCTGCTACTTCGGTAATAGTTGGGCTTCAATTCATCCTAGCATTTTTAGCGTATGACATTGCTTCAGTTCCGCGACGGCCACTGAGTAGTGGATCGTCTAGAAAACTCCGAAAGTTGGCAGAATCGTCATGACAATATTGCAATTTATTTTCATCTTCTTAACCGTAGTTGCGCTATCACTCGGGCAGATATTGTTTAAATTAGCGGCTCAAAATATAGAGCTTTCTATTAGTGGAATAATAGACAGTCTTCTGAGCGCAAAGCTATTTTCTGCTCTCTGTGTGTATGGATTAGCCACGCTCATGTGGCTACTAGTTTTGAGGGCTATGCCTCTACGTGTGGCATATCCATTTGCTGCATTGGCGTTTATTGTTGTGCCGGTGCTTTCCCATCTTTTGTTGGGAGAACGCCTTGGCTGGAATACTTTTGCGGGCGCAGCATTAATAGGTGCGGGTGTCTGGCTTTCTATTTACCAATAAGGTTTTGGATTAAAAGATGCGAGAGGAAATTTGTCCAATCTGCAGTGCAACTTTGCATCCCGGTTATGCAGTATGGCATTTTCGCTGCACCGCTTGTGGATATGAGGGAGCATCATTGGAGCCTGCGATTAATAGTGATGCAGTACATCGGTTGATTGACGAGGAGGCTAGAAAGTCTGGTTTAAAAGAGCTTCGTACCTCAAACTTTAAATACCTTTTGCGTAGGCTTAAGAAATATAAACCAGGAGGTGGAAGGCTGCTTGATGTCGGGTGTGCGCATGGTTGGTTTCTGGAGGCCGCTTGCGAAGACTTTGATGTCGTCGGTTTAGAGCCAGACATGCGGATATTCAATGTAACTTCTGCAAAAGGACTGCCCGTTGTAAACGGCTTTTTCCCAGATGCTCTAAACAAAGAAGAAGTATTCGATATCATAATATTCAATGACGTATTTGAGCATATCCCCAATGCAAATTTTATTTTAGATTCTTGTCGAAAACATCTGAAAGCGGACGGCTTGCTAATTTTAAATGTACCTAGCAGCTCGGGAATCTTTTATCGTTTGGCGAAGCTACTGCAAAAATGCGGGGCCTGCGGATTCTTTGAAAGGCTTTGGCAAAAAGGTTTGCCTTCACCACATTTGCACTATTTTAACGATAAAAATCTCTGTAATCTTCTGGAAAAAAACCAATTTTCTATTGAAAAGGTTGGTAGCTTGCCTGCTTTGCAGCTAAAAGGTCTGTATACCAGAATTTCTTATACAGGAAAAATGAGCGTAATTTATAGCCTGCTAATCTATGTTTTGGTTGCTGTCACTCTGCCTGTTTTGAGGGCTTGTTCGGCTGATATTATTTACATTTTTGCGAAAAAGTAAAAACGATGATGGATTTTTTAACGAAAAAACCAATGCAGTTGTACTCTCTAATCCTTTTGATGGGGTGTGTTTTTTTTGGTCTTTTGTTGCGGAATCAAGGTTTGTTTCCTGTAGTATTTGCTGACGAATATCTTTATAGCAAGTTTTCCAGGCTGCTTCCTCTTTCTTCATCACCTATTCCAGATTACTTGTACCTGATCATCTATCGTATAACGAATGTCTGTGGTGATGGGTTTCTAGGCTGCGCGAGAATCTTGAACGCATTTTTCTATGTAATGGCGGCGCCCTTTATTTACTTGGTGGCTAGAAAGGTCTGTGATCGAAAAGCTGCGCTCCTTATAGCGGCCCTTTCCCTCGTTGGGCCTATAAATACATATACAGCATATTTTATGCCCGAGGCTCTCTATTACTCTTCATTCTGGGTTTTTACTTGGTTGATATTAAGCCTGAAGGTTGATTCTGGGGTTAAAGCTTGGTGCTTGTGCGGTGTGGTTCTAGGGCTGACTGCGCTGATAAAACCTCATGCGTTATTTATTCTGCCGGCAATTATGGCTTATGTCATATTGCTCGACAGAAAAAGCTGGCAGTTCTGGAAGGAGAAAGCGTTTTTAAATTTTATTTTTTTGGTTTCTTCGGCGCTAGCGACAAAGTTGGTTGTTGGATATCTTCTGGCAGGTACGCGGGGTATAACATTATTTGGGGATACTTACGGCTCCGTGGCTGAGTCAGCCGCTTCTCGCTTAGGGCACTATGTGGAGCTTCTAAGGCTATCATCGGAAAGTATCTGGGGCCATCTCATAGCAATATGTCTGTTGTTTGGGCTCCCTATTTCCTTGGCAATTTGCACGACATTTGATGCCTTGCGGGGAAGAATAGGGGCGGAAGGTAGCCGGAAGGTTTCTCTTTATACCATATTGACTTTGAGTAATTTAATCGCTGTGGTAGGGATTTTTACTGCTACGGTCGCGAACGCCGGTCCTTATGAATCTGTCGCTCGGCTACACATGCGCTACTATAATTTTGCGTTTCCTTTATTAGCAATCGTAGCGGCTTCTCAGTTTTCCAATTTCCAGCTTAGGGAAAGCTGGCGTCGGCGGGTCATTGTAGGGTTGACGGTTGCTGCTGTGATCATATATGCATTAATAACCCGAATGCGACCATTTCTCCCTTCTTATGTTGATAGTCCCGAGCTGAGGGGTATCACCCACAAAGTAGCAACTTTTTATTTTGTTGGCGGGCTTTCTCTGCTGCTGACTTTTTTTTGGATGATTCGCCCTAAATTAAGTGCAAAACTCTTCGTTTATTTATATATACCAGTGATGGTAATTCTATCCTCTTATTCTGTTAATAAGGAGCTTAGATACAGGCTCACCGCGAATGTCTTTGACAGAGCGGGTTTTTTTGTTCAGCAATATCTTCCTTCAAATGAGCGGGCACGAGTGTTGATCGTTGGTTCAAATTTGGGGGGAATGTTTCAGTCTTTGTTCTATTTGGATAATCCAGGTGCTGCGCTTGAAGAAATTCCTGAAGGGGCAGCGTTTGATCTCACAAAGCTCCCTGCGGATAAAGAATGGGTATTAACTGTTGGAAATCATCCCGCTCCTGAAAATGCTGCCTACGCGTTGGAGTTAAACGGATTTAGTTTGGTCAAAGCGACCGGCTCTGATGAAATTGATTTTAGAGAATTTGCGTGGCCTGGGGTTATTTCCCATACATTTGGTCTTAGCTCTGCCGAGAAGTGGGGAGCCTGGTCTGATAGTAGTGAAGTTAGTATCGAGTTTACGATTCCGCTCCCAACGCATTTCCGATTGCACCTAAAAGCTATGGCTTTTGGGCTGAATGCAGGCTCTGATATTGAGGTAATTGTCGGCGAAGGCGAATCAATTAGGTTTATGCCCAAGCCCACGGTGGAAGAATACGTATTGGAGCTTGAAAATCCGCATAAATCTAAAGTTATCCACTTTCTTATTCCTCACCCGACAGCCCCAAAAAGCTTGGGCCTGAATGATGATGAGCGCACTTTGGGTCTGGGTTTTGTCAAGCTAAGAATAGAACCTTTGTTGGGTGGCTGAGATAATGCTTCCTTAGGTCTGTACGGATTAATTGATTCAAAAGAGCTTGCATTATGAGAAGAGCTATAGTTACTGGTATTTCAGGTCAGGATGGTGCCTATCTTGCGGAGCTGTTGCTGCGAAAGGATTACATCGTATATGGCACCTATCGCCGAACCAGCTCAGTGAATTTCTGGCGAATCGAAGAGCTTGGAATTGAAAGGCATCCGAACCTCCATCTGATCGAATACGATTTGACCGATCTTTCGACGAGCATTCGCCTCTTGGAGTCCACGAAGGCGGAAGAAGTCTATAACCTGGCTGCTCAAAGTTTCGTGGGTGTTTCCTTTGAGCAACCGATCACAACCGCTGAGATAACAGGTATTGGTGCGGTTAATCTTCTGGAAGCCATCCGAATTGTCAACCCGAAGATACGTTTCTATCAGGCTTCGACTTCCGAAATGTTTGGTAAAGTCCAAGCCATGCCACAAACGGAGTCAACACCGTTTTATCCCCGCAGTCCCTATGGCGTCGCAAAGCTTTATGCTCATTGGATGACGATCAATTATCGGGAGAGCTATGGAATTTTTGGCTCGAGCGGTATCCTGTTCAACCATGAGTCTCCCCTTCGCGGTCGCGAATTCCTGACTCGGAAGGTATCTGACAGCGTTGCGAAAATAAAATTGGGTAAGTTGGACATGGTCGAGCTCGGTAACCTCGACGCAAAGCGGGACTGGGGATTTGCGAAAGAATATGTCGAGGGCATGTGGCGGATGTTGCAAGCCGATAAGCCGGACACTTATGTTTTGGCGACAAATCGGACCGTTACCGTGCGGGATTTTGTGTCGATGGCATTCAAAACCGTTGATATCGAGCTCGAGTGGAAAGGGACAGCTGAGGCTGAGCGGGGCATTGATTCATCGACGGGCAAGGTTCTGGTGTCGGTGAATCCACGCTTCTATCGGCCGGCTGAAGTTGATTTGCTGATTGGTGATGCCGAGAAGGCTCGGCGAGAATTGGGTTGGGAGGCCACGACTCCTTTGGAGGAATTATGTCGGATGATGGTTGAAGCCGACCTGCGGCGCAATGACCGCGGCTTCTCATTTTGATGACTGCCCCATTATGCGAGCGCTGATTACGGGAATCACCGGTTTTACGGGGCGCTATGTAGCGGCGGAGCTTGAGCGGGCTGGCTTCGATGTGCATGGTTTAGGGGCAAATTCCCTGCATGGCGACGATCGATATCATCAGGTTAATTTGATGGATATCGAAGGCTTGCGCCGTTGTGTCGACTCGGTAAGGCCCGATGTGGTGGTTCATCTGGCAGCGATTGCCTTTGTGGGTCATGGTGACCCAGAGGCTTTCTACCGGATAAATCTGCTGGGTACACGCAATTTGCTTTTGGCGCTCTCTACATCTGGCCGATTGCCGGAGTCCGTGTTATTGGCGAGCAGCGCAAATGTGTATGGAAACATTGCGGAGGGGATCTTGGATGAACTGACACCGCCGAGCCCGGCCAATGATTATGCAGTCAGCAAGCTGTCGATGGAGTACATGGCGCGCTTGTGGTTCGATCGGTTGCCGATAACGATCGTTCGTCCCTTTAATTATACGGGCGTTGGACAATCGGACAGTTTTTTGTTGCCAAAGATCGTTAAGCATTTTAGGACGCGCAGCGATAGCATCGAACTTGGTAATCTGGACGTATGGCGTGACTTCAGTGATGTCCGAGCCGTTGCGAATGCCTATCGGCGGTTGCTCGAAGTCAAGCCCTCCGGCAAGGTTATCAATGTCTGCTCCGGTCATACTCATTCGCTGCGAGGGGTCCTCGAAATAGCCGAGGCGATTACAGGCCACTCCATCGAGGTTCGGGTCAACCCGCATTTCGTGCGGGCAAATGAGGTTCGGTCCCTGTCGGGCGACCCCTCTTTGTTGAAAAGTTTCATTGGCGAGTGGAATAGCCCGCCGCTTGAGGAAACATTGCGTTGGATGCTGGAAACAGCTTGAGCGGAGTCCTCCGTCATTGGAGTTTGCTGTCTGCGCCATGCAATACCCTGGTGTTCAGTCCTTTGTCATTAGATTGTGTGCTGGATGTGTTTTGAGCGGATCGTGAGTAACGACCTGAATAACCCTTGGGAGCCGATTGGCGGCTTATGAAAGTCTTGTGTTTCGGTCGCTTCTACGATGAAACCCCCGGCGGAATGCAGCGTCATGTTGAACATTTGTTCCGCGCGCTGAAGGGCCAAGTCGAGTATGTTCATCTCGTGCCCAGCCGGGACTGGAGTTCTGCGCATTTTCTTCTGCAGGGTTTCCCCGTGGTGCGCACGCCCAGCCTCAATTTGGATGGCAGTCTCGCGCTTTCTCCCGGGCTCATCACAACCGCGAGAGGTCTTCATCGTCAGCACGATTTCGATCTTGTGCACCTGCACTTCCCGGACCCCATGTCGCACTTGGCGTCCATGGTCCTGCCTAGGTCGATTCCGCGAGTCATTTCATGGCATGCCGATATTACCCGGCAGAAAAATCTGCTGAAGTTTTACCGACCTCTGCTCAACCGGGCGGTCGAGGCCGCTTCGGCCATCATCGTGGCGACGCCGAATCATATTTCCAATTCGGAGGTTCTGGGCGAGCTGGCGGATCAACGGAAGATACATGTCATTCCCTACGGTTTTGATCTGGAAAGGTATGCCGGCACCAATTCTGACGTCGCGGCGATCCGCGAGCGTTTTCCCGGAAAACTCATATTCACACTGGGGCGCCATGTTTATTACAAGGGCATCGATGTCCTGATTCAGGCGATGAGTCGGATCGACCCGGATGTGCGGCTCCTGATCGGCGGTGTTGGTCCGTTGACAGAACAATGGCAAGCCTTGGCGAGCCAGTGTGGAGTCAGCAATCGGGTGCATTTCCTGGGTATGATCGATGAGGACGATCTCCCGGCCTATTATCAGGCTTGCGAGGTTTTTTGCCTGCCAGCCACTTCCACGGCGGAGGCATTCGGCATTGTCCAGGTCGAGGCCATGGCTTCGGGACGTCCGGTCGTGAGTACGGCTCTTCCCAGCGGCGTGAGCCTTGTCAATCAGCATCAGCATACCGGCCTGATGGTTGCGCCCGGAGACCAGGTTGCCCTGGCATCGGCCATCAATGCTCTGATGCGCGACGATGCCTGGCGGGAGCGCCTCGGCAGACAGGCGCGCGAATACGCGCTTCGCGAATTCTCTCTGGACAGAATGGGGTTGCGCACCCTGGCGGTGTACAAGAGCTGCCGGGCGGCCCCGGCAGGGGGGGCGTAGGGGCCGCGCCTGGGGCGGGCTGTTCCCCGAGGCCGAATGGGATGAGCCGGGGCGAGGCTCCTGCTACCGCAACATCCGCTTTTGTGGTCCAATAGCCACCTTGTTTTCAAGCACTTCACATCAGCCTGCGCTCGGCCCCGGGGCAGTGCCGGCAGCGGTAGTGCCTTCCCCGTCTTTCATGCAGGAGTTTGTGTTATGTCCATGGCCGATCGCGATGGCCTAATCTGGTTCGATGGCGAAATGGTGCCCTGGCGCGATGCCAAGGTGCATGTTCTGACGCATACCCTGCACTACGGCATGGGCGTGTTCGAGGGCGTGCGGGCCTATCAGACGGACAGCCGCGGAACCTGTATCTTCCGTCTCAAAGAGCATACCGGCCGCCTGTTCGATTCCGCCAAGATCATGAACCTGGCCATTCCGTTCAGCACGGATGAGATCAACGAAGCGCAGCGCCGCGCGGTGCGCGACAACAATCTGGATGAAGCCTATATCCGGCCGATGGTGTTTCTGGGCTCTGAGGGCATGGGGCTGCGCGCCACCGGCCTCCAGGTCCATGTCATCGTCGCCGCCTGGCATTGGCCTTCCTATATGGCGCCGGAGGCGCGCGAGCTGGGCATCAAGGTGCGCACCAGTTCCTACACCCGCCATCACGTCAATATCTCCATGACCCGCGCCAAGGCCAATGGTCATTACATCAACTCCATGCTCGCCCTTCAGGAAGCGCTGTCCGGCGGCGCCGAAGAGGCGCTGTTGCTGGACCCGGAAGGTTATGTGGCCGAGGGCTCGGGCGAGAACATCTTCATCGTGCGCGACGGCATCATCTATACGCCGGAGCTGACCGCCTGCCTGAACGGCATCACCCGCAATACCATTTTCCAGCTCGCGGCTGAGCTGGGTTATCCGGTGGTCGAGAAGCGCATCACCCGCGACGAGGTCTATATCGCCGACGAGGCCTTCTTCACCGGCACCGCCGCGGAAGTGCTGCCGATCAGAGACCTCGACGGCCGCAGGATCGGCGCAGGCAAACGCGGCCCGATCACCGAGCAGTTGCAGGCCCGTTATTTCGATCAGGTCAAAGGCCGCCGCAGCCAGTTCCCCGAGTGGCT
>Ga0164243_10006585_pt1 | contig 17552 bp, 18 predicted proteins | sample OricompcompostOP_FD_108781 | JGI IMG/M metagenome (GOLD analysis project Ga0164243, IMG submission 108781) | Organic Plus compost microbial communities from Emeryville, California, USA - Original compost - Organic plus compost (OP) | ecosystem: Engineered > Solid waste > Mixed feedstock >... | reverse complement strand
TCGTTGCCAGGCTCAATGCTGAGGTGAAAACAATTCTCAGCGATGCCGAGATTGCCAAACGGCTTGACGATCTAACCCTTGAAGTGATCGCCGACAGTCCGGAGGGTCTCGCCGAACGCGTACGCGCCGAATACGAGATGTGGGGCGATGTGGTGAGATCAACGAGCCAGCCAAATTAACACGTTGAACTGTGCCTGCGCGCAGCATTCCGTTAGGCGTAGATCATCTTTTTGGTCATGCCGCCGTCGATGACGAAATTCTGACCGGTGATGAAGCTGTCGGGCCTGGCGAGAAACAGGCAGGCCTCGGCAATATCGGGCGGCACGCCGACGCGGCCGACCGGATGCTGCTCGCGATCTTCCCGCGAATGCTCCGGCTTTTTCGCGCGGCCTGAAAATTGCCAGTCGGCCGTCTCGATCCAGCCGGGACTGATGCAGTTCACGCGAATCCTGTGCGGCGACAGACTCATGGCCATGGCATGGGTCAGCGCCACAATCGCGCCCTTCGAGGCCGAATAGGCTTCAGTGTCAGGCTCTGACATCAGCGCACGTGTCGAAGCCATATTGATGACGCTGCCGCCGCGCTTTGCTTCCGCGAGATGGCGCGCCACCCCTTGCGTCGCCAGCAAGGTGCCGCGCACATTGACGGCGAGCACGTGATCGAAATCCTCCGCCGCCAATGAAAGGAACGGCCCATTGGCGTTGATGCCGGCATTATTGACCAGCACATCCGGAATGCCGATCTCCGCCACCGTGCGATCGACCCAGTGCGCGATCTCGTCCGGCTTGGCCATGTCGCAAGGTTGATAGATAGATTTGCTCTGCAGCTTCTGCACATGCGCCAGCGCTTCTTCGCCGGCATCCCGCGCCGGATCGGCGATCGATACGATGTAGCCAGCTTCCACGAAGGCATAGGCAATGGCGCGACCGATGCCTTGCGCGCCTCCGGTGATGGCAACGATCTTGGTCATGCAATCTTGCTCATGCGGACCAGCCTCGTCTCTTTGCGACTGTCAAAAGCCCCAGAGGCCCCACGCCGCCAGCAAGGTCAGCCCCGTCAGCACTGTAACGGGGCCAGCGTGCGAAAGTTCGCGCACACGGATCAGCGTCGCATAGACGGCAAGGCACACCAGCAAGCCAAGCGCGAAGCCGAACCCGCGCGTTGCTGGCATGGCCAGCAACACGCCGGTCACAATCTGCACCGCGCCGTTGAAAAGATGAAACCAGGGCGGAAAATTCCAGCGTTCGAAGCTCTCGCGAAATGGCTTCGGATTGAAAAGATTGGCGACCCCGTTCACGAAGAACAAAAGCGCTACCAACCAGGTGAGCCATACCGCCCAGGCCACGCCAAATATCACGATCCCGCCCCGTTTTCCGACTTCGGAGGACACAGATAGCGGCAGCGGCCCCCCTGCATCAATAGGAGCGCGGCAGGCCCAGCACATTCTGGCCGAGATAAGCCAGGATGAGATTGGTCGAGATCGGCGCGATGGTAGAAATCCGCGCTTCGCGCCATTTGCGTTCGACGTCGAATTCGCGCGCGGCGGCAAAGCCGCCATGGGTCTGCATGCAGGCCTCTGCCGCATGCCAGGCCGCTTCGCTGGCGAGGAGTTTCGCCATATTGGCCTCCTCGCCGCAGGGCTTGCCGGCCTCGAACAGGGCGGCGGCGGCGCGGATCATCAGATCGGCGGCCTTCCATTCGGCATAGCATCGCGCCAGCGGAAACTGGATGCCCTGGTTCTGACCGATTGGCCGGCCGAACACTTCGCGCTCCTTGGCGTAGTTGACGGCCTTGTTGATGAAGAAGCGGCAGTCGCCAGACGATTGCGAAGCGGCAACGATGCGCTCCGAATTCATCCCGGTGAGGATGTAGCGGAAGCCCTGCCCTTCCTCGCCGATCAGATTTTCGGCCGGCACTTCAAGATTGTCGAAGAACAGCGCGTTGGTCTGGTGATTGACCATGGTGTCGATGCGCTGCATCGACAGGCCCTTGCCGAGCGCATCCTTCATCTCGATCAGCAGCACCGACAAACCTTCGGTGCGCTTCTTGACCTGATCGACAGGCGTCGTGCGAACGAGCAGCGTCATCAGATCGGACTTGTGCGCGCGCGAGGTCCAGATCTTCTGACCGTTGACAACATATTTGTCGCCCTTGCGCTCGGCGCGCGTCTTCAGCTTCAGCGTGTCAGAGCCGGTGGTCGGCTCAGTGACACCGAAAGCCTGGAAGCGAATCCTACCTTCGGCGATGCCGGGCAGATATTTCTGCCGCTGCGTTTCGTTGCCGTGACGCAGCAACATGCCCATCATATACATCTGCGCATGACAGGCCGCACCATGGCCGCCATTGGCATTGATCTCTTCGAGGATCGCGCAGCCAGCGCGCAGCGGCAGACCGGAGCCGCCATATTCCTCGGGGATTTGCGCAGCGAGATAACCCGCGTCGCTCAGCTCCTTGACGAATTCCTCCGCATAGGCGTCTTCGTCTTCCAGCTTGCGCCAGTATTCGGACGGAAATTTCTTGCAGATGGCGCGCACGCCTTCGCGGATCTCCGGATAATCCTCGCCCAGTGGCACGACGACATCCATGGGTTCGGCGTTGATTGCGTCCATGTTCTTTTCCTTGTTTCTTTATTACGTCATGCTGACGAGCGCACGGACGCGTCTTGTGGAAACAACAGTTCATTATCCTCCGCCAGCGCTGGCGGGTTTTTACGAAAGTTCGGCCGCGCGCCGTCGAATTGCAGCGGCAGGCCCATCAACTGGAATTGTCCATCCTGTGAGCGCTGCAACATGCCAACGGCCTCAGTCTGCGGATGGTTCAGCACTTCATCCAGAGTCTGCAGCGGCGCGCAAGGTACTGACACATTCGCCAGCGTGTCGATCCAGTGTTGCCGCGACTGCGTCTTGATGACTTCGGCAACCAACGCATTGACGCGCTCACGATTGCGCACGCGGTTGGAATTGGTATTCATCTGCGGGTCTTCAGCCCATTCCGGATGGCCGACACTCGTTGCGAAACGACGAAACAGATTGTCGTTAGCAGCCGCGATCACCACCCATCCGTCGCTTGCCTGATAAGCCTTATACGGCGCCATGCCGCCATTCTCGGTGCCGGTACGTTGCGGCACGCGGCCTGACGCCAGATAGCTCGCCGTATGCATGCACATCCAGGAGAGCGCTGTTTCGAACAACGAGGTATCGACCTCGCAACCCTCGCCGGTGGCATTGCGCCGCTGTAACGCGGTGAGTATGCCGATCACCGCCCACATGCCGGCGCCCTGATCAATGATCGAAGGCCCCGTGCGTACCGGCTCCGCGCCTTCATGGCCGGTGACGCTCATCAGTCCGCCAAAGGCCTGCAGCAGCGGATCATAACCAGGCGTTGCCTTCATCGGCCCGTCCGAGCCGAACGCTGTCAGATTGCAATAGATCAGCGACGGCTTCTCGGCGCGCAGCGATTTGGCATCAAGGCCGTAACGCTCCACAAGACCGGGCCGCATATTCTGCACCACCACATCGGCCTTCTCGATGATGTAGCGGCGCAGCGCTTCGCGTTGCGTCTCGTCCTTGATGTCGGCGGTCACCGATCGCTTGTTGCGATTGATGGCCTGAAACATGCTGGCGGCGCCATGAAGGAAGGGCGGACCCCAGCTGCGGGCATCATCGCCGCCTTCGGGATTTTCGATCTTCACCACCGTCGCGCCGAGTTCGGCGAGGATCAGGCCGGCGATCGGCGCGGCGACGCTGTGGCCGAGTTCGACCACCACGAGATGATCCAGCGGCAGTGTCATGTGTCCTCCCACAATCCTTGCGCGGGAGGTAGCGGCCGGCCGATTGCCCTGTCAACGGAGCGTTTGGTGGGTCAACATCGCCTATGTCTGCGTCAAGCCGGATTGAGCTGCACGATTGCGCCATTCAGCGCAGCTGCGAAGCTGACCCAGGCGAGATAAGGCAGAAGGAGCAAGGCCGACCGCCGTGAGAACCGCCAGAGAAAGGCAATCAGCGCCACGATCGACACCCACAGGATGGCGATTTCTACCAACGCACCCATCGGCCAGCGCAGGTGGAAGAACAGATAGCTCCAGCCGATATTGAGGATGCCGTTGAGGACGAACAGCGCCACCAGCATCGCGCGGTTGCCACCGCCTTCGCCGGCATCGCGCCAGCCGAGCGCCGCCGATGCTGCGATCAGCGCATAAAGCGTGGTCCAGACCGGGCCGAAGGCCGCATCCGGCGGCTGCCAGCTCGGCTTGGCGAGCGCCCGGAACCATGGTCCGGTATCGGTCAGCGCACCGCCGATCGCGGCCACAAGGAAGGCCAAGGCCAGCGCGATCAGCAACGGGATCAACAGACGGCGGCTAAGCATCGGGATGATCCGTTATTTGGTGCCATACATGCGGTCGCCGACATCGCCGACGCCCGGAACGATATAGCCGGACGCATCGAGTTCTTCATCGATGGCGGCGGTCCAGATGTGAACGTCCGGGTGATGGCCGTGTACGCGCTCGATGCCTTGCGGCGTGGCGAGGAGGCAGACGATGCGCAGTGACTTCGCGCCCGCCTCTTTCAGCCGGTCGAGAGCAGCCACCGCCGAATTGCCCGTCGCCAGCATCGGATGCAGCACCAGCACCAGACGATCGGCCATGTCATCGGGCGCCTTGAAGAAATATTCCACGGCGCCGAGCGTGCGCGGATCGCGATAAAGGCCGATATGAGCAACGCGCGCCGACGGCAGCAATTCCAGCATGCCTTCGAGAAAACCCATGCCGGCGCGCACGATCGGCGCCAGAACCAGCTTTTTTCCCGATAGCATCGGCGAGGTCATGGTGGCGAACGGCGTTTCCACTTGCGTGTCTTCCAGCGGCAGATCGCGCGTCACCTCGTAACACAGCAGCGTGCCGATCTCGCTGAACAATTCGCGAAAGCCTTTGGTCGAGCGATTCTTGTCGCGCAGCAAGGTCAGCTTGTGCTGCACCAAGGGATGTTCGACTATCGTGACGCCGCGCATGATGTCCTCGGGTTTGGCCTGTCCACAATCTATCAGAAAACCGTGCCGTCGCTGATGACGTTGATCGGCGGCGCGCCGCCCGGCCGCTTCTCGTTGGCCAGACGTCGGCCGGCCGCCCATGTGCCGCCTTCCAGCACTGCACCGAGCGGAAAGCGCGCCGCATCAAGGCCAAGTTTATCACGCACCAGCGGCGCAATCTGATCGAGCAAGGCGATGGTCAGTGCACGCCATTCCACCACGAGCTCAGAGCCCGGCGCGTGGCCTTTCGTAGCAGCCTCCGGGTCGCGCAGGGCGATGACGCCTGTATCGACGAATAATCCGCCGTTGCGATATTCGGCGAGGCCGGTCAGCCCGTCGAGATCGGTGATGGTCAATCCCGCCTGCTGCAACGGCTCGACCAGCGAATAGGTCAGCCATTGCGACAGCTTGTGGAACGGGATCAGGCCGTTCGTGTCGTCGTCGCGTTTGATCGCTGGATGATACCAGGTGTCGCCAAGCGAGATGCCATCAAGTGCAATGCGGCCGGGCCAGATGGCGCCGAGATGCTGCAGCACGCTGCGCAAAATCTCCGGCGCCGGCAGCGTTCCGTTGTTCGCCAATTGGCAAAGGTGATCGAACAGACCGCCCGGCCGCGCGTCGTCATGCATCGCGAAGATGGATGGCTGATCGCGCGCGACAGCGCCGAGCCGCGCGATCAGCGCCGCCCGCCCCTCAAGGCCCGCGAGCGGATTATGCGCCTCGACCTGAAAGCCTTTCGCGAGATCCTGCGCGGTGAAGGCGGCAAGCCGCTTTGCGTCGGCGCGCAATGGTTCGGCAGGATTATTGGAAAACGCGCCGGCCTCGAACATGCGAAGACTCGCCAGCGCCAACCCTTCCGAACGCGCGAACTGCATGGCGGTCGCGCCATCGCGGTAGCGCCAGTCCGGCCCGGCGCCAGCATCCAGCAACACTGAGACGATGGCGAGATCGAATGCCGCACGCGCCCGCGCCGCCTTATCGCGCCATGATGCGCGGCGATCGAACGCGGCCCAGAGATCGGTACCACCCAGTTTGAAATGTCGCCAGCGCGCATGCAGCGGCACATCAAGCGACGGATAATTCTCTCTGATGACTTTGGCGACGAAGTTCGCCGCCGCATCAAGCTTGTCGGGATGCAGCGTGAAATGCGCAAGTTTTCCAGCTTGCGCCGCCGCCAGCATCTCGGCGCTGCGTTCACGCACAGCACGGGCGGATAGCAATGCGTCGACGGCGGGGCTGAGAGTCACAATCGTCTACCCGCCTCAAAAATCGCGCAGGTTGCGGCCGACGATGGACTTCAAATCCTCTTCGGTCGGCGCACCCTCCGGCGTGAAATAGCCGGCGGCTTTCTTGGCCTCCATCTCCACCTTGGCGTCATCAGGGATAAGTCCGTCCGGGATCGGCACGCGTTCGACGATCTCGATGCCGGAGCCGACAATCGCGTCGTATTTCATGTTCGACATCGACACGAAGCGATCGACCTTGGTGATGCCGAGCCAGTGCAGCACATCCGGCATCAATTGCTGGAATCGCGCATCCTGCACGCCGGCCACGCACTCAGTGCGTTCGAAATAGGTTGCGGCCTGATCGCCTCCCGGCTGCCGCTTGCGCGCGTTGTAGACGAGAAACTTCGTGACCTCGCCGAGCGCGCGGCCTTCCTTGCGGTTATAGACGATGAGGCCGACGCCACCATTCTGCGCGGCGCGAATGGCTTCGGCGATGCCATGCACAAGATACGGCCGGCAGGTACAGATATCGGAGCCGAACACATCGGAGCCGTTGCACTCGTCATGCACGCGGCACGCGAGCGTCTTTTTCGGATCGGCGAGAAAAGCCGGATCGCCGAAGATATAGAGCGTCATGCCCCCGATCGGCGGCAGAAATACCGATAGATCGGGCCGCGTGATCAATTCGGGATACATACCGCCGGTCTGTTCAAACAGCGTGCGGCGCAGCTTGTCCTCGCTGACCTGAAAGCGCTCAGCGATGCCGGGCAGATACCAAACCGGATCGATCGCGGCTTTCGTCACGGCGACATCGCCGGTCGGATGCACGATCTCGCCATCGACCTTCAGCAGGCCTTGGCCGAGCACGGTATTGAATTCGGGGATCGTGAGCCGCGCCTTGGTGATGGCAATGGTGGGACGGATATCGATGCCCTCGGCAATCTCGGTCTTGAAGTCTTCCGCCACCCGATGCCCCCATGGGTCGAGCGAGACGATGGTCTTCGGATTGCCCCATTGCGGGAACGGACCGATCTGCACCACCGGTGACGTGTCATGCAAATCCGGTCGCGCCAGCGGGCTCAGCGCGCCGGAGGATACGGCTAACGCCCGGTAAAGAGCGTAGGAGCCGCCATGTGCGCCGATGGCGTTGCGGTCGGCACCGGCATTCACCGTGCCGATGATCGGACCGCGTTCGGCGATGGTCGGCGCACCCCAGTTGACCTTGAAACGCCCCGGCGTCCGATGGCCCGGGTGCGACGTCAGACGAATGTGACCGTCTCTATTGGTGGACATGAGCCTGTCCTATGGAAGCTTTGTTACCGCGCTGACTCGCGCGAACCTGTTCAAATACGCCCTAAAAGCAAAAAAGCCCCTCCCGGCGAACCGGAGTGGCTTAAAGAGAGATAATAGCGATCGCCTAAAATTCAAGCAACGGCCGGCGGGAGGCTGGCGCGCGGTGACCTTCGTCCCTCTCGTTCGGGCCTCATGGTGAGGAGCATTTCGAAGAAATGCGTCTCGAACCATGGGGCCGCCCCTCCTTCGAGACGCGGGCTTCGCCCGCTCCTCAGGATGAGGGCGGGGTTAGAACCAGTCCGCCCGTACCGGATCAGGCATGAATCCGGCCCCGGATTAGATCGGCCGCCCGCTCGGCAATCATGATGGTGGCGGCATTGATATTGGCGCCGATGATGTCGGGGAAAACCGAGGCATCCACCACGCGCAGCCGCTCGGTGCCGCGCACCCGCAAGGCCTGATCGACGACCGCCGTCTCGTCGTTATCCGCGCCCATCTTGCAGGTGCCGCAGGGATGATGCGTCGTCACGACGGTGTTACGGATGAAGGTCTCAAATTCCGCATCGGTCTTGATATGGGCGCCGGGCGCAAGACGCTTGGCGATAAAGGGCTTGAGCGCCGGCTGTTCGGCGATGTCGTTATAGAGGGTCACTGCGGCTTTCAGCACATTCCAGTCATTGCCGGCCGATAACAGGTTGTGCCTGATATGCGGATGGACGAGCGGGTCAGCAGACGCCAGCGATACCGAGCCGCGGCTATCGGGGCGCAGCACGACAATCCGCGTTGCGAAAGTATCCTCGAAGGCCGAACGAAATGGCGGAAGATAAGGCTTGGCGCCGAGCGGGCCGGCGATGAAAAGAAGCTGAGCGTCCGGCAAGGCTTTCGCATATTGCGTGTTGAGAAAGCCAATGATGCCGCCCGGCAGGTCAGTGGTGAAGCCGGTGCCGAACAGTGCGCCGCGCGCCAGTTGAAAGGCCAGCCGGTCGAGCCGCAAATTCTTCTGCACCGGACCGCCGCCGTTGCGGCCATAGATCACCAGCGCCGCGACGTGATCCTGCATATTCTCACCGACTCCGGGCAACGCCACGGTAACGGGAATCTTGTGCTTTGCCAGTTGCTCCGGCGCGCCAACGCCTGACAGCAGCAGCAATTGCGGCGAATTGATCGTGCCACCGCACAGCAGCACTTCCCGCGCTGCCCGCGCCACTTTGGTTTCGCCGTCCTGGACATATTCGACGCCGACGGCGCGATTGCCTTCGAACACCACGCGCGTCGCCTGCGCATTGACTTCGACCGATAGATTTCCGCGCGGCAAGGCCGGACGCAGATAAGCAACAGCCGCGCTGCAACGGCGGCCATTGCGAATGGTCGCCTGCATGCGGGCGATGCCATATTGCTCAGCGCCGTTATAATCCTGATTGATCGGATGGCCGGCCTGCCCCGATGCTTCGAAATAGGCATCGACGACCGGGTCTTCATAACGCGAGCGACGCGTGGTCAGTGGCCCGCTGCCGCCACGATATTCGCTCTCGCCGCCTTCCCAGCTTTCCTGCTTTTTGAAGTAAGGCAGCACGTCCTTGTAGGACCAGCCATGCGCGCCATTCTCGGCCCAGCGGTCGAAATCGCCACGATGGCCGCGGACATAGGCCATCGCATTGGTGGACGACGAACCGCCGATCACCTTGCCACGCGCCACTTCCATCTTGCGGTTGCCGGCAAAGGTCTCCGGCTCGGTGTCGTAATGCCAGTCATGGCGGCGTTCGCCATAGACCTTGCCCCAGCCGAGCGGCAGCCTGATCCAGAAATCCTTGTCCCAGCCGCCGGCTTCCAGAATCAGCACACGGTTATTGGGATCTTCAGTCAGCCGATTGGCGAGCGTGCAGCCCGCCGAACCTGCGCCAACGATGACATAATCAAATTCGGTCGCCGCCATTCCTGCCATTCCCGCCGCTCGCTCGGTCTTCTCCCTCTCCCCTTTGGGGAGAGGGGTTGGGGTGAGGGGGATCAGATCTGTCGTGAAATACGCACCCCTCACCCGGCGTACTTCGTACGCCGACCTCTCCCAATGGGAGAGGTGAATAGAGACTGCCGACGCATTTTCTATTGCGTCACCAGTCTTACTTCGGCGCCTTCTCGTCGACCACTTTCTTGAGCAGGTCGAATTCTTTCTTCACGCCGGCATTGGCCTCGACGATCTTGGTGCCGAGCGCGACAAAATTCTTCATCATCGTCTCCTGCTCCTGCGGCGGCAGGTTGAGGATTTCGCCCTTGTTGGCCGTCCAGGCTTCATAGGACTTCTTGTTGTTGTCGATGATCCAGGGGAAGGCCTGCTTCTCGGCTTCCCGGCCGGCGGCGCGAATGGCCTCTTGCACGTCCTTGGGTTGCGCCTTGAACCAGTTCTCGTTGACGAGATTGACCGACAGGATCTGCGAGAAATTCAGGTCGGTGACGTATTTGGCGACGTCGTAATATTTGAATGCCGTCAATATCGGCATGCCGGCCAGCATGCCATCGAGGCCGCCCGATTGCAGCTGCGGCACGACTTCCGAGAGCGCGAGCGGCGTTGCGATCACGCCGATCGACTTCATCGGCTCGATCTGCAGCGGCGAGGCGAAGGTGCGGACCTTCATGCCCTTCATGTCCGCCAGCGTTGCGCCGGGCTTCTTCAAAAGGATTACGGTTGGGCTGTTATAGACCGCGCCGATCACGCGCAGGCCCTTGTCGAGGAACATGGTCTCGAGGTGATCCCGATAAGCCGGGTCCTGGATCACAGCGAACTGATGTTCGGGCGACTTGAACAGGCCCGGCACGTCGAAGATCTGAAAGCGCGGGTCGAGATTGGTGACGAAGGCTGTCGGCGTGATGAAGGATTCGATTGTGCCGAGCGAGACGCCCTCGGCCATGCGCGGGATGGAGCCGAGCTGGCTGGCCGGATAGATCTCGGCCTTGATCTTGTCGCCGCCGGGTTTGGATTTCAGAGCCTCGACGAAGCGCTTTTGCCATTCATGCTGCCCATCATTGATGGTGGCACTGGCAAGTTTCATCACTGTCTGCGCTGACGCCGCATGCGGCGCTGAGACAAAAGCCGCAGCCATGGTGGCTGCCAATATCGTACGACGAGTAAAGCGCATCGTTATCTCCCGCTATCAGAGTGCGCGCGTCAAAAAGAGTGACAGTTCAGGCCAGTAAGTAATGATCAGCAGCGCCGCGATTTGCACGGCGGCAAATGGCAGAACGCCGCGATAGATGGTTTCCAGCGGCACGCCAAGCACGGAGCGTGCCACGAAGATGTTCAATCCGAAGGGCGGCGTAAACATGCCGATCGCCAGATTGGCCGTCATCACGATGCCGAAATGAATGGGATCGATGCCGACTGATTTCACCAGCGGGATCAGCAAGGGCGTCAGCACCAGAATGGCTGAGGTCGGATCAAGAAAACAGCCGACGATCAGCAATCCGACATTGATTGCCATCAGGAAGGTCCAAGGCTGAAGATTGAGCCCTTGCAGCCAGTTGGCGAGGCTTTGCGGAATGCCGCTGATGGTCAGGATCCAGGAGAACAACGCCGCGGTGCAGACGATGACGAGGATCTGCGCTGTCAGCATCGCCGAGCGCGCCGCGGCGTGCAGCACGTCGCTCCAGGTCATGGTGCGATAGACATAAAGACCCACCAGCATGGCATAGAGACAGGCAAAGCCGCCCGCCTCTGTCGGCGAGGCGAAGCCGAGATAAATGCTGGCCAGGACGAAGACCGGCATGAACAAGGCCGGCGCCGCTCCCCAGGTAGTGGCGAGAAACTCGCCCAGGTTGAAGCCGGTGGAGCGCGGGATGCCCAATTGCAGCGCGCGGATGACGACAAAGCCGGCCATCATCAACGCGATCAAGAGTCCAGGCACGATACCGGCAACGAACAATTTCGGGATCGATTGCTCGGCAGCTGCGCCATACAGAATCATGGCGATGCTCGGCGGGATCAGAATATCGATGGCGCCGCTCGAACTGACGAGACCGGACGCAAAGCGCGGGCCATAACCGTCGCGAAGAAGACCCGGGTAAAGCGATTTGCCGACCGCGGCGACAGTCGCAACACTGGCGCCGGAGATGGCGCCGATGAGCGTCGATGCGCCGACAGTGGCAACGCCAAGGCTGCCCGGCACGCGGCCGATCAGCGCCAGCACCCAGACGATCAGCTTGTCGGCAATGCCCGCCGCCCCCATCAGCTCGCCGGCAAAGATGAAGAACGGAATCGCCAGCAGCGCGTAGTTTTCCAGACCGCCAAACATGATCTGGTGCAGCGCGATCGAGGGGACGGTGAGATAAAAGATGAAAGTGAGAACAGCGCCCGTCAGCAACAGCGCAAAGATCGGCGTCCCGATGACCAGCAGCCCGAAGGGAACGGCGCCAAGGGTCCAGATCATGGCGCAGCCTTCAAGCGGGGCTCTGACAACAGCGCCTGAATATCATTGATTACCAGCAACGCTGCGATCACAGCCGTACCGCCAAATCCGACCACCAATGCTGCGTGGGGGATCAGCATCGGCATTCCTAGCGCCATGCTGGTCTGGCCGGACTCATTCACGCGCTGAACGAACAGAAATGATTGATAGGCCGCATACAGGCAGGATGCGCTCATCACGCCATGGGTGATGATGGAAAATATGCGCGCGGTCCGGGGACCGACACGTGTCGCCAGCAACTCCAAAGCAATATGACCGCGTTCGGCGGTGACCAGCACCATGCCCAGCATGACCATCCAGATCATGCCAAAGACCAGCACCTCGTCGACGCCGATGACCACGAAACCTGTGGCACGCGCCAGCGCATTGACGACATTGAGAAGCACGAGGCCGATCAGGACCAGACCGAGCAGAATGCGCACCGCCGAGGCGGCGATGCGCGACATCGGTGATAGACCGGCGGTCGCGGGCGTCTCGATTTTTTCTTCAAATGCCATGGCGCCGCCGGGCTTCGTAGATCAGGCCGCCGTGTTGAGCGCGCTCGGCTTGGCGCCCGTGGCAACGGCAAAAGCTGGCCGCGCATCGATCGACTTCTGCCAGCGGGTCAGTTCCGGCATGTCCGGTCGCTCGATCGGGAAATCGAGGCAGCGCTTGACGATCGGCGCCAGCGCAATATCGGCCAGCGTCAGCTTGTCGAGCGCGAAATAGGATTTGCCGGCGATATGGCCTTCCAGGATCTTCAGCTGCGCGACGAGATCGGCGCTCTGCGCGGGGAATTCGGCCGAACGCTCAGCGGCGTCCTTCTTGGCATCCTTGAACACAGCGACATACGGCGTGTTCAGCGATGCCAGCAGCCAGTCCATCCAACGCTCGACATAGGTCTTTTCCGCTGGCGTCGAACCGGCAAGCTCAGGCTTATGAAGCGCAGCGAGATAGCGAAGGATGGTGTTGGATTCCCAGACCACCGTATCGCCATCGATCAGCGTCGGCACCTTGCTGTTCGGATTGAGCTTCTTGTACTCCGGCGTCGTGGTGTTGTTGAACTGGCGACCGTAATCCTCACGGTGATAGGCAACGCCGATCTCTTCCAGCATGAAGAGAACTTTCTGCACGTTGCCGGAGGTCGCGCGGCCAAGCAATTTAATCACGATCCTAGTCTCCTTTAAGTGTCGCGCCCGGTTCGCGGCGCACTTACTTGTTCAGTGGCTTGTAAGCGATGCAGTCGATTTCGATCTTGGTGTTGATGACCGCGCGCGCTTCGACGGTAGTCCGGGCGAGGATGGCATCCTTGAACATCTCGCCAAACACCTTGTTATAGCGACCGAAGTCGCGGGTGTCTTGCAGATAGGTGGTCGCGCGCACGACATCGGCGAGCGTTGCCCCCTCCTGCGCAAGAATGCGCTCGATGGTTTCGATCGTCGCCCGCGTCTCGACTTCGATCGAGCCTTCGATCATGTTGCTGTCGGCGTCCTTGGCGACCTGCCCCGACACGAAGATGTAATCGCCGGCCCGCACCGCCGGATGAAACGGCAGGTTCGGATTCTTTTTACCGATCGGATAGACATCCGCGCGCTTGGTCTTCGTCACATCATCCATGGTCAGGCTCGGTATTCGTTACGCGCGATCGTCAGGAAAAGGCGCTGGTTTCGATGATGTCGACGCCATTGACGCGATCAACAAGATAGATCAGCCCGCGCTGATCGACGGTGACATCATTCGATGACGGCCGCTCAGCGTCCGCTGCCGGCTCCGGCAGATAATGGCCGACTTCGCGCGGGTTATACGGATCGGCGAAATCCACGAGCCGCAGCCCTTGCGCAAACCATGCGAATGGCACGACCGTGCCGTGAAAACGCTCGGACGGCTGATGGCAGCCAGTCATCGGCGGCTGCGGTGAGCCATCGACATCGAGGCCCGGCACCTGCCATGTCGCGATCGACACCGGCATCTGCTCATTGGTGATGTCATAGACCCAGGTGAATGATGGCGCTGCCGGCCAGATCTTCGCGACGTCTTCATCGGCAACAATCATGATATCGCGGCCACGCAGCTTTTGCGGCATGCGCAGGCACGTATGCGTCGGATGCGGATAAACCGGGCTGGTATTGACGCCGGAAATCGCCTTTGGCTTCGACATGTCGGAGATGTCGAGAATGAAAAAGCCGTGGTGCCAGTAGCTGACATAAAGCCGGTCGCCGTACCGCAGCGGATGGTGGCAGCGCGGCGGCACCCAATTGTCCCACGGATATTGCTCTCCGCCGCCGACCCACTGGCCGGGAATCCACCAGCGTCCAACCTCTTGCGGCTTCGCCGGATCGATCAGATCGAGGATCATGACGATGTTGCCGACATAGCCTTCGGCCGTCGGCGAGATATAAGCGTAGCGGCCATCGAAATCGAAACGATGCACGCCGCCGCCCTTGGTCAGCCACTTGGTGATGAGCTTTGGATTGCTGGGCGTCGAGACGTCATAGATCGCAAGCCCGCCACCGAATTCGTCGGGACCTGCTTTGCCGAATTTCTCGTGATTGACCACCATGATGCCGTTCGACACCCGCACTTTGTGCGAGTGCCAGCCTTCCGGCACTTCGATGGTCGCAAGAAGTCGCGGATTGGCGGGATCGGCAACATCGACAATGGTGGTGCCGCTGGTCGGACGCTGATGGCCGACATACATCGTCGTGCCTTCTACCCAGACCTGTCCGCCACCGGGACAATCGAAATGAGACACCAGCGTGGTATTAGAACGCGACAGCACTGATCACCTATCGTCTGACATTCGACCTGATGGCCAAATTGTAGTCTTTGCTTTGATCGCCCCCGCCCGGCGGGGGCGATCCTGAAGGCCGGTACTATGGCTCACCGCCGATGCGGCGACAACAGCCTCAGGCGAGACGAATGACCTCGTCGGTCTTGGTCCGACCCCACTTCTTGAACAAGTCGAGCTTCTTCAAGGTCGGTTCATCGCTGGCAATGAACAGGAAGACCGGATCCTTGTCAGACGGATTGACATGCTCAAACCAGGTGCCGCCCGGGACTGCCAGTGTGTCGAATTCCTTCCATTCAAACTTCTCGCCATCGATGATCGAATGCCCGCGGCCTTCGAACGGTGCGACCAGCAGGTTGCCGGTCTGCCGAACGGGAAGCGTTCGCTCGCCCGGCCGCAGCATCTGCACGAAGAAGGTGATGGTTTTGAACACCGGCTGGCCCGACGTCGGATCGATATATTCAACCATCAGCGCGTCATGCGGATCGCCGTCCCAATCCTTATGGCGCTCAAGCAACTCGCGCATCATATCCCAGCGATAGACGAACATCGGCGACGAGAAACCCGCGCCACGCTTCTCGGTGCTGGCAAAGCGCGGCATCAAGCCGCCATAGCCGTAAATACGCTGCGAATAGTCGGATGTGAAGCGCGGCGTCTGCTGCTTCTTCTTCACCATCACGCCGTTTTCTTCTTCCATGTAATTATGGTCGAAGTGAACGGCGTTCAGCGTCTCGACCAGCGGGAAGTCGAGCACGGACAGATTAAGCGCCTGCTCGCCACCAACGGTACCGTGATTGTGCCAGGTATCGTTCGGCGTCAGTACCATGTCGCCGGGGCCGAACACGATGTCCTCACCGTCGACGCCAGTGAAATTGCCCTTGCCCTTCAGGCCGAAGCGGATCGCGCTTGGCGAATGTTTATGCGGCGGCATGATCTCGTTAGCATCGTTCAGCCGATAGGCCGTGTACATGGTCGAGACCGTCGCGCGCTTGGGTGCGAGACCCGGATTGACGAGCACCAGCGAACGACGCTCCGAATCTTCCATGGTGATCAGATCGACCGCCTGGTTCAGGATTGGTTCGATGTCCTCCTCGCAACGCCAGACATACGGCACGGCTTTCTTGCCGGCCATCAGCTGCTTGATTTCATCGTTTGTTTCGTCGGTCGATTGTGCCCAAAAAGGAAACATGCTCTTGGCTGAAATCTGATCATACATGGATTTCAGCGCTGTCTCGCGGTTCTGCAGGCGATGGACATTGGTAGGCGCATTCATGATCGTGACTCCGCCGATTGACCAGGTTGGTTGAGAAAAACCTAGCAAAGCATCCCGGGTGGTCAATCACGTTATTCGCACCAGTTGGCAGAAATGGTTCGCATTGGTATGCTCGATGGAACGCGGGCGCGGCCACAAAATTTGCGGCGCCTGAACCCGGAGGATCGCATGGATACTGTATCGCAGGACGTTATTGCGCAGCGCAGCATGTATCGCGATGATACTCCGTCAGCGCAGACAAAGCTGAACTATCGCGACGCTGCCGACCGCATTCGTGCAATCATTGATGGCGGCCGTTTGAGTGGTCCGGGGCGTCTGGGCGATGGCCGCCTGCCCTCTGAACGCGAGTTATGCGAGACGCTCGGCGTCAGCCGCCGCGTGCTGCGCCAAGCCTTGGGATTGCTGGAAGCGGAAGGCCGCATTAGCCGCCAACATGGCCGCGGCACTTTCGCCACCGACGCCCGTCATGCACAACGAACGCTGGTGCATGAAATGTCGCGGCTCACCAATCCTGTCGATACGCTCGAGGCGCGTCTTGCTATCGAGCCGATGCAGGCACGTCTTGCTGCGTTGCGCGCCACCAGCGGCGACATCGATCGTTTGTTTGAAGCCGCCGATGCCAGTCGCGATGCAAAGGAGCCACTTTCGTATGAAAAAGCGGATGCTGCTTTTCATCGGCGCGTCGCCGCAGCAGCACGCAATCCGTTATTGATGGCGATCTTCGATGCCATGCTTGAAACAGCGCTGGATGGAAGCTGGCGGCACGGGCGCGAGACCGCGCATTGTATCAACAATCAGGCGATTTATGCCGCCGAACATCGCAAGATTGCGGTCGCCATTGCCGAACGCAATGCGGCACAAGCCGAACAGGCGATGCGCCAGCATCTCACTTCTGTACAGAAGCGGCTGATCGAACACGCCTTCCCTGGCGCTGCGGCGGAGTAACGTTCAAACTCGCAAGCAATTGCTTGCGGAATTTGCGATCGCGCTTGAGATACCATTCTCGGCTCATTGCATCTTCGCGCGTTTCAAACGTCTCGGAATGCAGCAGCAACCACACGCGGCCGCGGGTGGAGCGGGCGCCGGTGCCGGAATTGTGCTGCTTCAGACGGCGGTCGAGATCGAGCGTCCAGCCGACATAGGAGATCGGGCCGCGGGGGGTAACGCAGCCGAGAACATAGACGAACGGCATGGGGATTAATCCAGCCCGTGGCGGTGAAGAAAATCACTGACATGATCGCGGCAGGCCTGCGGCTGTTCAAGCTGCAGGAAATGCGTTGTCCCCGGCACCATCGCGTAATCGATGCCCATCTCCTCATGCGCCGCGCGCGCCGTCTGAGCGGCCGGACTGGCGAAGGGCGCCGCCGGATCGCCGGCAATCAGCTTCAGCGGCACGGGGACATCTTTCAGCCCCGGATACTGGGTCGGATCGACATTCTCGCGAAAGATGCGCGCTTCAAGCTCGGGGGGACAGCATAACGTCCAGCGCCCGTCCTCCATTGGCCGCAAGG
>Ga0164243_10006583_pt1 | contig 17558 bp, 16 predicted proteins | sample OricompcompostOP_FD_108781 | JGI IMG/M metagenome (GOLD analysis project Ga0164243, IMG submission 108781) | Organic Plus compost microbial communities from Emeryville, California, USA - Original compost - Organic plus compost (OP) | ecosystem: Engineered > Solid waste > Mixed feedstock >... | reverse complement strand
GCTTCCCGGCAGCCGACAAACAGACCGCGAAGATTGACCGCCATGACCTGATCCCAAAGGCCATCGTCCGTTTCCAACAGGGGCACGCTGGGATAGAGCGCAGCATTGTTCACCCAGATATCGAGAGCGCCGAACCGCGTAACGGCCAGGTCGGCGAGCGCGCTTATGGTTGCGCTGTCACCAACATCAAGCCGGGCCGCGACAACCTCGCCCCCTGCCCCAACATTGAGTTCCGCAGCCGTTGTTCTCGCGAGTTCGAAGTCGATGTCGCCGACCAAAACCTGCGCGCCCGCTTCCGCTAGCCGTTTGGCCATTGCCTTTCCGAGGCCAGTAGCGCCGCCCGTGACGACGGCAGAGCGACCACGCAGCGAGACGAGATCGGCAATGGGGCAAGCGCTTACGTCGGCAATGACCATGCGGCTAATTCCTTGATGGACTCGCAGACCCTCGTCCACCGTCAGGCAGCATCAAACTCGACATGGAGGTCGACGAGGCTGCGAAAGGTATAGGTGGGAACGAAGTTGAAGCGCCGCGAACCGGGGGGACCGTGATGTGCCTCGGACAAGCGGATCTCGCTGGTGCGCGCCAGGAGACGCTCGATGGCTATGCGCGATTCCATGCGCGCAAGCGGCGCACCCGGACAGCCATGCGCTCCCCGGCTGAATGCCAGGTTGTCGCGCAAGCCTTCACGGTCGATGTCAAACGTGCCAGGCGCTTCGAACCGGCGGGCGTCTCGATTGCCGCCGGCGAGACATGCCGTCATGATGCTTCCAGCCGGAATCTCCACCTCTGCCAGCTCGGTATCCTTCAGGGCCAGCCGGTATGCGACCTTCACCGGGGGATCGTAGCGCAGTACTTCCTCGATGAAGTCGCTAATCCGCCCGGGGCTTTCACGCAGACGCCGCTGCAAGGCGGGATCGTCCGCAAGGATGCGAACCGCCATGGAGATGAGATGGGAGGTCGTATCCTGCCCGGCCCCAAACAGGAAACGGGCCAAGAGCGAAAGCGTTTCAAACGGCACAGGCGATCCATCACGAAACCGCGACTGCGCCAACTCGGACATCAGATCGTTCTCCGGCGTCTCGAGCCGCTCGCGGAAATAGCCGTCAAACAGATCCTTGAGCGCGGACAGGGGATCAGGACCGATTTTGGCCTCGGCATCGCCCTCGATCTGACTTGGCGGTGCGCCGATCGCCTCCAAAAGCACCGCCCGGTCCGCTTCCGGTATGCCCATAAGATCTGAGATCGCGTAGGTCGTCGTGGCGTGACCGTATTGCGGAACGATGTTGCAGCGGCCTTCTGCCACGAAGCCATCGATTAGCCGGTCGGCCAGTCCTCGAAGATACTCCTCATTCTGCTTCAAACGCTTGTAGGTGAGCAGGTTCGTCAACAAGGCGCGGTGGTCGATATGCTTCTGACCATCGAAGCAAACAAGATGCTTGGACCAGGGCAATTCGTCGCGAACCGCATCCAGCTGTTCACGAATATCATCCCTCGCGGGCGTGAAAGGCAAAGGCGGGAGGGGCCCGAGAACTGACAGGCACGATGAGAATGCGTCCCCCTTCTGGGTGAGCAACTCGGTCAACTCGCGGTGCCCGGTGACCATGAAGGTACCTTGATGGGGCTCGCGCGCGACGGGGCACTTTGCGCGCATGGCATCGAAATATCCGAAAGGATCGGCGATAATCGCCTGGTCGGCGAAGAAATCGGACACCTGGCTCATCTCGTGTTAACCCCCAGTTCGTCATCTTGTTAGCAACGCCTGGCCGGCGGGTCAACGGGCTCAGGGACCCGTTGATCCGACAGCTTCTCGCCTTGATCAACCGACCTTCGGGTCACCCTTGCGAATTGCTCGTCGTATCGGTAGCACTCCTTTGTCGACACGGGCGTTTCAGTGACTCAAAGGCATAGGAGGGAAGACGATGGACGGCATCAAGGTCCGCAACCTGCAAGACGATCTGAGTTTCGGTGCCCGCATCGACGGGGTGAACTGGACCACGCTTGCTGATCAATCGATCCGCGATGAGATCAAGGCGATCTTCGTCAAGCGGGGGATGATCGTCTTCGAGAACATGGAACCGACCTCGAAAATGCAGGTCGCGGTGAGCAAGATTTTTGGTCCCCTCAAGGACCATCCGACGAAGACCGTCACCCGCGACGAGGAAACCGGCGACGCGGCACTGGGCGTTATCGACATGCACTACGTGCCCAGCGATGATCCCTACGCTTCCGAAGGCCTGGTCGAATACAAGGGCCAAATTCTCGCACGGTATTCGCCTTGGCACTTCGATCATTGCTACAATGACGAGTTGAACTACGCGGGCGTCCTGCGCGCGCCGATCAACGCGCCCAAAGGCGGTCGCACCGGCTTCATGGACGGAATCGAACTCTATCGGCAGTTTTCCAAAGAACTGCGCGACTGGATCGAAGGCTTGAACGTGATCTACACGCTCGACGTGCGTCTGACCAAGCAGCGCTTCGGGCTGAACTTCCGGCCAATCAGCGACCCCGTGGGTACCATCGAATTGCTGAAGGAAGTCGCCATCTTTCCTCGCGCGATGCACCCTGCGGTGTGGATCCGAGAAACCGGCGAAAAAGTCCTCCACATCGGTCCGTGGATGTCAGTTGGTGTCGAGCACCACGAGACGCCCGAGGGGGAGGAGATGTATGAAAGGGTCTGCCAGGAAATCAACCGGATCGGCGACGGCACGGCTGCCTACTGGCACGACTGGAAATCGACCGACATGGTGATCTGGGACAATCTGCGGATGCTGCACGCAGTCGAGGGGTGCGATGCCAAGTACGAGCGCCAGACGCTTCGCACGACGATCCAAGGCGACTATGGTCACGGCTATTTTGAGGATGGCAAGAAAGTCGGCGAGGTCTTCCGCGAAATCGCCTGATATGCTCGGCCCGACGGCCTGCCGCACTCCCGCTCTCCGATCGCGCGAGCAAGCGCCAGTCCTCGGGCAACCTGCTTGCGCGACCAGCCCGCGAGCAATCTCGCCACATCCCAGGCGATGACGGCAATGCGCCTGCACCTCCGTCGAGAGCAACGGTGCGTGTAATAGCACCCGACGCTCCCGACAGTTCATGACCCGGTTGACGATAGTACGTCGAATCGCTACCACTATGACGAACTATAATCACTCGATCCGTCTTGGCGTCGAGACCGCAAGTATGCGCCTAATATTTCATTAAATAAAAATGAATATAGAAGTGGTGCGACTGCACCTCGAAACATAATATATATTTATAAATATATATTATAAATGGGAGGTGATGCATGGCGAAAAATATCGTCAGCAAGCTATTGGTCGGCGCGGCTTTCGCTGCGACGATCCCCGCGGCCGCAAATGCGCAAAGCGCCAATGTGGATGGCAGTAGTGACATCATCGTAACCGCCCGGCGAAGCGAAGAGCGCCTGCAAGACGTGCCCATCTCGATAACGGTTTACAGCCAGGCACAGATAGCCGATCGGAATATCGCGACCGCGACCGATCTTGCCAGTTACACCCCTTCGTTGTCGGTCAATCAACGCTACGGCGCTGAGAAGGCATCCTATGCCATTCGCGGGTTCAATCAGGACGCTTACACCGCGCCTACCGTCGGCATATATTTCGCCGACGTCGTCGGCGTCCGAGCACAGGGTGGGACGGCATCGGGCAACACGGTGGGGCCTGGCAGCTTCATGGACCTTCAGAACGTTCAGGTTCTCAAGGGGCCTCAAGGAACGCTGCAGGGGCGCAATACGACGGGTGGCGCCATCCTTCTCGTCCCGAACAAGCCAACCGATCGCTTTGAAGGCAACATCGAAGGGACGATCAGCAACTATCGGGCGCGCAGGCTGCAAGGCGTGGTAAACCTGCCGCTGGCGGACACGTTCAAGGTGCGCCTCGCCATCGACCGAAACAAGCGCGACGGCTTCCTGCACAACAAGTCGGGAATCGGTCCGGACGACTACAACGACCTCAATTATTTCGCTGCCCGCTTAAGCATCCTGGCCGAACTGACCCCCAGCCTAGAGAACTACACGATCGCGCACTACAGCGATTCCCATCCGAACGGCTTCGCAGCGCGACTGGTTGCGTGCGATCCCAACGCGGCCGGCTTCGCAGCGCTGACGGCGTCCTCGACATGCGAACAGATCGCCCGCCAGAAGGCGCGCGGCGACAGATTGCTCGATGTCGACGTCAATAACCCCGAGGCCTATGTCAAACAGAAACAGTGGCAGATCATCAACACCACCACGTGGCAGGCCAGCGACACGCTGACGGTCAAGAACATCGTCAGCTACGGCGAATTCAGGGAAAGAAGCAGCTTCAGCCTCTACAGCGACAATTTCACCTTCACCAATGTCGCCGCGGCGTTCTCAAGCGCCAACCAGGTCGGCGGTCGCTACCAGTACGTGATATTGGGGACCCAGCCGGGCTATAATACCGCGGCTGAATCAACTTTCACCGAGGAGTTGCAACTCCAGGGGACGACGGGCGACGGAAGACTGCGCTACGTCGTCGGCGGATACCTGGAGTTCAGCCGCCCGATCGGATGGCAGCAGTATCAAGTTCCGGCGTTCTTGAACTGCTCGGCAATCGCGACATTGCAATGCACGAACCCCACCGTCGTTGACGTGCCCGGGTTCGGGACCATTCCCATCGGCAGCGTCCTACGGCCGCGCACGCAACTATCTTTCAACAACAACGGCGTCTTCGCGCAGGGCACGTTCAACATCTCGGACAAACTCGCGCTGACGCTGGGCGGCCGCTACACCTTCGACAAGATCAGCGGAGTCACCGAGGAAACTGCGCTCAACCCGTTCGTGCCCGGCCTCGACAATTTGACCTGCTATGACACGCTGCGCTTTCCCAACACGCCGGCCAGTGATCCGAGCAGGTGCCGGTTCGCTGGTCTGAAGACGGAATCGAATAAGCCGACCTGGCTTGTCGACGTGGACTACAAGCCGACGTCCGACCTCCTTCTCTACGCAAAATATGCACGAGGATATCGTCAGGGAGGCGTGAGTCCGATCGGGATCGGTGCGGAAATCTGGCAACCTGAGAGCGTCGATGCATACGAGGTGGGCGCGAAGGCGTCGTTCCGTGGCGCCGTAAGCGGGTACTTCAACGTCGCCCTTTTCTATAACGACTTCAAGAACCAGCAGATATCGGCTGGCCTGCTTCCGGTGCCCGGCGGCTCGGGCAGCGCGACCGTTATCAATCTCGGCAAATCGCGCATTCAAGGCTTGGAGGCTGATGGGTCGGTGACCCTGTTCGGAGCGCTGCGCTTCGACCTTGGCTACACCTATCTCGATACCAAGGTGCAGAAGATCACGATACCTCCGGTCCCTGCAGGTTCTCCCTACGTGGGGATCTCGGTTTCGGTGGCCCCCGGCGACCCCCTCCCCTACTCGCCGAAGAACCGTGTCTCGCTGACGGCGACCTATACCTTGCCGCTGCCCGACAGCCTCGGCAAGCTCTCGCTTGGTGCAACGTACGTCCACACCGACAAGCAGCTCTTCAACTCGGTGACGGTCACCGCGCCCGACATTCTGAGGCATCAGCCCGCCACCGATCTGCTCAACCTCAACGTCAACTGGGACCACGCATTCGGTCAGCCGGTCGACCTGGCGTTTTTTGCCACCAACGTGACGAACCAGATCTACCCGGTGGCGACAGGCGGCGCCTGGGAAGCCGCTGGACTTGGCGACTGGCTGATGGGGCAACCCAGGATGTACGGTTTCCGGCTTCGCTACAATTTCGGGCAGTAGAGTCAGCAACGGGCAGAGGAAACATGAGCACCAAGGTCCTCCCAGGGATGACCTATGCGTTATGCTATCGGTCGCGACCAACGGGCTCGATCCGGACAGCTGCATCTTCGAGGTCTACATTCTCGAACGATATCCCGAGGGCGCGGAGCCCAAGATGGAATGGGTTCATGCCCAGGATCCGACCGAAGAGAAGTGGCGGCTCATCCTCAGCCAGGACTTGGACAACATCGCCGAGGAGCAAAATGGGATGAAGTCGCGCGGTTTCGCAGGGCCTCGACCGAGCCCCTTGCAGGAAATCCGGATCATCCACTTTCATCGCATGCTGGCCGAATACATGGGCACAGGCACCCCTGTGCCGATCTGACCCGGTCGGCCGTTCTTCGAAGCATTGACCCCTTGTAAGCCCGCTGCTACCGGATTGACGAACGGCGCGATTGGGCACATCTGCAGCTAGCGGCGAGTCTTCGCTCAGCGGTTTGGCCCCTAGTGCATTTCCGGAAGGCCTGTTGCTGCCGTCTGCGTTCGGCGCCGCAGCTTACGGCGCAGATCGTGCAAGTGCGTTCGCGCGAGAGGTATGATGAAGATTGCGATCCTCAAAGAGACCGCCCTCCTCGAGCGGCGCGTCGCGATCACACCTGAGGTGGTGAAGAAATTCGTCAACCTGGGCGCGGTGGTCGCAATCGAACTGGGCGCTGGCCTGGGATCGGCACTGCCCGATGCCTCCTATGCCGAAGCGGGAGCCGTGATAACGGACCGCACCTCGGTTCTCGTGGATGCCGACGTGGTGCTCACAGTTCGAGGACCGGAACCATCCTCGCTTGCCGGTCTGTCGCGCAATGCCTGGCTCGTCGGCATCCTCGACCCTCTTGGCAATCACGACCGCATCGCGGGCTATGCCGCGGCGGGCCTGGAAGCATTGGCGATGGACTTCATGCCGCGCATAACCCGTGCGCAGTCGATGGATGTTCTATCTTCGCAATCGAACTTGTCTGGCTACAAGGCCGTCCTCGACGCCGCCCATGAATTCGGCCGTGCTTTTCCCATGATGATGACGGCGGCGGGCACTATCACCGCGGCGCGTGTCTTCATCATGGGTGTGGGCGTCGCGGGACTGCAAGCCATCGCCACGGCGCGCCGGCTCGGTGCGCAGGTTTCGGCCACCGACGTACGCTCCGCGGTCAAGGAGCAGATCGAATCTCTGGGAGCCAAGCCGATCTTCGTGGAACAGGTGGCCGGCATCGAGGGTGAGGGAGCCGGGGGATATGCGTCCGAGATGTCGGCCGAGTACCAGGCCGCGCAGGCCGCGCTGGTGTCCTCGCACATCGCCAAGCAGGATATCGTGATCACGACCGCGCTGATCCCGGGCAAGCCCGCGCCGCGACTGATCACCGATGCTCAGATCGCGGCTATGCGGCCAGGCAGCGTGATCGTCGATCTCGCCATCGAACAGGGTGGCAATGTCGAGGGTTCAGTCGCGGGAGAGGTCGTCGAGCGATACGGAGTGATCCTGGTGGCTCATCGCAATCTACCTTCGCGGCTCGCGGCGGATGCTTCTGCCCTCTACGCGCGGAACCTGTTCAACTTTCTATCCGCCTTCTGGAACAAGGACACCGGCCGGCCGGCCTTGCCGGCGAACGACGAGATCACGCGGGCGATCCGCCTGACGCATGAAGGCAAGATCGTGAACGAGCGCCTGCTTCCCAAATCCGCAGACGCCTAAGCCTGTTTCGGGGGACCTACGAGCATGCACCAAATTTCCTCGACGACGGATCTGTTGTTCGTCTTCATGATGGCGGCTTTCCTGGGCTTTCAGCTCATCAAGCGCGTCTCGCCGCTGCTGCATTCACCCCTCATGTCGCTGACAAACGCGATCGCCGCGGTCGTGGTGGTCGGCGCAATCATGATCACAGGCGAGGAAGGCGCGACGCCGTTGGCGAAGACGCTTGGCTTCATCGCCGTCACCGCAGCAACGATCAACGCGGTGTCTGGCTTTCTGATTACCGATCGAATGCTCAAGATGTTCCGGCGGAAGGGAGAATAGCCGTGGATTTTCTTTCCGCGGAGACGATCGTGCAGGTGGCCTACCTCGCGGCCTCGGCGCTGTTCATCATGGCGCTGCTGTGGATGTCGAGCCAAGACGTCGCGCCGCGGCGTCCTGGCCGGAGAACTGGGAATGGCCCTGGCCGTCGTCGGGACCCTGCTGCACCACAACGTGGTCAACTATGACCTCATCCTGGGCGCCATGCTACTGGGTTCCGCCATCGGCGTGCCGATGGCCTACCTCATGCCTATGACCGCGATCCCGCAGCGCACAGCGATGAGCCACGCCTTTGGATCTCTCGCAGTCGGTCTGATCGGGGCAGCGGAATACTACAAGCTCGCGTCCTTGCAGGAGCCCGGCAGCTTCGTGTTGTGGGCGTTGATGTTCGAGATGCTCCTGGGCTTTCTCACCTGCACGGCCAGCGTGGTAGCCTTCGCCAAGCTGCAGGAAATGATGACCACGCGTCCGATCATGTTTGCCGGGCAGCGGGCGCTGAACGTTGTGGTCTTCGCCGTGGCGCTCGTCTGCGCCGGCGTGTTGATTTTCAACCCGATTTCGAGCTCGTTGTTTCCGCTCTTCGTGGGCCTCGCCCTGGCGTTCGGCGTGCTGCTGGTGATCCCGATCGGCGGCGCCGACATGCCGACGGTGATCGCCCTTCTGAACTCGTACGCCGGTCTCGCCGCGAGCGCGATGGGCTTTGCACTCGACAACAAGTTGCTGATCATTGTCGGAGCACTCGATGGCACGTCCGGCTTCATCCTCGCGATGATCATGTGCAAGGCGATGAACCGCTCATTCTCCAATGTGCTGTTCGGTGGTTTCGGCCAGCTCGCAGCCGGCGGTGCCGGGGCGGCGGAAGATCGTCCCGTGCGTTCGATGAGCGGGGAGGAAGCCGCGCCCATGCTTGAGATGGCAAGCTCGGTGGCCATCATTCCAGGCTATGGCATGGCCGTCGCTCAGGCCCAGCACCGGGTCGCAGAACTCTATGCGGCGCTCGAAGCGCAGGGTGGCGACGTAAAGTTCGCAATCCACCCCGTCGCCGGACGCATGCCCGGGCACATGAACGTTCTCCTCGCCGAGGCAGACGTCCCCTATGACAAGTTGGTCGAGCTGGAGGACATCAATCCAGACATGCCCCAGATCGATGTCGCACTGGTCATCGGAGCAAACGACACCGTCAATCCTGCCGCGCGTGACGATCCTCAGAGTGCAATCGCCGGCATGCCGATCATAGAGGCCGACAAGGCGCGCTCGGTGATGATAGTGAAGCGCGGGATGAGTGCAGGCTTCGCCGGCATCGACAACCCGATCTACTTCAACGAGAACACGCAGATGCTGTTCGGCGACGCGAAGAAGATGGCCGAACAATTGGTGAAGGAACTCGACGCCCTCAAGTAGGGACCAAAAGCCTGATCTCGCCGGGAAGCCCGCTAGGTTTGGATCGCGGCACGCGGCTCAGTTTCAAACGCACCCTGGCAGACCGGCCACGCTCGTTGGGATCGGAATTGCAAGGTCGCCGATCGGCCGTTGAACCATCGGTCGCCCCGACTTGTCCGCCTCTTCTCGATGTATCCATTTCACGCGCAAACCGGCGTCGATCGATTGACCTTGCTCGCTCACTTGCTAATATTCTGACGAACAAACGGTTGGGAGAGGTGCGTTGAGCGAAGCGTCAGGAAAACTCGCAGGCAAAGTGGCGTTCGTGAGCGCCGCCAGTCAGGGCATCGGTCTCGCAACTGCCAAAGCCCTCGCGCAGGACGGTGCGACCGTGGTGATCATGGGTCGACGCAAGGATGCCCTCGCCGCCGCTCGCTCCGGCCTGATCGAGCAGAACCCCTCGGCCCGGATCGAAATGTTCGCAGGTGATGCGACCGAGGAGGCTCAGGTCAAGGACGCGCTGAGCTTCACATATGCGATTGCAGGCCGGCTGGACATGATAGCCTCAGTCGTAGGTCAACCAACCTTCATGCCCCTGCTGATGCGCGAGCTCAAGCAAGTCCGTCAGGAGATAGAACTCAACTTTGTTAGCGCGTTCCTCGCGGTGCGACACGGCGCCCCGCTGATGACGCGCGGGGGATCGATCGTGTGCGTGTCGTCCATAGGCGCGACTCAGGCAACCTGGGGGCTGAGCATCTACGGTGCGGCCAAGGCCGCGGTCGAACGCTTCGTTCGTGCGGCGGCATTCGAACTTGGCGGCGCCGGCATTCGGGTCAACGCAGTTCGTCCGGGGGCTACGATTCCCGAGGAGCGGTTGGAAAGACAGCCGGAAATCCGAGGCACTACCAAGGCCTATGTCGACGTGACACCGCTTGGCAGGCTGGGGGACCCGTCCGATATCGCGGCTGCCATCCGCTTCCTCGCCGGACCGGAGTCCGGCTGGGTGACTGGCCAGACCTTCTCCGTCGATGGCGGAGTCGATCAAAGCCCTGGGCCCGATTTCATGAACCTGTTTTTCGGCAAGGAGCTGATGGACCAAGTTCGCGTCGGCAGTGTTGCAGCTGAGTAACAAAAACTTGGAGAGGGAGATAGATCATGATTGTAGGCGTTCATCATGTCGCCATCAATACGCACAATTTCGACCGTATGCTGCGCTTCTACAGCGAAGCGTTGGGCTTTGAACCCTGCCGCGAGAACTTTGACTGGAAAAATCAGCCGATCATCGATCACATGATCGACGTGCCCGACTCAGCTGCCCGATCGGTCATGCTCAAGGCAGGAAACTGCTACATCGAGCTGTTCGAATACAGCGCGCCGCCGCCAACTTCGACGCGCCCGCTGAAGCCGCAGGACAAGGGCTACACGCACCTCTGCGTGGAGACGAACGACATGGCGCGGGATTTCGAACACCTGAAGCGGTGCGGTATGGATTTTACAGGCCGCAATTGGCTCGAAGAGGCCGATGTCAAGGCGATCTACGGCTATGACCCCGAAGGCAACATCATCGAAATACAGCAATGCTCGTCGCAGAGCCCCCAAAGGCTTGAGTTGCTGCGCAATTGACCTCGGCCTAACACTACCCGAGCTGATCAGGTCCGTTCGAAAGGCTTGGCGGCGCATGCCGCCAAGCTCGTTTCAGGACACGCACCCTCGGGCGTCAACCTGCCCGTGTACCCGTGGCATCGGACTCCTTGAACACCGCGATTGGTTCGACCGCTTTCAGCAGAACCAGAGGGATCGTCCGGGTCGTCGATGCTTGGTAGGTAGCATAGAAGGGAAAGCCATCGACCATGAAGTCCCAGATTTTTTGGTATTCCTCGCCTTCAGGCTCACGCCAGGTGGCGCGAAATGCCTGCGTCGCGATCTGAAAATCGATCTCGGCGCTCGCCGCGATGTTCAGATACCACTGTGGATGCGAGTCAGCGCCGCCTTTCGACGCCACGATCGCGACCTCCCCGCCGATATCTCCGTAACAGAGGCCGGTGATGAAGGTCTTGCCACTCTTCCTACCTTGGTAGCGGATCAGGCAATGGGTCGCGAAAGGCCGTCCGCCTGCGCCGGTGATGTCCATAATGTGGCCCTCGACTCCTCCGGAGCGAAGGTACATTTCACGGTGTTCGGTCGCCCAATCGCGCCTTGCAGCGGCAACGACGGCTGATGTTTCGTCGGACATGATAGTTTCCCGATAAAGCTGATGGTGGAGCGATTAGCCTTCGTAGTCCAACCGGACCTTCGTTGCTTCTCCGTTCGGCCCCATGGGGGAGTCGTATTCGACTACCGAGCAGACCGGGTTGTGGTGAGATGCAAACAGCTTCTCCTCATCCGCCACCGTGGCCGGCAGACGCTCGGGACTGCTGATGATCCTCTGCGAGTTTTCAAAATCTTCGCGGCTATTCCACCAAATCTCCATGATGCAGTCGAAACCCGGATCAATGACTTCGCCAGTCACCGGGTTCTTTTCTGGCGTCACGTAGCGCCGGACATATCGCGTGGCGTTCGGAATGGCCGGCGACCGCCCCATCTTCTGAGAGAGCTGAGAATGTTGGTTCTCATAATAGTCCATGAACTCGTCCATGGTCATGTTCGGGTTCTTACGAAAGAAGCAGATTTGCTTGAACATCTGATACCTGTCCCGCGATCGCTTTGAAGTTGGTCATGCTAGCCTTCCGGCAGGGTGCGGAGTATCCAATCCGATCGCCGGAGCCGATCCCATATCGCTAACAAATTGACGAATTTGATGCAAGCGGACATGCACCGGTGATTGCCCCAACAAGGATGGCCAATGCCCGGGAAGTTGTCTGAAAAGGTCGCGGTGGTGACCGGAGCTGGTTCAGGAATGGGCCGCTCGATCGCTGAGATGTTCATCGCCGAAGGTGCGAGCGTCATATGCGCCGATGTAAGCGGCCAGCAGGAAGATGTCGCGCATTCGCTCGGCGACCAAGCGGTCGCGATGCATGTCGACGTCACTCGAGCGGACGACGTGCGCAGCCTGATCGCTGCCGCGGAACAGCGGTTTGGTCAACTGGATATCCTTTGCAACAACGCAGGATACGGCGGGCCATTCGACCTACCCATGCACGAACAAGACGAGGAATTGTTCGAGCGCCTCATCGCGGTGAACCTGCGTGGGGTTTACTACGGAATGCGGTATGGCATCGCGTCCATGCTCAAGACTGGCGGCGGTGCCGTGGTGAACGTCTCGTCCAGTTCCGGTCTGGTGGGCTGGAAGGGCCTGAGCTGCTACTCGGCTTCGAAGGCTGCGGTCGTCCAGCTGACGAAAAGCGCCGCTCTCGACTACGCTGAGCAGAACGTGCGCATCAACACCATCTGCCCAGGGATGACCTGGACTGGTATGGTTCCTTGGTCGAAGGGATCGCGCCAGCCACCACCAGGCGAGATACTGCCGATTATCCCAATGAACCGATGGGGTCTGGACCGCGAGATCGCCGCCGTCGCCGTTTTCCTGGTAAGTGATGATGCCAGCTACATCACCGGCGCAGCCCTTCCCGTCGATGGCGGCTACGTCAGCGGCTGAGCACATCCCCGCGCCGTTCGAAAAACGCAGGAGCACCTACCTTGACCGAAAAACCTAACGTGAGCACGCGCATCGCCGAACGCCACGCCGAAGTACTGGGCCAAGCACCCCGGATCGCCCCGGTCGATCGAGACGTCGGCGGCGCCGAGGTCCAGGCCGTGTCGCAGCGCTTGCGCGGCGGGGTGGTCGGCGATGCCCCTCCCCTGCCTATCGAGGACATTCCCGAAATCATGTTCACCATGTGCCGCTATCCGGACCTCTGGCAGCGGATCATGGACCTTTCGATCCAGATCCAAGGTCCCTCGAGCACCCTCCCCATGCGCGACAGGAAGCTGGCGATCTTGCGAACGGCTTGGCTTTGTGAAGCGCCGTACGTTTTCGGGGAGCATGTGAATCAGTCGAAGCGGGTCGGCCTGACAACAGCCGAAATCGAGGACATAATCGTGGGATCGACCTCCGCCAGGTGGACTGCTCACGAACGAGCCGTGCTTCGGGCCGCGGAAGAATTGCGTACAAATGCAATGGTCACAGATGACACCTGGCATGAGCTGTCAAAGACTTTTTCCGACGCCCAAATTGTGGAACTGCTCGTGCTCATCGGGCAATTCACTGCGACCGCCTATTTCCAGAACGCCATGCGCCTGCGTCTGGAAGCGGACAATCTTGGCCTTGCCGGGCGCTGAGTGGCCGCCCAACCTAGTGGGTCGCTTCGCTGCACGCCTAAGCATCTCCACCGGATGTTTGATCTCGTCGAATGCCCGTCGCAGTGCGTGAGAAGAGCCAGCCAACCGAGCGATCCGGCAAAAGCGGCCGTACATTGCCTACTTTCGGCACTGTAGTTCCCCTCCCCTTGCACACCATCGTAGCAAAGGTCCGGCAGTTCGATCTTGGGCTGACCAGGATCGTCCTGTGACCAAGAGCGCCTATACCCGGTTCGGTACCCTTCCAAAAGCCGAGCGCAGTGTCGAAGAGCGTTCCGCATCATGTGCACGGATCGGCCACAGTTTGATGTTCTGGCGGGCGAAGCTGGCTATTCGGGGCGCTGCTTGGAGCGTGTCGCGAGTGGTTCCCTCGCGCGCCAAGGTCCGCAGTCAGCCCGTTCGATTGGCACTCCGCACGTCTCGCACAGCGCTGCGTAGCCCCCAAACTTTCCGCGCGCGACGGATTGGACCGAGGGTTTGTGACGGCCGAAAAAGCAAAACAACGACATTGCCAGCGCCATAGCTTTCTGGTGCTGGAAAGTCAGCGACCGAACGACAAGTTGAGTGGCCCCTTGCGCTCCAGACGGTAGCAAAGTGCCGGCGCGCCCCAAAAAAGAAGCACCGGCACCGTCAGTCGGTAATCTTAGCCCACAGGCCAAGCCTCGTTTCACCGAAAACTATCTGCCAACGTGTAACGCACCCACGCCATACATCCGCGGCGCGCCGAGGATCTGCGCGGAGAAACCCAAGCCTGGCACACTGAGGGCACAGCCACAATTGATCGGATATTTCTCGTCGGTGACATTGGTCGCAAAAACTGCGAGGTCCACTGGCGAGCCTCCGATCGAATTCCAGTTAAAGTTTAGGTTGAGCAGATTGGTAGCCGGCATCAACCCGGTGTCGACGATACCGAGCGAGGCGGCGACTGCCTTGTCGTTGACCGAAGCGATGCTGCTGCTCGTATAGATATAAGTAGCGCCCAGCGAAGTGTCGCCGATGGCCTCATCGAGCGGCAGGGCGTAGGTGCCAGTCAGAACCAGCTTGTGATGCGGCGCAAGGAGCAGGTCTCCGCCGACTGCCGGTTCGCCCGAGATGTTAACAATTGCACCGTTGGCAACCTGATGATTGAGGAATTCCGGCCTGGTGTAACTTTTCAGCTTCGTATCCAGATAGGTATATCCGGCGCCTAATCCTCACCGCCCTCGCTCAATGCCTTGGCCCCACGCCGCAGCTCAGAGCCGCTTCTTAACGGTCGACTATAAAATAGGCGAAACAGCCTTCAGACTCTCGCTCTGAGCCAGTTATGATAGTTCTCGTTTCCCTTCGCCCGCTCCAGTTTTATCATAACTACTTCCTCGGGCTCGCTGTCATGCCCAGCCGGAAGGAGCAAAACTTATAGTCAGAACCGAGGTCAAAGAGCCGGAGCGCTTCACGGCAGTGCGTGTCAATATCACCACAGGTCTTCCGCTACCCTCTTCCAGTAAGGTAGGCGAAGCTCAGGCAAACGCCGGCATTCGCTCGCTATTGCATGCCGGCCTGCCGAAAGGCGCGCTCCACCTCGTACTTCGCGGTTGCCGTTGGGCATGCCAGTCAAGGCGTTATCGATCATGTCCGCCCACTGCTGCAGCATCCGCCTTCGCGGAGTAAGGTAGAGCGCGCTATTGTATGCGCCGCGCACCTCGTCCTCGTCCTCATGGGCCAGCGCCATCTCGATCCAGTCGGGTTTGAAACGCTCGGCTTCGTTCGCCCAGGTCGAAGCGAGCCCACGAAAACCATGCACCGTCTGGCGTCCCAGATACCCCATCCGATAGCAGGCATAGATCATGGTGTTCTCGGAGATCGGCTTTCCGGGCTTGACGCCGGGAAAGAGGAACGCGTCGTTTGTCGTCCGAAGGCGGCGGCGGACGATCGCCGCTGCCTGCTGCGACAGCGGCACAAGGTGTTCGCGCTCCATCTTCATGCGCTCTGGTGAGAGGCGCCACAGAGGATCCGGCCCATGCAGATTTTCGAACTCGTCTCTCATCGCAAAGCGGGTTTCGTTGGTCCGCACCCAGGTCAGCAGCGTGAGCATCAGCGCGTCGCGCGTGACCTCGCGCCGTCGCTCGGTCTCCTCACCGTCATAATTGACGATGGCGCGCACCAACGCGGGAAACTCCGTCAACGGAACGCGCGCCATGTGCTTGACAGGCGGCTTGGGCTTAAGCGCGTCGTTGAGGCTGAGCGTTGGGTCGGCCGTCGCCCATCCGCTGGCAATCGCGAAACGATAGACTTGGCTGACGTTCTGCTTGAGGCGGCGTGCGATATCGAGTGCGCCCCGCGCCTCAACGAGACGGATCATGTCCAGAATCTCGGGCGGATCGATTTCCACAATCGGGCGCACCCCGATAACGGGCAGGACGTCACGCTCCAGCCGATTGATGACGCGCTTGGCATGGGCTGGGCTGAGGCCCTCGTCGCGATTCGCGTGCCAGGCCCGCGCAATTTCCTCGAACAGCTTCAGGACGACTTTTTTCCGCTTCTTTTGCTTCTTGACGACAGCGGGGTCTTTGCCCTGGTCGAGCAGCGCTTTGGCCTCGGCTCGCTTCTGGCGGGCAATCGCCAGCGTCACGGCGGGATATTTGCCGAAGCTCAGCAGTTTTTCCTTGTCGTCGAAGCGATATTTGAGGCGCCACAGCTTCGATCCGCTCGGCCGCACGAGCAGATGCAGACCGCCGCCGTCCGACAGCTTGTATGGGCGCTGCCTTTTGGTGGCATATTTAACCTCGAGTTCCTTGAGCGGCATCTGGGGGTATCGCTTGTTTTGGGGACAGGCCAAAATACCCCCAAAAATACCCCCAATTCAAATCGACGTGGGTGGTCCCAGCGAGTCGCAGCGAGACAGAACCGCTCGCAATAGGACGCGAAAAATGATTGATTTTATTGTGAAAAAATTCGTCGATGGCCAGAATGGGTCGTCGATGGAATTTTGAGCGTTGGTAGCGGAGGAGGGACTCGAACCCCCGACACGCGGATTATGATTCCGCTGCTCTAACCGGCTGAGCTACTCCGCCATGACACTAACGCTGGTTGACAGCGCCTGCGCAGGCGGCGCTCTTAGGGCCGGTGTCAGGCGGGGTCAACCACTTCCGTTTCACTTCTGCCCGCGAAACGGAAAGACCCGCAATTGCTGCCAGAGATCACCGGTCCAACCGTAAAGACCGAAGCCACGAAAACGGAAAGTCTGTGGCGCGAACGAGCGGGAGAGCTCGGCCTGCAAAGTCCGCGCCTGGGCACGGGGCACCTTGTTCTGCACGGTGATATGGAGCCGTAGCGGCCGCTGGTCCTTCTGCTGGATCAGGCCGTGCAGCCGCTCCGCCATCTCGGCGTGCATCGCGGCCATTTCGGGACTCTCCACGGCGAAGGCCGTGCCTCCACCCAGATCCATGAGGCCGGAGATGCGCGCTTCCGGCGGCCGCTCGGCCGCAAGCTCGGCAAGCAAGCCGGTCACCGCCTGTTCGGCCGATGGCGGCAGTCCGTGGAAAAGCGTAGCGTGAGCGCCCAGCCGGTTGCGCTCCGCGGGATAGTGCGTTCGTCGCAGCCTGTCGGCCCAGGCGAACACATCGGCTGGCAGTTCGGCAACGATCAGCAATGGCACCCGCCGCACCGACGATGGCGAAGCACTGCGATCGGGTTCTTCAGCGCCGATATTGTTGATGCCGGGCTGGCGGTTGGTCACGATCCAACTCCTCAGGCGACGGGCCGGCCAGTCCTTCAATATCGAGCGGGCGAAACGATCACAATTCTCCCCTCGCCCGCCGGATCGAGAACCACTTGGCGACATTACCGTTATGCTGCTCCAGCGTGTCGGCGAAGGCATGGCCGCCCGTGCCGTCGGCCACCATGTAGAGCGCCTTCGTCTTCGCCGGATTGAGCACCGCGGCGATGGATTCACGTCCCGGATTGGTGATCGGCCCCTTAGGCAGACCGACCATGGTGTACGTGTTGTAGCCGTTGGCCGCCTGTATCTCGGACTGGCGGATGCGGCGGCCCAGCGGCTTGCCCTTGGTGATCGGATAGATGATCGTGGGATCGGCCTGG
>Ga0164243_10006582_pt1 | contig 17559 bp, 9 predicted proteins | sample OricompcompostOP_FD_108781 | JGI IMG/M metagenome (GOLD analysis project Ga0164243, IMG submission 108781) | Organic Plus compost microbial communities from Emeryville, California, USA - Original compost - Organic plus compost (OP) | ecosystem: Engineered > Solid waste > Mixed feedstock >... | reverse complement strand
GCCAACCTGGACAAGGCACGCAGACTGCTGTGGCCCATCAAACAGAAATATGGCAACAAAATAAGCTGGGCCGACCTGATGATTCTGGCCGGCAATGTGGCGCTGGAATCCATGGGCTTTAAAACGTTTGGTTTTGCCGGCGGACGTCCCGATGTATGGGAACCCGATGAAGATGTGTACTGGGGTTCTGAAGAAAAATGGTTGGGCGGTGATCTGCGCTATGCGCATGGCAGTCATGGTGTGGAAAAAGATGGCGCCGTACTGGTATCGGAAGACAATGCAGATGGTAAAACCCACTCCCGCGACCTGGAAAAACCGCTGGCTGCGGTACAGATGGGATTGATTTACGTAAACCCCGAAGGCCCTGATGGCAATCCCGATCCGGTTGCTGCGGCTAAGGATATTCGTGATACCTTCGGTCGTATGGCGATGAACGATGAAGAAACCGTGGCGCTGATTGCCGGCGGACACAGCTTTGGTAAAACGCACGGCGCTGCCCCTGCCAGCCATGTAGGCAGAGAACCGGAAGCAGCTCCCATGGAAATGATGGGGCTGGGCTGGAGCAACAGCTATGGTTCCGGAAAAGGAGCAGACACCATCACCAGCGGACTGGAAGTAACGTGGACAAAAACGCCGACCAAATGGAGCAATAACTTCTTCGAAATACTTTTTGGTTATGAATGGGAACTGACCAAAAGTCCGGCAGGCGCACATCAGTGGGTAGCCAAGGATGCAGAAGCGATCATTCCCGATCCCTTCGATCCCAACAAAAAGCACAAGCCTACGATGCTCACTACCGACCTGTCTTTACGTTTTGATCCCATTTATGAAAAAATATCAAGACGCTTCCTCGAAAACCCTGATGCCTTTGCAGATGCCTTTGCACGCGCCTGGTTTAAACTGACGCACCGCGATATGGGTCCGCGTGCACGCTACCTGGGACCCGAAGTGCCACAGGAAGAATTGATCTGGCAGGACCCCATTCCGGCTGTTGATCACAAACTGGTAGATGAAAAAGATATTGCTGCACTGAAAGCAAAACTGTTGGAATCCGGTTTGAGTATTTCTGACCTGGTTACTACGGCCTGGGCTTCTGCCTCTACTTTCCGCGGCACCGACAAGCGCGGTGGCGCCAACGGTGCACGTATTCGCCTGGCTCCGCAAAAAGACTGGGAAGTGAACAATCCTCCCCGCCTGAAGAAAGTATTGACCATCCTCGAAGGCATTCAGAAAGCTTTCAACAGTGCACAGCAAGACGGTAAGAAAATTTCACTGGCCGACCTGATTGTGTTGGGTGGTTGCGCTGCCGTTGAAAAAGCAGCCGGCAATGCAGGCTTTCCGGTAACTGTTCCGTTTACGCCCGGCCGTATGGACGCTTCGCAGGAACAAACCGATGTGGAATCTATCGGTTACCTCGAACCACATGCGGATGGATTCCGCAACTATCGCAAACCCAACCGCCGCGTATCTACGGAAGAACTGCTGGTTGACAAAGCGCATCTGCTCACGCTTACGCCGCCTGAGCTGACAGTACTGGTGGGCGGTATGCGCGTACTGGACACCAACTACGATGGCAGCAAACACGGTGTGTTCACCCAACGCCCCGGCCAGCTCACCAACGATTTCTTCGTGAACCTGCTCGATATGCGCACCAGCTGGAAAGCCACCTCTGAAGACCAGGAATTGTACATCGGCAGCGACCGTGCTACCGGACAGCCGAAATGGACCGCTACCCGCGCCGACCTGGTATTTGGAGCCAATTCAGAACTGAGGGCGCTGGCTGAAGTGTATGCCTGCGCCGGCAACGAAGAAAAATTTGTAAAAGACTTCGTAGCTGCCTGGAACAAGGTGATGAACCTCGACAGATTTGACCTCCAATAAAGAAGCAATAGGTATAATAACGACGACAGAAAAGAGGCTACCCGTTTTTCGGGTGGCCCTTTGCGTTATATACTGTATTGCCGGGCGTCTCCGTTATGCAGCTACATCAAGGGCTTTGATCTGCGCTTTATAGTCTTTCGGGAGGAGCAGGTTTTTCAGTAGCGTGTCCATTTTCATTGCCCGGCTCATCTTATATAAAGGAATAACCGGTTTCAGCAGGTTGCCGTTGCTGAACGATAACAATTCTTTTACCCGCTGTGGTACGACCAGTTTTTGTCCTTCTATCAACAGGTTGTAACGAAATGCGCCGAGATGTTTTTTGTATTGTTTGAACAGGTCTGTGGTATATGCACTTTTCTCATAGTGTTCCTGTAAATGGGCGGCCCGTACCGGCAGCCATTCCTGATAGGTTGCGGGGAGTTCTTTTACCCCCATTCTTATGCCTACGCGGTAAAAAACATCGAATAATTCCTGCTTTTCATCATCACTCATTCGATGTTCCAGGAGTTCGTAGGCGGCAATGGAATAGTGTATCAGCATAAACAATACATCACGATAGGCCCAGTCGGGAATGGTGGCGCCTCTTGCCTTTTCTACGGCGGTATGGATCTGGCGGATGGTATCAATGGCAGCAAGCGCTTCTGCTGTGGGAGCAAATACGATCTTCTTTGCATAGGCCACTGTAGAAAACAGGCGTCCCAGCGGGTCTTTGGGGAGTTTGCCCGTGAAGTACAACCAGTGCACGGCTTTGTTGAGCGCAAATTCAGCAGCAGCGCCTGCAAAGATGAAGAGGATGGTATCGCTTTTGCCCCAGATGCTTCTTACGACACTACCGGGCGCGACAAAATAAGATGGATGCGGGTTCATATAATTATCTCCATTTATCTAAAAAGCACTTTGCATTTCAAAGTTAGTAAATGGCGGGCATTATTCCTAAATACAATAGGAAAATCCGGTAATGTTGGGAAGACCTGATTGCCGGGTTGGTTAATGCACAAAGAGTTATAGGGATGATCGTTCCTGCATTTGAATCTCGAAACGATATTGCCCTGCAGTAACAGCGTGAGGCTGTGCAGGATTGAACGCCTTACCTTTTTCGTTAACCTTACTCACTCCTGCCGGAAAACGGATGGTAGCAGCACTGTTTGCAGGAATGCTCACTTCATATACCACCTTGTTCCCCGAACGCTTCCAGGAAGACCGGATGATTCCATACGGACCTTCATGAGCGGCCACGAAATAGTCAACACCACTAATAAAATTGGGCTGCAACAACACGTTCTTAAATCCCGGCGCTGCTTCATCGGGCTTAATACCGCCCAGTCCCTTATACACCCAGGCGCCGATTTCGCCAAACATCATATGGTTTAAGGAAATATCCCGCGATGCATTGATATCCCAGTTCTCATACAGCGTAGTAGCGCCATTCACAATCCACCAACCCCAGCTGGGATAAGTGTCCTGCACGGCAAGTTGATAAGCGATCTCCGCCTGTCCGTTGTCGCTTAATGCATTCAGAATAGCTTTGGCGCCGAGCACGCCAACATCCAGGTGCATACCATCCGCCACTACCCTTTTGGCAAGATTTTCTGCCACCCGCGCTTCATATCCTTCCGGAACAATTTTCCAGTGCAACGCCATGCTAAGTTCTGTCTGCACGCCGCTGGCATATAAACATTTTTCCTTGTCGAAGTATTTATCGTTGATGGCCCTCTTTATTTTTCCGGCCAACGCTTTATAACGTCTATAGTCATCCGTTTTTCCCAACAGCTTTGCCGCTTTCGCCAGTATCCGGGCATCCACATAGAAATAAATGGAAGAAGTGAATTCAAGGGAAGAGGTTGATTTCACCGGCACCCAGTCGCCGCGGCCAAAGGTGGTGAGTCCGGATGGGCTGATATGATCAATATAATTTACGTACGCTTTGATGTTTTCGTAGTTGTCTGCCAGCGGTTTGGTATCGCCATAAAACAGGTACAGGTTCCAGGGTATGATGGCAATGGTGCTGGTCCAGTCGGTGCCATTGGCTGTTCCATAGCCCCAGCCGCCGGTGGGAATGATATCGGGCAATACGCCATTGGGTTGCTGTTCATCGCGGTGATCTGCCAGCCATTTTTCATATACGGTGATCGCGTCGTAGTTGAACAACCCGCTTTCAACGGCAAAATGGCCGTCACCTGTCCAGCCGTTTTTTTCCCGTTGCGGACAATCCGTCGGGTATCCGAAAAGGTTAGACAGATAAGAATTGTTGGTCGCCTTCCAGATGTTAACCAGCAAAGGATTGGAGCAATCAATTGTACCGGCCGGTTGCACATCGCTATGCATAAACCAGGCAACGCAATCGGATGGCTGCAGTTGTATCGGGCAACTGCTTTTCACCTCTACATATTGAAATCCTTTGTAGTTGAAACGCGGGATGAACTCCACAGGGTTCCTGCCGTTCAGGATCACGATATCTGTCTGAAACGGGTCGTTTGCATCTTTGGGCCGGTGGTACACGTCTATGTTGGACAGATCCACATGACCCGCCTGCGGATGATTTTCCTTGTATAATCTTTCACCGTGAATCAAACGTACTACGGCGCCGCTATCGCCCTGTAATTTTATTTTCACCACACCGGCAATGTTCCTCCCCATATCAAACAGGTAATTGGTATCGCTGAAACGAACCAGCGAGCGTGGCGTTATGGCTTCCACGTTCCTGATGGGAACCATGGTCTGGCTTACAATGTTCCCGGATGGAGCTGCACGCAAAGAAGACCGGCGCCATTGGCTGTCATCAAAATGCACAGTGTTCCATCCCGGCATTTCCAGCCGGCTATCGTAATGTTCTCCGGTATAAATGCTGTTAAAGATCACCGGCCCGTGTGTATTTTTCCACGAAGGATCAGTGCTGATAATCTCCATTGTGCCATCCGTGTAAGTAATGCGCAGATCGAGGCAGAATGCCGGGCGCTGCCGCCACGGCGCTCTTTCAAAATTCCACACGGCCAATGATTGGTGGTTATACCAGCCATTGCCCAGCAGCACGCCAATAGCGTTCTCACCTTGCTGCAGTTGCGCCGTTACATCGTACGTGACATACAGGTTGCGACGATCGAACCGTGTGTACATGGGATCGAGACTGTGATCGCCGGTTTTGCCGCCATTGATATATAGTTCATACAAACCGGCTGCCGCTATGTAAGCGCGGGCCTGTTTTATTTTTTTGGCAACGGTGAATTGCTTTCTGAAGTAGGGAGCAGGCAGGGTGTTTATAGTGCCGCCATCGCTGATCCAGCTACCCTTCCAGTTATGGCTATCCATCATACCCGTTTCGAACCAGGTGATGGGCGCTTCAGGCAACAATTTTCCATTGCCGTCCCACAGGCGTACCTGCCAGTAGTATCTGGTAAAAGGTTGCAGTTTTTTTCCGTTGTAGGTGATGAGGTTTTTTGAAGATGATACTTTGCCGGAACGCCAGAAAATATTTTTACCATCTGCTATGATAAAAGTATCTGTACTTACCAACACTTCATAGGCTGTCTGATAGGCGCCCGGCCTGTTGTCTTTCATTTTCCACGACAAGCGTGGCTGCAGATTGTCTATTCCAAGCGGCGACGGAAGATGCTCACAGCGCAAATCATAGGAACCTTGCCGGGCATGCGTACTATAAGAAAAGGAGCAGCATAATAATGCCATCCATAGCATACGTATGCGGGCAGACAATTTCCAATTCATGTGGTATACGATTGTTTGGTCGGGTGAAGTGTTCATAACAGGTGTGGCAAAGCAGGTTTTGCGACGCAAAATAAGGAAACCCCTGCTCAGTTGCTCACAACACAAAATCTGGTGAATGTTATTCCGCCCGCTTATAGCCGTTCTGTTCCGCTCCAAGGATCATTTGTTGCTTTACTTCCGCAGCCTCTTCTGCTGACGCGCATGTTTTCACCTGCGAAAGCCCTTGTGTTCCCGCTTTTCCGGACCGTGTGAACAACTGTGCTCCTTTTTGCGCAATGGCCCAGAATTTATCCTTATTGTTTGTATACCAGTAAGTATAAACAAGGTCTTCCTTTTCATTTCTCCGCTGGGGTATAACAGGTGCTACTGTTTTATTTGATGCTTCGTTTTGCAACGCTTCGTGGTCATAATTCCCTTCCAGGCGCCGCAGGATGATGGAGAGCACATATTGCGGATCTTCCAGCCAGTCTTTCGAAAACACCGTGATCACCTTCCACCCAAATGCCTGCAGAATAGAAGGCCGTTGATAATACTGTTCTACCAGGTCATTGTTGCCATAATGTTTTTCATCGTCTATCAGAATGCCCATAGTGTACTGCCTGTCCTGCGGATGCTTCTTTATGGCCAGCGTACACTTGAAACTACTTTGTCCTATCTGTTCATCCACCGTATAACCTTTAGCCTCCAGCGCAGCCTTCACCTGTGCCGAAGTAACAGTAAATTGGCTCACCTGGTGCAACCGGCTTTTTTCCGTAGTAATCAGCGTATCAAGAATGGAGCGGGCGGCCTGCATATTGCCGGTACTTACCATTTCGGCATATTGCAGGAAACGTTTGAAATAATTGGCGCCTTCGTTGTAATCGTTGGTAATGTGAAAATGGCGAATGCTGCTCACTACCGCCATATGTTTTTTGGCCCTGCTGAAGATCACATTCAGGCGCTTCTCCCCTCCTTTGCGGTTGATGGGTCCAAAGTTCATCAGCATTTTCCTGCGACTGTCATGGCCATAACACACACTCATGATGATGATATCCCTTTCATCGCCCTGCACATTTTCCAGGTTTTTGATGAACAACCCGGTGAACTGTCCTTCATCCTTTCGATTGTACGCTTTCTCCAATGCTTCGCCAAATGCTTTGTCTTCAGCCGCCAGGTTATCAATGGCTTCTTCAATGGTGCCCTGCTGTTCCTGGCTGAAAGCCACAATGCCGATGGTTTCCTCAACATTGTTCAACAACAACCCTCTTACCAGTTGCGCGATATACTTTGCTTCGCCCATATTGCTCCGGGCTTCATAAATACTGTCCGGCAGGTAATGAAAACTGATGCTGCTGTCAAGCAATGAGCCGGCGGCATCATAGCCTTCGTCCGGCCGGTGGATTTCGCGGAGCACACGTTCCTGGTGATGAATGGTCTTATCAGGAATGGTAAGCAGCCCTGCTTCATAGAAGGCATGATTGGAATAACTGATCAGCGTTTCATACCGGCTGCGGTAGTGCCAGCTTAACATGGTGCTGTTCAACTTCCGCGAACCCTGGTCCAGCAGGCTGTCTGCTTCAGTAGTCAGAATTTCATCTTCTTTTTCACCATTGAATATTTCGAGATCGTCGGGATCTTCCGTTTTGGCATTAAAGAAATTACTGGGCGGCATTTGTTTGTCGTCACCAACTATAATAGACTGCGGCCCGCGGAACAAGGCAGGAATTCCTTCCTCCAATGTTATCTGGCTGGCTTCGTCAAAGATCACCACATCAAAGAAACCGGTGTCCAGCGGCAGGCTGTCGCTCACGCTGAGCGGACTCATCAGCCACACCGGTTTGATGTCTTTCAACACTTGTCCGCTTTCGTTGGAGGCCATCTCACGAATGCTTTTATACCGCATGGTTTTGCTCATCTCATGTTCAAGTATTCTGCGGCCATCGGTATACTGCTTCTTCAACAGCTTTTGTTCCGGTGTTAGCAAGGTGGCGGAGGTATTGCTCAATTCATAATGCTCCAGAAATTTCTGGCGTCTTTTAGCCCGGATGTATTCACTGTTCAGTTGCAGCAATTCTTTGTACAGCTTTTCAATATCCGCTACGGTGTCCTGTAATATCCGGTAGTTGGTGCCTGAAAATTGTTGATTGCGCAGGCACAGCAGTTCCATAGTTTTATTGGCCATGGCGGCTTCTGCCTGCAAAGGTGTTAAGGGCAGTTTGCGAATCAGTTGCTGCAGGTTGTCGGGCAATTCACTGAATTTGCGGAGCGCAGGCAACAGGTATTTCAGCGCATCTTCATTGCTCCTGATGTTGGTTAACTCATCGTTCACCTGCGACAATGATTTACCGCTGTATTCAAAGAGGCATTGCGCTAACTGCAGTTCCAGTTGATGCAGTGTATTGTTCAGCCTGCTCAACTGCAGCACAAGATTTTTGGATTCCGGATGCTGCAACAGAAATTCCAGTTCTTTATCATCCCGCTTCCGGCGCAGCACTTCAATGCCTACGTAGATGGTGTCAATATTGTCTACCTGGTATCGTTGCTGCAATTCTTTTTTGGTGGCTGCAGCTTTGTCCTGGTACTGGTATTCTTGCATCAATTGCTTCAGCACCATGCTGTACATGGGTTTTACCTGGTGGGAAGAAAAGTCGTATGACAAGTTCAATTGCTTTTTCAATTTCCGCCAGTTACCATTCAGAAAACCAAAGAGCGATTTTTCATGTTTCTGTGCCAGTGCAATTGCCTGCTCCAGTTCCTGCCTGTCCGGTTTGTTCAACCAGCGCTTGTTATTGTCAACCGCCTGCCGGTAAGCTTCCTGCAACTCCTTGTATGCTGCATATGCTTTTTCAAATTCTCTTGCTTCGCAATTGTGGGCGCTTACCAGCGATAAGTTGTTGGTTTGCGCCAAAGGTTCCAGCAATACGGAATCCTGGATGAGGTTCTTGATATTTTCCAATGCTGCAGCATATGCAGCCGGTATATTGTTTTTGGCAATGATATCAGACAATTGCCGGATTGTAGTGTGACAGTGCGTAACGAGGCTATCCATCAAAGTAAACGGATTGTCTGCTTTCACCACGGTGTTGCCCAGGTTGCCCAACGGATGATTGGCCAGTTGCGGCTCCACACCGGTTTCTTCAAGGGCTTTGCCCAGTTGCTGCACTACTTTCCCAAATTGTATCCAGTGATCATAATAAGGCACCAACTCACCTGTAACGGCAGTCAGTTGCGGCACATGTTCCCGGAGCTTCACCAGGGTCTCAATCAGTTCTCTCGTGCTGACGCCGGCTTCAGATTCTGTTTTCCGTTGTTGCAGATGATAATGCTGCAACACTTCCAGCTTATGCTGCAAACGATTCAACACCTGTTCACGCTTTGCAGTGATGGCCGGAAGGTCCATCCTGTTTTGCAGGAAGTCTTCATATACTGTGCGCAGGTCTTTGATAAATTCTTTCTTGTCGCCCTGGCTGTCGTGGATATAGCAGCACAATTCAGCCAGCTGTTTTTGCTGCAGCCGGTGATAGACCACATCCAGCGCCGCGCGTTTTTCGCACACAAACAGAATCACTTTATCATTCGCCAGGAAATCGGCAATCAGGTTGGTGATCGTTTGACTCTTGCCGGTACCCGGAGGGCCTTGTATGATGTAGCTCTTTCCTGTCCTGCTGTACAATACGGATTTGGCCTGTGTGGGGTCGGCCGGAATAACATGGTACCACCCGATGGGATTGTTTTCTATATGCGGCGCTTCCGCATTTTTAGGCGCCGCGCTGAACAGTTCATCAAACACCGCATGTTCAATCTGCCGGTCAGTGATGGCATTGTAATCGCTGACCAGGCTCATCTTCTTGTAATTGAAATTGCCCAGTATGATATTGGAGACATCAAAATCCCAGCTGTAAGGATTGTTCTCTCCATCAGTAAGATGAAATGTTTCTTTCACCGATACGCCTGGATCAGCAAAATTCCACGATGATGCCCGCGGTGGTATTTTACTTAGCAGAAATTCCAGGGCGCTTTGTTGCGGTTTAACTTTCTGCCTGAATAATTCCAGGCCCAGCGGTTTGTAATAATCATCGCTGTAACTGTAGTCAATCCGGTGAAAAGCCGGACCACTCTTTTTTTTCAACCGCTTCCGGTAGTTATTGATCGTTTGCCGGGCGATGTTGTGTATGATCCTGATGCGCGGCTTGTCAATATAATTCAGTACCACGCCCTGCTTTGCTTCGGAAATTTTGTATTTGAGCAATTCATAAAACTGCTCCATACTCACTTCATCAAAATCAATGCTCTCCGGTAAAGTAATGCCATACAAATCTTTCAGGTAGTTGGCAAGCACAGGATTGATGATCGCCGTATTGTCAATGATCTTCAACGTAAACCGCTCTTCCTTCAGCGATTTTTTTCTTTCCAGTTCTACAGGCAGCAGCAACAGCGGACTTTGTATCCGTTCGTGAATGACTTCTTTTAAATTATGCCAGTGCAGAAAGGCTACTGCCAGTTTCAACTGGCTGAATCCATACTCTTTCTTATCATTTTCTGATTGTTGCCGGATACTGTTCAACTGTGCGTTGAGGTAAGGATGATCTTCAAACCGCAGGTATTTGTTCAGCGGGATATCCTTCATGCCTATGATGCGTGTTGACAGTTCCGTATTCCAGGTAAAGAGCGTTTGCGGATTGATGCTTTGATAGTGCAATACCATCGGCACGCTGCTCACGGTAAGGTTTACAAACCTGCTGTTGGATTTGTAATAAAGCAGGCGGTTGCGGCGTGAGGTATCAAAAAGCCGGTTGCGCAGTTTGGAAAGGATAAAACTTCTCCGGTCGGTTGGCTTTTTTACCTGAAAGGCTGCCAGCTTCGCCAGGTCTGTCTGCCGGTGAGGATCATAATCCCTGTAATATTTCAAGCGTTGTATAGCTTCCTGCAAATCCCGGGTGCGTGCTGCTCTGTCCAGCTCGGTCATTTCCGTTACCAGCGCACATATAGTAGGATGCACCCGTGGGTTCAGTCCTGCCGGCTGCGTTCTGTACGCCACAAATTCGTTCAGGTCTTCTGTGTCGTACAAGTTTAATCCTGTCACGGCGCTGCCTAATAGGAGGCCCAGGCAAAAGATATCCGTTTGTACATCGTGGTGGCCCACTTTCAATTCGTAACATTGATAACCGGGTAAATAAACAGGATGCGTTATATCTTTTGTGAGGTCTGTGTGCACATGCAGGTTAATCACCTCCGCTTTGCTTGCAGTAACATCTTCATCCACCAACAGGCGTTCTGTAACGTGATACCCTTTCAGCTGCCTGTACTCCAGCAATGTAGTTACGGCAGGGAGGTTTACACGGAAAGGGTGCGCCTCTTCCTCGTCAATATCCGGCCTTCCATCAGTAATAAACAACGCATCCGGTTTTTCAAAAGGTGCTACCAGCCCATTTTCGTGCAGGCTCAACACTTCTTCAAACAGCGGCAACACAAACGCAATGACTTCTTCTGAAGCCCATGGCCCCGTAGTGAATGCTGTTTGCAGGTATTGCTGAAAAGTAGTGTGGGCAGACATAATAAAACAACCAGTTTTTAAATTTCAATAGGTGCAGAGATTACGCTGAAGGAAGATTTTGCTTATTATATTCTTCTATGGTTTGCTTTTTCAGCGACTGTATTTTTTTGTCGGTCAGCTTTCTTTCCCGTTTCACCACGCCGGCAAAAGCTTTTTCCAGTTTCAATTCATCAGCAAGGAAAAAACAATAACCCAATGGCACATCCTCCAGCGTTTTGTCTGCAGTTGCAAAATCATACAGCACATAAGCGAGGTACTCCTGCACCGACGCGTGTAATTGCCGGATCTGCGTTGCCACCTGCGATTTATCAGGAAGAATATGCAACGCAAGATTGTCAGAATACTGTTTCGCAAGCGCCGTCACGGGCGGCGTTTTGATCCATATGGGTTGCAGCAGTAAGGTGATAAGCTGTTCAGTAAGCCCGGTCAGGCGATGCTGTGCAAACAGGTCCAGTTCATCCATACCTGCAGGCCCTTCAATCATTTGCTGAATCAGCGGATCGCCTTCTTTTCCTTTGGTATGCCAGATATAAATAGCCCGGGCGCGGATAAAATTTTCGGGATGCGACACACCCACAGCTTTGATGGCAGTGTCCAACTCAAAAATTTCTTCGGCCTGTTTGATATAACTGTCGGCATTCACCGTTTGCAATCCCGTTGACATTTTCACCAGCGATGCAACAACGGGCTGATAACTTCCGGTAACGATATAGGCGCCTCTGTCGCAAAATATTTCCGTATACAACCGGAACAAGCGCGCCGTTTCATATTGTGCCTGTGTGCTGCCGGAATGGTTGGCGATGGCCGCAATGATGCGGTCTGTTACTTCCAGGCTCCCTCCTAACTGGTTGTACAGCAGTACATGGCTCAACTCATGGCCGATGATGGCCAGCAGTTCTTCATCATTAAGCAATTGCATCAGGTCTCCGCTGAACACAATATGCGCTTCCCCATCGAGGTATACAATGGTGGCATTCATCTCATCTGTGCGCGGCGCCTGGTAAAGGGTAACAGGCAACTGCAGGTCCAGTTTTTCTTTAGCCAGATGTACTTTTTCGTACAAAGCAACCTCTGCTGCAGGATCAAACTTGTAGGTATTCTTCAGCAGGTCTGCTTTAAACGCTCTCAGTTGCTCTTCCTGTTGTGAAGGATTTGCAAAAAACTGCCAGATATCAGATTGTTTTTGAAAAAAATTTGTGGTCAGCGCATGATAGGGCAGTATATCAAGCATAAGTATCTGTTGTGGTTTCAATTCAACCACCTAAAAATATGGCATTGGGCGTAGAATTACAATTTATCCGGCGACAGCGGCGGCAGTGTCCGGTGTGACGGTTCAAAGTCAATTCCCAAAATGGCGGCAATCGTGGCAGCAAGCTGTCCCTGGTAGTGCAGCGTTTTGGTGCGGCTTTCGCCTATAGCCGGCACAGAAGGTCCGATGGCGGCCATCCACATTTCGTTTGAATGCGGTGTCTGCTTGCCGTGATGTCGCCACGCACCGCCCTGCGCCAATCCCCTGCCATGATCGGTGGTGATGAGCAAGGTGGTTTTATCAGCATAAAAAGGATCGGATTGAATATAGTCCCACAATTGCTTCAGGTATGCGTCAGATTTTTGTGCCGCGTCGAGGTAATAATCGTACATGCCCATATGCGCAAATTCATCCGTATCTCCCAGGCCTATAAACAACACGCGTGGCTTTTTAATTTTCATATACTCAAAACTGATAGGAAATGTTGCAGCATCCAGCCGTTCGGCGCCATGAAAAAGATCGGGCAACTGGTGCTGCCATTCGTTGAGCCATTTCATCTTTTCCCCGAAAACTCCCGGCATATTCCTGAAGCCGTCGTTCACGAGTATGCCGGAACGTTCTTCATTGAGAATGTATGCAAATACATCCCATGATGCGATCGCCGCCACCTTCCCCTTGAACTCCGGTAGCTTGTGCAGGTATTCGAGGACGTTCTCATTTTTGTTGGGAATTTTATCGTTTGAATTCACCGCCGGATCGGGAAAGCCGGTAAACAGTTCATTGTATCCCGGATAAGAAAACCAGTAAGGATTGGCATTTTCAACAAAGTTGCCGTAGTGCCGGTTGCCCAGCAATGCGCCATTCGCTGCCACTTCGCTCCATAAAAAAGGCATCAGTTTTTTTCTTCTTTCCTCTGCAGTGGGCGCCCAGAATTTGCGCTGCACATATCTTTCTGAATAGATAGCGGTGGAATCAAAAGTCAGCAGGCTGTCTGCGCCGGTAAATACCTCCTGCCAGCGCAGGCCATCCATGGTAACGATCACTATATTTTCAGAATGGCGTAATTGGGAGAACGAAAAGGTTGTAGTAATAAGAAACAGAAGGACAGCCAGGAGAATTCTCATGATTCAAATTGTTTGAATTTACAATTGTTGAAAATAGCCAAATCATTGTTTCAGCAACATTTGGGACAATTCGGTGTGTAATTTGTTCGTTTCGAATATTTCGTTTATTTTTGTTTAAATGATTATTATGAAAGCGTTAGAACAAATAAGAAAGCCTTCTAAAACAGAACAAAAAGTTGCAAGGAAGTCTTATCTCGAACTGGCGCCGGCAATAAAACAAATTCATTCTCAGCAAGCTGAAATTGAAATAGACGAAACAAAACAAAAAATAAAAATACCTATAAGAGCTTTAAAATTATTAAGTGAAATATTAAAAGCAATGAGCCTGGGAGTGCCCATCTCCATTGTTCCGGTAGCCACCGAAGTAACAACCCAAAAGGCAGCTGAAATGCTGGGCTGTTCGCGCCCCTACCTGGTGAAATTGCTGGAAGAAGGCAAAATTCCGTTTACGAAAGTTGGCAAGCACAGGAGAATTAAATTAGAACACGTTCTCCAGTACAAACAGCAAATGAAAGCAGATCAGAAACAACATCTTGTAGACCTCATGAATTTGGACGAAGAAACAGGATTGTATGATACATAGCATACGGTTTACAGCCGTGCTTGATACAAATGTTATTTACCCGGTTATCAGCAGAGATTTGTTTTTTTGGTTTGCGCACTATGATCTTTATACTCCTAAATGGAGTAAGAACATTTTTGACGAATGGAAACAAGTAATGGTCAGAAAGGGGGTTAGTGTACAAGAAGCTTTGAGACGTGTGGAAAAAGCCAACCTGGCTTTCCCCGATGCCCTGGTAACAAATTATGAAGGGTTAACAGGCTATCTGTCATTACCAGACGAAAACGATCGTCATGTATTAGCTGCGGCAATCAAAACAATTGCTAATGTCATTGTTACCAACAATGTCAGGGACTTCCCATCGGAATATCTCAACTCATTTGGATTGGTTGCAAAAAAAGCGGATGATTTTCTGACTGATATAATAGATCTAAACCATGATCAGTCTGTAGCGGCGTTTAGAGAAATGGTCTCATACAAAAAAAAGCCGCCACTGAATGAATATGCAGTTTTAGAACAACTCCGTAAAATAAAACTGACTGAAACCGCCAACCTACTGCATAAATTCTTATAACCTGCAACCAACCTTGAACGCGGATATCCATTTACGACTTCCCTCCCATCGCAACAAACAGCATCACCAATGCCATATCCTTCAAATGAAAACGGATATGCCGCAACGCATGCGTCAGTTGATTTTCCACCGTGCGTTTTGATATGCCCAGCCGTTGCGCAATTTCATCATTCGAAAGATAATGAAACCGGCTGAGCCGGAAAATTTCCTGGCAACGCTCCGGCAATACCACCAGTATGCGTTGCAGCTGATCATACAATTCCGTTTGACGGATACCGGTATCTGCTTCCTGCATGGTCGCCACATCATCCGGCAAATCATGCGTGATCTGTACCTGCTTTTCTTTCCTGCGGGTATACACCTGGTAACGGGTAGCAGTAAGTAAAAAGGCGGGGAATGATTGAATCTCTAATACATGACGACGTTGCCACAAGCTTAAAAATATATTGTGCACCACCTCTTCGCTGGCAGCTTTTTCTTTGAGATGCTTCAGCGCAGTCTTGTATACACGTATCCAGTATTTGTCGAAGAGCCGGTTGAAAGCCTGCTGGTCGTCATTACGGATCGCATTCCACAATAAGGCATCGTTCCGGTCTGCCTGCAACATGGGGTTACATTTAAAGCTGGATAATACTTAATGACGCGGAAAAGGCAATGGACGACTAAAAATAGGAAAAAATATAAAAAACAATGTGTGTGCGTCCGCACTTAACATACTTTTGATTGAAAGGGCTTGCCATGACGAAAGAAGCATTTCTCTTGTTATACCAGAAGTTTCTCCGTGGTGAATGCACGCAGGAAGAAATTGAACAACTGCATGCATATCACGATGATATGCGTTTGGAAGATAACGAATGGGACCTCTCCGCCGACGAACAACTGCATATCTATGAGTCCATCAAAGCCCGCCTGCACGAAAGCATCTCAGCAAACGAAGCGCCGGTTTATACGAAAGCAGCTCCATCGCCGAAACGCAGCATAATACCGTTGTGGGCACGACGGGCTGCGGCCGCGATCATCATCGGCGTCTGCATCAAATACCTGATTGATATGGCCGGAGGTTTCAATTCCTCCACACAACCTCCGCAACCAGTGGCCCAAACGCAGGACACTGTTCAACAACTCGATGCCAGCAAAACCTGGCTTACCCTGGGCAATGGCGAAGCCATCTCACTGACAGACGCCGCCAAAGGGACTATCGTGAATACTTCGGGCATCATCGCCACCAAACAGGAAGATGGTTGGGTTGCTTTTGAAATCATCAATCCATCAGCACAACAGGCATTCACCACACCGGACACACACCGCGTACAAACGCCCTGCGGTGAACGCTTTGCGCTTACCCTGGCAGATGGTTCCAAAGTATGGCTGAACGCATCTTCCAGACTTCGTTTTCCGGCATTCTTTACCGGCAACAGCCGCGAAGTGTATTTAACCGGCGAAGGTTGCTTTGAAGTAAAAGCTGATCCGTCGCGGCCCTTCATTGTACACACCAACGGCATGGCGGTGCAGGCGGTAGGTACGCTGTTCAACATCAAATCGTATTCAGAAGAAAGCAGGACCATCGCCACCCTTCTTTCAGGTAAAGTCAATGTAGATCTCAGCAACACCAGACATATCCTTCGTCCGGGTCAGCAGGTAGTGCTGGATACAGATAACGGACGTGCAGGCATTCACAATGCCAACACCTCTACCGTACTGGCCTGGCGCGATGGTGTGTTTGCCTTTGAAAGGGAAACCATTGCCACTATCATGTATGAAATCGGCAGATGGTATAACAAAGAAATTGTTTTTGTGAAAGGCAACCTGTATAAACATTACACCTATAAACTCAGGCGCGACGAACCACTGGAAGAGGCATTAAAAAGACTGGAACTTACAGGTATACAATTCAACACAACAGAAAGGGAAATTATGGTAACTATACCATAGTCATAAAACCAAAAACTAACACGTTTACTTAACATCTTGTCAAATGAAAATTTTTCCAGGTTCCCCGGGGAACGGGACAGGTGGCTGCTTGCCTGTACTTTTCCCGTACCGACGTTGTTTTCTGCTATCCATTTTCCTGGCGCTGCTGTTTCCCTGCATCGTCAGTGCACAGAACCAGCCGGTCACACTCCAGGCAAAGAATGATTCACTCGTAACCATTTTCAAAAAGCTGGAGCAACAAACCAATTTCTCTTTCATTTACGATCATGATCTGCTTGACCAGGCCTTTCCGGTCACCTTCAATGTGGTGAACATGCCATTGAAAGATGTGCTGGACCTGTGTTTCAAAAATCAGCTGATCACTTATGCTATTCGTGGTAACTCCATCGTGATACGAAAAGTGGAAAATGCCGCGCAACGAACAGGTGTAGTGATCGGCATCATTTCCGACACAAGAGGACAGCCCCTGCCCTCTGTATCGGTGCAAAGTAAAAAATACGGCATCAGTACCGCTTCGCTCGAAGATGGCAGCTATTCCATCACATTGCCTGCATTGGATGATGTGCTGGTATTTACTGCTGTAAACCACGTAACGCATGAAATACCTGTTACCAGGGCCGGTAAGATGGATGTGGTGATGCAACTCAAGGAATCGCAGCTTGAAGATGTGGTGATTGTTGGTTTTGGCCAGCAGAGAAAAATCACCACCATCGGCGCACAAAGCAGTGTGGATGTGGATGAACTCAAACTGCCGGTGGCCAATCTTACCAACAGCGTGGCCGGCCGTGTGGCAGGCATCATCGGTGTACAACGCAGCGGCGAGCCGGGCTACGATAATGCAGAGATCTACATACGCGGCATTTCCACCTTCACCAACAGCAGTCCGCTGGTGCTGGTTGATGGTATTGAACGCGATTTTGCCAACGTAGATCCTGAAGACATTCAAAGCTTCAGCATCCTGAAAGATGCTTCAGCTACCGCGGT
>Ga0164243_10006580_pt1 | contig 17559 bp, 14 predicted proteins | sample OricompcompostOP_FD_108781 | JGI IMG/M metagenome (GOLD analysis project Ga0164243, IMG submission 108781) | Organic Plus compost microbial communities from Emeryville, California, USA - Original compost - Organic plus compost (OP) | ecosystem: Engineered > Solid waste > Mixed feedstock >... | reverse complement strand
CTGGCGCGCGGCGATGTTGAACTGCACGTCGACCTGCGGCGCATCCTTCCACTGGAAGCATTCGGGCGCGTTGGGCACCTCGACCGACATGTCCTTGACGTACTGCGCGATGATCCCGGCGGCGGGCTGGGTGTCGGCACCGTTGCCGTTGCCATTACCGCCGCTGGTTGCGGGATCGAGATCGAGATCAGTGAGGACGTCGCCTTCGTCGGCCATGATGGAATACGCTTTCGTCGAGAATTGATGTGATGCCGCCCGGCAGGGACGGGCCCGGCCCGCGCGCCTAGCACCGTGCAGGCGCAGCCGCAACTCGTCCCTGCGACGCGGGCCGAGGCGCTCCGCCTGCGAGCCGATGCGCGTTGTTCATTTGTAATTTGCCACTATCTAGGGCACGATTGGGCTGGGTCGGCGTCTGGCCGTCCCGTTACGCAAAGCGGACAGAATCTGTGATCTACGAAATCGTTATCCTCGCCATGATCGCCGCCTTTCTGGGCATGCGACTCTACTCCGTCCTCGGCCGCCGTGCCGAGCACGAGGAGGAACCGATTCCGACCCGGTTCGACAAGGGCAAGCAGGCGCCGCCGCCCGCCGCCGCCCCTGCGCGCCGGCAGCAGGCGCCCCTGCCGCGGCCCGCGGGTGTGGTTCCGGCGGTCGAACGCGGCGTGCAGGAAATCGCCGCCGCCGACCGTTATTTCGACATCACCGCCTTCGTCGAAGGGGCCAAGGGCGCCTATGCCATGGTGCTGGAAGCGTTCTGGAAGGGCGATCGCGAGACGCTGCGGGAGCTGTGCGACGACGATGTCTATGCCGGATTCGACTCCGCCATCGCCGCGCGCGAAGAAGCGGGTGAAACGCTCGACAACCGCCTGATCCGGGTCGAGGAGGCGACGATCCACAGCGCCGGGCTCGACGGCCGGCAGGCGCGCATCACCGTGCGGTTCGTGTCCGATATCGCCGCGGTGACGCGCGATAGCGAGGGTAACGTGGTCGCAGGCTCGCTCGACGATGCGATCGAGAGCCGCGATGTCTGGACTTTCAGCCGCATGATCGATTCGCCCGATCCGGACTGGCTGCTCGACGAGACCGACGAAGGCTGATCCGGCCTTAGTAGCGAAGGGAGGGACCGGCCATGCGCCGCTGGGGGATACTGGCCGCGCTGGCGCTGGTGGCGGGCTGCACGATCGTACCGCAGGGCGCGGGACCGCTCCGCCCCGGCGCGGCCCCGCCGACGGGCGTCACGAGCGCGGCCTTCGCCGGAGTCGCCGCCGGCCCGCAGGTCGCGGCGCTGGCCTTCGATGCCGGCGATGCGGGCACGGCACTCGCGGCCTTTCTCGAAAGTTGCCCCCGATTGCTGACGCAATCCGACGCGAGCGGGCTGACCTTCCCCGCCGACTGGGGGGCTGCGTGCGACGCGGCGCGCACCTGGCCGACCGGCCGGGGACGGGATTTCTTCGAGCGTTATTTCGAAACCGCCCGCGTCGGCGACGGTGCGGCTTTCGCGACCGGATATTTCGAACCCGAGATCCGCGGCAGCCGCACGCATATCCCGGGCTACGATGTGCCAGTCTATGCCATGCCGTCCGATCTGGTTCGCGCATGGCCCAGGGATGTTCCCGAAAGCGAACGTAGCGGCCGCCCGCCGCTCGGCCGTTATGACGAGAACGGCGATTTCGTGCTCTACTACGACCGTGCGCAGATCGTGGACGGCGCGTTGGCGGGGCGCGGGCTCGAGATCGCCTGGGCGGCCGATCCGGTCGAGTTCTTCTTCCTCCAGATCCAGGGTTCGGGCCGCCTCATCGCGCCCGACGGCAGCGTCATGCGCATCGGTTATGCCGGGCAGAGCGGGCGCGAATATGTCGGCATCGGCGGCGTCATGCGCGAACGCGGGCTGATCGGCGACGGGCCGGGGCAGTATTCCGGCTCCATGCAGGGCATCATGGCCTATATCCGCGAGCATCCGGAAGAAGGGCGCGAGCTGATGCGGCTCAACAAGAGCTGGATCTTCTTCCGCGAACTCACGGGCGACGGGCCACTGGGCGCGATCGGGGTGCCGGTGCGGCGCGAAAGCTCGGTCGCGGTCGATCCGGCCTTCGTTCCCTATGGGGCGCCCGTCTGGCTCGATACGGACAGGCCCGAGGCCGACGGTCTGTGGGTGGCGCAGGATACCGGCGGTGCGATCAAGGGCGCGAACCGCTTCGACACCTTCTGGGGCGCAGGCGAGGAAGCACGCCGGATCGCAGGCGGCATGAGCGCGCGCGGCGAGGCGCTGATCCTGGTGCCGAAGGGGACGGTCACGCGCCTCAAGGAACGATGACCGCCCCGCGCGGCCTCAGCGAGGCGGAGAAGGCGGCGTGGGAGCAGGTGGCCGCCACGGTGACGCCCCTTGCGGGACGAAAAACTCCTCGCCCTCCGAGCGAGGTGGCCGCCCGAAGGATTGACGGAGGGGGAACGCAGAGCACACCGCCGCCGCATCGCCAAACCCCCTCCACCGCTCGCCGTGCGAGCGACCCCTCTCCCCCAAAGGAGGAGGTGCCGAGAGCGCCGCACTCCGACACGCTCGACTCGCATTGGGAACGGCGCCTCAAATCGGGCAGCGTCGCGCCCGATTTCACGCTCGACCTGCACGGCCACACCCTCGATACCGCGCATGCGCGGCTGGAAAGCGAACTGTTCCAGGCCAAGGCCATGGGCGCGCGTGTCGTCCTGCTGATCGCCGGCAAGCCGCGCCCGGTGGATTCCGCCGATCGCGGCGCTCGCCGCGGCGCGATCCGGGCGAAGATCCTCGACTGGCTCGCCGCCGGCCCGCACGGCTCCGACATCGCCGCCATACGAAAAGCGCACCGCCGCCACGGGGGCGAGGGTGCGCTCTACCTGGTGCTGAAGCGTACTTCGAGACGGCGCTTTGACTAGTTCAGCGCCTCCTCAGCATGAGCGGTTTCTCGTTTCGCTCGTCCTGAGGAGCGACTGAGGAGGCGGCGCAGCCGCCCCGTCGCGAAGGCGTGTCTCGAAGGGTCAGGCCGCCTCCGCCACCTCGACCGGTTCGGTGCGGATCAGGTAGTCGAAGGCGCTCAGCGCCGCCTTGGAGCCTTCGCCCATGGCGATCACGATCTGCTTGTAGGGCACGGTCGTGCAGTCGCCCGCGGCGAACACGCCGGGGAGGTTGGCAGCTGCGTCTCCGTCGATCTCGATCTCGCCGAACTTGCTGAGCGCGAGGCCGCTGTCCTTGAGCCATTCGGTGTTGGGCACCAGGCCGATCTGGACGAACACACCGGCGAGTTCGACGCGGTGCTCTTCGCCGCTCGCGCGGTCCTTGTAGACGAGGCCGTTCACGCGACTGCCGTCACCGGTGATCTCGGTCGTCTGCGCATTGGTGAGCACCTCGACGTTGCCCATGCTGCGCAGCTTGGCCTGCAGCACTTCGTCGGCGCGCAGCCCGGTGTCGAACTCGATCACGGTGACATGGTCGACGATCTTGGCGAGGTCGATCGCCGCCTCGACGCCCGAGTTGCCGCCGCCGACCACCGCGATGCGCTTGCCCTTGAACAGCGGGCCGTCGCAGTGCGGGCAGTAGGCCACGCCCTTGTTGCGGTATTCGGCTTCGCCCGGCACGCCGAGGTTGCGCCAGCGCGCGCCGGTCGCGAGGATCAGCGAACGCGTCTTGAGCGAGGCGCCGTTGGCGAACACGACTTCGTGCAGTGCGCCGGGCTTGGACGCGGGGATCAGCTTCTCCGCCTGCAGGCGGTCCATCAGGTCGATCTCGTACTCGCCGACGTGGCTTTCGAGCTGCGCGGCGAGCTTCGGCCCTTCGGTGTAGGTCGTGCCGGTCAGGTTCTCGATCCCGAGCGTGTCGTGGAGCTGACCGCCGAAGCGCTCGGCAGCGACGCCGGTGCGGAAGCCCTTGCGCGCGGTGTAGATCGCGGCCGAGGCTCCGGCGGGACCGCCGCCGACGACGAGAACCTCGAACGCCTCCTTCTCAGCCAGCTTGGCCGCCTGGCGCTCGCCGGCGCCGGTGTCGAGTCTGGCCAGCACGTCCTCCAGGCTCATCTTGCCGTTGAAGAACGGCTCGCCATTGAGGAAGGTCGCGGGCACAGCCAGAACGTCGCGCGCCTCGACCTCGTCCTTGAAGGTGCCGCCTTCGATCAGCGTCGCGGTGATGCGCGGGTTGAGGAGCGCCATCAGCGTCAGCGCCTGCACCACGTCGGGGCAGTTGTGGCAGCTCAGCGAGAAATACATCTCGAAGTTGTAGTCGCCCTCGAGCCGCTCGATCGCCTCGATCGTTTCAGGGTCCGCCTTGGGCGGGTGACCACCGGCCCAGAGCAGCGCGAGCACCAGCGAGGTGAACTCGTGCCCCATCGGCAGGCCGGCGAAGCGGATCCACTTTTCGGCATCGGAGGCACGGCGGATGATGAAGCTCGGCTTGCGCGCGTCGGTCCCGTCGAAGCTGGCGGAGACATGCTCGTGCAGCTCGGCGATTTCGGTCAGGAGCGCGCGCATTTCGCCCGACTTCGCATCGTCGCCCAGTGAGGCGACGAGCTCGATCGGCTCGCGCAGATTGGCGAGATACTGTTTGAGCTGCTGCTTCATCGCGTTGTCGAGCATGATGACACTCCGAAAATCACGTCGTCATTGCGACCGGTGGGCGCGGCGATGCGGGAGCCGGAACGGCTCCGGCAGATGCCGACGATCGGGTGCTTTCGCGTGCCGGCCCCGACAATGACGACTGAACCGGGGCACTGCGCGATGGTGCGAATGAAGGCCCGGGGCGGGGGGGGGAGGGGGTGCCCCGGGCCTTCCACGCGACCCGGGCCGAAGCCCGGGTTCCTGTGTTCGTTTGCCGGCTTTAGAGCTTGCCGACGAGGTCGAGCGACGGGGCCAGCGTCTCGCCGCCTTCTTCCCACGCCGCCGGGCAGACCTGACCTGGGTTCGCGCGGACATACTGCGCGGCCTTGATCTTGCGGGTCAGCTCGTTGGCGTTGCGGCCGACGCCTTCGCAGGTGATCTCCATGATCTGGATCACGCCGTCGGGATCGACCACGAACGTCGCACGGTCGGCGAGGCCGGCGCCTTCGCGCAGCACGCCGAAGTTGTTGGCGAGGATGTGGTTCTGGTCGCCGAGGAAGGCGTATTCGAGCTTGCCGATCTTCTCCGAGGTGTCATGCCAGGCCTTGTGGCTGAAATGGGTGTCGGTGCTGACGGCGTAGACGTCGACGCCCATCTGCTGGAGCATGGCATACTTCTCGCCAAGGTCTTCGAGCTCGGTCGGGCAGACGAACGTGAAGTCGGCCGGATAGAAGAAGAACACGGCCCACTTGCCCTTCAGGTCCTCGTCGGAAACCTCGAAGAAGTCCTTACCCTTCTGGAAGGCGGTCGCCTTGAACGGCTGGATCGTGCTGCCAATGATACCCATGTCTGAATCCTCTTTCTGGGGTGAAACTCGAGGCTTCAGATAAGGGCTTGTACGATCAATAAAAGCGTTTTTGTGCGATTGCGAACATCGGAATAATCGATCACAACGCTGGAACTTTCAAAAAGTGCAACAGACTCATCATGTGCATTGCGCGCGGTGCAACAGCTTATGGTCGGCAAGCACCAGCGCCATCATCGCGGCGACCACCGGCGTGCCGCGGATGCCGACGCAGGGGTCGTGACGGCCCTTGGTGCGGACTTGCGTCGCCTCCCCATCCCGGGTGATCGAATCTACGGGCGTGAGGATCGAGCTTGTCGGCTTGAAGGCGACGCGGCAGACCACCGGTTGGCCGGTCGCGATGCCGCCGGCGATGCCGCCCGCGTGGTTGGCGGCGAACTCGGGGCCGTCCTCTCCGGGGTGCATCGGGTCGGCGTTCTCCTCGCCGCGCAGCGCGGCGGCGCCGAAGCCGTCGCCGATCTCGACGCCCTTGACCGCGTTGATGCCCATCATGGCGGAGGCGAGGTCGGCATCGAGCTTGGCATAGATTGGCGCCCCCCAGCCTGCAGGCACGCCCTCGGCCACGCATTCGACCACCGCGCCGAGGCTGGAGCCGTCCTTGCGCGCCGCGTCGATCAGGTTTTCCCAGCGCTTGGCCGCCCAGCTATCGGGGCAGAAGAACGGATTGTCGCCGATCGTGTCGAGGTTCATTGCCTCGCGGTCGATGGCATCGCTGCCGATCTGGACCACGTAGGCGGTGATCGTCACCTCGGGGATCACGAGCCGCGCCACCGCGCCTGCCGCGACCCGCGCCGCCGTCTCGCGCGCCGAGCTGCGCCCGCCGCCGCGATAGTCGCGCAACCCGTACTTCGCGTCGTAGGCGTAGTCGGCATGGCCGGGGCGGTAGGCGACGGCGATTTCCGAATAGTCCTTGGATCGCTGATCGGTGTTCTCGATCATCAGCGAGATCGGCGTGCCGGTCGTCCGCCCCTCGAACGTGCCGGAGAGGATCTTCACCCGGTCGGCCTCCTGCCGCTGGGTGGTGAACTTCGATTGCCCGGGCCGCCGGGCGTCGAGGAACGGCTGGATTTGCTGCTCGGACAGCTCCAGCCCCGGCGGGCACCCGTCGACCACCGCGCCCAGCGCCGGCCCGTGGCTCTCCCCCCAGGTCGTCATGCGGAAAACCCGCCCGAATGTGTTCCAGCTCATGGAGCGGGGATGTGGCGCAAGATTTCTGGCGTGTCCAATTTTCGGCGAGGAAGGAATCTTTGCTTCGCGCAAAGACGCGAAACAATTTCCTGCGAGGCTCTGCGGACAAAACGATGCCGGCACTGGCCAAACCGCCCGCGCTCGGGCAGGAACAAAGCATGATTGCGAAGCTGAAGGGCCTGCTCGACGAAACCGGCGCGGACTGGGCGGTGATCGACGTCGCGGGCGTCGGCTATCTCGTCCACTGTTCGTCCAAGACCCTCGCCGCGCTGGGCGAGGTGGGCGAGGCCTGCACCGTCTATACCGACCTGCAGGTGAGCGAGAACGACATGCGCCTGCTCGGCTTCGCCGAAGCGGCGGAGCGCGACTGGTTCCGTCTGCTGACCCAGGTGCAGGGCGTGGGCAGCAAGGTTGCGTTGGCGATCCTCTCCGCGCTCTCGCCGGGCGAGTTGCAGGCGGCCTGCGCAGGGGGCGATGCGGCAATGGTCGCCCGCGCGCAGGGCGTCGGACCGAAGCTTGCGGGCCGCATCGTCAACGAGTTGAAGGACAAGGCCGGTGCGCTGCCTGGCGGTGGTGTGTCGGGCGCGCCCGCCGCGCCGGTAGGCAGCGCCAGCGCCGACGCAGTCTCCGCCCTCGAGAACCTCGGCTTCAAACCCGCCATAGCCGCCCGCGCCGTCGCCGCCGCGCAAGGCGAACTGGGCGAAGGCGCCAGCGAGAGCGACCTGATCCGCGTCGCACTGAAAAGGGCGGCGGGTTAGTGCCCACCTCTCCATCCTGTCATCCTGAACTTGTTTCAGAGAGCCATGTAGCGTCTAGCGCTGAGCCTGTATGACCGACCCCGTCCCCCTCCACGCCCCCGATCGGCAGCCCGACGACCCGGACGCGGCGCTGCGCCCGAAGTCGCTCGGTGAGTTCATCGGGCAGGAGGCGGCGCGCGAGAACCTCAGGGTGTTCATTGCGAGCGCGAAGTCGCGCAGGGAGGCGATGGACCATGTGCTGTTCTTCGGGCCGCCCGGGCTGGGCAAGACGACGCTGGCGCAGATCGTGGCCAAGGAACTGGGGGTCGGCTTTCGTGCCACCAGCGGCCCGGTGATCGCCAAGGCAGGCGATCTCGCGGCGCTGCTGACCAATCTCGAGCCGCACGACGTGCTGTTCATCGACGAGATCCACCGGCTCAATCCGGTGGTCGAGGAAGTGCTCTATCCGGCGATGGAGGACCGCGCGCTCGACCTCATTATCGGCGAAGGACCCTCGGCGCGCAGCGTGCGGATCGACCTGCCGCCGTTCACGCTGGTCGGCGCGACGACGCGGCAGGGGCTGCTGACGACGCCGCTGCGCGACCGCTTCGGCATTCCGGTACGCCTCAATTTCTACACCCACGAGGAACTCGATCTCGTCGTCACGCGCGGCGCGCGGCTGCTGGGGATGGAGATCGACCCCGCGGGCGCGCGCGAGATCGCCCGCCGCAGCCGCGGCACCCCGCGCGTCGCCGGGCGGCTGCTGCGCCGCGTGCGCGATTTCGCGCATGTCGCGGGGGACGGCGTGGTGACGCGCAAGGTTGCGGACGAGGCGCTGACGCGGCTGGAAATCGACCGTCTCGGCCTCGACGCGATGGACCGGCGCTACCTCACCATGATCGCGACCATTTATCGCGGCGGTCCGGTGGGCGTCGAAACGCTCGCCGCCGGGCTCGCCGAGCCGCGCGATACGGTCGAGGAAGTGGTCGAGCCCTACCTGATCCAGCTCGGCCTGGTGGCGCGGACGGCGCGCGGGCGATGCCTCAACGAATCGGGTTGGACTCACCTCGAAATGACCCCGCCCAAGGGCGCGCAGTCGGGTTTGTTCGACGAAAACCCTTAACGCGAAGGCAAGGAATTCCGCGGTTTTCGCCCCATCGCGGGACACGTCGACGACTGCCGCGCATTTCCGCCGATTTTCTTCGATCGCCGGCCCGCGGATCGTGGTTAATGCGGTTGCGATGTTAGCTGCGTTGCGTTTCCCTGATCGGACAAAGGGGGCAGCAACCGGGGATTCCGGGCGCGGGTCGTCTCCGCCACGTAACGAGAGAGCTTGTCCATGTCGGTAAAAATGGCCCTGGCGAAACTGTCGGTCACAGCGGCGGGCGGCGTCCTGCTCGCTGGCGGCGCGGTCCATGTGGCCGAAACGCAGATCACCGACGCCCCGTCGTACAAATCTGCGAAGGACGGCAAGACACAGCCGGTGCGCTACATCAAGGATGCGCCCAAGATCACCAAGATCGTCAAGCAGAAGCACCGCGTCGTGAAGCGGACGGTGGAATGCGTGCCGGTCGGGCCGGATGCGCCTCTTCCCGCCGGGCCGCCCGCGCCCGGCAGCGAAGAGTGCCCGCCGGTCTATCGCGTCGCGATGGCGCCGGTGCCGCTTCCGCCCGCGCCGCCGGTATCGGGCGGCGGCAGCGGCGGCGTGACCGTGATCGGAGGCAGCGGCGGCTTCGGCTTCGGCGGAGGGTTCTTCGGCGGTTTCTTCGGCGGCGGCAGCAGCAGCGGCGGCAATGTGGTGGTCACTTCGACCACGACGGGCGGATCGACCTCGACCTCCACCGGTGGCAGTTCGACGTCCACGGGCGGCAGCTCGACTTCCACATCGACGGGCGGCAGCTCCACCTCGACTTCGTCCGGAGGAAGCTCCACGTCGACTTCGACCTCGACCGGCGGCAGCTCCACTTCGACTTCGGGCAATGTCTCGACCAGCACGTCGAGCTCGGGCAATGTCACGAGCAGCACCAGCACCAGCAGCTCGACCAGTTCGAGCACCTCGTCCTCGACCAGCTCGTCGGGCAGCAGCAGCGGCACGCAGGTACCCGCCCCGCCGATGACGATCCTGTTCGGCCTCGCCGCCGCGGCGGTGCTCGGCCGGCGCAAGTTCAAGACGGCGAGGGCGGGTTAAGGCGGATGCGCTGAACCTCCAAACCCCAAACCGTTCGCCCTTCGACAAGCTCAGCACGAACGGATTAGGTTTTAGAATTTCGAGTTCTGGACCAGGATTCCGATCCAACCAACTCCACTCCCACAGAAAAAGGGCGGCCCCCGCGAGGGAGCCGCCCTTTTTTGCATCCGCGATGCCGGTGCCTTACGAGGCCAGCTTGCGCAGCACGTAGTGGAGGATGCCGCCGTTGCGGTAATATTCCATCTCGTTCGCGGTATCGATCCGGCACTTGGCGATGAAGGTGAAGTTCTCGCCGTTCGCGCGGGTCACTTCGACCTCGACATCCTGCCCCGGCTGGAGATCGGCCAGGCCCTTCACGGTGAAGCTGTCGTCGCCCGTCAGGCCCAGCGTCTCACGCGTGTCGCCGCCGCTGAACTGCAGCGGCAGCACGCCCATGCCGACGAGGTTCGAGCGGTGGATACGCTCGAAGCTCTCGACGATCACCGCGCGCACGCCCAGCAGGATCGTGCCCTTGGCCGCCCAGTCGCGGCTGGAACCGGTGCCGTATTCCTTGCCCGCGATCACGACCAGCGGCGTGCCGTCGGCCTTGTGCTTCATCGCCGCGTCGTAGATCGCCATCTGCTCGCCGTCATAGGCCGTGAAGCCGCCTTCGACCCCCGGCACCATCTCGTTGCGGATGCGGATGTTGGCGAACGTGCCGCGCATCATCACTTCGTGATTGCCGCGGCGGCTGCCGTAGGAGTTGAAGTCCGCCTTCGCGACCTGGTTCTCGATCAGGTACTTACCCGCCGGGCTGTCCTCCTTGATCGAGCCGGCCGGGCTGATGTGGTCGGTGGTCACGCTGTCGCCGAGGATCGCGAGCGGTTTCGCATCGACGATATCGGTCACCGGTGCCGGCGTCATGCTCATGCCCTCGAAATAGGGCGGATTAGCGACATAGGTGCTGCCCGGACGCCACTGATAGGTGTCCGATCCGGTGACGTCGATCGCCTGCCAGTGCGCGTCGCCCTTGTAGACGTCGGCATAGCGCGCTTCGAACATGGCGCGGTCGATCGCGCCCGCGCGGATCTGGGCGACTTCGTCGTTGCTCGGCCAGACGTCCTTGAGGAAGACGTCGTTGCCCGCCTGATCGGTGCCGAGCGGGGTCGTGGTGATGTCCTGCGTCACCGTGCCCTTGAGCGCGTAGGCGACCACCAGCGGCGGGCTGGCGAGGAAGTTCGCGCGCACGTCGGGGCTGACGCGGCCTTCGAAGTTGCGGTTGCCCGAAAGGACCGAGGCGGCAACGATGTCGTTGCCGTTGATCGCCTTGCTGATCGGCGGCGCGAGCGGGCCCGAGTTGCCGATGCAGGTGGTGCAGCCGTAGCCGACGAGATCGAAGCCGATCGCGTCGAGATGGTCCTGCAGACCGGCCTTCTCGAGATAGTCGGTGACCACCTGCGATCCCGGCGCGAGGCTGGTCTTGACCCACGGCTTGGGCTTGAGCCCGCGCTCGTTGGCCTTCTTGGCGACGAGGCCGGCGGCGACCATCACGTCCGGGTTGGAGGTGTTGGTGCAGCTCGTGATCGCGGCGATCACGACATCGCCGTCGCCGATATCGTGATCCTTCCCCTCGACCGCAACGCGCGCGGGCTCGCTCTTGCCGTAGAGCTTCTTCAGGTCCGAGTTGAACAGCTCGTCGACTTCGGGGAGCACGACCTTGTCCTGCGGCCGCTTGGGGCCGGCGAGGCTGGGCACGACCGCGCCGATGTCGAGCGCGATCGTCTTGGTGAAGACCGGCTCGTTGTCCGGCTCGAACCACATGCCCTGCTCGCGGCTGTAGGCTTCGACGAGCGCGATCGACTCCTCGCTGCGGCCGGTCAGGCGCATGTAGTCGAGCGTCTTGCCGTCGATGCCGAAGAAGCCGCAGGTCGCGCCGTATTCGGGCGCCATGTTGGCGATCGTCGCGCGGTCGGCGAGGCTCAGGGTCGAGACGCCGGGGCCGTAGAACTCGACGAAGCGGCCGACGACGCCTGCCTCGCGAAGCATCTGGGTGCAGGTCAGCACGAGGTCGGTCGCGGTGACGCCTTCGGCGAGCTTGCCGGTCAGCTTGAAGCCGACGACTTCGGGGATCAGCATCGAGACCGGCTGGCCGAGCATCGCGGCCTCGGCCTCGATCCCGCCCACGCCCCAGCCGAGCACGCCGAGGCCGTTGACCATCGTGGTGTGGCTGTCGGTGCCGACGCAGGTGTCGGGATAGGCGACCGTCTGGCCGCTCTCGTCCTGGCTCGACCACACGCCCTGCGCGATGTGCTCGAGGTTCACCTGATGGCAGATGCCGGTGCCCGGCGGCACGGCGGAGAAGTTGCGGAAGCTCTTGGAGCCCCACTTGAGGAAGTCGTAGCGCTCGGCATTGCGCGCGTATTCGAACGCGACGTTCTGCTCGAACGCCTTGGGATGGCCGAACTCGTCGACCATGACCGAGTGATCGATCACCAGGTTGACCGGCACCTGCGGGTTGATCTTGGCGGTGTCGCCGCCGAGCTTCGCGATCGCGTCGCGCATCGCGGCGAGGTCGACCACGCAGGGCACGCCGGTGAAGTCCTGCAGCAGCACGCGGGCCGGGCGGTACTGGATTTCCTCGCCGGTGACTGGGTTCTTCTGCCAGTCGGCGATCGCGCGGACATGCTCCTCGCCGACGGTGAAGCCGCCGTCCTCGAAGCGCAGCATGTTCTCCAGCAGGACCTTGAGCGAGAACGGCAGGCGCGAGATGTCGCCGACTTTCTCCGCCGCCTTGGCGAAGGAGTAGTAGGCGTAGTCCTTGCCGTTCACAGAGAGGGTGGAGCGGGTTCCGAGCGTATCCTTGCCGACCTGGGTCATGCTGTGCGTCGTCCTTTCATGGATGGCGACTACCGCCTGCGCCCCGGCGGAAGAGTCGCGATTTTGTGGCGGCACCTGCGCGTTCGCGCGCCACGCGTCAAGGGCGTGGAGCCGGAACCATGCCTTGTGCGCGGCGCATAATCCTTGCCGGGGCGATAGCTGTCATAGCGCGCTCTGCTCGGGCCGGCGGCGTGCGGCGATCCAGCAGCCGATCACGATCAGCACCGCGCCCGCGACGGTGCCGGGGCCGAGCTCCTCGCGGAAGAACAGCCACCCGAACAGTGCGGCCCACAGGAAGGCGGAATATTCGACCGGGACGAGCACCTGCGTTTCCGCGCGCGCATAGGCCCAGGCGAGCGCGATCGCCGCGCCGGTCGCAAGCAGCGCCGCGGCGCCGATCTGGCCCCAGGTGGCAACCTCCGGCGTGGTGAACAGCAGCGGGGCGAGGGGAACGAGGGTGAGCGCGACGATGCCGTTCTGGAAGGTGGCAACCTCCAGCGGACGGGCGACGAGTGCCTGCTCGCGCTGGATCACCAGGTTCCAGGCGTAGAGCAGCGTGGAGAATGCCATCGCCGACAGGCCGAGCACGGCGTCGCGGTCGAGCTCCTCGGTCCCCAGCTTGCCCGCGACGATGACCGCCACGCCCGCGAGGCCCAGCACGGCAGCCGCGATCGCCCGCCGCTCGATCGTCTCGCCGAGCAGGATCGCGGCCAGATAGAGCGCGATCAGCGGCGCGACGAACGAGAGCGCGATCGCTTCGGCCAGCGGCAGGCGGACCAGCGCGAAGAAGAACGTCAGCGCCATGAAGGCGACCACGACCCCGCGCTTGAGGTGGATTCGCAGCACATGCCGGCGGGGCCAGCGTCCCCCCAGCGCCAGCCACAGCGGTGCGACGAGCGCCAGCCCGATCGTGTTGCGCAGCAGCAACGCGCTATAGGCGCCGACCGCCATCGAGGCCGATTTCATGAACGCGTCCATCGCCGCGAACAGCGCGATTCCCACGATTGTCACGAGGATGGGCAACTGGCGGTGCTCGGGCGGCATTGCCGAGGCCATAGACGGGGTGTTGCGGCGCGTCATCAGCCCGCAGGCGATTCATGCGACAGTCAGCCGCGATGCTTGATGCGCACCATTCGTTAAGGCAGATTTGCATTGCCCCGTTTGCGACCGTTGCGGCGTGAGGCGCCTCTACGGGGGGTTCGAGACAGGACATGACTAGGAAAACTTCGCCGATTCTTCTCGCCGCGGCATCGCTCGTGGCCCTTTCGCCGGTTGCGGTTGCCGCGCAGCAGGGTGCGCCGGAAAACCTGCTGCCCGAATCGCGGACGATGGGCGAATATCCGGTTCAGCCCGATAACGACGTCGTCGCGAGCGAACCCGTGCCGCCCGCTCGGGACGCCGTGCCGCCTGTCCCCGAAACCGTGCCGTCCAACCCGGTCCGCACGATCGCCCGGGAGGTCGTCCAGCAGTTCGAGCCGGCGGTCCAACCATGGACGGTCGAGAATGCCGAGAAGCTGGCGACCGTTATCGCGGGTGTCGGGACGGAAGGGCTCGATCCGGCCGATTACGGCGAGCTGGCGCTGCGCCAGGCGATCGCGGGCGGGCCGGGCGAACAGCTCGACCAGGTGGCGAGCCGCGCTTTCGGCTGGCTGGTCGAGGACATGCGCGACGGACGGACGCCGATGGAGGCGCGCAAGCAGTGGTTCGTGGTCGATCCCGATCCCGACCGCTACCGCACCGGCGACGTGATGGCGAAGGCGCTCGCCAGCGGCGATATCGCGGGCGCGTTGCAGGATCTTGCACCGCTCCATCCCGACTACGCCAAGCTGAAGGAGGAGCTCGCCGCGACGCCGGCGGACCAGACCTCCCGGCGCAAGCTGATCCGCGCGAACATGGACCGCTGGCGCTGGCTCGCGCGCGATCTCGGCAGCCAGTACCTGATGACCAATGTGCCGGAATTCCAGCTCCGCCTGACGGTCAACGACAAGATCCTGCGCACCTACAAGACGATCGTCGGCAAGCCCGGCCGCGGCGCGACCCCGCAATTGGCCGAAACGGTCGAAGGGGTGATCTTCAACCCCAACTGGACGGTGCCGCAGTCGATCGTGAAGGGCGAGGGGCTGGGCGCGCGCGTGCTCGGCAATCCGGGCTGGGCGCGGGCCAACGGCTACAAGGGCTGGCGCGACAAGGATACCGGCTTCGTCACCGTGGTGCAGCAGCCGGGACCGGGCAACTCGCTCGGCCTGATGAAGCTCGACATGCCCAACCCGCACGCGATCTTCCTGCACGACACCCCGGCGCGCCACCTGTTCAACAACGCCAACCGCGCGCTCAGCCACGGCTGCATCCGCACCGAGCGGGCGAGCGAGCTGGCGATCACGCTGGCGATCCTCGCGCAGAATCCGAAGACCGACGAGGAGCGCAAGGCCGCCGCGGGGGAAGCGGTCGAAACCCTCAAGTCGGGCGAGTACACCAAGGTACCGTTCACCACGCGGATGCCGGTCTACATCACCTATTTCACGATGGGGACCGACATCGACGGCGAGATGCGCACCTTCAAGGACATCTACGGCCGCGACGCCCCGGTCCTCGCCGCCCTCGACGCTCCCCGCAAGGAAAACCGCGCCCGCCGCACGAGCGAGGAAGCGGTCGAGATCATCGACGACATGAAGACGAGCTGAGAGACCGTGCTCCCGTCATCCCGGCGAAAGCTGGGATGACGGCGGGTGGGAGCGGTGCTCAGTAGACGCCAGGGTTCAGGATATCCTCGCCGCGGGCGGGCTGCGGCGTCAGTGGGCTGATCTCGCCGGCGGCCTGGATCGGACGGGGGACGGTGGTGCCGTCGGCCGCCAGGCCGAGCCGGTCGGCGAAGAGCACGCGGCCGCCGCCGAGCTGGAGCAGGGCCAGCTTGAAGTCCGCCTCGCCCATCGCGAAACAGCCGTTCGAGCGGCCGAGGCGGCCCCAGCGCGCGAGATGCTCGGGCTCGGCATAGGCGGCGCGGTGCATCACGATCGCCCGGTCGAGCGCGTTGGAATTGTCCGCCTCCAGCCCCTCCAGCCGGATCGAGGTGCCGAACTGCCCGGTGTACCACCCGAAGGTCATGTAGGCGCCGCGGCTGCTGCACAGCGATTCGGGCACGTTGGAGAACCAGTTGAGCCAGCCGTCGTGCTCCGGATCGGAGCCGCTGCCGTGGGTGACGAGATACGAGTCGACCCGCCCGGCCTCGAGGTTGACGAAGTGGAAGCGCGGTTCCGAACTGCGCAGCCCGTAGTCGGCGATACCGACGATGTCGGTGCGCCAGAGGATCGAGCCCGCCTTCTGCTGTTCCCGCTTCGCGATCTCCGCCAGGATCGCGTCGCGCGGATTGCCCCCGCGCGCTTGTGCCGGGAGGCGAGAGGGGAGGGCCATGGTTGCGCCCAGCGCCAGGGCGCCCTTGATGATGCCGCGTCTGTTCATTGTCGGACCCTAGCATAGCAAGCGGTAACGGGAGCGTGAACGGGGAACGCCATGGGGCGGGAAGACGTTTGTCGCACATGAAGCCTGTCACCCTGCCGCTCCTGCTGGCGCTTGCCGCCTGCACGGCCGCCCCGCCGCCCGAAGCCGCTCCGCCACCGGTAGCGGAAACGCCGCCACCCGGCGCTCCCGCCGCCACGCGCATCCTGAGCCAGGATGCCGCCCATCGGCTGCGGAACAACAGCGGGATGACGTTGCAATGGATCGACTGGGACCGGCGCGGCGATGCGGATGTGACGGTCGACGCGAACGGCGTCTGGCATCTGTCGGGCTCGCAATCGGCGCAGGACGGGACGGGCCGCGTCTCGGTGGAAGGCGTGGTGACCGAGATCGGCGCCGACTACTTCCTGCTCGACGGGCGCGTGACGATCACCGACACCCCCGATCCCGGCCGCCAGTGCGCCGGGGACAAGGTCTGGCGCTTCGGGGTGACGCAGGGCCGCAAGTACTGGCGCCTGCGCGAATTCGAATGGTGCGACGATCTGACCGACTACGTCGATATCTATTTCTGAAGTGACGCGTCATAAATGTGAACCGTTCGCCTTGAGCTTGTCGAAGCCTGTCCTGAGCGGCTGGCTTGCCAGCCAGCCGAAGGGGGCCGCACTTCACTTTTGGCGTTGCGCTCAAAGAAAGAGCGGTGCTTCGACAAGCTCAGCACGAACGGGTTTGGGGGGGGCGATTTATGGCGTGCCGCTCTCTACTCCGCCGCTTCGGAAACGGTCCCGGCGTCTTCGCCCGCCGCCGCCTCGATCTCGTTCGCCTTCTTCTCCACCAGCTCGACGATATGGTCGAGCATGTCGGCGTCGGACACGTGGTGGTCGGTCACTCCCGAGAGGTAGACCATGTGCTTGCCCTTGCCGCCACCGGTGATCCCGATGTCGGTCTCGCGCGCCTCGCCGGGTCCGTTGACGACGCAGCCGAGCACCGAGAGCGAGAGCGGGGTCTTGATGTGCTGGAGCCGCTCCTCCAGCGCCTGAACGGTGCGGATCACGTCGAAGCCCTGCCGCGCGCAGGACGGGCACGAGACGACGCGTACACCGCGGGTTCTGAGGCCCAGGGCCTTGAGGATTTCGAACCCGACGCGCACTTCGTCTTCCGGTTCGGCCGAGAGCGAGACGCGGATCGTGTCGCCGATCCCGGCCCACAGCAGGTTGCCGATGCCGATGCTCGACTTGACCGTCCCGCCGATCAGCCCGCCGGCTTCGGTGATGCCGAGGTGCAGCGGGCAATCGACCGCTTCGGCGAGACCCATGTAGGCGGCGACCGCGAGGAACACGTCGCTCGCCTTCACCGCCACCTTGTATTCGTGGAAATCGTGGTCCTGCAGCAGCTTGATATGGTCGAGCGCGCTCTCGACCAGCGCCTCGGGGCAGGGCTCGCCGTATTTCTCGAGCAGGTCCTTCTCGAGACTGCCCGCGTTGACCCCGATGCGGATCGCGCAGCCGTTCGCCTTCGCGGCACGGACGACTTCGGCGACGCGCTGGTCGCTGCCGATATTTCCGGGGTTGATCCGCAGGCAGGCCGCGCCCGCGTCGGCGGCTTCGAGCGCGCGCTTGTAGTGGAAGTGGATGTCGGCGACGATCGGGATGGTCGACGCTCTGACGATCGCAGGCAGCGCTGCGGTCGCTTCCTCGGTCGGGCACGAGACGCGG
>Ga0164243_10006579_pt1 | contig 17561 bp, 16 predicted proteins | sample OricompcompostOP_FD_108781 | JGI IMG/M metagenome (GOLD analysis project Ga0164243, IMG submission 108781) | Organic Plus compost microbial communities from Emeryville, California, USA - Original compost - Organic plus compost (OP) | ecosystem: Engineered > Solid waste > Mixed feedstock >... | reverse complement strand
GCAGCCCCTCGACGGCCGAGAAGTCGGCGTCGGAACGTGACTCGGCGAGCGCCGTCTGGAAGGTATGGGCGCGCGCCAAGACAGGAATCAACGACGCGAGGCCCATTGCATCGAGCTTACGCGTTGGGTGCGTCGTCGACACGACTGCGTGCGCGCGCCTGGTCGAGCAGACGTCGCGCGTCGGCAGCGATGCCTGTCTGGGCCTCGAGCACGTCGCGCCACACTGCGAGAACCGTGGCGTGCTCGGGCGCGAGCGCCGACACCGTGAAGGCTTCGAGACCGAAGCGGCCACGGTATCCGAGCTCGAACACGCCCGTGAGGATGTCCAGCACGGGAAGGTGCCCCGCGCGCAATTCCCCTCGATGGTTCTGCTCGATCTCGAGATAGCCCAAGCGCGGCAAGGCGAGCGCGATCGCCTCGACGATGTCGTCCTCCTCGATGTTCATGTGGAAGAGATCGAGATGGATACCGAGGCGCTCGGAGCCGGATCGCTCCACGAAGTCGAGCGCGGCCCGTGCCGTCGTGAGCATCGCCGTCTCGTACCTGTTGACGACCTCGCATGTCACACGAATGCCGAGCTCGGCTGCCTCGTCGGCAAGCTCGCCGATGAGGCGCGCTGTACGCGCGCGCACGCGATCCGATACAGGCCCGCCCGCCTTGCCAAGCGGGCTGTACAAGACCCCGGTGAGCTGATCCGCGCCGAGCGCGTGCGCGTGCGCGAGGGCGCGTCGCAGCCGCGCCATCCCTCGTATGCGCACCTCTCGATCGTCGCTCGAGACGTCTTCGTGTGCTACCTGGTTCGTGTTCGCGACGATGCCGAGGCCTGCCGCGTCGACCTCCTCGCGGATGCCGTCCGCGACGAAGCGATGGGGGTCCCGGATGCCGACCACGACACGGTCGATCCCGGCCTGGACGATCGTTCGGATGACGTCATCCGAACGCGCCCGATCCCATCCCGTCATCCAGATGCCGGGATTGACGGCGAGGTCGGCGCGCTCGGTCACGGCACGTAGCGCTCCTGGCGAAGCACGCCGAACCAGTGGGCGAACATCTCCTCGGTATCGATGCACCCGGTGAATCCTGCGGTCCGCAGCTTGATCGTGCTGAGGAGCACGGGTTCCGCACGGCTTGCGAGGGGGCTCCCATCTGCCGTGTAGGCGAACGCGTCGTCGGCGAACTGATGCGAGTACCCGAGCAGGCGGTCGAGCGAGTTCTCGCGCAGTCGCTCGCGCTCGGCGATGCGCGACCAGACGGAACTCTGCTGCGGAAGCCACTCCGCGAGACTGCGCCGACGGTCGGGGCCCGGCTCCACACCGAGGAACCGCGCGAACGCGGGCCACATGTCGCGCCAGGAGAACACATCGCCGTTCGTGATGTTGAACGTCTCGTTCCAAGCGGCCGGCGTGTGAGCGGCCCAGTGCATCGCGTCCGCGAGCAATCGCGAGTCGACGGCCTCGGCGACGTAGCGCGCGCCACCTGGGAAGGCGAAGGGCTCTCCGAGCTCCGCCGTGATGGCGGCGTAGACGCCGATCACCGGCACGATGTTCATCGCGACGCCGATCTGGTCACCGAAGATGAACTGCGGGCGGAAGATCGTGTACCTCATCCCGGTTCGCGTGGCGGCTGCGGTGAGGAGATCTTCCTGTTCCCAGTAGAAGTTCTCGTGGGGCACGCGCGGCTGCGACTCCTTGGCGGGCACGGGGATGTGCCCGAGGTGGTACCCGTACGCCTTCGTCCCCTGCAGCACGGTCATGTGCTCAGCACGCGAGCCGACCGCCGCGAGCGCGTTCTCGAACATGCGACGGTTGGTCGCGATCTGCTCGGGATCGACCCAGCCACTCACGAGCGAAGGCGTCTCGTAGAGCGCGGCATAGACAACATGATCGACCGCACCCACGTCGACCCAAGCGGCGAGAAGCGCATCCCGATCCCGCAGGTCGACCGAGACATGCCGGTACGGCGGGACGGCCCCGAGCTGCGGAGGGCGCCGCGAGACGGTGACGACCTCGTAGTCGGGATCGGCCAGGAACCGGCGCGCCGCCGAGCTGCCGACGGTGCCCGTCGCGCCGAACACTGCGACCCGCGTCATCCGGCGGCACCCCGCTCGCGCATGAACTGCTCAACCTCACGCGCGGTCGGCATCGCGGTCGAGCACTCGAAACGCGTCGCGACAAGAGCGCCTGCCGCGTTGGCGACCCTGATCGTTCTTTCGAGGGGCCACCCCTCAACGAGTCCGCGACACAGAGCGCCGCCGAACGCGTCACCCGCGCCGAGACCGTTCACGACATCCACGGGTATGGGCGCGACCTCGATGCGCTCGGTGCGCGTCTTGGCGAGCACGCCGCGCGGACCCTGCTTGACGATCGCGAGCTCGATCCCACGATCGAGCAGGGCGTCGGCGGCACGATCGGGGTCGGTCTCGCCCACCGCGATCTCGCACTCCTCGCGATTGCCGATCGACACGGTGGCCCATTGCAGGGCATCGGCCAGCTCCGCGCGCGCGTGATCGGGGCCGTCCCAGAACATGGGGCGGTAGTCGAGGTCGAGCACGGTGTGCGACGCACGTCCGCGCGCCTCCCATGCAGCGAGATGGGCGCTACGCGACGGCTCGCGCGAGAGCCCTGTCGCCGTGGCCCAGTACACGTCGGCGTCGATGATCGCCTCGAGCGGCAGGTCCTCCGGCGCCAGGTACATGTCGGGCGCCGTGGGGTTGCGATAGATGACGAGAGGAAAGTCATCCGGCGGGAACATCTCGCAGAACGTCAGCACCGAAGGGATGCCGGGCACAGGATCCGCGCTTCCGATCCCCACGCCGAAGCGCTCGAGCTCGGCCCGGGCGTAGCGACCGAATGGGTCGTCGCCCGTGCGAGTCACGAACGTGACGTCGAGACCTTGCCGAGCGCACGCGACAGCGACGTTGGCCGCGCTTCCCCCGATCGACTTGCTGAAGAGCGACACCTCCTCGAGGCGCCGGTTCGCCTCGGTCGGGTACAGGTCGATGCAGATGCGACCGGCGACGACGACACGACCTTCCGTCACGAGTGCACTCCCTCTGCGAGGGCGACGAGTCGCCGTCGCGACTCCTGCTCGAGAAACGTCGCGGTGTCCGTCGCCCGTGTCGCGTCGGCCCAGATGGCGCGACCTGCGAGGAAGCCCTCGGCGCCGCCCGCCACGCACGCCGCGACCGCCGCCGGGAAGTCGGATGCCGCCACCCCGGATGAGAGCACGACCCACGGCATGCCGAGGCTCTCCGTGATCGCACGCGCCACGCTCGTGATGTGCTCGGGGTCGCCCGTTCCATACGACGGGACCTCCCCCTTGTAGAGATCCGGGCCGTGCTCCGCGAGGTCGCGAGCTGCGAGCACAAGAGCATCGTCGCGGTCGGCGTCGCTCCAATCGGCGATGTCGAGCGGACGCACGACGCCCTCGATAATGCCTGGGAGACCAAAGGCACGACATACGTCCATGAAGCGCGCGGCGAGCTCGTGCGCCTCGTCGCGACGCTCGGGAACCCAGGGCACGAGCATCTTGAGGGCCGCGGCATCGGCCGCTCGCGCGATCTCAGGGGTGAGCCCGTCGTCGAGGGCCGCACGGTCGACCGGCCCGCCTGGCGTGGACTGCGACAGGATGTCCGCCGCGAGGATGATCGGCGCGCGTGAACGGCGAGCCGCCTCGAGCCCGTAGTCGCGATCGAGCAGCACAGCGCTCGCAGCGCTCGAGAGCGCCTCGACGACCGTCGTCTTGAACCGCTCGAGCTCCGCATCCGCGACGGCGCGGCCGCTGCCGGCAGTGAGCATCTGACGCAGCGACTCCCGCTGGTCGATGGCGAGCATGGAGAAACGACCCTCCGCGTTGCGGAGGCGGTCGATGGAAGCAGCAGAGGTCATCGCGTCACGTTCGTCGGGGGCCGCGGCCCGGGGTCGGTCAAGACTTTACAATATGTAAACATATGTTATCAAGTGAGGTTCTGATAAGATCACGTCGATGGATGCTTCACAGGCGCAACAGGAGTTTCTGCGCGAGCTCGCGGCGACGCCGCCGCTGCGCAACAGCGGCACAGCCCTCCATTGGCAATGCGCCGATGCCCTGCGACGCGCGATCGAGACCTTGCACTATCCCGCAGCCGTTCCGCTCCCGCCTGAGAAGGAACTCGCAGCGGCGCTCGGCGTGAGTCGCCCGACCCTGCGTCACGCGATGTCACGTCTCGTGAGCGACGGGGTCGTGCATTCGCAACGCGGTGTCGGAACGTTCGCACTCCGCGGCGCTCTCGTGCGCCCCGTGGGCCTCAGCTCCCTCTACCTCGACCTCGTGGCGGCCGGGCGCACACCCGGTACGCGCGTGCTCGCGCACGAGACGCGACCTGCCGATGACGAGACGGCAAGCGCTCTCGGCATCCCCGTGGGAACACCCGTGCTCCACCTCGTGCGGGTGCGCACGGCCGACGGCGTGCCGATCGTTCTCACGCGCGGCGAGATCGCCCTTCCGGCGGGCGTGACGCTCACCGTCGAACAGCTCGAGCGCGACGGGCTCTACAGTCTGTTGCACCGCGTGGCCGGCATCGAGCTCGTCGGCGGCACACAGGCCGTCAGTGCGCGCCGTGCGCACGACGACGAGGTCGCGGCCCTCGAGCTCACCCCCGGCAGCGCCGTGCTCGTCGCGCACCGGATCGCATCGGATGCCCACGGGCGCGGCATCGAGAAGACCGAGATCGTCTACCCCGAGGGCACCGAGCTCGTCTCGGATCTGCGCGGCACATCGTTGCGGCCGGCTCTCGCGCCGCGTCATCCCTGACGACATCCCGAATCCCCCACGAAGAGAGCAGGAACTCAATGCGCGCTGTGCGTTACCACGGCGACCACACCGTCACGGTCGACGAGGTACCCATGCCCGAGCTCGGCCCCGCCGATGTGCTCATCGCCCCCGAGTTCGTCGGCGTGTGCGGCACAGACGCGCACATCGTCGACGGCGAGTACCGCAGCGCGCCGCCGATGACTCTCGGACACGAGGTGGGCGGACGCATCGTCGAGGTGGGGCCCGCGGTCAGGAAGCTGCGCGTCGGCGACCTCGTGAGTGTAGAGCCGCATCACTACTGCGGCGTCTGCGTCTACTGCCAGAACGGCAGCCCGCACATGTGCCCGGATCGACGCGCTCCGGGTGTGCATCTCGACGGCGGCATGGCGCAGTTCCTCGCGGTACCGGAGTCGATCGCCTACACCGTCCCCGGCACCGACGACGCGCGTCGTGCAGCGCTCACCGAACCCCTCGCGTGCGCTGTGCACGGCATGGATCGCCTCGACCCCCGCTCGGGCGCGCCCATCGCCGTGTTTGGCGTGGGCCCCGCCGGTGCCCTTCTGCTCATGCTCGCGCGCCGCGCTGGCCTCGGCCCCGTCATCGCGATCGAGGGGCGCCCGGGGAGGCGGGATCTCGCGGCACGTCTCGGCGCCGATGTCGTCCTCGACCCCGCGGATGCGGGGCTCGCCGACACGATCCTCGATGCCACCGGCGGTATCGGCGTGCCGTACGCCGTCGACGCTGTCGGCTCCGCCGCGGTACTCGAGACGGCCGTGCCGTTGCTCGCGCGCGGCGGACGACTGCTCGTGTTCGGTGTCGCGCATCCGGATGCCCGCGCGAGCATCTCGCCCAACGACGTCTACGCTCGCGAGCTGACGATTCTCGGCACCGCCCTCAACCCTTTCACTCATCGCCGTGCGGCGAACCTCGCCCACCAGTTGGCGCTCGATGAGCTCGAGACCGGGGACTTCCCCCTCGAGAGCTTTGACGACGCCCTCGCCGCCCAGCGCGCCGGCGCGTTCGACAAAGTCTTCATCACCCCCCAGCGCTGACGCCCTACCCATACCAGGAGAAGCCAGATGCCCATGACAGCACCCATCGACCTCTTCCGCCTCGACGGCCGCAGCGCACTCGTCACGGGAGGAGCCGGCGGGATCGGCGCCGCGATCGTGCACATGCTCCGCTCGGCCGGAGCGTCGGTGACGATCGCTGACCTGGAGTCCGAAGCGAACGTCCACGCAGCATCCGAGCTCGACGCCCACTTCGTGCCCATCGACGTGACGTCGTCGAGTTCCGTGGATGCGGCGGTCGCGCACGTCGTCGAGCGCCATGGCGGACTCGACGTCGCGGTCAACTGCGCCGGCATCCGCCACCTCGGCGCGGGCGCCGAGACCCTGAGCGACGAGGATTGGACGACCGTCATGGACATCAACATGACGGGCGTTTTCCGCTGCTGCCGCGCGGAGGGCCGCGTCATGCTCGAAGCAGGCACCGGGGCGATCGTCAACATCGCGTCGATGTCGGGAACAGCGGTCAACCGGCCGCAGCCGCAGGCCACCTACAACACCTCGAAGGCCGCCGTCGTCATGCTCACGAAGTCGCTCGCTGTCGAGTGGGCCACGCGCGGCGTTCGCGTCAACAGCATCTCTCCCGGCTACGTCGAGACGGCGCTCACGGCTCGCAGCCGCGCCATGCCCGAACGACTCGACGAATGGCTGCGCCTCACGCCCATGGCTCGACTCGCGAAGCCGGAGGAGATCGCCGGCGCGGCCCTCTTCCTCGCGTCAGACGCGGCGAGCTTCGTCACGGGTACCGATCTCGCGGTCGACGGCGGCTACACGGCGGCATGACCTGGGCCCGCCCGGCCACGACCGCTCGTACCGTCGCGGCCGGACTGACTGACGACGCACACACCCCGCATTCAGAGCTGCGCGATCGCTGCCCAGGCTTCCGCGGGTGACGGCGGAAGGTCCCGCAGCACGGATTCGACCTCAACGCGTCGAGGGATGCCGGAACGCCCGTCGAGAGCACGACACGAGAGGGCCGCCGTGACGTTCGCGAAGCGGATCGCCTCGGCATAGGGCTTGCCGAGCACGACGGCAGCGAGCAGAGCGCCGTGGAAGACGTCCCCCGCGCCGAGCGTGCTCACGACGGGCACACTCAAGCCCGGCGCGAACGCGGCCGCCTCGCGTGTCACCGCGAATGACCCGCCTCCCCCGGCGGTCGCCACAACGACCCCGGCACCCGCTGCGAGCGCCCGGGATGCCGCGTCGGCCGTGGTCGAGGCGAACCGGCTTCGCAGCACCTCGGCGGTGGGCACGTAGAGATCGATGCGCGTAAGATCGAGGTCGTCGACGGGATTGCCGTCGTCGAGCGACACACGCGATGACGTCGCGCCAGCTGCCACGAGGGCGGCGTGGCCGACCTTGTCGAGGTGCATCCATTCGTACCCCGTCGGCAGTCGCGCAGGGAGCGCTGCGGGTTTTGTGAGGATCGTGCGCGTCGCGGTCTCGCGGGCCACGACGACGACGCTGCGCGCTGTCTCATGGCCCGCGAGCACCTCAACCGCGTCGACCCCGACGCCCTCGGCCGCGAGCTCGGCGATCGCGCGACGTCCCGTCTCGTCGTCGCCAACCGTGCCGGCAAAGTCGACATCCACTCCGAGCCGCGCGATCGCGACCGCCGACGTGGAAGCGTTGCCGCCGCCCGCGTCGACGAGCGACGCGACCTCGACGCGCTCATCGTGCCCTGGCATCCGGTCGACGAGGACGAGGGTGTCGAGAAGCGCCGTGCCGACGCACACGACAGGCGCGCGCCGGGTGCTCACGACCCGAGAACGCGCTCGAGCGCGACGGCGGCCCCGTCATTGTGCAACGCCTCAAGCGTCGCAAGGTAGGGCGTCATGAATCTCGTGTCGTCGACGAGGTCGCCGAAGACGGGCCGGTATTCGATGAAGGCCGTGGGGCGCTGCCGCTGACGACGAGCGATCGGCTGCAGAACCTCGCGGATGCGGTCCACGACCTCGATCGGCTCACCCGCTTCGTCGACGCCCTCCGCGTAGCGCGCCCAACTCGCCACGACTGCGGCCGAGAGGGTCACCGGCCGATCAGCCGCGAGATTGCTCGTCACGACCGGAAGAAGCCACTTGGGAATCCGATCGCTCGACTCTGCGCACAACCGCGCGAGTGTGTCGCGGATCTCCGGATTGGAGAACCGCTTGATGAGCTGCGCCTTGTACGCGGGAAGATCGACGCCTGGCACGGGCTCGAGGGTCGGGGTGCCCTCTTCGTCCATATAGCGCTCGAGGAGGGTCACGATGCGCTCGTCACCGAGCGCCTCGTGGGCGTAGCGGTAGCCCATGAGGTAGCCGAAGTAGCACAGCGCCTGATGACTCGCGTTGAGCAGGCGCAGCTTCATGAGCTCGTACGGGATGACGTCCGCGACGAGCTGCACGCCGACCTCCTCCCACACGGGACGGCCGGTCGGGAAGTGGTCCTCGACGACCCACTGACGGAACGGCTCGCACACGACGGGCCACCGGTCCGCGACGCCGAACCGCTCGGCGACCTCCTCGCGATCCGCGTCCGAGGTCACGGGTGTGATGCGGTCGACCATCGCGTTCGGGAACGCGACGTTCACGGCGATCCAATCGGCCAGCTCGGGATCGAGCAGACGCGCGAAGCCCGTGATCGCGCGACGCGCAACATCGCCGTTCGACTGGATGTTGTCACACGACTGGATGGTGAACGGGGCGATTCCCGCGTCGCGGCGCCGTCGCAGGGCCTCGACGAGGAAACCGAAGGCGCTCCGCGGGGCGCCGCCTGCGAGATCGGCTTGAAGGTCGGGGCTTCCCGGATCGAACTCTCCCGACGAGGGGTCGATACTGTACCCACCCTCAGTGATCGTGAGCGACACGATGCGCGTGGCGGGAGCTGTCATCCGCGCGAGCACGGCCTCAGGGTCGCGCGGCGCGAACAGGTACTCCGCCATCGAGCCCACGACGCGTGCCTCACGACGCCCGTCAGGGTGCTTAACCATGACTGTGTAGAGGCAATCCTGCGACTCCATGGCATCCGCCATCCGCTCGTCCTGCGGGAGCACCCCTACCCCGCAGATCGCCCAATCGCGCGCGAGCCCGCGCGACATGAGCTCGTCGAGGTACACCGCCTGGTGGGCGCGGTGAAAACCTCCGACCCCGAAGTGGACGATGCCGACGGAGAGGGACGAGCGGTCGTACTGCGGACGTCCCACCGAGGAGCCCAGCAATCCGAGCGTCTCGGCGCTGAGCGCGATGGGCGGCCGTCCGGTGCCGTGCGCAGCCATGTCAGCGGATCGCGATGGGGTTGACGGGCGCGCCGCTCGCTCCGTAGACCTTGAGCGGGGCGGCCGTGTAGAGGAAGTCCCAGCGACCGTCGGCGGCGCACGCTTCCGCGAGGTCGTCGAGCCACACGATCTCGGTAAACGCGACCCCGAGATTGCGCATAAGTGCGCAGTGCAGTGGCAGTTCGACCTCGGTGCCCGGGTAGTAGCTCGCCTCGTTCGCGATCAGATCCGTCACGAGATTGGGGATCTCCATGCGCTGGAACCAGTCGACGAGCTCGCGCGAGTAGGTGAGGCCGGGTTCGTTGAACCCCTCGTAGAACTCCTCGAGGCTCGTGCGGTAGAAGTGGCCGAGACGTCCCGTGCGCACGAGCAGGATGTCGCGTTTCTGGATCTCGACGCCCTGCGCCTTGGCGGCGTCGAGCAGCTCGACATGCGTGAAGCTCTCCCCAGGCTCGAGCACGTCCTTGCCGAAGTAGCGCGCCATGTCGATGAGCACACCGTGTCCGACGACGCCGCGCTCCGCGATCGCGAACACCGACGCCTTCTCGAGGCTGCCGACGGTCGTCGAGGCGTCGTAGCCGTTCCAGATCTTGCCGTCGTACCACAGGTGCCCGAGGGCGTCGTACTGTGTCGAGCCCTGCAGGAACATATCGATCCGGTCGTCGGCCCAGCGGTGACCGTCGGCCGGCTCCTCGAGGTCGCCGCGGTCGAAGAAGCCGTCGTCGGCGACAGGCGTGCGCACCGCCGAGGTCCGCCCCGGCCACACGGGGTCGGCCTCCGCGTGGGGCGAGCCAATCGGTACTTGGAGCGTGAACGACTGCCCCGTGCGGATGGCAGCCGCGCCACGCACCGCTTCGTCGGGCGTCAAGTAATTGAGGCTTCCGACCTCGTCATCCGGGCCCCATTTGCCCCAATTGAGGGGTGCGTCGGGGCCGAGCAACTCGGCGATGGTTCGGGGTGTCTGGGTGGACATGAATGGCTCCTCGCTGATGGATGATGTGCTGCGTCAGGCGCCTGCGCGCACGAGTTTGCGGGCGACGGTGCTGAACGACACGGCCGCGATGAGCAGAATCCCCTGGAACAGGAACTGCACGAACGACGGGACGCCGATGATCGCGAGCCCGTTGAAGCCCGTCGCGACGGTGACGACACCGACGAGGGTGCCCAGGATGTGGAACTGCCCTTCTCGCATGACCGCCGTTCCCAGGAACGCGGCGGCGAAGGCCTGGAGCGTGTAGCCGTCGCCCCCGGTCGACTGCCCGCTGCCCACGACGGAGGCAAGCAGCACGCCCGTGATCGCGGCGAGGAGCGAGCAGATGATGAACGCAGCGCTCGTGACGCGCCGCGTGTTGACGCCCACCAGGCGTGTGGCCTCCGCATTGCCGCCGACCGCCTGGATGTTGCGGCCGAGCACCGTGCGGTTGAGCAGGACCCACAGCACGGCGACGATGACGGCCATGTAGTAGACGTTGCGCGGAATCCCGAGCCACGTGCCGACCGAGATCTCGGTGAACTCGGGCACGTAGGCGCCGAACGGCTGCGCGGCGCCCCCGGAGATGAAGTAGTTGATGCCGATCGCGACGCTTCCGACACCGAGGGTCGCGACGAGCGCGTTCACCCCGAGCCTCGTGACGAGGATCGAGTTCAGGATGCCGATGCCGACACCAACGAGCAGGGCGAGCAGAATCGCGACGGGAATCGGGATGCCGGCGATGAGCGACGCGGCGACCGTGATGCCCGCGAGACTCGCCGTGTAGCCGATGCTCAAGTCGAACTGATTCGCCGCGAGCACGAGGGTGAGACCGCATGCGATGATCGCCGCGAGCGCCGATTGGTTGAAGATCTGGACGATGTTGTTCCAGGTGAGGAAGTACTTCGGCGCCATGATCGAGAACACGAGGACGAGCCCCGCGAGCACGATGAGCGCACCGTACTTACCCACGAAGAGGGTCACTGCCTGACCCGGGGTGCGGGTCCGAGGCGCCTCGGCCGTCGTGGTTGTCATGCGTTCTCTTCCTTCGTCTGGTGGTTGTAGATCATTGAGAGCATCGCTTCCTCGCTGACGCCCGGTCCCTGAAGCTCGCCGACGGTGCGCCCCTCGACCATGACGACGATGCGATGGCAGATCGAGAGCTCCTCCAGCTCCGAGCTCACTACGACGACAGCATTGCCTTCGCTCGCGAAATCCTCGACCGTCTGCCAGATCTGCTGGCGCGCGCCGATGTCGACCCCGCGCGTCGGTTCGTCGAGGAGCATCACGCGCGCACCGCGGGCGAGCCAGCGGCCGAACACGACCTTCTGCTGATTGCCGCCCGAGAGGGTGCGCACGGGGATCTGCGGGTCGCGCGCCTTGATCCGCAGCCGCTCCATCATGGCCTGCGTCGTGCGCGTCGAGCGTGTGTCGCTCACGAAGGGGCTGGCTTTGCTGCGCTTGGTCGAGGACCAGTTGCCCATCGTCATGTTGAAGCGCACCGAGTCCTCCATGATGAGGGCCTGAGAGCGCCGCTCCTCGGGAACGAGCGCGATGCCGCGCCGTACGGCGTCACGCACGGACGCGACGTGGTAGGGCTTGCCGTCGAGGGTCATCCGGCCTCCCGTCGGGCGCCTGTCTCCGAATACGACTCCAAGCGCTTCGCTTCGGCCTGCGCCCACGACGCCAGCGATCCCGACGATCTCGCCTGCACGCACCACGAAGCTCACGTCGCGCACGCGCGCACCATCGCTCAGCCCTTCTGCCTCAAAGACGATCGGGGCGTCGTCTCGAACCTCGATCGCAGCGACCCGCGGACCCAGGTTCTCGCTCGTACCCGTGATCCCGCGGATGAGGTCCTCCCGCGTGTAGCCGCCGCGCTCGAAGCGTCCGGTCACCCGGCCGTCCTTGAAGACGGTCACGCGATCGCTCAGATCCTCGATCTCGCCGAGCCGATGGCTTACGTATGCGATGCTTACGCCCTCGGTCGCGAGCTCTCGCACGATGCGGAATAGACGCTGGCACTCGACGTCCGAGAGCGCGGCGGTCGGCTCGTCCATCGCGATGAAGCGCGCATCGCGCGCGAGCGCGCGCCCGATCGCGACGAGCCCGCGCTCGGCGACGCTCAGTTGTCGCACCGGCACCCGCAGGTTGAAAGTCATGCCGAGTCGCTCGGCGACGGCCTTGCTGCGACGCGCGATCTCGGCCCGGTCGAGGAAGCCGAGACGTGCGATGTTGCGCAACCCGATGGTCATGTTGTCCATCGCCGAGAAGTCGGGGATGAGGGCGAGCTCCTGGTGGATGAACGCGAAGCCCAGCTCGTCGGCCTCCTTCGGGCTCTCGACGGTGCGCTCGACGCCGTCGATGAGCAGCGTGCCGCTGCTCGGCGCGATCGCACCGCCGACGACGTTGAGGAAGGTCGACTTGCCAGCGCCGTTCGCGCCGACGAGCCCATGCACCTCGCCGCGGTGGAATTCGAGGCTGACCCCCGAGAGGGCGGCGACTGCGCCGAACGACCTCGTCACATCACGCGCCTCGACGAGTGGAACGACGGCGCTGTGGGCGGTGGACGATGTTGTCTGCATTCGATGCTCCCTCTCGGGGGTCGGGTTCTCGCTGAGGATGGGTCAGCCGACGAGCTCGGGGTGCTCCTCGACGAATTGGTCGATGTTGTCCTTATTGAGGACGACGTTGTCTGCGACCACGCCCTGCGGCTCGCCGTCGGCCAGGTAACCCTCCACGAGGTCCAGCACCTGCGCGCCCACCCCGGCACCATTGATGAAGAGGTCGGCAGCCACTTGTCCGGTTCTGATCGCGTCGAGGATCGACTTGTTGAAGTCCCACGTGAAGATCGGCAGCTCGTCGGTGCGACCGGCCTGCTGGATGCCTGCCACGGCGCCGGCCGTCGAGTCGGCGAAGCACGACCAGATGGCGAAGGTGCCCGAGCCCTCGGGATGCGCGGCGAGCCACGCCGCCGTCGCGTTCTGCGAGTCGACGACCTGACCCGGGATCGGGAACTCGTGCTTCGTCACGTTGATGTCGAGTCCGGCATCTGCGATCGCCTTGTCACGGTACTCAGCGCGCAGACGGCACGGCGTGCCCGGCGTGTAGTCGAGCGTGAGGAGCTCGGTCACCTTGTGCTCCGTGAGGTAGTCGACGAACACGTCGTTGATGGGCTGAGGAGCCGTGACGTCGACGGCGCCTGCCATCCCGTCGAGCAGTGGACTGCCGATGAAGAACGCCGGAATGTTCGCGGCCTTCGCCTGTGAGAGGCACTGGGCCATCTGGTCCATGGCGAACGTCGTGACGACGAGCGCGGTGACCTGACGCGTGACGTACTGGCTGCAGATCGAGTTCGCCTGGCCGGCGTCCCCCTTCGGGTCCTGGGTGAGGACCTCCCAGCCGGCGTCGGTGAACGCCTCGTTCGTGCTGTTGTCGAATTGAGCATCGGCCTGCGAGGTCATGTCGAAGGCGATGAGGCCGAGCACCTTGTCACCGGAGTCTCCCCCCTCGCCTCCGTTGTCCGCCGCGCAACCCGCAGCGGTGAGTGCGACACCGGCGATGACCGCGAGGCCCGCTAGTGCACGCGCGTGCCGTGATGTGTTCATGACTGCTCCACTTCTTTGTCGATAGTCCGCGAGGCTCACAGCGCTGAATCCTGAGCATTTTCTCGGGTTGAGCGAAATCCCTCTGTGCGGTGCACGGTGAGCATATGATCGGCATGGTCATCTGTCAATTTGACCGCCGTCGACCCAGGAAGATTGCCGTGTCCACTCGTCCCACCACCGACCTCATGCTCAAGGTCGCGACCCTGTACTACCGGCAGCGCTTGACCCAGGGGCAGGTCGCGGAACGCGTCGGCGTTTCCCGCCAGACCGTCTCGCGCCTCCTGCAGCGCGCCGAGGACGTCGGCATCGTGACCGTCGAAATCCGCGCGCCGCGAGAGGAGGTCGCCAACTTGAGCGACGAGCTCGCCGAGCGCTATCCCGACGTCACGGCGCATGTCGTCGAACACGATCCCGCGAGCGCGCAGCACACGATGCGCATCGTCGCGCGTGCGGCAGCGCGCCTGTGCGAACGCCGTCTCGCGCCCGGAGCGGTGCTGGGTCTCGCTTGGGGCGTCACCGCCCTCGAGTTCGCCCGTGGACTGTCGACGAGCCCGCACGAGGATGTCACCGTCGTGCAGATTGACGGCAGCATCCCTGGAGGTCCGGGCACGGGCGGCTCCGAATACGTCGTGCACGAAGCCGCGGATTCGCTCGGAGCGACGGCACGTCCGCTCATGACGCCCCTCTACGTTGACACGCGCGGCATCCGCGATGCGCTCGTGAGCGATACGCGCACGGCGGAGACCCTCGACATGGCCCGTCACGCAGACATCGTCGCGTTCAGCGCCGGCACCGTGACGGCCTCGAGCGGATTGCGCGCGTCGGGGTTCCTCTCGACCGAGCAGCTCGAGGCGCTCGCTGCCGAGGGTGCGGTCGGCGAGATCTGCGGGCAGTTCTACGCGATCGACGGCTCCCCGCGCGGTGTCGAGCTCGCCTCGCGCAGCATCTCGGTATCCCTCGACGACATCAGGCGCATCCCGGTGCGACTGCTCTTTGCATCCGGTCCGGAGAAGCGCGACGCCATCATCGGCGCTCTCACCGCGGGACTCGCAACAGAGGTGTTCGTCGACGCCGAGCTCGCGCAAGCGATCCTCGACACCGACGACTGAGCGTCCGGCGATCCGGCTCATCTCGACCTCCTCGGCGACTCTGCCCTTCATTCTGACAAGTTATTGACTTGTATGTACAGTTTTACAAGTTGTAAGTTTAGGGGCAACGGGGCGCACTGCCTCCGAAGGGGATCGGCACGTGGCAAAGAGCATCGCGGTCATCGCGGGTGATGGCATCGGCACCGAGGTGGTACCGGCGGCGATGCGTTGCATCGATGCCGCACTCGCCCCCGAAGGGCATGTGCTGCACTGGCATGAGCTGGACTGGAGCTCCGCGCGGTATCACCGCGAAGGGGCCATGATGCCTGCCGATGGGATCGAGCAGCTCGACCGCCACGATGCGATCTTCCTCGGCGCGGTCGGCGACCCGTCGATTCCCGATGTTGAGACCCTGTGGGGTCTGCTCATCCCGATCCGCCGGCGTTTCGACCAATACGTCAACCTGCGGCCCGTGCGCATGCTCGACGGCGTACCCTCACCCCTCGGACCGGATGCACGCTGCGACATCGTGATCGTGCGAGAGAACAGCGAGGGGGAGTACTCGGAGCTCGGCGGGCGCTTCGGCGACGGCGACGACGCCTTCGCGGTTCAGAACGACGTCTTCACGCGCCGGGGCGTGCGACGCATCGCTCGGTACGCCTATGAGCTGGCTCGCTCGCGGCGCAGGGACCTCACGAGTGCGACCAAGTCGAACGGCATCATCCACACGATGCCGTTCTGGGACGAGAACGTCACAGACGTCGGCCGCGACTTCCCCGACGTCGCGAGCCGCTCCGTGCTCATCGATGCACTCGCAGCCGACATTGTGCGAAAGCCCGGATCCTTCGATGTCATCGTCGCCTCGAACCTGTTTGGTGACATCCTCTCTGACCTCGCCGCAGCGGTCGCCGGGTCGATTGGCATCGCGCCGAGCGCCAACGTCGACCCGAGCCGCATGCATCCGTCGATGTTCGAACCCGTGCACGGGTCGGCACCGGACATCGCCGGACGCGGCATCGCGAATCCGGTCGCCCAGATCTGGTCGGGCGTGCTCATGCTCGAACACCTTGGCCTCTCATCCGCGGCCCACCGTCTTATGCAAGCGGTCGAGGACACGGTGCGAGAAGGCGTGCTCACCCCGGATCTCGGCGGCGATGCGGGTACCGCGGATGTCGCGGACGCCGTCGTCGCCCGGCTCGCCCCCGCGTCCCACTGAGGAGGACCATGCGTCACCAGGAGCTCTACATCGGCGGACGATGGACCGCCGGCGCGTCGCGTCGCGAGGTACGCGATCGGTGGACGGGCGAACCGCTCGGCACGGTCGCGATCGCGGGCCCAGACGACCCACGACGTGCAGTGGATGCGGCCGCGGAGGCCCTTCGCCTGGGCTTCCCCACTCATCGCCGCGGCGAAGTGCTCATGCGTGCCGCCCAGCTCCTTCGCGAGCGCGCCGAGGAGCTCGCGGCGCTCATCACCGCCGAGACGGGGAAGCCCATCACCGCAGCCCGCACCGAGGTGAGCCGCGCTGCGCTCACCCTGTCGTTCGCAGGCGAAGAGAGCCATCGGCTGCCTGCCGCCGCGGTGCCTCTCGACGCCGTCGAAGCAGGTGCAGGCATGCTCGCGCTCACGGTGGCCGAGCCCGTCGGAATCGTCGCGGCGATCACGCCGTTCAACTTCCCCCTCAACCTCGTCGCTCACAAGATCGCACCGGCACTGGCGGCGGGCTGCCCCGTCGTACTCAAACCTGCCGAGAAGACGAGCCTCGTCGCCGGTATGCTCGTCGAGGTGCTCGCCGAGGCCGGGCTGCCTGCCGGGTACCTCAATCTCGTGACGGGCGAACCGGTCGACATCGTCGCCGCGTGGCAGGCGGACCCGCGCGTGGAAATACTCACCTTCACGGGTTCCTCCCGTGTCGGGTGGATGCTCAAGGGCCAGTCCCCTCACAAGACGCACATCCTCGAGCTCGGGTCGAACACTGCGATGGTCGTGGCCGCCGACGCCGATCTCGAACGAGCAGCGGATGCCGTCGTGCAGGCCGCGTTCACCAACTCCGGGCAGGCATGCATCTCGCTGCAGCGCGTCTACGTTGCGAGCGAGGTCGCCGATCGATTCGCCCGGATGGTCGTCGGCCTCACGGCGCGCGTGCGCACCGGCGATCCACGCGACCCCTCGACCGTCGTGGGTCCGCTCATCGACGACAACGCGGTCCAGCGCGTGCATCAATGGGTCGAGGAGGCGGTCGCCGCGGGCGCGCAGCTTCTCACCGGAGGGACCGTCGACGGTTCGATCGTGACGCCGGCTGTGCTTCGCGATGCCCCCGCCGATGCCTCCGTCGTGTGTGAGGAGGTCTTCGGGCCCGTCGTCACGCTCCTGACGGTGGCCGATCTCGACGAGGCGATACGGCTCGCCAACGACTCCCGCTTCGGGCTCAACACGGCCATCTTCACGCGCGATCTCCCCACGGCGCTGCGTTATGCGCGCGAGGGCGAGGCGGGCAGCGTGCTCGTCAACGTGCCGCCGTCGTTCCGCGCGGAGCATATGCCGTACGGAGGCGTGAAGGAATCGGGTCAGGGTCGCGAGGGAGTGCCCTACGCGGTCGCCGAGTTCACTCGGCAGAAGCTCGTCATCCTGAGCGTCTGACGTCGCGCCGCCGCTCACCCGACTGAGGGCGCCGCGCTACTCCCGCGGCGAATGCCAGCGCTGCTGTGCCGCGAGCAGCCCCTCGCGCACGAGGTCCTCCGTGGCGTCGGCGGCATCCGCGAGCAGCGACGGGAGCGTCTC
>Ga0164243_10006578_pt1 | contig 17563 bp, 11 predicted proteins | sample OricompcompostOP_FD_108781 | JGI IMG/M metagenome (GOLD analysis project Ga0164243, IMG submission 108781) | Organic Plus compost microbial communities from Emeryville, California, USA - Original compost - Organic plus compost (OP) | ecosystem: Engineered > Solid waste > Mixed feedstock >... | reverse complement strand
GCCGCCATCGAGTTCGACCGGTGGCTCATCGAGCAGCTGGGCCTGGAGGGAGAGATCAACGACGCCGACCGCCCGCAGGACGACGGCGAGGCGTGACCGTGCCGCCCGCCACGGCGCACGCGTGACGGCGACCGCACGGACACGGGCACCGCGCGCGAACGACAGCCCGGCACCCAGGACACCGGCCCCGCGAGGCCGTATCCCGGGGCCGGGCTGTCGTCATGAGCGGTGCTGCCGGTGGGGGACCGGCGGCCGGGGGCGGCTCACCCGTGGCGCAGGCCCGCCAGCCGTTCGGCGGCCTCCCGCAGCGTCTGGTGCCGCTTGCAGAAGGCGAACCGCACGAACGGCGCCCCCTCCTCGCGGTGGTCGTAGAAGACCGCGTTCGGGATGGCCACCACGCCGGCGCGCTCGGGCAGCGACCGGCAGAAGGCGAAGCCGTCGCTCTCCCCGAGCGGGCGGATGTCGGCGGTGATGAAGTACGTGCCGGCCGGCCGGAACACCGCGAAGCCGGCCTTCTCCAGCCCCGCCGCCAGCAGATCCCGCTTGGCCCGCAGATCCTCCCGCAGCGCCGTGAAGTAGTCCTCGGGCAGGTTCAGCGCCTCGGCGACCGCGTACTGGAAGGGCCCCGCCGAGACGTACGTCAGGAACTGCTTCGCCGCGCGCACCGCCGTGACCAGCGCGGGCGGCGCGGTCACCCAGCCGACCTTCCAGCCCGTGTACGAGTACGTCTTGCCGGCCGAGCTGATGGTCACGGTCCGCTCGCGCATCCCGGGCAGCGTGGCGAGCGGCACATGGACGGCGTCGTCGAAGACCAGGTGCTCGTACACCTCGTCGGTGACCACCAGCAGGTCCCGCTCGACGGCCAGCTCGGCGATCGCGGACAGCTCCTCGCGGGTGAGGACCGTCCCGGTCGGGTTGTGCGGGGTGTTGATCAGCAGCAGCCGGGTGCGGTCGGTGACGGCCGCCCGCAGTTCGTCCAGATCCAGCCGGAACGCGCCGTCGTGCGGGCGCAGCGTCACCGGGACACGCCGCCCGCCCGCCATCGCGACGCAGGCCGCATACGAGTCGTAGTAGGGCTCCAGGGCGACGACCTCGTCCCCGGGTTCCACCAGGGCCAGCAGCGACGCCGCGATGGCCTCGGTGGCGCCGGCGGTGACCAGCACCTCGGTGTCCGGGTCGTACGTCAGGCCGTAGCGCCGCTGCTGGTGGGCCGCGATCGCCGTGCGCAGCTCCGGCACGCCGGGGCCCGGCGGGTACTGGTTGCCGCGCCCGTCGCGCAGCGCCCGCACCGCCGCCTCGCGGATCTCCTCCGGGCCGTCGGTGTCCGGGAACCCCTGCCCCAGGTTGATCGACCCGGTCGTGGCGGCCAGGGCGGACATCTCGGCGAAGATCGTGGTCCCGAACTCGGCGAGCCGGCGGTTGAGGATCGGGCGTGCGCTGGAGGTCATGCCGGTCATCCTGCGCCGAAGCCGCGCTCTTCCTCAACCGTGCCCGGCCGTGGCGGCCCGCTTGTGCACGGGTGCCGTAGTCGTGGCCGGAGCCGCGGGCGGCGTGGTGGGGCGAGCCCGGTGAGCACGGTGGCTCAGGACTTGCTCAACTCCGCTTTGGCTGCCGTCGCGGCCGGGCATCACGGCTGCACACACCGATCGAGGCGCCCACGGGGGCGCTGGCGAAGGTACTGACGGGGGAGAGGAAGGGAGCGTGACGCCATGGTGATCTCCATCGCCCTGGCGGTGCTCGCGGTGATGGTCGTGGCTGCAGGGATCGCGGCGATCAGCGGGATGCGCACCAGCACCATCGGCCGGCACAGCAAGCGGCGGCGGGCGAGGTCGTACGGGTCCGGGGGCGGCGGCTGGTGGGCCTCCGGTGACTGGGACTGGGGCGGCGGCGACTCGTCGTCCGGCGGCCACCACTCGGGAGGCCACTCCTCCTGCGGCTCGTCGTGCGGCGGCGGGGGATGCGGCGGCGGTGGCGGGGGATGCGGCGGCGGCAGCTGACCCGGAAGCCGGGGGGTGCCTCTCTGTCTTTCGTCGAGCGAGGCGTCACCTCCTGCGGACCGGACGCGACCCAGACCGTGCTCCAGCTGCACGGCCACCTCGTGCCCCGCACCGCCGGCGACGGCCTCGCCCTCACCGGGCCGCGGCGTCCCGCTTCTCGCCCGCACGATCCGCGGCCGCGATCTGTGACCGGCGCCGCCGGCTGTGTGCGGCGCCCACGCCGCTGGAGCAGCCCGTGGCACCGGTACAGCTCTGAACCGCGTGGTCGCGACGAGGCCCGGCTGACCGCCGGGCCCCGGCCGCCCGGGATCGTGGGCGGCTCGGCGGCTTCTTCCGCGCCGCTCCTGCTTCCGGTCGTCGGACACCACGTGGCCCCATCACATCCGTGATCACGATCGCGGTCACGATCGCGGTCACTGTCCTCAGCCCGCCGACGCGTTCGAGCGCACGCTCTCGCGGTGCCTCCTTCCGGTACTTCGCCGCCGGGGAGGACGTGGCCGTCCGGTTTCCGGCGGGCGACGGCGCAGGGAACCGCACGGCCGCCACGGCCCGCGGCGGCGGGCAGAGCGTCACCGGCCGGGTGCGCCGAGAGGACCGCTCTCCACAGGGGATGCGGGGCCGACGTCCGGGAGGCCGAGCCGGAACCTTCCGAACCGCGCGCCGTCCCTGGCGGCGAAGAACCGCTTCAGCAGGTCCTCCTCCGCGAACGCCCTGTTCAGCCGCTCCCGCACCTTCCGCAGCACCTCCTGCGGGCCCTCCGGGTCACCGACACGCAACAGCTCGGCGCACAGGGCCTCGTCCTCGCGGAGCTGATCCAGCAGCCAGCGGACCAGGTCCAGGCCGGTGGTACAGGGGATCGAACCGGTGATGTGGAGGGAGGGGCCCTCCTCGGTCACCGGGTCGTGCCAGTAGCCCCGTGGCAGGAAGAGCACGTCGCCGGGAGAGAGCACCAGGTCGTCGACGGCTTCGGCGGGCGGCGTGCCCATCGCCGAGTCCCTCGGGTGCATGGAGAACTCGTTGCGCCCGAAGATGCGCCACCGCTTCCTGCCCTGCAGCTGGATGGCGAACACGTCGTGGTCGTCCCAGTGGGCGTTGAAACCGCCGGTGGGCGTCCAGGAGGCGTAGAGATTGAACTCGAAGTCGCTGAGCAACCTGCGCTCGAAGGCTTCGGAGAGCCGCGACAGTCCGGGGTGCATCTCGTCCACGTACCGCAACGCGATGGTGTGGCCGGCGTGCAGCGCCGCTCGCAGTCTCACCGGATCGATGCGGACCCGCCGGCGTCCGCGCCGGGCGATGCGCGCCTCCATGTAGGCGGCCTCAGGGAGTTGCTTGCCGTCCCGCGACAACCGCAGCTGCGGGGATCTGAGGTGATGCGTCTCCAGGATCTCGTTCAGGTCGTCCCAGCCGAAGAGAGCCCTGATCTTCTCCGCGGCACCGGGGAACACGCGGTGTTCGCGGTGGTAGACCTGCGACAGGAAGTCGTCGGCCATCACCGTGGAGACGAAGTCGTCCATCGCGCCCGGGAGATCTTTCGTGTGTTCCATGGCTCCTCCGTGATGCACCATCGGCGCACAATCGGCCGGCCGCGGTATTCGCCGCCGCGGAAAAGGGGACACGGCACCGTGCGCCACCACGTTCGAAACATCTCGAGAAGACCGCGGCGACGGCTTCCCGCCTGCCGGCCCGGCCTTCCCTGCGCCCCGGGCCCACTCCCCCGGGGCTGCTTCATGACACCTGGGCCCGGCGCGATGCGGTGCGCACGACCAGGCGCACGGCCTCGTCGCCGTCCCAGGTGAGCGCGGCCCTCCTCATGGCCTCGACACTTGGAGGCACGTCGATGCCCAGGTCCTCGACAAGGACCGTCCTGCAGCGCTGGAGGACGCTCAAGGCACCTGCCGAGTCACCCCGGACGCAGTACACGGCTGCCAGGAGTTCCCACAGGCGCTGCCGGTGCGGCGCTTCCGCGATGATCGTCTCGATGCGGTAGGACAGCATGTCGGTCCGGCCCGCGATGAGCAACGCGGTGAAGAGGTCCTCGTACGTGTCGAGGCGCCCGTTGCGCAGTCCCGTCGCGTGTGCGTCGAACCAGCGCGTCATCGGCAGATCCTGTCCGAACGGACCACGCCAGAGGGCAAGTGCCTCCTCGAACACGGCGACGGCCCTGTCGACCTCGCCCCGCGCCAGGCAGTCGCGGCCCTGCCTGGAAGCCCGGACGAACGTGGGCAGGTCGACTTCTTCCGGCCCGGCCTCGATCCTGTAGCCGCTCTGGGTACCGCGGCACGTCTTGATTCTGTGGCTCAGTCCCGGCAGGGCCCGGTCGAGATCGCGCCGCAGTCCGGTGAAGTGACTGCGAATGTTCGCCTTGGCCGACGAGGGCGGATCGTCCCACAGCAATTCGGCCAGTTCCGTCATTCCGATGGGGTGGCCGGACCGTAGGAGCAAGGCCGTGAGAATCGCCCGCCGTATGGGGGAAGGAACCTCGACCTCTTCCTGGACCCGGAGGTGTCCCAGAATTCTGAACAGCATTGCGCCGTCTGCCCCTTTCAGCGGGGCGAACAGCACGTGGCTATGAACAACTCCTTGCTCTTGGGACAAGAGGTCAGCAAAGAGGAGCAGCGTCTCGTGACCGAGGTCATAATTGTCCCCCACAATTCCTCGATGTAGCGATCTGTCCAGGTTGCTCGTGGCGCGGTCTGCGGGAGCCGGGTCCCGGTGGCCGGGCCGGTCACGACGCGGGCCGGCCCGGCGTCGATGGGTGATCGCGTCGTCGCCCGCGATCACCGGCAGCGCGATGCGCGCGGCCAGGGCCGGCGACCGGCGTCCCGGCCGGTCACGGCGAGTTCGGAGTGAAGGCCAGCGTGAGCGCGACTGCCAGGAACATGGCTGGACTCCAATCCATCTGCCTGTGACGGCCGTTGGGAGGCATCGAGCCATGGCGCCCCGTTCGCCCCCGGCCGCTTCGCCCCCGGCGGTACCGGCGGCCGAGGAGAGGAAATCATTCTGGTACCCCACGTGTCCGCATCCGAGACCTGTCAGGAAGTTGCCGGGCAGCTTGTTGCCACGTCAGGCCGGGTGGCGGGACGAACCGGTGTCGCCCGCGGCGGCTGCTGGGCGGCGGAGGCTCTTCCGGCCAACTCCCGTGACGCCGCTGGACCATGCGTACGGAAGTGACGGCACGTCCGGGCATCCCCACCGGACGGCGTCAGCCGCTACGGTGACGACCGTGCAGACTTTTGACAGGAGCACCACCAGGAACGCGCACGTCCACACCTAGATCGTCTACGCGCGTCAACGCCGGGCGGCTCAGACGGGGGAGGAGCACGTGACGGATTTGCCACATCTTGATGAAGAGACACTCGAGGTGTATCGCGCGTTCCTGTTCCACGACGGACAGGACCCGCACGAGCTGGCCGGATTAGCCGACAGTGACCACTACGGCGTCAAGACGGCCATAGCACGGCTCATCGACCTGTCGCTGCTCGTCGCCTCCAAGGATTCGCCCGGGGGACTGAGAGCCGTGCACCCGTCGTACGGGATGAGAGTCCTGCTCCAGCGGGAGCAGAAGGAACTCGCCCGGCGGCAGCACTGCATCCAGCACAACACGACGGTGCTCGACGCCATAGCTGCGGAATACGCCGCTGCCAGGAAATCGGCTCACGCCGACAGCATCGAGCGACTGCACAACAGCGACGACATTCGTACACGTCTTGAGGCCCTGGCAGAGTCCTGCCGACACGAAGTCCTGGCCTTCCACCTCGCGGGAGGACTGACCGAGGAGTCGGTGGAGGACTCCAGGTCCCTGAGCGAGCGCGCCGTCGCCCGCGGCGTGCGCTTTCGTTCCATCTACATCGACAGCAGCATGCACGATCGCGTCATCAGGTCACATGCCCAGTGGATGGTCGAGCACAACTGCGAAGTGCGCACCGCCCCCTCCTTGCCGATGCGGCTGCTGATCGTGGACACGACTGCCGCCGTGGTCAGCGGGCTGCCCGGTCAGGGGACGGCCTCGGCACTGCTCTTCAGCAGCAGGCCGGTGGTCCTTGCCATGCGGGCACTGTTCGAGGCGTACTGGGAACATGCGGACCGGTTCCCTCACGAAGTCGCTCCTTGCTTGACACTGCCCGACGAGATCACACCCCAGGAACGCAAGCTGCTCGAGTTGCTGGCCAACGGTCTCACCGACAGTGCGGTGGCACGGACACTGGGCATCAGCGTGCGCACGGAACGGCGGAAAATGGCCGAACTGATGAAGCGGCTCGGCGCCTCCAGCCGTTTCGCGGCAGGGGTGGAGGCGACTCGCCGGAAGTGGATCTGACGCACAGGACGAATGCCCTCCACACGGTGCCGCCGGCCAGGGAGCCGCTCGGCCGGTGATGCCCGCCGCTGCCCGTCGAACGGTCACGGCAGCGCAGGCACAGGTTGGCCGGGCGTGCGATCCGCACGCCCGGCCAACCTGTGCCTGTGTCCTTCTTCGCACCGGACTCGCATGCGGCCCGCCCGGTGCCGGTTCCCCGGGACGGGCGAAGGCGCGCCCGGCGGACTCGGCCGGAAGCAGGACACCGAGCGCGGGCGGCACGCGGGCCCAGGGGTGTCAGCGGACCGGGTGCGCCTTGTGGGACGCCTTCACCTCCTGCGCACGAGACCGCTCACCGCCGCCTTCACCGGCTTCCCGGCTCGCGGCGATCTGCTCGTCCCACTCCTGCAGGACGTCCTCGACCTCCTCCAGGCTCATCGGGTCGAAGTCCACGACATCCGCGACGGCGCTCACGCCCGAGATCATCGAGATGAACCCGACACGCGAACTCTGCGTGACCATGTTCGCGATCTCCCGCGCCCGCTCCTCGTACTCCTCGCGCAACCGGGTCGGGTCCATGAAGAAGCGCACGTAGGCCAGGATGTCCTTGTACAGCTGGCGGTAGAGGGCGTCGAACCTCTCCAGGGCCTGCTCTTCCCGCCCCTGGTCCCCCAGCGCGGCGTCGAGCGCCCGGGCGGCCAGCCATGCCCCCGAGGTACCCAGCCATACGCCGGAGGAGAACAGGGGGTCGATGAATGCGGCGGCGTCTCCCACCGCGACCCAGCCCGGACCGTGGAACGTGTCGCACACATGGGACCAGTCGCGTGTGGTGCGCAGTTCACCGAGTGCCTCCACGTCGACCATCGTCTTCGCGACATGGCTGTTCTTCAGGCAGTCGAGGAAGACGTCCCGCTGGGTACGGCCGCCGCGGGTCTGCTCGGCGAGCTTCTCGGCGGACAGCACGTATCCCATGCTCAACCTGGTGTCCGAGAGCGGAATGCCCCACACCCAGCCGCCGCTTGGGATGGCCTCGACGAGGATGTCGTCCTTGTACTCGATGGGCGTGTAGGAGTCGAAGTAGGTCCACACCGCGACATTGCGCAGATCCTCTTGCCAGCTGGTTTGCGTCAGCTCACGGGTCAGCAGGCGGGCCTGGCCGGAGGCGTCCACCACGAAGCGGGCGGTGGCCCGGTGGGTCTCACCGTCCTGCGTGTACGCCACCCCGGTCACTCTGCCGGCCTCGTCCCGGAGGATCCCCGTGACCTGGGCGGCCTCGTGAACCATGGCACCGAGCTTCCTGGCGTTGTCGAGCATCAGCTCGTCGAACTCGCTCCGCGTGACGTGCCAGGCGTGGGTGAAGTGGCTGCCGGCCGAGGAGAAGGCAGCGGAGAAGTCGCTGCGCCAGGGTTCGGGGTCCCTGCCCCACCGCAGGGTGATCCCGCTCTTGTGCTGGAAGCGCGCGTCCAGCTCCTCTATGAGGCCCAGTTCCTCCATGAGCGGAGCCATGCCGGACACCATGGACTCCCCGATGTGGTACCGGGGGAAGGTCTCCCGTTCCAGGATGAGTACCGTGCGGCCGGCCTTGGCGAGCAGGCCTCCGACCGTGGACCCGGCCGGGCCTCCTCCCACGACGACGACATCGACGTTCTCGGTGCGGGACATGTGCTTTCGCCCTCTCTGCTGACGGACAACTCTGTGAACAGGGGATGGGACGGGGCGCGCCCGACCGCGCGTCCCGGGCCGCGCACCGGCTCCTGCGGGCCACGCAGGGCGAGCGGGGGCCCGCCCGGCCGGCCACGCGTCAGGTCAGTCCGACGTCGGCTGCCGACACACCCGTCGCACTGCCGAGGATCTGCAGGAGGTCCTGGGCAGCCGCTTTCGGTCCGTGCGTCTGCGCGACACCGATCGTGTTGAGGACGACCTCGTCCACCCCGGCGGCTGCGAACTCGGCGAGCCGGTCGTGGATCTCTTCCACGGTTCCGTACAGGAAGGCGCCCGCGTCCACGACCCGTGCGGTGTCCTGCGCGCCCCCCTGGCCGGACACCGTGATTCCGGCCTTGCGCAGCGCGTCCTGGTAGTGGGGCGCCTTCAGATGGTTTCCGCACGCCGCTTCGACCAAGGCTGTGACGTCACGGCCCTGGCGTGCGACCGCCAGCGGCACGATGGCCGTGGTGCGCACCGGTTCCTCGAGTGTGCGGTCGGCGCCACGCATCGCCGGGATCAGCGTCTCGGCGAGGTGACCGGCCGGCATGAGCCAGGTGATGGCCCGGTCGGCCACCTCGCCCGCGAGGGCCGCCATCTTCGGGCGCAGCACCCCGAGGCCCACCTCCACCGGCGGCGCCGGACGCTTCGGCAGCCGGGCGGCCACCGAGAAGTACTCGCCCTCGACCATGGCGTCGTCACCCGACACCAGGGCGCGCACGATCGTCGCGTACTCCCGGGAGGCCCGCAGTGGCCTGGCGTACGGCTGCCCCAGGAGGGCGCTCTGGAAGGACACGGGCCCCGGTCCGAACCCGGCCACCACGGAGTGTCCGGTGGCGAGTGCGACCGAGCGTGCCTCGAGGGCCGCCTGGTAGGGCGGCCGCAACGGCATGAGGGAGACCCCGAACCCCATCGGGACGCGCACACCGATTCCGGCAAGCCAGGTGGCCAGGTGGTGGGAGTCGAGGATCAGCGACTGCCCCTGCCACAGGCGCTCGGCGGCGGTCCACTGCACGAGGTTCGCGAACAGCACCGCCTGCTCGGGACGGGTCGGCACCACCGGCAGCAGTATCGAATACTTCATCGTGGACTACCGCTTCCGTCGTCGTGCCGACACGGCCAGGGAAATGACGGCGCCGGCCACCAGACCCAGCACGGCACCGCCCCAGTTGTCCTGGCTGAAGGCCACGGCCGCGACGACGACCCCGATGAGCAGGGGAAACGCAGGTGCCATACCGCCCTGCTTGCCTTGGTTCATGACTGGTTCTCTCCTGTCTCCGGTCGTCATCGCAGGACTTCTCTCACGGCGCTCCCGCCGCGCGGCCGCGGCATCGACGGTTCCGGCACGCCGGAGGCGGTCAACGCCACCGGCACGAAGGCCGGTTCCTGACCGTCGAGTGCCCTGTTCAGCATGAGGTCGGTGTGGCCGATGCCCGACCAGCCGAACATGTAGCCCAGCAGCGAGGTCCTACCCGGACAACCGGTGTGGAACCCATGCTTGCGGGCCGCCTCCGCCACGCGGTCCCGGTAGTCGGCCGCCCGTTCGAGCATGGATCGGTCCTCCAGCAGTCGGCTCGCCGCGATCAGCGACTGGATCACGCCGCTGGAGCCGTGGCACACCGACAGGTCCACCGGGCTCTGCTCCCGCAACGACGTCGCCCGGTCCGCCAGTTCTTCGAGGCGTGTGCCGGTCGGTGTCCGCCGCCGGCCCGCCGACGTCAGGATCTCCGCCGCGACCAGCAGCAGCCCCGCGTTGCCGTTGCACCATCCCGGCACCGGCGGCAGCCCCCCGTCGGCCAGGCGTTCCGTCAGCCAGTCCGCGGCCGCGCCGGTCAGGGACGGGTCACCCAGGTACCGGCCGATCCGGGACACGGCCCACTGCATGCCGACATCGCCGTGAGCCACGTCGAACCACGCGCGGTCCCGCCTCGTCCCGGCCTGTGCGAGCACCAGGTCGCACAGACGCGTCAGCCGCTCCTCGTCCATCAAGGGGTCCTGGCCCGCTTCGAGACGGGCCAGCACGGCCATGAGAAAACCGGCGGGGCCGTTGGCCAGGTCCGTCTCCAGGGTGCCGGCCTCGATGCGCTCCGGAAGCCGCTCCAGCAGCTGGGCCACCCAGGCGCGGTCCTGCCGGCAAGGCCGGGTGAGCAGCAGCGAGGCCGCCCCGGTGAACACGCTCTCCGGGGCTCGCAGCAGAGCCTCCCCGTACACCTCGAGAAGCGCGCTCAGGCCGCGGTCGGCGCTCAGGTACAGCTCTGTCATCTCCGCATCGTGCTGCGCGGCGTCCTGGAGGAAGGTGACGATCCCCCCGTTGTCGTGGAACGACAGGAAGTTCCCCGGGACGATGGTGGGGACACCGCGGCCGGGCCCCACCCCGCCGATCCAGCCGCACTGCGCGCCGTGCTCGTCCTGGTAGGTCACCCGCACGTCCCGGAGCGTGCGTGCCACCCGGGGCCACCATGCCTCGCCCGCGGCGGTGTGCAGGACCGGAGCGAAAACGCTGTGGGAGGACATCACGTCCGGTGCCGCCTCGGCGAGTTCGCCGAAGCACTCCTCCAGCACGAACCGGTGGTGGACGTCGCTCTGCCCGGCGTGGAGCGCGAGGCCCGCCCGGGCGTTGTCCGCCGGTGACGACGGATGGGCTCCCTCGTGCCGGGAGGTGTGCGTGGCCAGCTCGGTGGAGCCGGCCCGCGCAGTGAAGTAGGGCACGTTCCCGGTGTCCAGCGCGACGCGCTCGGCCTCGCCGGCGAACGCGCGGGCCTCGGACGTCAGGTACCGGGGAAACTCTCTCAGCAGCCCCAGGAGCCGCTCGGTCTCACCGGTGTCGCGCAGGTACCGCGGTTGTGTGGCCGCGTCGAGGAAGCGGCCGTACACCATCGTCGAGCGGATCAAACAGCGTACGGGCAGATCGGCGTACCGGTCGAGGACGTCCTCGATCGCCTTGCGCTGCCGGACTGCTCCCAGGGCGTCGGTGTATCCGGTGACGATGTCGCGGTAGTACCGCACGGACGCCAGTTTCTCCTCGCCGAGCCGCGGCACGTTCTCCTTGTGCCGGTACACGACGGGTTCCCAGGACAGGCGGACGGCGTCCGTGCCACCGTCCTGGATCACGGTCTTTTTCAGTTTGCCGGACACCTGTTCACCGCCGACGCCGACACCCGCCATGATCACGTCGATCGGCGATTCGGGCCTGACGTTCGGGACCAGCATGGTGGAGGCCACGGAGACCTCGACGTGGTTGATCAGCCGGTGTTCCAGTGAGTCGTTCCCGGTCCCGGCGCCCGGCCGCAGCATCATCTCCGTGTCGATGACGCACGGGTGCTCCCCGGCGGCCAGCAGGTTCTCGTCGTGGAGGTCGGACGCGCCGATGGCGCCGAAGAGCGCGCACAGCGCGCCGAAGCGGTAGAAGTACCGGGCCGGCTGGTCCGGCGCGGTCATGGCGTGGGGGGTGACGAACCGCTGCCATCCATGGTCGCCGACGGACAGCGAGGCCGGCACGCATCCGTCGAGGCTGTGGGCGAGATACGGCTTGGCCGCGGCGTACAGGTCGCGGACGAAGTCGTCGGACGCCAGGGGACGCGGTTTGAAGACCAGCTTCCCGCCGCCGGCGAGGCGAAGGACCATGACACGCCGGTTGTCGTTGTGCGGGTCGCCGCCCGTGGTGATCAAAGAGGCGAGCGTGTCGTCCTCGTCCTCCAGCAGACCGCCCGCCACAAGCCGCGGCCGGTCCTGCTGAAAGGCCGTGAACAGGTCGTCGTAGGCGTCGATGAAGTGATCCAGGACCACGGTGAGCCGGCGGCGCAGCACCGGATAACGGTCCAGGATGTCACGGCAGTTGCCCGGATCGTCCAGGTGCCGGCGGAACGTCCGGAGCGCCTCGCCGCTCTCGGCGGACATGGGCAGCCCCTGGGCTTCCCGGAATGCGTGGAACTCCCCTATCAGCACGCGAAGGGAGTGTCCCTCCACGGTGGTGACGAGGTCTTCCCAGATCCGGTCGGTCAGTTCATCCGCGTGCTCGGGCGTGGACACCCGGGACAGGGGACCGTGCAATCGGTCCACGACTGTTCGACGGGGTATGCGGTTCGTGTAGAACGGCAGGAAATCGGCGACTGCCACCTGCGGGCCGGTCACGCTCGCTCTCCCCCCACCAGCGTGTCCTCCCGCTGGTTCTCACCGTACAAGTTCGCGTACAAGTCGTCCTCTCCGAGGAGTTCTTCGTGGGTTCCGGCTTCCCTGATCGTCCCTTTGTCGAGGACGTAGATCCGATCGGCCGACTTCACGGTGGCCAGGCGGTGCGCTATCACGATCTGCGTGGCCCCGATCTCCGAGATGACCTGCATGACACGGCGTTCGTTGATGTTGTCGAGTGCCGCCGTGGCCTCGTCCATGACCAGGATCTTCGGTTGTCCCAGCAGGGCCCGGGCGATGGCGATCCGCTGGCGCTGACCGCCCGAGAAGTTGGCTCCCATGTCGGAGACCAGGGTGTTGAACCCCATGGGCAGGTCGTCGACGAAGTCCAGGATCCCCAGCCGGTCGCAGAACTCGCGGACGTACTCCTCGGACAGGTCCTTGCCCAGTGTCAGGTTCTCCAGGATGGTGCGATTGTGCATGTGCACCTCCTGGGGGATGTAGCCGATGGTGCGGCGCAGAGCGGTCTTGTCGTACTCCTCGAGGTCGTGTCCGCCGAACTCGATCGTTCCGCTCGTGGCCTCGTAGAGCCCGCAGATGATGCGGCCGAGGGTGCTCTTTCCCGATCCCGAGGGGCCGACGAGGGCTATGCGTTCTCCCGCACCGATCGTCATCGTGACGTTCCGGACCACCAGGTCGCTGTGTCTGGTGAACCGGAAGCTGACGTTCTTGAGGCTGATGGACGGGGAGGTGAGTTCGGTACGGGTGCCGCCGGGCGTCTCCGGTTCCTCCTCGGAGATCTCCGCCAGCCGGGACACGTACCGGGACACCTCGTTGAACGAGGTGTACGTCTGGAACACCGAACCGGCCAGGGAGAAGTAGGTCGCGGAAATCGCCTGGACCGACACGGCGGCCCCGAGGGATATGCGTCCGTCACCGACCAGGTGAAGACTGAACAGCAGCAGGAGCAACGGCCCGAACATCTGCGTCGTGGTCGACAGACCGGCTATCCGGCCCTGCTGGAGACGCATCCGCGTCTTCATCGCGTTCAGCGAGTTGCTGTACGTCTCGTTCCAGCCGTTCAGGAACTCCTGGGCGTAACCGCCCATTTTGATCGCCGGGATCGACACGATGGCGTCGAGCTGGGTTCCCTGGCTCTTGGAGAGATACGCGATCTCCGAGTCGACCGCCTCGGTGACCCGGTACCGCGTCTTCACCAGATACAGGGCGTTGAGCAGGAACATGCCGACGGCGACCAGCCCCAGGCGCCACTCCGTGACCAGCAGGTACACCGTGACGCAGATCAGTGCGCCCACGTCGAGCAGGCCCTGGGCCATCCGGGACGAGATCAGGTCGCGTACCGACGTCACGCTGTTGAGCCGGTAGATCAGTTCGCCGGGCGGCCGTGTGGTGAAGAACTTGAACGGCAGGTTGAGGAGCCTGGTGAACGTCTGGTTCATCAGGTCCTTGCCCAGTACCGCGATCAGCGAGGACAGCAGTACGACCCTCGTCAGGTGCAGCGTGTAGTAGCCCAGGGCGGCGGCCAGCACGGCTCCCAGGAGGAGGGCCGCATCGCCGAGTCCGTGCCAGTGCGCGTACCGGTCGACGGCCCATCGGGTGAGGACGGGGATGCCGAGAACGGTCCCGTACCCGCTGAGCGACAGCAGGGCCACCAGGCCGATGCGCCTCTTCGCGTCCGTCGTGAGCAGCAGGAACTTGTGCCACTCGGAAAACGGCCTGGCGCGCCTCTTCTCGAACCCTTCGGCCGGCTCGGCGGCGAGGACGATCTCGGTGAAGCTCTTCTCCAGCTCCTCGCGGCTGATCCGGCGCCGTCCGACCGCGGGGTCCATGACGACGGCCGTCCGGCCGTCGAAGGTCTCCAGGACGACGAAGTGGTAGTTCTCCCAGTAGAGGATCACCGGTGAGGTGAAGTTCTCCAGGGCGGCCACGTTCCTGACCCGGTACGGCTTGACCCGCATGCCGCGTGATTCCAGGAACTGCGCCAGCTGGCTGGCCGACAGGCCGTCGCGTCCCGCTTCCATGACCTCGCGGGCACTGACGATCTCCTCCGCGCGCCCGTAGTACCGCAGCAGGGCGATGCACGAGCACAGACCGCACTCCGTCTGCGTGACCTGGGTCACGGTCGGCACCCGGCGTGCCGTGAACATCCTCTTCCGGTGGGGTCTGATCACGGTCGACGTCCTCCCACGGTGAGGGTGAGCGGGCACAGGCGCAGGTCCGGATCGATCCGGTTGAGCAGGTGCAGTGCCAGGCCGGCGCTGCCGACCATGAGGCTGTTGGTGTGTGCGTAACGGCTGTCGGGGTCGGCCAGCTTGCGACGGAACACCTCCGGCTGGAGCCATCGGCGCTCCTTCTCCCGCACCTCGGCATGCAGCGGTGCGTCGGCCGGGCCGGCGACGAAGCGCAGGGCGGCGTGGTTCCCCAGGTCGCCGTGGCACCAGGTCAGGTTGCGGCCGAAACCGAGGCGCAGCGTATTGCCGAGCGCCTGGTCCCGCAGGGCCGTGACGTCCTCGCCGCCGGGCACGGTCCCGTAGGCGGACAGGGCCAGTGCGACACCGGTCGAGCCGTGGCACCAGCCCGTCGCGAAGGTTCCCTTCACCGAGGCCCGGGACGACCAGTTCCGCTCGTCCGGGTCGAAGAACACGTCGAGCCGCTTGACGAGTGAGGTCAGCACCGTCTCGACCAGTGGCCGGTGTTCCGTCGGCAGCAGGGGATGAGCACGGCCGAGCGCGTACACCACCCCGCTGATTCCATGGGCGAACCCCGACTGGTCCAGGACCGACCGGGCGAAGGCTCCGTCTCCCCGGATCGCCCGGGCGAGCAGGAGCGTCACCTCGGTGACCGCTTCGGGCGCGTCGGAACCCACGACGGCCGTGAGGCAGTTCAGCACGCCGGCGAGGCCGCTGATGACGTCCAGGGGCAGCTCGTCGGTCGGCTCGGCGCGGATCTGCTCGAGGACCAGGGGCACCGCACCCTGGGCGGCGCGCACCCAGTCGTCCTCGCCGGCCAGGCGGCCTGCCGCCGAGAGGCAGAACAGGACGCCCGCCATGCCGGTGTAGCCGCCGTATCCGGCCTGCCGGAGGCTGCGGTACTCGTAGCGGTGCGAGGCCAGGATGTCGGCGGTCGCCGAGAAGATCTGCCGTGACACGCTCAGATAGCGGTCGTCGTCCAGGACCCGTCCGGCGGCGCCGAGCGTGAGGGCGATTCCGGTCCGGCCGGTGTACAGGTCGTAGCCGAGCACGCCGGGGGGCCAGGGGCGGTCGGCCTCCGCGGACGCCAGCGGTCCGATCCAGGTCCTGGGCAGGTGCGCGAAGCGATCGGGCAGGGAGGTGTCGGCCAGGCCGTCGCAGAGCTCACGCGCGAGACAGACGAGAGCCTGACGCTCACCGGGGTCGGCACCGCCGTGAGCGGGGGCTGCCACGTGCCGTGCGGGAGACAGGTGGTTGTCCGGGAACTGAGCGGTGAACGCCGACCGGATGAGCCGCAGCTGCCGTACGAGATCGGCTTCGCCGAGGCCGGCGGCCTTGTCGAGGGCGAGTTCCAACGGGGAGCGGCTGAGCGCGGCGCCCACTTCCCGGCCGTCTCCGTCGCAGATCCGGGTGCCGGTGGCGCTGACGGTGAAGTACGGGACGTCACGCTCGGCCATCTGCCGGAGCTCGGATACGACCAGCGGCCGGGCCGAGGTTTTGCTGGCTATGGCGATGCGCTTGAGCAGCGCCAGATAGGTGGCCGGGTCGTCGAGTGCGCTCGGTCCCGTGGTCATGCGCAGGGTCTGGGAGTAGAGCGCGGTGGGGTTGTGGACGTAGCGGATCCGCAGACCGTCGGCGATCGTGCGCAGCAGTGTGGTCCAGGTGCCGCGGGCCGCGAGGACCGCGCGGTACGTCCGTGTGAAGCCGTCGGCCATCGCGCGGCCCAGGCGCAGGATCTCCTCCTCGGTCCGCTCGCCGGCCACGGTCCTGCGTGCCGGCGCCGCCTGTGGCGCGAGGAAGAGACTGATCCGGTCCGTGTACGGCGCGTCGAAACTCATCTGCTTGAACGGGGAGGTGCCGCGCCCCGGACCGCCGAGGAATCCGAGGTCCACATGCCCGCTTTGGTCCTTCTTCCTTCCTGCCATCACCAGCGGCAGGATTCCGACTCCGTAGACCGACTGCCCGATCGTGGTGTACGCGTTCCCCTCGGCTTCCGGAACCGGCCCGACGTGGACACGCTCCGGGTGGAGAAGGGTCTCGAGATCCACCGGAACGGGACCGCGGCGGGTCGGCACGATGTTCTCGAAGTGCATGTCGCGCGCGTTCAGCAGATACAGGACCGCTGCCAGTTCGCCGCTGTCGCGCATGAAGCGCTCGGAGATGTCGGAGACGTCCTCGGCCTCGATGTACTCGACATACCCGTAACCGTCGCGGGCGAGTGTCTTGGCGGTGACGAGACGGGTACCGAAGGCCGTGTTGAGTTCGTCCGCGAGCCGGACGAAGGCGGCCTCGCAGGACACGTCGCGCGGTTTGTAGACCAGGCGTCTGCCGGACTCGAAGGTGAGGACGCAGACGGCCCGGCCATGATGGTGGGTGTCGCCCTCGGGGGTGCCGAAGGAGACCAGTGCGTCGTCCGGCGCGAGACCGAAGGCGTCATGGAGCGCCTCCCGGTCGGCCACCACCCTGGAGCAGAGCTCGACGACGGCGTCGACGGTGCCGGCCAGCAGCACCGGCGTGAGATCCCGCAGTACGGGAAAGCTGAGGCCTCCGGCGGCGGTGAACGAGCTGCGGATCGCCTCGTCCACGAAGTAGCGGTAGCGCTCCTGGGAGTCGTCCCCCTTGAGGAGTTGCTGCTCGCGGGCGTGGTTGATGGCCGCCACCAGCGGACGGGTGTACATCTCGCGGATGCGGGTCTCCGCCCTGCCGAGCAGTTCGACCAGCGCTTCGTCGGGGTCGGCGAACAGGCCGGGGAAGGCGGCCAGCGGATCTCCGTCCGCAGCACCCGCCGCGACCTGTCTGATCACGTGCTGGAACGGGTATTCCTCCGGTCGTGCCAGCCACTCTGTGACGACCCCGGGACGGGTGGGTGCCACGGCGGGCTCCCGCGGCTCACCGGTGACAACGGCGAGGACGTGGTCGTCGAACGGTGCGAGCGGAGTGATCGTTTCCCCGATCTCCGTGTCGTCGAACTCCGGGTAGAAGTTGATCGCAGTTCTCATTGCCTGTCCTTCTGCACGCGATGTGAAGTGACCCCCAAAGACGGGGCGGAATGGACCCTTGGGGGTTTCGGTCCATTCCGCCCCGCCCGCTTACACCGGCCTACAGAGCACTCAGCAGTCGTTGGTGCACTTGGTGGTCGGGCAGAAGGCGGCGCTGGCCGCCACCGTCACCGCGATGGAGACCGGCGTCGTACCACCGGTGACGTCGGCCTCGCTCAGCTCGATGAGCTCGGC
>Ga0164243_10006577_pt1 | contig 17564 bp, 14 predicted proteins | sample OricompcompostOP_FD_108781 | JGI IMG/M metagenome (GOLD analysis project Ga0164243, IMG submission 108781) | Organic Plus compost microbial communities from Emeryville, California, USA - Original compost - Organic plus compost (OP) | ecosystem: Engineered > Solid waste > Mixed feedstock >... | reverse complement strand
GTACTGGATCAGGGTCTCGCGCCGCTTGGGCTGCTTGATCTCGTGCGCACGGGCCAGCAGCGTGTCGAGGTCGCCGTACTCCGTCAGCAGCTGGGCTGCGGTCTTGATCCCGATCCTCGGCGCGCCCGGCACGTTGTCGACCGAATCCCCCGCCAGAGCCTGGATCTCGACCACATGCTCGGGGCCCAGGCCGAACTTCTCGATCACCTCGGGCCGGCAGATCTTCTGGCCCTTCACCGGCTCGAGCAGGCAGATCTGCTCGTTGACCAGCTGCATCAGGTCCTTGTCGGAGGAGACGATGACGACCTCTCCGCCGGCGGCGGCGACCTGGCGGGCGTAGGTGGCGATCAGGTCGTCGGCCTCGTAGCCCTCCAGCTCCAGCGCCGGCACGCCGAAGGCCCGGGTGGCCTCGCGCACCAGCGGGAACTGCGGGACGAGGTCCTCGGGCGGCGGCGGCCGGTGGGCCTTGTAGGCGGGATAGAGTTCGGACCGGAAGGTCTTCTCGGAGGCGTCGAACACCACCGCCAGGTGGGTCGGCTTGTCCGCCTTGGTCTCGCAGATCAGCTTCCACAGCATGTTGCAGAAGCCGGCCACGGCGCCGACCGGCAGCCCGTCCGACTTGCGGGTCAGGGGCGGCAGGGCGTGGAAGGCGCGGAAGATGTAGCCCGACCCGTCCACCAGGTAGAGCCGTATCGGCTGATCGGGGTCGACGGCGATCGGCGCCTGGATGGCGGCGTCGATCCCGGCCTCGTCTGGGGCGAGCATCTCGATGTCGGTCATGGCCGCAAGATAGGCCCGGCGGACCGGTCGGAACAGGGCCGAACGCCCCGACGGCTTCAGTTCCTCAGCAGCGCCATGTAGGCCTCCGCCGCGCGGCGGATCTCGGGAGGGCCTTGCATCGCCAGCCGGAGCAGCTCGGCGCCGGCGACCGAGAGCCGGACCAAGGCTTCCTGCGCGCGGCGTGTCTCCGCCTGGGCCTCGGCGCGCTGGCGCAGCAAGTCGGATTGGATCCTGTGGTTCCGGTGGATGTAACGGACCTGGTAGCTTAACAACCTCCAGTTGATTGGCTTGATCAGGAAAGTGGTGGCGCCCGCCTGGAACGCCCGGTCCACCGCCGCAAGATCCTCCCGTCCGGAGACCACGATCACCGGCAACCGCCGGGTGCGGTCGTCGGACCGCAGCCGCGCCAGGGCCTCGAACCCGTCCATGTGCGGCATCTCGAGGTCCATCAGGACGAGGTCGAATTCGCCGGTCTCCAGGGCTTCGAGCGCCTCGGCCCCGTTGGTGCGGACCGCCACCTCCGCCTTGTCCGTGGACAGGTGCACGACGGCGAACTCCCGCATGATCGGGTCGTCGTCGACGTAGAGGATTTTGACCGGGTCCTCGAGCACGTAGAAGAAGGATCCCGGGGCGGTTTCCAGGGCCATGCACACCCAGTCCGAAGGCGTTCGTTGAACGGATTCGTTAAACCCGAAGTCATTAATTGCCGGTAACCCCCGAGGGGAAGTCTCGGAGCGGCAATGGAAAAGGGACACCCCGGCGCGCAGCCTCGCGCATCCCGGCGCCCGTCGATCGAGGCCAGGCTGGCGCTTCTGGCGATCGGTCCGGTCGCGTTCGCCGCGGCCCTGTTCGGGGCTGCGTCGGCCTGGCGCGAGACCGTCCGCGAGGCCTCGGCCGAGGAAGCCCGCCTGACTGCCGCGGCCGCCGCCCTCGCCTCCGTGTCCGCCGACGCCGTCGCCGCCGGCGACCAGGCGCGCGGCCTGGACGCCGTGCGCTCGATCCAGGCCCAGCCCGGCATCGCCCACGCCCGGATCGAGCGCACCGACGGGTCGCTGTTCGTCGAAGCGGGCCAGCGGGTGGGCAAGCGCGCGGACCTTGTGCCGCGGCTGAGCCTGGACCACACGCATAGCGCGAGCGCCCCGATCCAGGCCGGCGGGCGCATCCTGGGGCGGGTGACCCTGGTCGGCCGCGACCACGGCTTGGTCCCCCTTCTCCTCGCCAGCCTGGGACTGGGCCTCGGAGCCGGGCTGACCGCCGCCGCCATCGGCCTTCTCGCGGCCCGCCGGCTGAAGAAGGCGCTCGTGCGGCCGCTCCTCGCCCGGATGCGCTCGATGGCCGGGACGGCCGACGGCCCCAGCCGCGGCCTCGACGACGAATTCGGCGACCTGGCGGAGGCCTTCGACCAGATGATGGGCGAGATCCGCGTCCGCGACGTCCAGCTCGCAGAACGGGCGGCCGGGCTGGAGCGCGAGCTCGCCGCCCGCACCGCCGAGTTGCGCGAAGCCATGGCCGCCAAGGCCGCCGCGAGCGTGCTGGCGGCTGACGTGCTGGCGGCGTCCAGGGGACCGGCCCGTTCCTCGACGCGGCTTTCCCGGCGGCTTTCGTCTGAACGGCGGGCGCTGCTGGAAGATCTCCACGCCGCCATCGAGACCGACACGCTCGCCCTGGTCTATCAGCCCCAGTTCGACCGCAGCGGCGCGATCCAGGGGGTCGAGGCGCTGGTGCGCTGGACCCATCCCGCCCGCGGCGGGGTCGAGCCCTCCGACTTCATCCCGCTGATGGAGAAGCACGGGCGGATCGAACGGCTGACCGATTGGGTCATCGGCCGGGCCATGGCCGAAACCGCCGACCTTGCGGGGCTGAAGGTGTCGTTCAACGCCTCGGCGCTGGAGTTCGCCGACGCCAAGATCGTGCCGCGGATCGCCGCCCTGGCCGAAACGGCGGGCTTCGACCTGCGCCGGCTGGAGGTCGAGATCACCGAGACCGCGATCCTGGCCGGCGAGGAGCGGGTGCGCGCGAACATGAGCGCCTTGCGCGAGCTCGGGATGACGGTGGCGCTCGACGACTTCGGGGCGGGCTATTCCAGCCTGGGGCACCTGCGCCGCTATCCGTTCGACAAGCTGAAGATCGACCGCGGCTTCGTGGTCGACTGCACCCGGGACGTCCAGTCGGCGACGGTGGTGCACGCCGTGGTCTCCATCGGCCGAGCCCTGGGCATGCGGGTCGTCGCCGAAGGGGTGGAGACGGAGCAGCAACGGCAGTTCCTCAAGATCGCCGGCGTCCACGCCGTCCAAGGCTTCCTGTTCGGCCGCCCGGCGCCGATCGAGGCGTTGCGGGACCAACTGGCGCGCCCGCCGCCGGATCGCAGGCTGGGCGGTTGACTTCCATGCCGTCAGGCCCCATCTGCCGCGCAGCATTGCTGCAATGCGAAAATCCGGCGCTCCAGCCGCGAGGGGATGCAAGAGTCCGCATCCTGCCTGTCGAGCGCCCGGGCGCTAGCCCATTGATCGCCCAGGCTGCGCGGGGGCGTTCCCCATCATCCAAGCGCGAGAGCGCGAGCACCGGCTGACGCCGGCGCGCGCCCGCGCCTGATCGAAAGCTCACCTCTTGACCCAATTCTCCGACCTGGGCCTTTCCGCGCCGCTGCTCAAGGCGCTGGCTTCCGAAGGCTACGAGCGGCCCACGCCCATCCAGGCCCAGGCCATTCCCTCCGTCCTCGCCGGACGCGACCTCCTGGGCATCGCCCAGACCGGCACCGGCAAGACGGCCGCCTTCGCCCTGCCGATCCTGCACCGGCTGGCGGCCGACCGGCGTCCCGCGCCGCGCAAGGGCTGCCGCGCCCTCGTCCTGTCTCCCACCCGCGAGCTGGCCAGCCAGATCGCCGACAGCTTCAGGACCTATGGCCGTCACCTTGGCTTCACCGTGGCGGTGATCTTCGGCGGCGCGAAGTACGGGCCGCAGATCCGGACCCTGGAAGCCGGCGTCGACGTCCTGGTCGCCACGCCTGGCCGGCTGATCGACCACCTGGCCGAGCGGCACGCAAGGCTGGCCGAGGCCGAGGTCTTCGTGCTCGACGAAGCCGACCAGATGCTCGACCTCGGCTTCCTGCAGCCGATCCGGCGCATCGTCTCCCACCTGCCGAAGCAGCGGCAGAACCTGTTCTTCTCGGCCACCATGCCGACCGAGATCGGCAAGCTCGCGGGCGAGCTGCTGGTCGACCCGGCCAAGGTGTCGGTCGCCCCGGCCGCCACCACCGCGGAGCGGGTGGACCAGCGGCTGATCTATGTGGAGGCCGAGCGCAAGCGCGAGCTCCTGGCCGAGCTGTTCGCCGACCCCGCCCTTCGCCGCACCATCGTCTTCACGCGCACCAAGCGGGGCGCGGACCGGGTGGCCAAGTCGCTGGTCGCCGCCGGGGTGCCCGCGGCTTCCATCCACGGCGACAAGACCCAGGGCCAGCGCGAGCGCGCGCTCGCCGCATTCAAGTCCGGCTCGACCCGGGCGCTGGTGGCCACCGACATCGCCGCGCGCGGCATCGACATCGAGGCGGTGAGCCACGTGGTGAACTTCGAGCTGCCCAACGTGCCGGAATCCTACGTCCACCGCATCGGCCGCACCGCGCGCGCCGGCGCTACAGGCCAGGCGATCAGCCTGTGCTCGGACGACGAACGGCCGCTGCTGCGCGACATCCAGAAACTGACCCGCCAGACCATCCCGTCCGAGGACCGCCGCCGCGACCCGGGCCTGGCGGTGATGGCCAAGGCCCGCGCCGCCCAGGAGATCGCCGCCGAGCGTGGCGCCCGCCCGGGAAGCGAGGGGCCGCCCGCGCGCAAGGCCGCCGCCGGCCCGGGTCCGTCGAAATCCCGCAACCGCCGGCGCCGGCGCCCGCCGGCGGCCCAGGGCGCGTCGGCCGGTCGCGCGAAGCCGCAATGGCACCCGATGGACGCCTGACGCCCAGGCTCAGGGCGCCTGGGCCGAGCGCGCTTTGATGGCCCCGGCCTGCGACCCCACATGAGGTTGCGGGATCGGAAGAACCACGTCAGACGTTCCGAACACGGAGTTTACCTTAACCATACCAGGAGGCGCAGGACCGTTGCGCGACGCCGCCAATCGCACGATCGAGCTGGAGCCCGACGACGCGCTGCGCCTGCAGTACGCCGCCCTGCCCTGGCGGCTCAGCGCGGGCGGTCTGATCGAGGTCCTGCTGATCACCTCGCGCGAGACGCGGCGCTGGGTCGTGCCCAAGGGCTGGCCGATCAAGGGGCTGGCCCCGCACCTGTCCGCGGCGCGGGAGGCCTTCGAGGAGGCGGGCATCGAGGGCGAGGCGGCGGCCGAGCCGATCGGGGCCTATCACTACGACAAGCGCCGCCGAACGGGGGTGCTGCAGCCGGTGCGGGTGCTGGTCTATCCGCTGGCGGTCGCCGCCGAGCAGCCGCACTGGCCCGAGCGCGAGCAGCGCAACAAGCTGTGGGCGGCGCCGGGACACGCCGCGGGCCTGGTCGACGAGCCCGAGCTGCAAGCTCTGATCGCAGCGTTCGGCGGCTAGGGCGCAGCTTCGCCCACCAGCACGAACGGCGCCCAGGCGTGGGGGCGGGCGGCCTCCATCGCGGCGTCGTCCAGCCTGTGGCCCCGCGAGGCATTGGCGGCTAGGTTCCTGCGCCCATGCAGCCGCCCCCGATCCTTTCCGCCGAGGACCTGTGCAAGTCGTACGGCGACTTGCGCGCGGTCGACCACGTGTCGTTCCAGGTGGCGCCGGGCGAGATCGTCGGCCTGCTCGGTCCCAACGGCGCCGGCAAGACCACCATCATCAACATGGTGCTGGGGGTGCTGGCCCCGACCGCCGGGCGCATTCTGATCGAGGGCGAGGACCTGCGGCTCCACCGCAGCCGCGCGCTGGCCCGCACCAACTTCGCCGCCGTCTACGCGCCGGTGCCGGGCAACCTGACCGTCGAGCAGAACCTGCGCGTGTTCGGCATGATCTACGGCGTGGAGCGCCTGTCCGAGCGGATCGACGCGCTGCTGGACGAGTACGGGCTGGAGCCCTTCCGCAGGACCAAGGCCGGCCTTTTGTCCTCCGGCGAGCAGACCCGGGTGGCGCTGGCCAAGGCCATGCTCAACCGGCCGCGCCTGCTGCTGCTGGACGAACCCACCGCCTCCATCGACCCCTCCAGCGCCCGCGACATCCGCGCCCGGATCGTGGACTACGCCGCCCAGGGCCACGCGGGCGTGCTGTGGACCAGCCACAACATGGGCGAGGTCGAAGCCGTCTGCGACCGGATCCTGATCATCTCGCACGGACGCGTCCTGCTGCAGGGCGACCCCAGGGTCCTGCCGCACGAGCACGGGGCCGCAAGCCTGGAAGACCTGTTCGTGGCCGTGGCCCACCAGTCGCTGCACGAGGACCAGGCCCGATGAAATCCTCGCGCGTGACCGCGATCGTCCTGCGCCAGTTCTACCTGCTGCGCGGCAGCCCCCAGCGGGTGCTGCCCATGTTCGCCTGGGTGGCGATCGACATCGTGCTGTGGGGGTTCATCACCCGCTACCTGAACAGCGTGACCGGGCCCGAGTTCGACTTCGTGCCGGCCCTGCTCGGCGCGGTGCTCCTGTGGGATTTCCTGACCCGGGTGATGCAGGGCGTGACCATGGCCTTCTTCGAGGACGTCTGGTCGCGCAACTTCCTCAACTTCTTCGCCACGCCGCTCACGACGGCCGAGTACCTGGCCGGTCTGGTGGCCACGGCCATCGGCACCAGCATCCTCGGCCTGATCGCCATGCTGGTGCTGGCCGCCAGCGTGTTCGGCCTGTCCTTCGCCGCCTATGGCGCGGCGCTGGCCCCGTTCCTGCTGGTGCTGTTCGTCTCGGGCATAGCGCTCGGCATCTTCGCGGCGGGAATCGTGCTGCGGCTGGGCCCGGCCTCCGAGTGGCTGATCTGGCCCATTCCCACGCTGGTCTCGCCTTTCGTGGGCGTCTTCTACCCACTGTCGGTCCTGCCCGGCTGGATGCAGGCGGTCGCGCGGCTGCTGCCGCCGTCGTACGTGTTCGAGGGGATGAGGGCGATCGTGCAAGGCCGGGCCGCGCCTTGGGGCCAGCTCGCCGTCGGCGCCGGACTGTCCGTCGTCTATCTCGGCCTCGCCTGCCTGTTCTTCGCGGCCGTCTATCGCTTCGCCATCCGCACCGGCCTGATCGCCCGCTACAGCGCCGAATCGGTCGCCTGAACGGAGCAGCGGAACGGCCGCCCAGCCGCGGCGTTGGCCCCTCGTCACGAGAGATTGGCGTGGGCCAATCGGGACGCGCTCTTGGAGGAGACGCCGATGTCGATGTCGGACGACGCACCTGCGACCACGGGCAAGGCCGCGCCCGATCCCCTGCGCATGATCCTGGCGGCCGAGGAGAACCTCCAGGGCTTCCGGCAGAACCTGATGATGCAGGCCTGGGAGAGCGCGGTGAAGGCGGCGGAGACCGGCGCGCCCGCGGACCTGGACGCCCTGATCCGCCTGCATGCCGGGATCCGGGCCATCGATTTCGCGCTCGCCCAGAGGCCGAGCGCCTACAAGTTCACCGCGCCGATTTGAATCGCCGCCGTTCTGAATCGCTATACGGGGCGTCCTGCATTCCAGAATTGGCGCCCGCGTCAATCCCGGGTTAGCCTCGCCCCAAGTCCAGGCTTGGATGGCCGGAGAGCAGACGCATGGGATCGGACCTAGCGGCTGAGTTGGAAGTCCAGTCGGGAGCCCGCTCCGCCGCTGCGGGGCCGGACCCGGAGAAGAACTTCCGTTTTTACGACAACCGTCAAAAGTACCTGATGTTCGTGAACACCTGCAGCGAGAAGTGGGTGGTGGCGAAGCGTGCGGCCGACGAGATGGCCAAGCTGACGCCGCGTCCGCCGGCGCTCAGGCTGTTCGACGCGGGCATGGGCGACGGCACGGTGCTGACCCGGCTGATGCGCAACATGCACAGCCGCTTCGAGCGGGTCCCGTTCTATGTCGTGGGCAAGGAGATCAGCCTCGAGGACGTGCGGCTGACGCTCGAGAAGATGCCCGACCGCTTCTACGAGCACCCGAACACGGTGCTGGTGGTCACCAACATGCACTATGCCGAGGCGCCGTGGCTGAACCCCAAGTCGGGGCCGGACTCGGTGATCTGGCACGAGGTGGCGCTTCAGGGCGCGACGGCCTCCGAGTTCGACGCCGAGATCGAGAGCCTGCAGCCGTTCCTGGCGGCCAACTGGCGGGCCAAGATCTCCGAGACGAGCGGCAACCCGGTCTACGAGCGGCCTGTGGTGCTGGTGCTCTACCGCGAGGATTGCCGGTTCCTGCTCGACCAGCTGCTGCCCAAGCGCGGGACGACCCGGGCGGATTACGACTTCGTGCTGGCCTCGCAGCCCTATCGCGCGCGGGCGGCCACGGCGTTCAAGGCCAAGCGGGTGGTGGCGCCGCTCGCGCGGGCGCTGGCTCCCGGCGGGCGGCTGCTCGGCATCCACTCGCACGGGGGCGACCCCGGCATGGAGATCGTGCAGCAGATCTGGCCCGACGAGCAGCCGTTCATCTCGGACCGGCACGCCCTGCTCAGCGCCACCCGCGACGAGTTGGGGGAGGACGCCGCCGCCTACAGCTTCATCGCCGGGTCCGACGGGGCGGCGCTGTTCCGCTACGACATGCATACCCTGCCGGGCGAGATCGAGGGCGTGGAGGCGAGCTCCATCGGCACCTCGACCCTGTGGGCCGCCTGGAACGCGGCGACCTACGTGGCCCAGATCGAGGACGAGCGGCTGACCGAAGCCATGGCCACCGACGCCTATATGACCGCCACGCGGGAGGTGCTGAAGCGGCGAGGCGGCCTGTGGTTCATCGACGAATCCTACGTCATCGCCCGGCGGCTGCTGAGCTGACCGGCGCCAGGGCGCTGGACAATCCCGGGCACCCGCTTCCGCGGGGATGACAGCACGATTGAGCCCCAACGCCCCTCCCGCCTCTGACGAGGCTGGGGAAGATCAAGCTGCGATCGCGGCCGGATAGTCGATGCGGCCCGCCAACGAGCCATCGCGGAGATAGATTTCCAGCGCCGCGGCGCGGCCCGTGCGGGCGGCCGCGCCCGCCAGCTGGCGGGCGGCCGCTTCGGCCTTGGCGCCGCTGAGGAACGGCAGGTCCTCGGCCAGGCCCGGGGCCCGGACGATCCAATTTTCGGCGACAGGCAGGACGGTTATCAGGTGCGGCATGGGGGCTTCCTGGGCGGCTCTCTGAGCTGCGCTCTGGCGATCCGCGGCGCGCATGGGCGCCGGCGAGGTTGGGGATGGCCCGAGCCGCCGAAAGACCTCGGCTCAGGCGGAGGACGGCGATTTCCGCATTCGACATCGCATGGGAGGGACTCCGGCGAATTCCGCTTCGCCCGCCTAGTTAGGGTGGCGCCCCCCGCAGCGCCAGGGGACAAATTCTAGACGCGCCTGAAGATTTCGATGGGCGGGTCTGGCCATATAACGCCCGGAAATGCGGAGCTCCCCCTTCGGAGCGGAGCCAAGGAGACGCGACGGCGCACGGGCCATCGCGTGCAGAATATCTATAGGAGATCGGGCCCGCCCGCCGGGGCCGAAATGTAAAGAGTGGGACCGCAGCGGGCCCGGCCTGTTGCGCTCGATGGACAGCCGGTCCAACAAAGATATGGCGTCGGCACGGGCGATCCTGCGCAAGGCGAGGGAACGGCATCCGGCGCTGCGGCTTAACAATGGTGTCCTGCGCCTGCGCGTCCGGCCGAGAGCCTCGTTGTCAGAAGAGAGCGCCCGCAACCGCCGCTCCGCGGACGGACCCGTCATCGGCAGGCTCGCGATCGGGCTGGTCGGAGCGCTGTTGGCGACCGGACGCACGCCGACCGCCTTGGCCGCCACGCCGCCGCCCGAGGCGTCGGCCCCCGCGCAGCCCTCCAACGGCCAGCCTCCGGCGCCTCGATCCTTGGGCGACCAGCCGCCCGCCGCCCAGCCGTCCGGCGCCGAGGCCGAGGCCGAGGCCTTCCAGCCGGAACCGGTCGATCCGGAACTCGGCCAGCCGCTGACGCCCCTAACCGACTTCGACGTCGTCACCCGCGACGCCGGCGCCGCGGCCGGGGCCGCCGAGCCGGGCCCGGCCACGCTCCGCTACACCCTCGCCCTCGACGGCCTGGACCGGGCGGGGCTGGAACTGAGGTTTCGCGAGCTGTCGCTGCTTTACGAGCACCGGGGCGATGCGGCCACCACCGGCCAGATCAGGGCCTGGTCCAACGCGGACACCGACCTGCTGCAGCGCCTGCTGCGCTCCGAGGGCTACTACGACGGCACGGCCTCCATCTCCAGCCAGCCGGTCGAAGGACAGCCGGGCCGCCTGGCGGTGGCGGTCACGGTCGCGCCCGGAGAGCGCTATCGGCTGGACCAGGTGGTGGTCACCGGGCCGGAGACGCGCCCGCCCGGCCTGGCGCGCGAAGCCCTGACCCTTTCGCCCGGCGATCCGCTGCAGGCCGCCGCGGTCCAGGCGGCCGAGGCCAACGTCAAGCTGCGCCTGCCGCAGCAAGGCTATCCGTTCGTCACCCTGGGGCAGCGCGACGTCGTTCTCGACGACGCCGACCATGGAGCCGACTACACCCTGCCGGTGGACCCTGGCCCGCGCTCCAGCTTCGGCGGCCTGCGGGTGGAGGGGGATCCCATCTTCACGCCGCAGCACTTGCAGACCATCGCCCGCTTCGAGCGCGGCGAGCTCTACGACGAGCGGATGGTGGACGACCTGCGGCGGGCCCTGATCGCCACGGGCCTGTTCTCGACCGCGGGCGTCGCCCCCGTCCGCACCGAGGCCCAGGGCCCCGACGGGACAACGGTGGTCGACCTCGCGGTGACCGGCGCGGCCGCGCCCCCGCGGACCCTGGCCGGCACCGCCGGCTACGCGACGGGCGAAGGCGCGCGGCTGGAGGCGAGCTGGACCCACAGGAACCTGTTCCCGCCCGAAGGGGCCCTGATCCTGAGGGCCGTGGCCGGCACCAGCGAGCAGCGGCTGGGCGCGACCTTCCGGCGCTCCAACGCCGGGCGGCGCGACCGCACGTTCCAGCTCCTCGCCGAAGGATCGCGGGAGCGCCGGGCGCAGGCGTTCGACGCCGACAGCTTCACCCTGTCCGCGCGCCTGTCGCGCGACAGCACGCCCATCTGGCGGAAGCTCTGGACCTGGTCGGCGGGGGCCGAGCTGGTGCTGAGCCACGAGTCGGCGGTCGAGGACGGACCCCAGACGACCTATCTGATCGCCGCCCTGCCCGGGCAGGTCGGCTACGACCGCAGCGACGACCTCCTCAACCCCACGCGGGGCTTCCGCCTGAACGCCCGCGTCAGCCCCGAGATGTCGATCGACGGCGGCGCCACCCCTTACGTCCGCACCCAGTTCGACGGCAGCGGCTATTGGCCGGTCGGACGCTCGACCGTGCTCGCCGGCCGCGTCCGGCTGGGCTCCATCGCGGGGGCGGCCCGCCAGGACCTCGCGCCCTCCCGCCGGTTCTACGCGGGCGGCGGCGGCTCGGTCCGGGGCTTCGGTTTCCGCGAGCTCGGCCCGCTCGACGCGGATGGGGCGCGGATCGGCGGCCGCTCCCTGGTCGAGGGCGCGGTCGAAGCCCGCTACCGCTTCGGCGACTTCGGCATCGTACCGTTCGTCGATGGGGGGCAGGTCTACACTGGGGTCCTGCCGACGTTCAGCGACCTGCGCTTCGGGGCGGGGATCGGCGTGCGGTACTACACCAACTTCGGTCCGATGCGGATCGACGTCGCCACCCCGCTCGGCCGACGGCCGGGCGACCCGCGCATCGCGCTCTACATCTCGATCGGACAGGCGTTCTGATGTCCGGGACCGACCAGGAGCCGGAAGCCTCGGGCGCTCCCGCCGCCCCGGCCCGCCCGCGCCGCAGCACCGGCGCCAGGATCGCAAGAGCGGCGGCCTGGGCGGGCGCGACCGTCGCCGTCCTCCTGCTGCTGGCCGCAGTCGGCATCCTGGCCCTGAACTCGCAGCCCGGCCGGGGATTCGTGGCCCGCACCCTCAGCGGCATGACCCAGGCGAACGGCCTGCAGGTGCGGGTGGGGCGGATCGACGGCTCGCTCTACGGGCGCATGGTGGTCCACGACCTGGAGCTGCGCGATCCGCAGGGCGTGTTCCTGACCTCGCCCGAGGTCACGGTCGACTGGCGCCCCGCCGCCTTGACGCGCAAGCACCTGATCCTGCGGGAGCTCAGCTCGCCGCTGGTCACCCTGCTGCGCCGCCCGGCCTTGCGCTCCACGCCGCCCAGGCCGAACCAGTCGGTGCTGCCCGACTTCGACATCACGGTCGACCGCCTGGCGCTGACCCGGATCGTGGCCGAAGCGCCGGTCACCGGCCGCCGGCAGATCGCCTCGGCGACCGGCATGGCCGACATCGTAGGCGGACGCGCCCGGCTCGATCTGCAGGCCCGCGCCGTGCCGGAAGGCGCGCTGGCGGGCGGCGACACCATCGTTGTGCGGCTGGACGCTCGGCCCTCGGACAACAGGCTCGCGCTCGACGCGCGGGTGGACGCCCCGGCCGACGGCCTGGTGGCGGCGCTGGCGGGGCTGGACCGCAGACTTCAGGCGAGCGTCTCCGGACGGGGAACCTGGGCGGCCTGGGACGGCCGGGCCGTGGCGCGGCTGGGCGACGCGCCGCTCGCGGACCTGGCGCTCGCGGCCCGCAGCGGACGCTATTCGGCGAAGGGACAGGCGCGCCCCGCCGCCCTGCTCCCCGCCGGTCCGGCCGCCCGCCTGACCGAGCCGGCGGTGGCGGTGGACCTGGCGGCGACGGCGGACGGCCGCCGCTACGACACCCGCCTGCACCTGGCCTCGGCCGCCTTCGACCTGACGGGCGCAGGCGTGGTCGATCTCGGCCGCAGCCGGTTCGGGCGGATGCGCCTGGACCTGAAGCTGTTGCGGCCCGGTGCGGTGCTGGACGACCTGGCCGGCCGCGACGTGAACGCCTCGATTACCCTGGACGGCGACTTCGCCACGCCCACGGTGGAGTATCTGGTGCAGGCGGCGAGCCTGAGCTTCGGGACCACCGGGCTCCAGGGCCTGCGCGCCGAGGGGCGTTTCCGGGTCGACCGCCGGCGCACGGCGGCCCCGATCCGCGCCAGCGTGGCGCGCGTGACCGGAGTGCCCGAGGCGGTGGGCGGGGTGCTGCGCAACCTGCGGGCGGACGGCGACGTCGTGCTGACGCCCGAGACGCTGGCCACCGACAATCTGCGCTTCCGCTCGGACCGGATGAACGCCACCCTGGTGTTCGCCGCCACGCTCAAGACCGGCCAGTACACCGCTGCGCTGAAGGGCCAGATCGACCGCTACGCCATGCCGGGCGTTGGGGTGTTCGACCTGGTCACCAACGCCAGGATCGCGACGGGCGCCGATGGGCAGCCGCGGCTGACCGGCGACGTGCGGATCGCCACCGTGCGGGTGGACAACGAGAGCGTGCGGGACCTCCTGGGCGGTCGGGCCGTAGCCACGGCGACCTTCCAGCGCTCGCCTGCCGGCGTGATCTCCTTCGCCAACCTGCGCGTGAACTCGCCCAAGTTCCAGGTGACCCAGGGCGCGGGCTCGATCACCGCGGACGGGCGGATTTCGATCAACGCCCAGGCCCGCTCCGAGGCCTATGGACCGATCAGCCTCGCCGTCTCCGGCACGACGGCCAATCCGAGAGCGCAACTGCGCGCGCCCGATCCGAACCTGCCGGGCCAGCTGACCGAAGTGGAGATCGACCTGACGGGCCGCGGCGGCGCCTATACCGTCGACGTGCGGGCCGCGTCGGCCTACGGCCCCGTCGCCGGCCGGGCGGTGATCCGGCCGGGACCGCAGGGCCTGGCCATCGATCTCGAGCGGGCGAGCGCGGTCGGCCTCGCCCTGACCGGCCGCATCCAGGCGACCCCGGCCGGCCCGTTCGCGGGCGAGCTGCAACTGTCGGGCTCGGGGCTGTCGGGCGTGGTCCGCCTCTCGGCCGCGGGCGGCGTGCAACGCGCCGACGTGGACGTGCGGGCCGAAAAGGCTAGCCTGGCCCTGCAGCCGCCCCTGGTGATCGACCGCGGCAGCCTCCAGGCCACCGTCCTGCTCCAGCCAGGGGCGCCGACCGCCACCGGGCAGTTCGACGTGCAGGGCCTGCGCCGCGAGGCGGTTCGGATCGAGACCGCCGCCGCCCGGTTCGACTACCGCGGGGGCCAAGGTCAGGTGACGCTGAACGCCCGCGGCGGCGCGCCCAATCCCTTCTCGGTGGCGCTGCAGGCCGCCCTCGCGCAGGACATGGTCCGCGTGAGCGGCCAGGGCGACGTAGGCGGCGTGCCGATCCGGCTGACGCGCCCGGCCGAGATCCGCCGCGTAGGCGAGGGCTGGCGCCTGGAGCCGACGGTCGCGACCGTCGGGCAAGGGCGGGTGCAGGTCAACGGCGCCTTCGGCCAGGGGGCGCAGCTCTCGGCCCGCCTGCGCGATTTCGACCTCGCCGTGGTCCAGGCCTTCGCGCCCGCCGCCGCGGTCGCCGGGCGCGCTTCGGGCGACGTGGATTTCACTCTGCCGGCCGGCGGCGGCTTCCCCACCGCCCGCGCGAACCTGAACCTGCGCGGCGTCTCCCGCACCGGCGTCGCCACCTCGCCGCAGCCGGTGGACGTATCCCTCACCGGCGAGCTGACCTCCGCAGGCGCGCGGACCGACGCCGTGGTGCGCCGCCGGGGCGCGGCGATCGGACGGCTGCAGGCCAGGCTTGGCCCCTTCCCCGCCTCGGGCGGGGACTGGATGCATCGGGTCCTGGACGCCCCCGTCAGCGGCGGCGTGCGCTACAATGGGCCGGCCGAAGTGCTGTGGGCGCTGAGCGGGATCGAAGGCCAGGAGGTCTCCGGCCCGGTGGCGATCGGCGGCGACGTTTCGGGCCGCGCGTCCCAGCCGCAGATCACCGGCGTGATCCGCGCCAAAGGGCTGACCTACCAGAACCCGGCCTACGGCACGGTGATCCGCGAGCTGACGCTGGAAAGCCGCTTCACCGGCTCGCGGCTCGACATCTCCAGCCTGAGCGGCCGGGCCGGCGACGGGACGCTCGCGGGCTCGGGCTACGTCGACCTGTCGGCGGCGGCCGGCTTCCCCATCGACCTGCAGCTGCGCCTGACCCGCGCCCGGCTCGCCAACAGCGACAACCTCAACGCGGTGGTCAGCGGCCAGCTCGCGGTGCGCAACAGCCGCGAGGCCGGCTCCGTCATCTCAGGCCGCGTCATCGTGGAGGAAGCGCGCTACCGCATCGTCCGCCAGGCCTCGGCCGAGGTGCCCGAACTGGCGGGCGTCCGCCGCCGCGGCGCGGCCCCGGCCCCGCCCGAGCCTCCCGCATCCGCCCTGCCGAGCCGGTGGAGGCTGGACGTGGCGGTCGAGGGCTCCAACCAGCTGTTCGTCGAGGGCATGGGCCTGGACGCCGAATGGCGCGCCAACCTGCGGGTCACGGGCGACGTCAGCGCGCCGATGGTCGCCGGCCAGGTGGAGCTGGTGCGCGGGACCTACAGCTTCGCCGGCCGGCGGCTCGACCTGTCGCGGGGCGAGATCCAGTTCACCGGCCAGTCGCCGCTCGACCCGCTGCTCGACATCCAGGCCCAGACCACGGTGGAGGGGGTGACCGCCATCATCCTGATCGGCGGGTCGGGCCAGAGTCCGCAGATCACCTTCAGCTCCACCCCGGTCCTGCCCCAGGACGAGATCCTGTCGCGGCTGCTGTTCGGAAGCTCGATCACCCAGCTCTCGCCGACCCAGGCGCTGCAGCTCGCCGCCGCCCTGAACTCGCTGCGCACCGGCGGCGGCGGACTGAACCCGCTCGGCACGCTGCGGCGCGCCGCCGGGGTGGACCGGCTGAACATACTGGGCGCGGACGCCGCTGGCGGCCGCGGCACGGCGCTCTCGGCCGGCAAGTACATCAGCAACCGGGTGTACGTGGAGGTGATCACCGACGCTCGCGGCTTCACCGCCATCCAGCTCGAGATCGCCCTCAACCGGGCGCTCAGTCTCCTGAGCCAGGTCAGCTCGCTGGGCGGCCAGAGCCTGAACCTGCGCTACTCCCGCGACTATTGAGCCCGCCGGGCAGGCCCCCGGGCCCGGCCCGCCCCCGGGGCGCGACGTCCTGACGCGCAATCGTCACGCATGGTTGTTGCGCGACTCGAGTCTGCGCGATAGCATATTTGTAAGCATAAACAGGCTGTGGACAAGTCGTCCGGCCGAAAGGACAAGTAGTTAGTCCTTTAGATGCCACGCGATTCGCGACGAAGATTATGATTAACGGGGCGTTAAGTCGCCATTGATGGGAGACTATTGATGGATATTGGCGACGATAGGATGGCAGGGAGCCTCGCCTATGACCGACGCGAGACCCGGGACTATCTGGAGCAGGACGCCGTCCGCTTCTTCTACCGCTGGGGCGGCGTGCTTTCGTCCACGCTGACGCGGATCCGCGGGCGGTTCCAGGGCGACCTCGACCAGTATCTCATCTACCTCGTCTTCCTGCTGGACGACCTTTCCCAGGAATTGCGCTCCCGCGCTTGCGGTCGCCATTTTGCGCCCCGAGGCCTGAATGCGCTCAGCATCGCGGAAGTGACGGAGATTCCGCGGGAGACGGCGCGGCGGAAACTGCAGGTCCTGCTTTCGGAGCGGTACCTGGAGCGCCGGAGCGACGGGCTGTACTACCTGGGCGCGCGATACTCGCGGAACCAGTTCTTCTTCGACCTCAGCCCGCTCTTCCTCGACTGCGTGAACGATCAAGCTTCAACCGAGGCGTTCGAGCCAGAGCCAGAGTTCGCGGACGGCTAGGGCGCGGATCACGGCGTCCTCGCTGTCGATCGGCTTCAGGCCTGCCAGGCGGAGGGCGGCGTTCAGGGTGATCGGGCGCTCGCTGCCGCGGCAGAAGCGATGGGTCTTCGCCGCCTCCTGCACCCGTCGCCAGACGCAATTCAGCGAATGGGCGGACCGGACGGCGTTCGGAGGCAGGAGCCCGCCCTGCAGGACCCGATGGAAGCCGACCAAAGCGGCGCCGCGGCAGACCGACTGCAACATCCGGCTGGTGGAGTCGGGGTCCAGCGGCTCGACCGGCAGGCGCGGGACGCTCGGCGGACTGTCGATTACGGTGTTGGACGGCCAGGTGGCGAAGGCGCTGAAGACCACGTTGGCGTCGGCGTCGACGAAGCCGAGCTGCAGCGTGTGGGAACCGCTCCCGTAGGCGAACGAGCGGACGTTGAAGAACAGCGGGCGCGCCGCCTCCGCCGCCGCGGACGGGACCGGCGCGGCGATCGGCCGACCGGCCCATCGTTTGGCGGCCATGAAGTCGATAATCGTCGCCATTTGCGGACGCCCTTCGAAGGAACAAGCGCCCACATACTGCTCGCAGCGGCAGGAGCATTACAATAAGCCTACCGCCTGTTTTGGGTAGGTTAACACGTATTATCCATCCCAAACTGAGCGCATTCTTCACAGGACCGAAACATTATTTACCACATTCAAGTATATACACCCAAAATGGGCCGATAGCCCGCTGAACGGCGCGCCTCCGACTGCTAACCCTGAAGACCGTTGCGGCCGGGGGAACAGGCTCTGACATGAAGATCGACCTTGAGCCCTTGGAGACGCCGGCCGACGAGGACGAAACCAACGAGCCGGTCGTCGTACGCTATCCCAAATGGATGCGGCTGCTGATCTGGGGGACGTGTGTCGCCTTCTCGATGGTCTTCTGGTGGGGCCTGTTCCTGCTCGCCAAGGCCCTGCTGGGATGACGGCGAAGCCCCTCGCGCGT
>Ga0164243_10006575_pt1 | contig 17569 bp, 16 predicted proteins | sample OricompcompostOP_FD_108781 | JGI IMG/M metagenome (GOLD analysis project Ga0164243, IMG submission 108781) | Organic Plus compost microbial communities from Emeryville, California, USA - Original compost - Organic plus compost (OP) | ecosystem: Engineered > Solid waste > Mixed feedstock >... | reverse complement strand
CCCCCGACGCCGACCGCCAGACCACATCGGCGCTCCACGTAGGAGGCCAGCGCGGTCCGCAGGGCCGGGGTGCCGGCCGTCGTCGGGTAGCCCGGCCAGTCGGACGCGGCGGCCAGTGCCTCGCGGATCACCGGCGGCACCGGGTCCACCGGCGTGCCGATCGAGAGGTCGACGATCCCGTCCGGGTGTGCGGCGGCCCGCGCCTTGGCCGGCTCCAGCACATCCCAGGGAAAGTCGGGCAGGCTGGCGGAGACCCGGCCCGTCTCGGTCGCCGCGGCCGGGCCGGTCAGTGGTCGTGCTCCTTCGGCGGCAGTGCGGCCACCAAGGGCGCGTCCTTGGCGGTCTTGCCGATCTTGGACGCACCACCGGGCGACCCGAGATCCTCGAAGAACACGGCGTTGGCGGCCTGGAAGTCCTTCCAGTTCTCCGGCAGGTCGTCCTCATAGAAGATGGCCTCGACCGGGCAGACCGGCTCGCAGGCGCCACAGTCCACGCACTCGTCCGGGTGGATGTAGAGCATCCGATTGCCCTCGTAGATGCAGTCGACGGGGCACTCCTCGATGCATGCCTTGTCCAGCAGGTCAACGCATGGCTCGGCGATCACATAGGTCACCGCTTCGGTCCTTCCACAGCCACGAGCTCCACGAACTGGCACCAGTCTGCCGGCTCCTGGCACAGCCTAGTATCCCGCGTGGAGCGTGCGCGACGCACGGCTCACCGAGGATCGGAAAGCGGGCATGCTCGACGAGCGTGATCTTGGTCACCGCGTGGTGGTGCGGCATCGCACGCCGGCGGGTCCCACCGACGTGCTCGGCCAGCTGACCCGGCTCGACGGCACGGTCGTGGTCGTCCGCACCGAGGACGGGCGCGAGCACACCATCGATCAAGCCAACGTCATCGCCGGCAAGCCCATCCCGGCCAGGCCGCCCCGATACTCCGAGATCATCACGCTGGAACGGCTGGCCGACCGGGCCTGGCCGGCGCCGCACGTGCGGCACCTCGGCGACTGGCTGCTGCGTTCGGCGCAGGGCTGGACCAACCGGGCCAACTCCGCGCTCCCGCTCGGCGAGGCGGATCGGCCCCTGGCCGAGGCGGTCCAGGTCACCCGCGAGTGGTACGAGGCGCAGGACCTGCCCGCGAAGATCACCGTGCCGCTGCCCGTCCGCCGCGACGTCGCCGATCACCTGACCGCCTCGGGGTGGACGGCCCGCCCGACCGTACAGGTGCAGACCGCGCAGCTGACCGATCTGCTCGCCGCCGCCCGCCCGGGCGAGGTCACCCTGCACGAGCGTCCGTCGCCGGAGTTCCTCGCGCTGGTGCGGGCGCGCAAGGAGAGCCTGCCCGCCGCCGCCGAGCACGTCCTGCTCGCCGGGGGCACGCCCGACGCCCCACCGGTACGGTTCGCGCACGCCCGGGACGAGACCGGCACGCTGCTGGCGATCGCGCGGGGAGCCGTGGTCGACGACTATCTGCACCTCGGCCTGGTGGAGGTGTCGCCCACGGCCCGGCGCCGGGGACTGGCCCAGGCGGTGTCAGCCGCGCTCGCGCAGTGGGCCGGCGCGTGGGGGGCGACGCGCGCGGTGCTGCAGGTCGAGGAGCACAACGAGGCGGCCGTCCGGCTCTACGCCAAGCTCGGCTTCACGCCCCACCACCGCTACATCACGTTCGACGCCTCACCCTCTTCCGCCGATCTTGGGGTTTTCCGCGTGAGTTGATCTCCGATCACGCGGAAAACCCCAAGATCGGCGCAAAGAGGTGTGGGGGCGGGTCAGCGGCCGACGCGGTGCGGCTTGCGGGCACCGCCGTGGCGCAGCGCGTACTCCTTGAGTCCGCGGCTCTTCCAGTCCTTGCCGAGCGCGATCATGACCACGTGCCCGAGGAAGATGCCGATCCCGCAGAAGAGGAGGAACTGCAGGAACTGCAGCACGAAGCCTTCCAGCTGATCGTCGAACACGCCCGTGCCGCCGATGAAGGGCCCGACCAGCAGGGACAGCAACGCACCGATCAGTGACGCCGCGGCCAGGTCGAAGAAGACCCGGGAGAAGGGCTGGGTGATCGACCAGACGGCCGCGAAGATCCCGACGAGCGCGATGACGCCGCCCACGCCCACCAGCGCGATCACCGTCCAGTCCGTCTTGTCCACGGTCTCGTACGCGCTGGTCGCGGTCTCGTCGGGCCGGCCGAGCCGGCTGACGAGACGGGTAAGGCCGTTGATGACGAAAATGCCCAGCGCGATCGTCAGGATGCGAACCCCACGCCGCTGCCACATGTCTTCCTCCGCCTCCCTGCGCTCGCTGATTCTCCGCGCACCTCCACGCTGCGCTCCTCGCTCGCGGCACTCGCGATGCTCCACGCGGCGATACGCGCTCAGGGCGGGGGCGCTTCGCGCAGTTGCTCCTCATCCGCACCGGGGTGCGCGTATTTTAGGCCACAATCCGCCGTGCGTCGATACCGCTCGTCACGAACGGGGGTTCTTCCCGAACTCCCGGCCGCGGGCACCGGGGGGTGTTGGTCGCGCCGGGGGCTGCCGGCGTGGACCCTGCCGCGGCACGACCATCCGGTAGGCGAGCACGCCGAGCGTGACCGAGCCCACGAGCAGATAGACCGTGGCGACCCAGAGTTGGGACACCAGCACCAGGTCGCCCTCGCGGGTCTGGCCGGAGAGGATCAGCGACACGATCAGCCAGACGACGCCGGGCACGATGCTCAGCCACACGTGCCGGGTGACGGCATAGGTGAACCGGGTCACCGCGGTCAGGCCGGCGACCACGAAGACGAGCGACACCGGGACCAGCACGCCCTGGATCCGGTACGGCGTCAGGAACCCGGCGAACAGCGCGAGCAGGATGCCGAGCCAGATCGCCACCGCCAGGGCGATCAGCCGCAGCCACCACGGGGTCGGCCGGTTCGGATCGTCGTCCCACCAACCGGAGACCCGCTGTACCGGCGGCCAGGTGCGGATCAAGCCGGCCGTCTCCCGCCAGTCCCGCCACCACGCCTGCCGGCGCACCGCCGCCTGCTCGGCCTCCGGCGTCGACAGCCGCGCGGGCGACGCCCCCGAGACCGACGTCGGGTCCGCGGGCGGCTGCTCGTCCGGCCCGGCCGTCACGTGGCCAGCCCCGCGAACAGGTCGTCCTCCACCCCGTCCGGACCGCCGGGGCCGCGCTGGCCCTGCACGAGCTGGTAGTACTCGATGCCGAAGAAGTCCCGGCCGCCAGCCTCGGCGAGGGTGTAGAGCCAGCTGTCGGCGGGGATCTGCGTGGCGTGCGCGCGAACGGCCGCCATCTTCGCATCAGCGAACTTGGAGGCGTCTATGCGAGCCGCGATCTGCTCGTCGGGCACCGCGAACGGCAGGTCGTCCACATGCGACACTCCCGCGAACGGGTTGTTGGCGCTGTTCGCGAAGCGGTCGAGGCTCGCCGCGAGCACGCTCCGGGGGAAGGCCGTCCAGTAGATCTTCAGCGGGCCGAACCCCTGCTCGCCGGCCAGGTGCGCCGCCCGCATCGCGACCCGGTGCGCGTTGATGTGGTCCGGGTGACCGTACCCGCCGTTGGTGTCGTAGGTGACCATCACCTGCGGTCGCAGTTCGCGCATCACCTCGACCAGGTGGCCGGCCGCCTCGTCGAGGTCGGCGCGCCAGAAGGCCCGGGGATGCTCGTTGGACGGCGTGCCCATCATGCCCGAGTCGCGGTAGCGCCCCGCGCCGCCGAGGAACCGATGGTCGGTGACGCCGAGGGCCGCGCACGCGCGCTCCAACTCCACCAGCCGATAACCGCCGAGCTGGTCGGCGCGGGCGGCTTCGAGCGCGGCGAGCGCCGGGACGTGGATCTCGCCCTCCTCACCGAGCGTGCACGTCACCAGCGTGACGTGGGCGCCCTGGGCCGCGTAGTAGGCCATGGTCGCCCCGGTGCCGATGGTCTCGTCGTCCGGATGGGCGTGCACGAAGAGGATGCGGCGGTCGGCTATCCCGACGGAGGTATCTGCGCCCACCCGGCCAACTCTAGTCGGCCGACCGTGCGACGATCGCCTGGTGACCGTGCCTGCCGACTTCCCGGAACTGGCCGCAGCGACATCACGGTTCCGCGCCGGAGAACCCCGTGCGATCACGGTGGCCGCGGACGGATCGCGGGTAGTCTTCCTGCGCTCCAACCCTGCCCAGGAGGACGCCGCCGAGACCGGCCAGGCAGCCGCCGACGCACTCTGGGTGCTCGACGTCGCCACCGGTGAGGAGCGGCTCGTCGCCGATCCGGCGACCATCGCCCAGGCCCCGGCCGACCTGCCCGACGCCGAGCGTGCCCTGCGCGAACGACTGCGCCTGTCGGCCGGCGGCATCGGGTCCTACGCCACCGATCCGGCCGCCACCCTCGCCGCCTTCGCGCTCGGCGGGGCACTGGTCACGGTCGATCTCGTCACCGAGGGGGCACAGCCGCAGGTACGGCCGAGTGCCGGCAGCGTCGTCGATCCTCGCCCCGACCCCACCGCGTCACGCGTCGCCTACGTCTCCCACGGCGACCTGCGCGTACTGGACCTCGCCACCGGCGAGGACACGCTCCTTGCCGGCGAGTCGGGCAACGACGCGGTGACCTGGGGCCTGGCCGACTTCATCGCGGCCGAGGAGTTCGGCCGGTTCCGCGGCTTCTGGTGGGCGCCGGACGGCCAGACGCTGCTCGCCGCGCGGGTGGACAACACCCGGGTGCAGCGCTGGCATCTGCACGACCCGTCCGACCCGAGCAAGCCACCGACCACGGCGTCCTACCCGTCGGCCGGCACCGCCAACGCCGAAGTGACCCTGCACCTGCTCGACCTGGACGACGGTTGGGTGGACGTCCACTGGGACCGGGAGACGTACCCGTACCTGGTGTCGGTCTCCTGGACCGAGACGGGTGGGCCGCTGGTCACCGTCCTGCGCCGGCTGCAGCAGCACGGCCTGGTGCTGGCCGTCGACCCGCGCACCGGCGAGACGCAGGTGCACGCCGAGCTCGCCGATCCCCGGTGGGTGGAGCCCGTACCCGGCTCGCCCACCTACCTGCCCGACGGCCGGGTGCTCATCGGGGGCGAGCTGGCCCACGACGGGTACGACGCCCGGTGCCTGTTCGCCGACGGGGGCCTGCTCACCCCCGCCTCGCTCTACGTACGCCGGGTCTGCGGCCGGCTCGGCACCGACCTGTTGGTCGAGGCGAGCGAGTCGGAGCCCAGCGAGCAGCACCTCTACCGGGTCGGCACGCGCGTGGGCGCGCCCTCGGTCGAGGTCACCCGCATCACCACCGACCCGGGCTGGCACGTCGGGGCATGCGGTGGGCAGACGTACGTGGTCGGCTCACTCTCCCTCGACCATCCCGGCACCCGCTGGACGGTCCACTCAGGACAGTCCATTGTGGCCACGCTGCGATCGTTCGCGGCGATTCCGCCCTACGCGCCCCGACCGGTGCTGGAGCGGGTCACCGACCGTTCGCTGCCGGCGGGCGTGCTCTACCCGCGCGACCACGTGGCCGGCCGCAAGCTGCCCGTGCTCGTGGACATCTACGGCGGTCCGGGCCATCAGGAGGTGGTCGCGGTCCGCGCCCGCTGGCTGGAGCGGCAGTGGTGGGCCGACGCCGGCTTCGCCGTGGTGGTCATCGACAACCGGGGGACCCCGGGCATCGCGCCCTCCTTCGAAAAGGTCATCCACCGCCGGATGTCGGACGTGATTCTCGCCGACCAGGTGGACGCCCTGCACGCCCTGGCCGAGAAGCACAGCGACCTCGACCTGACCCGGGTGGCGATCCGCGGCTGGTCGTTCGGCGGCTACCTGGCCGCGCTCGCCGCGCTGCGCAGGCCCGACGTCTACCGCGTCGCCGTCGCGGGCGCGCCCGTCACCGACTGGTCGCTCTACGACACCGCCTACACGGAGCGGTACCTGGGCCTGCCCGCCGAGGGCAGCGAGATCTACCCGCACAACTCGCTCATCGAGGACGCGGCCGCCAAGCCGGTACGCGCCAGCGAGGCCCGGCCGATCCTGCTCGTGCACGGGTTGGCCGACGACAACGTGGTGGCCGCGCACACCCTGCGGCTGTCGGCCGCGCTGCTCGCCGCGGGCCGGCCGCACGTCGTGCTCCCGCTGACCGGGGCTACCCACATGGCGGCCGGTGGCGTCTACTCGCACCTGCTGCGGTTCGAACTCGACTTCCTGCGCCAGCACCTGTAGCGCGGGCGTGACGGCCCACCCGCTGACCGTCCACGATGGATGCGCGGGGTCGACGGCGTACCGGTGACGACGGGCAAGCGTGCGGCGACGGGCACAGCCGCCCCTCGGCAGCGTGAACAGCGCATGTCCGGTGACCAGGGACTTCGCGATCACCCCGTTCACACGCGCAGCCGCCCCTCCACCGTGTGAACCATCAACCCCGCGTGTCTACGGCGTGTCGCTCACACTCGCAGCGGGCCGGGGGTGGGCCCCGGTGCGACCCCGGCGTGGGACGTCGTCCCGCATCCGGGACGCGGGCCGGGCGCGAATGGCGTCGTTGCGGGCCACGCGGAGTGACCGGCACCACAGCCGAGGGGTCGGGAAAGCTCGCCGGCGCGGGGTGGTTATGCCTGGTGCACCCCGCGAGAGCCACGGCCGAGCCGGCCGGGCATTGCGACGAGCCGGGTGCGGGCACTACGGCACGCGCCGAGCGCACCCTGCGCTTGATGACTCTGCGTGACGGTCGCCCGCGAAGCCCCGACCTGTGAGGAGACTTCTGATGCGTACCACCACGACCTTCGGCAAGATCCGTAATTCGGCGCTGCTGGGTATCGCCGGTATCGGCGCGGCCGCCGGCATCGCGCTGGCCCCGGGCCAGGCCGCCAACGCCGCGCCCGCGGCCGACACCACCGCCGCGCCGGTCGCCAACGCGGCGCCGGCCCAGGCGCGCGTCGCCAACTACGACGGTGCGCTGCAGCCCAACGGCTACTACTGCGGCCCGGCCGCGACCCGGATCGCCCTGTCGGCGCACGGCACCCCGCCGACCTTCGACGCGCTGGCCGGTGACCTGGGCACCACCGAGGCCGGTACGGCGTCCATCGACGACATCACCCGTGTGCTGAACGCCCACCGCGCGGGCGCGTACGCCTCGACCACCTTCGACAAGAAGCCCGACGCCGCGCAGATCGAGAAGCTGCGTACCGACGTCATCGACTCGATCAACCACGGCGACCCCGTGGTGGCCAACATCGTCGGCGCCGTCACCGACACCGACGGCGAGTCCCACCGGTACATGGGCGGGCACTACCTGACCATCACCGGCTACCAGGGCAACGGGCAGACCGTCCAGATCACCGACCCGGCCGACAAGCGTGGCAGCAACGAGTACCAGCTTCCGCTGGACACCCTGGCCAACTGGATGAGCACGCGCGGCTACAGCTCCTGACGCGGCACCACCGGCGCCCGCCACCCCGCTGTGGGGCGGCGGGCGCTGGCCGTCCGGCCGGTACGCATGCCGCGCCCGACCTGCGTCGCCGACGCCGGACCGACCGGTACGGTCACCGCTCCACAGTAGACAAACCGCTCCGGGACGTTGCGCCACACGACGCGGAGAACCGGGGTGCCTGATCTTGACTGGCATGGCAGGCTAGGCGACGTGAGTGAATACGGTGCGGCCGAGGCGGCCGTACAGGCGGCGCTGGACGCGGGCGCGAGCTACGCCGACGCGCGGGTCATGCACCGCCGGACGGAGTCGATGGACGCCCGCAACGGCGAGATCGAGGAACTGTCGCAGGACGAGGATCTCGGCATCGGCGTGCGGGCTCTGGTGGGCTCGAGCTGGGGATTCTTTGCCGTACCGGACCTGTCCGACGCCGCTGTCCGGTCAGCCGGCGCTCGGGCGGCGGCCATCGCGGCGGCGAGCGCGACCGTGCCGGGACCGGCGGTCGCCCGCATCCCGACCACGCCAGCCAGCGGCAGTTGGTCCTCGCCGTGTGAGGTCGACCCGCTGTCGGTGGCGCTCTCCGAGAAGGGCGACCTGCTCGTCGGACTCACCGCGACGATGAAGGCCGCGGGTGCCGACCAGGCTGAGGGCAGCTACCAGATCTGGGACACCCGCAAGTGGTTCGTCTCCAGCGAGGGTCACCGCATCGACCAGCGCATCCGGGAGTGCGGGGCCGGGATCGCCGCCACCGCGGTCGGCGACGGGGAGACCCAACGCCGCTCCTACCCCTCCTACCGGGGCCAGTACGGCACCCGCGGGTGGGAACTCGTCACCGGACTTGACCTGGCCGCCCACGCGGAACGGATCGCCGACGAGGCCCGGGCACTGCTGAGCGCCCCGCGCTGCCCGTCCGGGGTGACCACGCTGATCCTCGGCAGCGAGCAGATGGCGCTGCAGATCCACGAGTCCGTCGGGCACGCCATCGAGCTCGACCGCATCCTCGGCTGGGAAGCCGCCTTCGCCGGCACCTCCTGGCTCGACCTGCGTCAGCTCGGCACCCTGCGGTACGGCTCCGAGCTGATGAACATCACGATCGATCCCACGATCCCTGGGGCGCTGGGCAGCTTCGGCTTCGACGACGAGGGAACCCCGGCCGCGGCACGGGACGCGGTGCGCGAGGGCATCTGGGTCGGCGTGCTGGCCGGCCGGGACTCGGCGGCCGTCGCCGGCCTGGACTACGGCGGCAGCGTGCGGGCCGACGGGTGGGCGCGGCTGCCGATGGTGCGGATGACCAACGTCGGACTCGAACCGGGGCCGCACACCCTCGACGAGATGATCGCGGCGACCGAGGACGGCGTCTACATGGACATCAACCGATCGTGGTCGATCGATGACAAGCGGCTGAACTTCCAGTTCGGCTGCGAGATCGGCTGGGAGATCAAGAACGGCAAGCTCGGCCGGATGCTGCGCAATCCGACGTACACCGGCATCGGGCCACAGTTCTGGCAGTCGATGGACATGCTCGGCCGCGAGGTCACCGCCTGGGGCACGCCCAACTGCGGCAAGGGCCAGCCCGGGCAGGTCGGCCACACCGGCCATCCCGCGGCCGCTGCCCGGTTCACCGGCGTACGGGTGGGGGTGACCGGATGAGCGACGAACAGTCCCTTGTGGACAAAGCCGCCGAGCTGATCGAGCTCGTCCGGTCGATGGCTCCCGGCGCGCAGGCGGAGGCGACCGTCGACGCCACCGAACTGTCCCTGACCCGGTTCGCGAACTCGTTCATCCACCAGAACGTCGCCGACGCGAGCACCACGGTACGGCTGCGCCTGCACGTCGACGGCCGGACCGCGACCGGCGGATCGTCCATCGTGGACACATCGGGCCTGCACGCCCTGGTCGAGCGGACGCTCGCGGCCGCGCGGCTGGCCCCGCTCGATCCCCAGTGGCCGGGGTTGGCGCCACCCGCGGCGGTGCCGACCGTACCGGCCGTGGACGAGCAGACCGCGTACGCCGAGCCGGATGCCCGAGCCGCGCGGGTGCGCGACTTCGTCGCCGCGACGGACGGGTTGGAGGCGGCCGGCTACTGCAGCACGCTGCGGTGGGCGCGGGCCTTCGCCAACTCGCTGGGCCAGTCGGCGGCGTCGGTGAGCGCGTTGGCGTCCATGGACGCGATCGCCCGGCAGGCGGGCGGCGACCGCAAGTTCGACGGCGTGGCGCGGCTGTCCAGCGCTCGTCTGTCCGATCTGGACGGTGCTCGGCTCGGTGCCCGGGCGGCCGCCAAGGCGCGGGCACAGGAAGGTGCCACCGAGTTGCCGCCGGGACGCTACGAGGTGGTGCTGGAGCCGACCGCCGTCTTCGACCTGCTCGACAACCTGGCGATGTTCGGCTTCAACGGCAAGGCCGTCCACGAGGGACGGTCCTTTGTGGAGGTCGGCGAGGCCCAGTTCGATCCGTCGGTGACCATTGTGGACGATCCATTGGATCCGCGGGGCCTGGCTGCCACGTTCGACGTCGAGGGCACGCCGAAGTCGCGGCGCACGTTCGTCGACGCGGGCGTCAGCGCGGCGGTCGCGCACGACCGGCGCAGCGCGGCCCTCGCCGGCACCGTCTCCACGGGCCACGCCATGACCGGCGGTGCCTCGTGGGGCGCGGTGCCCCTGAACCTGCACCTGCTGCCGGCCGGTGACAACGCCGGGACCGCCACCAGCCTGGCCGGCGACGACCACCCGGCGGCCGGGGCCGGCGAGGTGGACGGGCCGGTCGCCGACGCCTCGGTCGCCGCGCTGGTGGCCGGCGTCGAGCGGGGGCTGCTCGTCTCCGACTTCTGGTACACCCGGGTGCTCGACCCCCGCACGCTCGTCATCACCGGGCTGACCCGCAACGGGGTGTGGCTCATCGAGAACGGCGTGGTGACGCTGCCCGTGCAGAACTTCCGGTTCACGCAGTCGTACCCGCAGGCGCTCGCCGCCGGCGCGGTGCTCGGGGTCGGGACGCACGCCATCGGACTGCCTTCGGGTTGGCAGGCACTGTGCTACCGGGCACCCGCCCTGCGCCTGGCCTCGTGGAACTTCACCGGCAACCCCTCGGGCTGACGACCGTCGGCCACCGATATGTCCGCCTTTGTCGGAAAAATCCTGGCAAGGTGACGGCGGCGCGCGCGACCCGCACCGTGCCGCCGCCCCGGGTGCGGGCAGGGCCGCTTCGGCAGGCACGCCGTGTCGTTGCGATTGAGAGGCTTGAGCGCTTCGGCTAACGTGCTGATGCCAATGGACGGCTCCGGTGTGGGCCGATCCGGCGTCCACCCCCGAAGGAGCGGTCCCCGATGAGCGACAAGGCACCCGACGCCGCCCAGGCGAAGACGGCCGCCCCGACGCCCGCTCCCCCAGCCGTACCGGCCCAGGCGACAGCCGCGCCCACGAGTGGTGCCGCGCCCACGGGCGGTGCCGCGCCCACGGGCGGAGCAGCCGGGACCACCCCGACTGCCACGCCGAGGCCGGCCGCGCCCGCCCCGACCCCCAAGCCGAAGTCGTCGGCCGCGGCCGGATTCGCGATCTTCCTCGCGCTCGTGTCGCTGCTGGTCGCGGTCGCCGCCGGCGCGCTCGCGGCGTACGCGCTCACGCAGGCGCGGGAGGCGAAGCAGCAGGCCACCCCCGCCACGTTGGAAACCACGACCGCGCCCGCCGCGTCCGAGTCGCCGGCGACGAGTTCGGCTGAACCCTCGCCGAGCGTGGCGCCGAGCACCAGCACCCCACCACCGGTGTCCTACGTCCAGGACCTGGACCGGATCGTCGTACGGATCCCCGGGCCGAGCGGCTGCAACGCGTCCTACGTCGACGTCGACACCATCGCCAACGTCTCCAGCACCGGGCACGAGTTCTACCTGAGCACCTGCCTCGACCCGGCCAAGCCGGAGTTGCGGGTGGACCGGACCTCGGGCCGGTCGACCAGCAGCCCCAACCCGACGCCGGAGACCTGCGCCGCCCTCGTCTCGGGCACGCCCGGCGCCACCGAGCTGGTCCTGCAGGCGCAGCCGGGTCTGACGTTCTGCCTGCTCACGAACCTGGCCGACGCCAACGCGCAGACCCTGCCGCAGCGCCTGGCCGCCGTCGAGGTGCTCAGCGTCAACACGATCGACCACTCCGTCACGGTCGCGATCAGCACCTGGCACATGGCCTGACCCCCGCGCCGGGCCCCGCCCGTGGTTGTTGTTGTTAGCAAGGTGCCCTTGTACAACGCTCCGCGTTAACAAGGGCACCTTGCTTGCGACGGTCGCCCGAAGGGATGGCCGAGCCGCCCTGACCGGGCGGGTACTCGCGGGTCAACGGGTGAAGTGGGGTTTCGCACAGGCTCCCTGTCGATCGAGCCCCCGGCATCGGGCGTAACGTGTGCACCGACGCGACGCGGCGCGGTCGATGGCATCGCCATGACCAGCACGCTCAGCCGCGAGGCATGCACCCTCGGCGAAGCTTGCGAGCCGAGACTTCAGGCACATAGGTCCGTCAGGAGCACGAATGACGACGACGTCGGCCACGCCGCCCACGCGGGCACCCAAGATCGCCCGCGCCGCGATCGCCGAGAAGACATTCCGTACCGACCGATGGTGGATCGAGCCCGCCTACACGGTGGTCGGTCTGAGCGTGTGGTTGTTGTGGGGCGTCATCCACACGGTGTTCATCCGGGACTACTACTTCGCGCAGGGCCCGGGCTACCACTACCTCACACCGTTCTTCTCGCCCTGTCTCTCCAACGCCTGTGACCCGGCCGCCGCCGAGTTCGGCACCTTCATGCCGGCGAACGTCCCGCTGATCCCGTTCGCCTTCCTGAGCCTGCCGTTCCTGCTGCTGTTCCGGCTCACCTGCTACTACTACCGGCGCGCCTACTACCGGTCGTTCTGGCTCTCGCCGCCGGCCTGCGCGGTGCCGGACGGGCACCAGCGCTACACCGGCGAGACCCGGTTCCCGCTGATCATGCAGAACCTGCACCGGTACGCCTTCTACGCGGCCGTCCTGATCTCGCTGATCAACACCTGGGACGCGATCCGCTCCTTCTGGGGCACGGAGGGCTTCGGCTTCGGACTGGGCAACCTGCTGCTGGTCGGCAACGTCGTGCTGCTGTGGGCGTACACCGCGTCCTGCCACTCGTGCCGGCACATCGTCGGCGGGCGTCTCAAGCACTTCTCCAAGCACCCCGTCCGCTACAAGGCCTGGGGCTTCGTGAGCAAGCTCAACACCCGGCACAAGGAGCTGGCCTGGATCACGCTGGGCACCCTCGCCCTCGTCGACGTCTACATCCTGGCCATCTCCGCCGGCTGGTTCTCCGACCCCCGCTTCATCAACTAAGGGCTCCCAAACGATGACTGAGAATGTCGAACGCCACCGGTACGACGTGGTCGTGATCGGAGCAGGTGGCGCCGGTCTCCGGGCGGCCATCGAGGCCCGGCTCGCGGGCAAGCGCACCGCGATCATCTCCAAGTCGCTGTTCGGCAAGGCGCACACGGTGATGGCCGAGGGCGGTGCCGCGGCGGCGATGGGCAACGTGAACCCCAACGACAACTGGATGGTCCACTTCCGCGACACCATGCGCGGCGGGAAGTTCCTCAACAACTTCCGCATGGCCGAGCTGCACGCGAAGGAGGCCCCGGCCCGCGTCTGGGAGCTGGAGACGTACGGCGCGCTGTTCGACCGGACCAAGGACGGCAAGATCTCGCAGCGCAACTTCGGCGGCCACGAGTACCCGCGCCTGGCGCACGTCGGTGACCGTACCGGCCTGGAGCTGATCCGCACCCTGCAGCAGAAGGTGGTGTCGCTGCAGCAGGAGGACAAGGCCGAGTACGGCGACTACGAGGCCCGCATCCGGGTCTTCGCCGAGACGACCATCACCGAGCTGCTGCTCACCGACGGCAAGATCGCTGGGGCGGTCGGCTACACCCGCGAGTCGGGCAAGCTGCTGCTCTTCGAGGCCCCGGCGATCGTGCTGGCCACCGGCGGCGTGGGCAAGTCCTACAAGGTGACCTCCAACTCGTGGGAGTACACCGGCGACGGCCACGCGCTGGCCCTGCGCGCCGGCGCCACGCTGATCAACATGGAGTTCCTCCAGTTCCACCCGACCGGCATGGTCTGGCCGCCCTCGGTGCGCGGCATCCTGGTGACCGAGTCGGTGCGTGGTGACGGTGGCGTGCTGCGCAACACCGACGGCAAGCGGTTCATGTTCGACTACGTGCCCGACGTCTTCCGGCACCAGTACGCCGAGACCGAGGCCGAGGCGGACCGCTGGTACACCGACCAGGCCAACAACCGCCGCCCACCCGAGCTGCTGCCTCGCGACGAGGTGGCCCGGGCCATCAACGCCGAGGTGAAGGCCGGTCGCGGCACCCCGGCGGGCGGTGTCTACCTCGACGTCTCCAGCCGGCTGCCCGCCGACGTCATCCTCAAGAAGCTGCCCTCGATGTACCACCAGTTCAAGGAGCTGGCGGACGTCGACATCACCAAGCAGCCGATGGAGGTCGGACCGACCTGCCACTACGTGATGGGCGGGGTCGAGGTCGACGCGGACACCGCGGCCACGAGCGTGCCGGGCCTGTTCGCCGCTGGCGAGGTCTCCGGCGGCATGCACGGCTCCAACCGGCTCGGCGGCAACTCGCTGTCGGACCTGCTCGTCTTCGGCAAGCGGGCCGGCGAGTACGCGGCCAAGTACACCGACGCCCTCGGCGAGGCGCGGCCCGAGGTGCGCAAGTCCGATGTGGACGCCGCCATCGAGACGACCCTCGCGCCGCTGACGCGGGCTCAGGCCGGTGTCGGCGAGAACCCGTACGACGTCTGGCACGACCTGCAGAGCGTCATGCAGGACCTGGTCGGCATCATCCGGCGCAAGCACGAGCTGGAAGAGGCGATCAAGACCCTGGCCGAGCTGCGGCCCCGCGTCGCCAGCGTGCAGGCGGGTGGCACGAGCCGGCGGTTCAACCCGGGGTGGCACCTGGCGCTGGACCTGCGCAACATGCTCGTGGTCAGTGAGTGCACGGCGAAGGCGGCGCTGGAGCGCGAGGAGTCCCGCGGCGGCCACACCCGGGAGGACTTCCCGGCGATGGACCCGAAGTGGCGGCAGATCAACCTGGTCTGCTCGCTGGAGGGCGGCGAGGTGAAGCTCACGCGCAAGCCGGTGCCGACCATGCGTCGCGATCTGCTCGAGCTGTTCGACAAGTCCGAGCTGAAGAAGTACATGACTCCCGAAGAGCTTGCCGACCTCTCGACGAAGGAATGACGATGGCACTGCACCACTTCCGGATCTGGCGTGGCGACGGCGACGGCGGCGCGCTGGCGGATTTCGACGTCGAGGTCAACGAGGGTGAGGTCGTCCTCGACGTGATCCACCGGCTGCAGGCCACGCAAGCACCTGACCTCGCGGTTCGTTGGAACTGCAAGGCCGGCAAGTGCGGATCGTGCTCGATGGAGATCAACGGCAAGCCGCGCCTGGGTTGCATGACGCGGATGTCGACGTTCGACCCGGCCGAGACCATCACGATCACTCCACTGAGGACGTTCCCGGTCATCCGCGACCTGGTCACCGACGTCTCGTACAACTACCAGAAGGCGCGGGAGTTGCCGGCCTTCGCACCGCCGCCGGGCCTGGCACCCGGCGAGTACCGGATGAAGCAGGTCGACGTCGACCGCTCGCAGGAGTTCCGCAAGTGCATCGAGTGCTACCTGTGCCAGAACACCTGCCACGTCGTGCGTGACCACGAGGAGAACAAGCCGGCGTTCGCCGGTCCCCGGTTCTTCATCCGGGCCGCCGAGCTGGACATGCACCCCTTGGACGCGCGGACGGACCGCAAGGAGTTCGCCAAGGAGGAGCAGGGCCTGGGCTACTGCAACATCACCAAGTGCTGCACCGAGGTCTGCCCCGAGCACATCCACATCACCGACAACGCGATCATTCCGATGAAGGAGCGCGTGGTCGACAACCGGTACGACCCGCTCGTCTGGCTCGGCCGCAAGATCTTCCGGCGGGACCAGCTGGCCGCGGCGTCGGTGCCCGGTCCGGGCGCGGCGCCGACCCTCGACCAGGACGGCCGGATGCCGGTCCGCGAGGCGACGTTCGACAAGGCCGGAGCCGCCTCCCCGTTCGGCGAGGACGTCAAGTTCCCGCTGCCCACGGACGAGATCGACTACCAGCCGCACCAGCCGATCGACCCCGGCAGCGAGAAGCACTGACGCCCGTACGGCCACCGGTACGGCTATGCGCGATCGCGGCTGCGGGCGGTTGGTTCATCTGTCAACCACCGCCCGCGGCCGTCTGGGTCAGGTGCCTGGCGATCTCGGCCACGATCGGCGCGTCCGCGGGCAGCCACGGCACCGAGTCGAGTTCGTCGACGGCGAGCCACCGCAGCGACCGGTGCTCCAGCGCCTGCGGTGCCGGCGAGTCGTCGAGCAGGGTGGCGAACCACACCCGCAACAGCGCCCACCCGTGCGCGACCGGCACGTCACCACCGACCCGCGCGCCCACGCTGATCCGGACGCCAAGTTCCTCCTGGCACTCGCGCACCAGCGCCTCGAGTTCGTCCTCACCGGGCTCGACCTTGCCGCCGGGAAACTCCCAGCGCCCAGCGGTCTCGGGCGGCGCGGCTCGCTCGCAGCCGAGCACCCGGCTGTCAGCGACGATCGCCGCACCGACAATCACGAGGGGCTCGGCCCGTTCGGTGCGCACGTCCATCAAGACTGCCAGATTCTCCACCGAGCGTGTTGCCCGGCCTGCCCGGAAGACGCACTGGTCGGGGGAAATGGGACGGTAGACGTACGGCCAGGAACGGGTAACACTTAGGTCGCGCTGTGATGGTGTCGTTATCTAGCCGTAGCAGTGGGTAACGGTCACCTCGCTCTCCGCCAACAGGCGGGCACACGGACCACACGGAGGTGCAGAGTATGCCTCTCGGCCGCGGTCTTCGGGACGCGCTGGGCCAGCTCACCGAGTGGGTCAAAGACCCGCGAGAGTTGCGGCGCACCCTGCGACTCGACGAGAGTGAGCACGCGGCCCTCACCGAACGGGTGAAGGTCGTCTCGGACGTCCTCCAAATCCACCCCGACATGCGCCGCCAGAACGGCGTGACCCAGATCTGCGTACGCCACCCCGATGGCGGGGCACTCACCGCGGACGAGGTACGGCTGGCGGCACGCATCGAGGACGCGTACCGGTCCATCCGCCGCTCCTGATTGCCCACAGTGGACAGTGAGCGCGTTTCCCGCAGAAGGTCGCGCCCTTCGTGAGGCTGCCGCGACTAGCGCGCGCGTGCCTGCGCGGCGCGTTTCATCGCCAGCCACAGTTCGCCCTGCTCGATCGCGTCGTCGAGCGCCACGTGCGTGTGCCGGGACGGGCCGAACCAGGCGCGGGGCATGGTCCGCTTGGTCGTGGCCCGGAAGTCGGTGCCGAGCAGCGCCATCGCGAACGTCTTCAGGTCCAGCGCCGAATGCGCGAACGGACTACCGCCGGTGAACCGGATCAGATACCAGTAGACGAACATGAAGTCGTACGCGGCCGGGTAGCCGACGAACACGGGCCTGCCCGGTAGCTCCTCCAGCCAGGTGCGATACTCGGGCATCGCTTCGCTTGGATCACGTGGATCAGCGCGGCACGCCTGCCACGCCTCGGGATTGCGCTCCCACCAGGCCATGGTCGCTGGATCCGCGATCGCTTCCGGAAGCGTCTGCAGGTTCGCGCTGAACGTGCCGAGCAGCGTGCCGCCCGCGTCGAAGGCGGCGGAGGCGAAGCTGAGCATCGAGAACCGGCCCGGGATCGGCCCGTCCGCCTCGACATCGGTGCTCACATAGATCTCGGCCATGCCGAGACGGTAGCCGCAGCAGGACGCGCCGGCGGTCACCCACGCGCGGGGCGTCGGCGTCCTCCGCGCGGCTTGCGGCAGGGACTCGAACACCAGATCTCATTTCCATAACCATGGACATGCTTCTAGCGCATACGTTCGAAGAAACGTAGGATCTGGGTATGTCCATCGCCGCGCAGAGCCACGAGGCCACGGTGGCGGAAGTGCTGCGGCAGGCCGCGGCCATGACCCCGCCGTCGCGGTCGGTGTCGTCGGTGGTGGCGGGGTTGGATGAGTTGCCGGCGTCGGAGTTGGCGGCGGTGTTGGCGGGGTTGCCGGTGCCGGCGCTGACCGGGTCAGAGGTAGCGCTGGTGTT
>Ga0164243_10006574_pt1 | contig 17570 bp, 15 predicted proteins | sample OricompcompostOP_FD_108781 | JGI IMG/M metagenome (GOLD analysis project Ga0164243, IMG submission 108781) | Organic Plus compost microbial communities from Emeryville, California, USA - Original compost - Organic plus compost (OP) | ecosystem: Engineered > Solid waste > Mixed feedstock >... | reverse complement strand
GCGGCGCTGTCGAACGACGAGATCTTCGCGCAGCTGCGCGGCGACGTCGGGGCCGTGATCTGCGCGGCGGGATCGGGCCTCGCCCCCGCCGACAAGAAGCTCTACGCCCTGCGCGACGTGACCGGCACGGTCGAGGCGATCCCGCTCATCGCCTCCAGCATCATGTCGAAGAAGATCGCCGAGGGCACGGACGCCCTCGTGCTCGACGTGAAGTTCGGCTCCGGCGCGTTCATGCAGGACATCGACCGCGCCAGGGAGCTGGCGAGGACCATGGTCGAGCTCGGCACCGACTCCGGCGTCTCGACGACCGCGCTCCTCACCGACATGAACGTGCCGCTGGGCCTTGCGATCGGCAACGCCAACGAGGTGCGGGAGTCGGTCGAGGTGCTCGCCGGGGGAGGGCCCGCCGACGTGCGGGAGCTGACCCTCGCCCTCGCACGGGAGATGCTCGCGCTCAGCGGCCGGCCCGACGCCGACGTGGAGGGCGCGCTCGACGGCGGACGCGCGATGGACGTCTGGAACGCGATGATCAGGGCGCAGGACGGCGACCCGGCCGCCCCGCTGCCCGTCGCCCGCGAGACGCATGCCGTGACCGCCGACGCGGACGGCTTCGTCACCCGGATGGACGCGTTGCCGTTCGGCGTCGCGGCCTGGCGGCTCGGGGCCGGTCGCGCCCGTGCCGAGGATGCCGTGGCGCACGCCGCAGGGATCGACCTGCGCGTGAAGCCGGGCGACCGGGTCCGTGCCGGTGACGTGCTCTTCACGCTCTCGGCGGACGAGGAGGCGCGCTTCCCGCGGGCGCTTGAGGCGCTCGACGGCGCCTGGGCCATCGGGCCGGAGGCGCCGGCGCAGGCGCCTCTCGTGCGGGAGCGGATCACCGCCTAGGCTGAGGGCGGGCAGCGTCTCGCGTCCGTCACTTCTTCTGCACACCCCCGACCGAGAGGGTCTGAACATGTCGATCGACGCGAACGGCGACGTCAACGTCCAGGGCATCTCCCTGCGGAGCCTCCCGAAGATCTCGTTGCACGACCACCTCGACGGCGCGGTGCGGCCCGCCACCGTGATCGAGCTCGCGGACGAGGCGGGGATCACCCCTCCGGCCGCGGACCCGGCGGCGCTCGCCGCGTGGTTCTCGGCGCAGAGCGACTCCGGCTCGCTCGTGGAGTACCTCAAGACCTTCCAGGCGACCGTCTCCGTGATGCAGACCGCGGAAGGGCTCCGCCGGGTGGCCAGGGAGTTCGTCGAGGACCTCGCCGCGGACGGCGTGATCTACGGCGAGGCGCGCTGGGCTCCCGAGCAGCACCTGGACGGGGGCCTCTCGCTCGAGCAGGCCGTCGAGGCGGTCCAGGAGGGGATCGAGGAGGGCGAGGACGCCGCGGATCGCGCCGGGCGCAGCATCCGCGTCGGTCAGCTCGTCACGGCGATGCGGCACACCGGCCGCTCCCGCGAGATCGCGGAGCTCGCGGTCGCCTTCCGCGGACGCGGGGTGGTGGGCTTCGACCTCGCCGGTCCCGAGGACGGGTTCCCCGCGTCCCGGCATCGCGCCGCGTTCGACTACCTCGCCGACCAGATGTTCCCGGCGACCGTGCACGCCGGCGAGGCCGCCGGGATCGACTCCATCCGCGGCGCGCTCATCGACGGGCGTGCGCTGCGGCTCGGGCACGGCGTGCGGATCGCCGAGGACCTGGAGGTCATGGGGCGCGAGGGCGACGAGGTGCAGGTGAGGTTCGGCGACGTCGCGCGCTGGGTGCGCGACCGCGAGATCCCGCTCGAGCTCTCGCCGTCCTCCAACCTCCAGACCGGCGCCGTCGCCGCCTGGGGCTCGGAGCTCGCCGACCACCCGTTCGACCTGCTGTACCAGCTGGGGTTCGCCGTCACGGTGAACGTGGACAACCGGACCATGAGCGCGACGTCGCTCACCCGGGAGCTGGCGCTCCTCGTCGACGCGTTCGGGTACGACCTCGAAGACCTGGAGTCGTTCCAGTTCAACGCCGCCGCCGGCGCCTTCCTCCCGGTCGAGGAGCGCGAGGAGCTCGTGGAGATGATCGCCGAGGGCTTCGACTCCTGAGCGGTGCCGCGCGGCGCGGAGAGGTGGCGCTCAGCCCGCGCGTCGGCGGTCCAGCCGGGCGTCCAGGCCGTTGCGGACCGCAGGCCACTCGTGCGGGAGGATCGAGTAGACCGCGGTGTCGCGCAGCGAGCCGTCCGGCATGATCCGGTGGCTGCGGAGGATCCCATCGAGCTTCGCGCCGAGACGTTCGATCGCGGCGCGGGACCGGTGGTTCATCGAGTGGGTGAACAGCTGGACCGAGATCGCGTCGCACTCCTCGAACGCATGCCCGAGGAGCAGTCGCTTGGCGGCGGGGTTGACCTCGGTCCCCTGCGCCTCGCGGCCGAGCCACGTGTAGCCGATCTCCACCCGGCGGTGGGGCTGGTCGATGTTGCAGAACGTGGTCATCCCGACCAGGCGGGCCGAGGAGAGGCGGCGGATCGCGAAGGGGTTCATCGTCCCGGCGTCGCGCAGCGCGAGGCGCCGGTCGATCTCGGCGGGCACCTCCTCCGGCGCGGGGACGGACGTGTACCACGGGCGGTCCGCGTCGGACGAGGCCGCGGCGAGCTCGGTGGCGTGGTCCGCGTGCAGCGGCTCGAGGCGGACGAACTCGTTCTCCAGGGTGACGGTCGCGGCGAACTCCATGCCCCGAGCGTAGCCCGGCCGGATGCCCGCCGCCCGGACTCGCCCGGGCCACGTCGCGCGGGCCCTGCCGCGGGCGCTGTCGGGGACCCTGTCGTGGGCTGGTGCGCTCGCGCCCGTCCGGTCAGAGAGCGGCCTGGCGCGCCGCGACCGCCTCGCGGACGGACGGGAACAGGGGATGCTCCGCGGTGAGCCCGGTGATCTCTGTGACGAGGTCGTCCGCGTCGCGGGTGCGCAGGAGCTCCTGCAGCCGGACGGACTCGTCGTCCTCGGGGGCGTCGAACGCGAGAGCGGCCCCCACCGCGGCGACGAGCGCCGTGGTCGCCAGTCCCCGTTCCGCGGCCGTGGCGGCGGGGGCGATGAACCGCTCGTGACGCGAGAGCTTGCGCAGCGGCTGGCGGCCGACGCGCGCGACCGTGTCGGGCAGCCCGGGGTTGCGGAAGCGGTCCAGGATCGTGGCCCGGTAGGCGGCCAGCTCCGCCGGGTCCAGCCCGCGTGTCGCGGTCAGCACCGCGGAGGTCTCCTCGAGCGCCGCCTCCACGGCGCCGGCGACCTGCGGGTCGGCGAGGGCCTCGGCGATCGTCCCGTGGCCGGCCCGCGCGCCGTGGTAGGCGGCGGACGCGTGCCCGGTGTTGACGGTGAAGAGCTTCCGTTCGATGTACGGTGCGAGATCGTCCACGAAGTGCGCGCCGGGCAGGTTCGGGAGCCGCCCGCCGAACGGCTCCGCCTCGATCGCCCATTCGAAGTACGGCTCGACCACCACGTCGATCCCGCTCGCCGGCTGCGTGGCGGGGACGATCCGGTCCACGGCGGTGTTCGCGAACACCGCGCGGGGGAGGAGCGTCGTCGCGTCGTCGCCGGCCGCGGCCTCGATCTCGGCGCGGAGGAGGTCGGTCGCTCCGATCGCGTTCTCGCACGCCATGACCGCCAGCGGCGGGGCGTCGGGAGAGCGGCGGCTGAGCCCTGCGACGATCGCGGGCGCGACGAAGCGGAGCACCGTGGGGCCGACCGCGGTCGTGACGAGGTCCGCGCGCGCGATCTCGTCCGCGACACGCTCCGGGTCCCGCCCGCTGTCGACGGCGCGGAAGCCGGTCACGACGTGGTCTCGCCCGCCCGGGCCCGCCTCGTGCACCGTGTAGCGGTCGGCAGCGTTGATCGCGTCGACGAGGGCGGAGGCGACGTCCGAGAAGACGACCTCGTAGCCGCCGCCGTGCAGGATCAGGCCGACGAACCCGCGTCCGATGTTGCCGGCGCCGAAATGGACGGCGGTGGGCATCAGCCGTTCACCTCGGAGAGGAGGCCGAGGAGCTCCTCCGGCGTCGCGGCGGCGGAGAGGCGCGCGACGTCGTCCTCCTCGGAGAACAGGATCGCGATGCGGGAGAGGATCTCCAGATGCTCGTCGCCGCGCCCCGCGATCCCGATCACGAAGGTGACCGGGTCGCCCGCCCAGTCCACGCCGCCGTCGTAGCGGACGACGGCGAGAGCGGAGGCGAGGATCTCGTCCTTGGCCTCGTTCGTGCCGTGGGGGATCGCCAGGCCGTTGCCCATGAAGGTCGACACCGTCCGCTCGCGCTCGCGCATCGCGTCGAGGTAGGCGGGGGTCACCGCCCCGGCGGCGCCGAGGAGCTCCGCCACCTCGCGCAGCGCCTCGTCCTGCGTGGCGGAGCCGGGATGGATGCGGATCTGGTCGAGGGTCAGGATGCTCATCGGGTTTCCTCTCTGTGACGGACGGGCGTCCGTGATCGTGGTGACGGGAGGGCGGGGCGGAGGGTCTCCGCCCCGCCCCGGGATCAGGCGCCGGTCTCCCGCTGCCGGCGGACGAGCTCGACGACCTCCTCGTACTTCGGCGAGTTCATGAAGTTGTCGACCGAGACGTGCATGGCGTTCGGGCTCTGCGCGCGTGCGCGATCGGTCAGCTGCTGCTGGGTGATCACGAGGTCGGCGGAGCCGTCGAGGTTGGCGATGGCCTTGTTGACGACGGTCACGCCCTCGATCCCCGCCTTCTTGAACTTGTTGCGCAGCACGCTCGCGCCCATCGCGGAGGAGCCCATGCCGGCGTCGCAGGCGAACACGATGCTCGTGATCGGCGCGGTGGGCGCGGCGGTCTCCGCGGGTGACTCCGCCTCCGGCGCCGCTCCCGCGGACGAGGCCAGGCCGGCGAGGGCGTCCGAGGACTTGCCCTTGTTGGCCTCGGTGCGGCGGATCGCCTCGGCGAACGAGCCGGTGCCCGCGGCCTCGGCGGCGAGGTCGCGCTTGCGCGAGGCCCGCAGGATCACGGCGGCGATGAGGAAGGTCACCGCGGCCGAGAGGATGACCGAGAGGATCACGGCGAGGTAGGCGCCGTTGGCGGTCTGCGCGAGCACGGCAAGGATGCTGCCGGGAGCGGCGGGGGCGCGCAGCGCCCCGCCCAGCAGCATGTTGGTGGTGACCCCGGTCATCCCGCCCGCGATCAGCGCGAGGATGAGCGTCGGCTTCATCAGCGCGTACGGGAAGTAGACCTCGTGGATGCCGCCGAAGAACTGGATGATCGCCGCCCCCGGCGCGGTCGCCCGCGCCGCGCCGACCCCGAGGATCGCGAAGGCGAGCAGGAGCCCGAGGCCGGGTCCGGGGTTGGCCTCGAGGAGGAAGAGGATCGACTTGCCGGACTCGGTCGCCTGCTGGGTGCCGAGCGGCGTGAGCACGCCGTGGTTGATCGCGTTGTTGAGGAAGAACACCTTCGCCGGCTCGATGAGGATGCTCGTGAGCGGGAGCAGGTTGTTCTCCACCAGCCAGTTCACCGCGGTGCTCAGGACGTTCATGAGGCCGTTGACGAACCAGGCGATGGGATAGAACCCGACGATGGCCATCACGAAGCCCCAGATGCCCGCCGAGAACATGTTCACGAGCATCTCGAAGCCGGCGCGGACCTTGCCCTCCCACAGCTTGTCGAGCCACTTCATCGTGTAGGCGGCGAGGGGCGCCATGATCATCGCGCCGATGAACATGTGCACCTGGCCGAGGGGCGCCGCATCGGGATCGGCGGCGAGGAGCTCGGCGTTGTAATTGGCGATGAGGAGGTCGGAGCCGGCGATCGTGCCGAACGTCGCGATCGCGGCGACCACGCCGCCGCGGACCGCGTAGACCATCGACCCGCCGGTGTAGGCGATCAGCAGCGGCAGGAGGTAGTGGATCATCGGGCCGACCAGCGTCGCCAGCCCCTCGTTCGGCGTCCAGCCGACGGGGATGAAGAACGCCGTGATGATGCCCCATGCGATGAGCGCGGGGATGTTCGGCATGATCATGCCGGAGAGGAACGTGCCGAACCGCTGCACGGCCACGCGGACGGATCCGGGCTGAGCGGTGGGGGGTGACGTCGTCGTCATGGTGATCGCTTTCTGTGTGTTTCGGGTGTCGGGCAGGAGCAGGGGGCGCGGATCAGGCGGACGCCGAGGCGGCGGCGCGGGCGCCGTCGGCGTCGTCCGCGGCGAGGGCGCCCGCGGCGATCCGCCGGGCGTCGTCGATGGTGTGGGCGGCGAGCGCGCGTCGGACGTCGGCGAGGGCGGCGGGCGCCATCGAGAGCGAGCCGACGCCGAGGCCCGCGAGCACGACGGCCAGGAGCGGGTCGGCGGCGGCCTCGCCGCACACGCCGACGGGCTTGCCGAGGTGACGCCCCGCCTCGGCCACCTCGGCGACGAGGCGGAGGACGGCCGGGTGCCACGGGTCCTGGTAGCCGGCGACCGAGCCGAGCAGCCGGTCCGCCGCCATCGTGTACTGGGTGAGGTCGTTCGTGCCGATCGAGGCGAAGTCGGCCTCGCGGAGGATCCGGTCGGCCAGGAGCGCGGCGGAGGGCACCTCGACCATGACGCCCGTTGTCCGCAGGCCCAGCTCGCGGGCGAGGGCGGAGAAGTACGCGGCCTCCTCGACCGTGGCCACCATGGGGGCCATGACCCACAGGTCGGCCTCGGTCTGGGCGTCGGCCTCGGCGAGGGCGGTGAGCTGCTCGCAGAGGATGTCCTCGCTCGCCCGCAGCGCGCGGAGTCCGCGCAGGCCCAGGGCGGGGTTCTCTTCGTGGGCGTCGTTGAGGAACGGAAGGGGCTTGTCGGCGCCGGCGTCCAGCACGCGGACGACGACCTTCTTGCCGGGGAACGCCGCGAGCAGCTCCCGGTACGCCTCGCGCTGCTGCGAGACGGTCGGAGCCTGCGTCGAGGACAGGAAGAGGAACTCGGTGCGGAAGAGCCCGACGCCCTCGGCGCCGCGCGCGACGGCCTCGGCCGCGTCCGCCGGCCTTCCGAGGTTGGCCAGCAGGGCGATCGGCGTGCCGTCGGCGAGCGCGCCGCGGGAGACCGGCGCGGCCTCCGCGGACCTCCGGTCGGCGATCCGCTGCGCTGCGCGCTCCTGCTCCTCCTGCCCCGGATCGGCGACCACGGTGCCGGAGGCGGCGTCGACGATCACCGGCGTCCCGGTGGCGAGGTCGCGGGCCTCGGCGGCGCCGACGACGGCGACGATGCCCTTCTCACGGGCCAGGATCGCGGTGTGCGAGGTCGGTCCGCCCTCGAACGTCACCAGGGCCAGGACCTTCTCCAGGTTCAGCAGCGCCGTGTCGGCCGGGGCGAGGTCGCGGGCGACGAGGACGAACGGATGCCCGGGATCGGGGACGCCCGGCGCCGGGAGCCCGCGAAGCTCGGCGAGGACGCGCTGCGAGATGTCGTCGAGGTCGGCGGCGCGCTCGCCGAGGTAGCCGCCGACGGCCTCGAGAGTCGCCCGGAAGCCGGCGAACGCGTCGTGCACGGCCCATTCGGCGGTGGCGCCGTCGTCGATCCGCGCGTCGACCTCGTCCTGCAGCGTCGGGTCCTCGGCGATCATCGCCTGCGCCTCCAGCACGTCCCGCGCGGAGCCGCCGGCCTCCTCGCCACGACGCTGGAGCTCTCCGGCGACCGCGGCGATCGCGGCGCGCACGCGACGGCGCTCCTCGTCGGCGCCGATCGCGCTGGGCGTGCGCTCGGGGGCCGGCAGCGGCTCGGCCATCCGGACGACGGCGCCCTGGGCGACCCCCTGCCCGATGCCGACGCCGCGCAGCGTCCTCACGCCGCGTCCTCGTCGTGATCGGTGGCGAGGAACTCGGCGAGGGCGTCGAGCGCCCGCTCCGCTCCCTCGCCCTCGGCGGAGAGGGTCACGTAGTCGCCCTGCTCGAGGCCGAGGGCGATGACGCCGAGGATGCTCGCGGCGTTGACCGGCTTGCCGGCGTCCTTCGCGATGGACACGGCGAGGCCGGTGTCCTTCGCGGCCTGGGCGAAGAGCTTCGCCGGACGGGCGTGGAGCCCGTGGGACGAGGCGATGCGGACGGTGCGGGTGATGGCGGTCATGGCGTTCCTTCCCAGGCGGTGGCCTCGACGAGGGCGAGTGCTCGTCCTCCGTCGAGGTCGGCGAAAGCGTCTTCGGGCAGCACGACCAGGCGTGCCCGCGGTGCGGACCGCGTGATCTCCTCACGACGGTCGGCGACGTGCGGACCCACCAGGACGAGGTCGGTGAACGGATCCACGGCGTCGAGCGCCGCGGCGTCGACCTCCCAGTCGTGGCCGGCGGCGAGAGCCGCACGGCGCAGCCGCGCCGCCACGAACGTGCTGGAGGCGCCTGCGCCGCACACGACCTGGATCCTCATCGATGCCCTTCCTTCCTCTGCCATTCTTTTTCCGCCTCCGGAGAAGGGCCACCAGGATCTCTTCCGCCCCCGCGGAACCCCGTTTCCGACCCCGTCCGCCGCCCTACCTGACATCATGAGGAGGGACCGCGCGCGGCGCGGACGGAACGGGCGGAGCGGAGGAACGTGTCGGTTCGGCGTCAGGATCGGTTGCTGAGCGCACTGCTGCGCGACGGCTCCTGGACGACCGCCGCGCGCCTCGCCGACGTGCTGGGGGTGACGCCGCGGAGCGTGCGCAACTACGTCGCCGCCCTCAACGCGCGGGTGCCGGACGGCGACGCCGTCGAGTCCGGGCCGGCCGGCTACCGGGCGGGCCCCGCGGCCAGGACGGCGCTGCGGGTCCGCTCCGGCGCCGAGACCACGCCGCGTGCACGGCTGCACCGGCTCGTGCGGGTGCTGCTGTCCGCCCCCGCCGGGATCGACGTCTACGCGACCGCCGACGACCTCCACGTGAGCGAGGCCACGCTGGAGGCCGACCTCGGACGGGTCCGTTCGCTCCTGGAGGGGACGGGGCTCGTCCTGGAGCGGGACCGCGAGACCGTGCGCCTGCGCGGGGCGGAGGAGGCGCAGCGGCGGCTGCTGAGCAGGCTGGCGCACGACGAGATCGAGGCGGCGGAGTTCCCCGTCGATCCGTTCCGGTCGGCGCTGGAGGGAAGCGTGGTCTCGGCCGAGGCCGTCGCGCCGTTCAAGGCCGACCTCGTCGCCGAGCTCGGCGCCCTCGGCTACTACGTCAACGAGCTCGCGATCTCCGACGTGCTGCTGCACATCGCGATCGCGGCGGACCGGGTGGCGGCGGGCCGTGCGATCGACCGCGCGGCCGACGACGCCGACGAGCGCGGCGCCGTGGCCGAGGTCATCGGGCGGCTCTCGCGCGAGCGGCTCGGCGTGGAGCTGGGCGCCGGCGATCGGGCGCACCTCGCACGGCTCGTGCTCACCCGCGTCGTCGCCCCGGGATCGGCGGACCCCGTCGCCGCCGCCCGCGCGGGACTGGACCCCGAGGTGGAGGCCGCGGTGCGCGCCGAGATCGAGCAAGCCGCCGCGGACTACCAGGTCGACCTCGTCGACGAGGCGTTCATCCTCCGCCTCGCCCTGCACGTGCAGAACCTCCGGCGGCGCGTGCAGGAGGAGACGCGCACGCGCAACCCGCTCACCCGCTCGCTGAAGTCCGCGTACCCCATGATCTTCGAGGTCGCGGTCTCGGTCGTCAGCGGCCTGCACGAGAGGCTCGGCCTGCGTGTCGACGACGACGAGATCGCCTACGTCGCGATGCACATCGGCGGGCGTCTCGAGCGCAGCCGCCGGGCGGACTCCCTGCTTACCGCCACGATCGTGTGCCCCGGCTACTACGAGCTGCACGAGGTGCTGCGCTCGCAGGTGGACCGCTCGCTCGGCCCCGCGATCGACGTGACCAGGGTGGTCACCCGGATCGACCCGGACTGGGCCGCGATCGACACGGATCTCGTGCTGAGCACGATCGATCCGCCGGCCGGGTCGGACCGGGTGGTGCGCGTGCAGCCCTTCCTCACCGACGCCGACGTGGAACGGGTGCAGCAGGCCGCCGCCAGGGTGCGGCGCGCGCGGCGGCTCACCCGGCTGCGCGACGAGCTCGCCCGCTACCTGTCCGCGGACGCGTTCCTGTGCCCGATCCCGGACGAGGGCGAGGAGGCGCTGATCCGCCGGCTCGGCGCGCTCCTCGAGGCGAAGGGGATCATCGGGCCGGACTACGTGGAGAACACGATCGTCCGCGAACGCCTGTCCTCGACCGCCTTCAGCGACGCCCTGGCGGTGCCCCACGCCCTGCAGATGACCGCGCAGCGCACGGCGATCGCGATCGGCGTCGCCGCCGGCTCCGTCGGCTGGGGCACGGGACGGGTGCAGGTCGTCGCGCTCGCGGCCTTCAGCGAGAAGGACCGCGCGGCGTTCCAGACGATCTTCGAGCAGCTGGTGGAGGTGTTCGGCGAAGGCGAGAGCGTGCAGCGCATCGTCCGCCGCGGCACGACCTTCACCGCTTTCCTGGACGAGCTTGTGGCGGTGATCGACGGCTGACCCGGCATCGGGCCGCCGGGCGCGGTCCGGCGCCGGCCCGACGGAGGACTCAGCCGGCCAGGACGCGCTCCAGGGCCCGCAGGAGGTCGTCCGCGCCGGGACCGTCGGCCGTCAGGGTCACCTCGTCGCCGGGGCGCAGCGCGAGGTCCATCACGGCCAGCACGCTGCGCAGGTCCACCCTGGTGCCGTCGGACGTGGCGAGCGTGACCGGCTCGGGGTGCGACATGGCCAGCCGGACCAGCTCCGCGACGGGGCGCGCGTGCGCCCCGCCGGCGGTGCGGATGACGACCGGTCGGATCGGCATCGTCAGCCGAGCCGGTCCAGGAGCGCGCCGACCGCGGCACGGAGGGCGGCGACGGCCGCCGCGGCGTCGTCGGCCGTCTCGGCCCTGGCGTCGATGTACACCTTGAGCTTGGGCTCGGTGCCGCTCGGGCGCACGATCACGCGGGAGCCGTCGGCCAGGCGGTAGCGGAGCACGTCGCCGGCCGGAGCGTCGCCGCCGGCGGTCATCAGGTCCTCCGCCGAGGACACCGCCCGGTCGCCGAAGACGGCGGGCGGGTCGGCGCGGAGGGCCGACATGATCCGTCCGATCACGGCGACGTCCTCGACGCGGATCGAGACCTGGTCGCTCGCGTAGTGGCCGATCTCGCCCGCCAGCTCCTCCAGGAGGTCGAGCAGCGTCGCCCCGCGTCCTCGCGCCTCGGCGGCGAGGCCGAGCAGGGCCACCGCGGCGGAGATGCCGTCCTTGTCGCGGACGGAGTCGGGGTTGACCAGGTATCCCAGCGCCTCCTCGTAGCCGAACACCATGCCGGGGGCGCGCGAGATCCACTTGAAGCCGGTGAGGGTCTCGTGGAAGCCGAGGCCGTGGCGTGCCGCGATCGCCCCGAGACCGGGGGAGGAGACGAGGGAGCAGGCCAGCGACGCCCCGTCGACCCCTTCGGTGGCCAGGGCGGCGCGACGGCCGAGCAGCAGGCCGACCTCGTTGCCGGACAGCCGGCGCCAGCCTCCGGGCGCTGCGGGATCGGGCACGGCGACCGCGAGCCGGTCGGCGTCGGGGTCGTTCGCGATCACGAGGTCGGCGGCGACGTTGCGTGCGCGGGCGAAGGACAGGTCCATCGCCCCCGGCTCCTCCGGGTTCGGGAACGAGACCGTGCGGAAGGTCGGGTCCGGCTCGAGCTGGTCGTCCACCGTCCGGGGAGCGGGATAGCCGGCCGCGGCGACGACGCGCGAGAAGGTGTCCCATCCCACCCCGTGCATCGCGGTGTAGACCCAGCGCAGGCCCGCGGCGCCCTCGGGGGCGGGCGCGACGGCGGCGGTGGCCGCGACGTACGCGTCCACGACCTCTTCCGTCGCGGTCTCGTAGGCGGTCGAGCGGGGGAGGGCGCCGATGTCGCCGGCCGCCGCGACCTGGGCGATGCGCGCCGCGATCTCGACGTCCGCCGGGGACACGATCTGGGAGCCCTGGTCCTCGCCGCCCAGGTACACCTTGTAGCCGTTGTCGTTCGGCGGGTTGTGGCTCGCCGTGACCATGACGCCGGCGTCGGCGCCCAGATGGCGCACCGCGAACGCGAGCACCGGGGTGGGGAGCAGACGCGGCAGGAGGATCGCGCGGAGACCGGCGCCGGCGAAGATCTCGGCCGAGTCCCGGGCGAAGATGCGGGAGTTCTTGCGGCCGTCGTAGCCGATCACCACGGTCGGCGTCCCGCCGGCGGCGCGGTCGCGCAGGAAGGCCGCGAAGCCGGCGGCGGCCTGCGCGACGACGACCCGGTTCATCCGGTTGCTGCCCGCCGCGAGCTCTCCGCGCAGGCCGGCCGTGCCGAAGGCCAGGCGGGCGCCGAAGCGGTCGTCGAGCTCCGCGAGGGCGGCGGCGTCGCCCGCGGCGGCCCTGGTGACGATCACGGCGAGCTCGTCGCGGGTCTCCGGGTCGGGGTCCTGGCGGAGCCAGGCCCTGGCCTGGGCGAGCCGGTCCTGGAGCTGCCGGTCCTCGACCGGCCCGATGCTCACAGCGCTCCGATCACGCGCGCCAGCAGGGACGAGATCACGGGCTCGGCCTCGCGGCCCGCCTCGATCACCTCCGCGTGGCTGAGCGGCGTCTTCTGGATCCCGGCGGCGAGGTTGGTGATGAGCGAGAAGCCCAGGACCTCCATGCCCGCCTCCCGTGCGGCGATCGCCTCGAGCGCGGTCGACATCCCCACGATGTCGCCGCCGATCGCCTTCGCCATCCGCACCTCGGCGGGCGTCTCGTAGTGGGGGCCGCGGAACTGGCAGTAGACGCCCTCGTCGAGCGAGGGGTCGACCGTGCGGGCGAGGTCGCGCAGCCGGGCCGAGTAGAGGTCGGTGAGGTCGACGAAGGTCGCCCCCTCGAGCGGCGAGTCGGCGGTGAGGTTGATGTGGTCGCTGATGAGCACGGGCTGCCCCGGCCGCCACGTCTCGCGGACGCCCCCGGCGCCGTTGGTGAGCACCATGGTCTTCGCCCCCGCCGCCGCGGCGGTGCGGACGCTGTGCACGACCCGGCGGACGCCGTGGCCCTCGTAGTAGTGCGTGCGGGCCCCGATCACGAGCACGTGCTTCCCGCCAGGGGTCCGGATGCTGCGCAGCGTGCCCACGTGACCGGCGAGCGCGGGGCGGGAGAACCCGGTCACCTCGGTCGCTGGGATCGTCGCGACGGTCTCGCCGATGAGCTCCGCGGCCTTGCCCCAGCCCGAGCCGAGGGTGACGGCGATGTCGTGGCTCTCGACGCCGGTGAGGCGGTGGACGTCCGCGGCGGCTTCGGCGGCGATCGCGAACGGATCGGCGGACGGGTTGTCGAGAGGGTTGTTCGAGTCAGCCATGCAATCACTTTATGGCTCCGGCGTCCTCGCGGCACGGCCGGACGCGGATGAGCGGGAGCGGAACCCGACGACGCGCGTCTGCGGGGGCGACGATGCGCGTCGGCGGCGCGGAGTACGGGAGAATGGAGCCATGTCCTCGACTCCTTTCGCGAACAGGCAGAGCGTCGCCGTCCTCGGCGGCGGTCCCGGCGGCTACGAGGCGGCTCTCGCCGCGGCCCAGCTCGGCGCGGAGGTGACGCTCGTCGAGCGCGTCGGCGTCGGCGGCTCCGCGGTCCTCACCGACGTCGTCCCCTCCAAGAGCCTCATCGCGACCGCGGACGCCGCCGTCGCGATCGCCGAGGCCACCGACCTCGGCGTCCAGTTCTACGCGAAGGGCGCAGAGGGGAAGCCGCTCAAGCCGCAGGTCGCGATCAACCTCGCCGCCGTCAACAACCGGCTCCTCACCCTGGCGCGGCAGCAGTCCGACGACATGCGCTCCGCGCTCGTCGAGGCCGGGGTGCGGATCCTCTCCGGGCACGGGCGGCTGGACGGACCGGGCGCGATCGTCGTGTCCACCGGGCCCGGCGGCACGGACTTCGACCGGGTCGAGGCCGACACGCTCGTGGTCGCGGTGGGAGCCTCTCCCCGCGAGCTCGACACGGCCAAGCCTGACGGGGAGCGGATCCTCACCTGGACCCAGCTGTACAGCATGAAGGCGCTGCCGGAGCACCTCATCGTGGTCGGCTCCGGCGTCACCGGCGCGGAGTTCGCCTCGGCCTACATGAACCTCGGCGCGAAGGTCACCCTGGTCTCCAGCCGTGACCAGGTGCTCCCCGGCGAGGACCAGGACGCGGCGAAGGTGCTCGAGAAGGTGTTCAAGCGCGGCGGGATGCAGGTCCTCTCCAAGTCCCGTGCCGACCGGGTCGAGCGGACCGACGACGGCGTCCTCGTCACGCTCGCCGACGGGCGGACGGTCGAGGGGAGCCACTGCCTCATGGCGGTCGGCTCGATCCCCAACACCACGGCCGTCGGCCTGGCGGAGGCCGGGGTCGAGCTCACCGAGTCCGGGCACGTCAGGGTCAACCGGGTCGCGCGGACCTCGGTCCCCAACATCTACGCGGTCGGTGACTGCACCAACTTCTTCCCGCTCGCCTCGGTCGCGGCCATGCAGGGCCGTACCGCCGTGTTCCACGCTCTCGGCGACATTGTCATCCCGCTCGAGCAGCGCAAGATCACGGCGAACATCTTCACCGCCCCCGAGATCGCGACGGTCGGCTTCTCCGAGAAGGACGTCGAGGACGGTGCGGCGGACGGCATCGTCTTCAAGCTGCCCCTCGCCGCGAACCCGCGCGCGAAGATGATGGGCATCAAGGACGGCTTCGTCAAGATCATCGCCCGCAAGGGGTCGGGCACCGTGATCGGGGGCGTGATCGTCGCGCCCAAGGCCTCCGAGCTGATCTACCCGATCGCGCTCGCGGTGGAGCGCCGGCTGAACGTCGACCAGGTCTCCCGCGTCTTCGCCGCGTACCCGTCGCTGTCCGGGAGCATCACCGACGCCACCCGTGCGATGCACCTGGTGAACATCTCCTAGCCGCCTCTCTGGGGCGGCGGGGTAGCATCTGCGTCACGAGACCGAGGAGGATGTCCGCGGGCTCGTGACGCAGAAGCGGCTTCGCGGCAGGGCGAGGAGCGCGCTGGAACGGGCGGGCGGCGTGCCCGCGGGCGGGGGAGGAGCCCGTGTGACGGGGCGGTCAGCTGATCGTCAGGAGCTGATGCCCGGCCGACACCGTCTCGCCGGCGGCGGCGTTGATCGCGCCGATCACGCCGTCCTTGTGCGCCTGCAGCGGCTGCTCCATCTTCATCGCCTCGAGGACGACGACGAGGTCGCCCTTGACGACCTGCTGGCCTTCTTCGACGGCGACCTTGACGACGGTCGCCTGCATGGGCGACTTCACGGCGTCTCCGGACGCGCCGGACGACACGCTCGTGGCGTGGCTGCGGCGCGACGGCGGCACGACGGCCGGGCGCCCGGTGCTGCTCGCGGCCGCGGCGACGCGGTCCGGCAGGCTCACCTCGAGTCGCTTGCCGCCGACCTCGACGACGACCGTGTGGCGGCCGGGGGCCGCCGCCGGCGCCTCGAGCTCGCCGTCCCAGGCGGGGATGTCGTTCACGAACTCGGTCTCGATCCAGCGCGTGTACACGCCGAACCGGCCGTCCTCGGCGGTGAAGGCGGGGTCGCGGACGACCTTGCGGTGGAAGGGGAGGACGGTGGGGAGGCCCGCGACCTCGAACTCGTCCAGCGCACGGCGGGACCGCTCCAGCGCCTCGGCGCGGTCCTTGCCGGTCACGATGATCTTGGCGAGCAGCGAGTCGAACGCTCCCGAGACCTCGTCGCCCGCGGTCACGCCGGAGTCGAGCCGGAGGCCGGGGCCGCCGAAGGTCTTGAACGCGGTGATGGGGCCCGGCTGCGGGAGGAACCCTCGACCGGGGTCCTCGCCGTTGATGCGGAACTCGATCGAGTGTCCCTGCGGTGCCGGGTCGTCATAGTCGATCGTGCCGCCGGCGGCGATGCGGAACTGCTCGCGGACGAGGTCGATGCCGGTGACCTCCTCGGAGACCGGGTGCTCGACCTGGAGCCGCGTGTTCACCTCCAGGAACGAGATGGTGCCGTCGGCGCCGATGAGGAACTCGCACGTGCCGGCCCCGACGTAGCCGACCTCGCGCAGGATCGCCTTGGACGACTCGTAGAGGACGCGGTTCTGCTCCGCGGTGAGGAAGGGCGCGGGCGCCTCCTCGACGAGCTTCTGGTGCCGGCGCTGCAGCGAGCAGTCGCGCGTGGAGATCACGACGACGTTGCCCGCGGCGTCGGCGAGGCACTGGGTCTCGACGTGGCGCGGCTTGTCGAGGTACTTCTCGACGAAGCACTCGCCGCGGCCGAACGCCGCGATCGCCTCGCGCGTGGCCGACTCGAACATCTCCTCGACCTCGGCGAGCTCGCGGGCGACCTTGAGGCCCCGGCCGCCGCCGCCGTATGCGGCCTTGATCGCGATCGGCAGCCCCACCTTCTCGGCGAAGGCGACGACCTCCGCCGCGGTCTCGACGGGGCCGGGGGTGCCGGGGGCGAGCGGAGCGCCCACCTTCTCGGCCACGTGGCGGGCGGTCACCTTGTCGCCGAGGGCCTCGATCGCCTCGGGGGAGGGGCCGATCCAGGTCATCCCCGCGCCGATGACGGCACGGGCGAAGTCGGCGTTCTCGGCGAGGAAGCCGTAGCCCGGGTGCACGGCGTCGGCGCCGGCGCGGCGTGCGACGGAGAGGATCTTGTCGATCTGCAGGTAGGTCTCGGCGCTCGTGGTGCCGCCGAGCGCGTACGCCTCGTCGGCGAGCCGCGCATGCATGGCGTCGCGGTCCTGGTCCGCGTAGACGGCGACGGAGGAGAGACCGGAGTCACGCGCAGCGCGGATGATGCGGACGGCGATCTCGCCGCGGTTGGCGACGAGCACCTTGGCGATTTCAGGCATGAATGTCAGCCTATCGACCGGAGAGCGGATCCTTTTGACGACCCTCCACAAGAATCGCCCGGTCTCGTGGGCGGCACCCTACTAACGCCGTCGGGTCGTTGACGTCGCCCCGGAGGCCGGTCTCAGCCGCGGGCGGCCCAGAGATCGGTCCACCGCACGCCGAGCTCGCCCGCCAGGCGGCGCAGCGTCGACAGCGACATGCCGACGACCGTGGACGGATCCCCCTCGACCCGCTCGATGAACGCGCCGCCGAGGCTGTCCACCGTGAACGCGCCCGCCACGTGCAGCGGCTCGCCGGAGGCGACGTACGCGCGGATCTCGTCGTCCGAGACGTCGGCGGCGAAGGACACCGCGGCCTCGGCGACCGCGTGCGCCTCCGTCGGCTCCGCGCCGGGGCGCAGCAGGTGCACGCTGTGCCCGGAGTGCAGGACGCCGGTGCGGCCGCGCATCTCCGTCCACCGCCGCGTGGCCTCCTCGGGCGTGTAGGGCTTGCCGTACACGCGGCCGTCGAGGGCGAACATCGAGTCGCCGCCGATGACGAGCCCCTCGAAGCCCGGCTCCTCGCGGCGCAGCCGGGCGACGACGTCGGCGGCCTTCGCCCTGCCCAGGAGCAGGACCAGCTCGGCCGGCGCGAGGGGCGCGCCGCGCCGCTCCTCCTCGGCCCGTGCCACCGCCTCCTCGTCCACGTCCGGCGCGAGGGTGAGCGGCTCGATCCCGCTCTGCCGGAGGAGGGCGAGACGGGCCGGAGAGGTGGAGGCGAGGCAGACGCGCATGCGTCCACGCTAGCGCCGTGGGATCATCGGGAGGTGAACACCCCCGGCGCCCTGCTC
>Ga0164243_10006573_pt1 | contig 17571 bp, 10 predicted proteins | sample OricompcompostOP_FD_108781 | JGI IMG/M metagenome (GOLD analysis project Ga0164243, IMG submission 108781) | Organic Plus compost microbial communities from Emeryville, California, USA - Original compost - Organic plus compost (OP) | ecosystem: Engineered > Solid waste > Mixed feedstock >... | reverse complement strand
GAGGCGTCGCGGCCCGACTCGCTCGCGGACAACACGCTCGAGACGCACGTGTGCGCGGCCTCGGGCCGCGTGCCGTGGACCAACGTCACGTACCCGCAGGCCGAGGCCGCGTGCGCGTCGATCGGTGCGCGGTTGTGCACCGAGGCGGAGTGGCAGCAGATGTGCACGCCCCTCCCCACGTATCCGGTCAGCGGCCCGGCCACGACCTCGACGACCGACTTCGTGTTCATCGAGGCGGAGGACGCGTTCGCGAACACGACGATCGGCGGACCGACGCGCGCGTGGACGAAGATCACCCCGCCCGACGAGAACGGCATCACCGCGATGCAGGTCCCCGATCTCGGGTTCTCTGTCCAGAGCGCGGCGAACGCGCTGAGCCAGTCGTCACGGCTCGAGTTCCGGCTGAACCTGCAGGGCTCGACGCAGTACCGCGTGTGGCTGCGCGCCAAGGCCGCGAGCTCGACCCGCGTCCATACCCCGCCGACCGCGTCGTTGTCTGCGGTGTCGCACGCCGGGACCGAGGTCGGCGACCTCGTGATCGTGACGACGTGGTCGACGTCGACGAACGGGATCCCGAACCACACGCTCCAGTCCGGGTTCACGCAGATCCTCAGCCACAGCCACAACGACGGCAACAACGACGGCCGGCTGTCGGTCGCGTACAAGATCGTCACCGCCGCCGGGGCGCAGAGCTACCAGGCGTACACGGTCTCGGGCGGCTCCAACGTCGCCAGCTTCACGGGCCTCGCGGTGTTCCGCGCGGGGACGATCAACGCCGCGAACATCGTCTCGGCGAGCACCTCGAGCACGAACAACAACGCGCCCAACCCGCCCAGCGCCGGTAACGTGTCCTCGCGCTCGGTCGTCCTCGCGATCGGCGCGTGGCACGAGACGCCCGCCACCACGATCAACGTCGGGCCTCCGTCGTCGTACACCGAGCTGTGGGAGCTCAGCGGCTCTCACCAGGGAGAGCTCAGCATGGCGCAGCGGGTGCTCGCCTCCGGCAGCGCCGATCCCGGCTCGTTCTCCGACAACGTCACGCCGAACGGCGCCGCGAGCGCGACGCTCGTGCTGCCGCTCAGCGCGAGCGACTCCGTGTGGACCGGGCTCGCCGCGGGTACGAATGCGGGCCCGGCGAACGCGGGGGACGTGACCGTCCCGGCGAGCAACCAGTGGCGGTGGATCGTCAGCCCCGCGCTGACGAGCGGCGCCGCAGGGATCCACACGTTCAGCCTCTACACGCGCGAGGACGGCTTGATGATCGACAAGATCGCGATCAGCCGACAGTCGTCGGTCTCGCCGACCTTCGACAACTCGTGGGCGTACGAGACCAACCCGCGCACGGCGCAGCCGCAGACCTGCAACGGCGACGAGTACGACACCGATCCGGCGCTCGCGGGCGACCAGGACGGCATCCTCCCGACGGGCTCGCTCGCGAGCTGCCACGCGAACAAGGGCCCCGAGGACGCCTACGACATGAGCGGCAACGTCAAGGAGTGGACCGCGGCGCGCGCCGCCGGGCAGAACCCGATTCGTGGCGGCGCGTCGAACAACCTCGTCACGGGCCTGACCTGCGACCTGAACTTCACGCTCGCCGACGACTCGTTCTTCTTCCCGAACGTCGGGTTCCGCTGCTGTCGGTGACGCGCGAGCGCCGCGCGTGGGAGGGCGCGGCGAGCGCGGTACCCGGATGACGTCGGGTCGCGAGGGGAGCTCGGAGCCGAGGTCGGGGACGTGGCACGGACCGGTGCGGGCTCGTGCCGGGTGGGATACACACCCGGCGTGGACCCCGGCCACGAACGCTGTCCCCGCTGCCTCTTGCAGCAGCGGGTCTGTCTGTGTGCGGACATCCCGACGATCGAGACCCGCACGCAGGTCGTGATCGTGCGGCACCACCTCGAGCGCCACCGCTCGTCGAACTCGGGGCGGCTCGCGCACCTGGCGCTGGCGTCGAGCGTGCTCGTCGACCACGGCGGCGCAGGGGGGCCGGCGAGGCTGCCGCCCCTCGACGGCGCGTGGCTCGTGTACCCGATCGGCGAGCCGAGGCATGTCCCGCCGGTGCCGCCGCCCCGCCAGCTGATCGTGCTCGACGCGACCTGGTCCCAGGCGCGCCGCATGTTCCGCAAGCTCGACGCCCTGCGCGGGCTGCCGATCCTGCACCTGCCCCCGGCGCCGATGCCCGCGGCGCGGCTCCGCGAGTCGCCGGGGCCGGGCCAGGTGTCCACGATCGAGGCGATCGCGCGGGCCTTGCGCCTGCTCGAGGGCGAGCCCCCGGCGGCGGCGCTCGAGGCGCTGTTCGCGCTGGCGGTGGCGCGAGCCGCCGCAACGGGCCGGAACCTCCCCGCCGCCGGACCGCGGCCGGAGCCGGGAGACGGCGGTTCGAGCCCCGGCTGATTGCGATCGTCCGGCGGTTTCTACTACGCTGGATCTCCGTGGGTGCGTCGCGTCAAGCTCGCGCCGGGATTCCCCTCTCGGTCAAGCTGGTCCTCGCGACCTCGTTCGTCGTGGCGGCGGCCGTCGGCGGCGCGACCTGGTTCGCGCAACGCTCGATGACCGATCTCGCCGAGATGCAGCTCGAGCACCGGCGGACCCAGGGAGAGCAGGCGATCGTCCGCGAGTCCGAGCTGGTGGTGCAGGCGGTCGCGACCGCCGTGGCGATCCCGCTCGGCAACAGCCAGTACTCCGAGATCGTGCCGCTGCTCGAGGCGGCGATCCAGGAGGACGAGGCGCGCGGCGACGACCGCATCCGCTGGCTCGTGGTGACCGATACGAGCGGCGCCGTGGTCGGTCGGACCGCGGCCGCGCCGCCCCAGGACAAGCTCGCCGAGCTCGAGCGCCGGCTCGGCGAGGCCCCGAAGGCCGGCGCGAACGACAAGGCGAACGGCAAGGTCGTCCACGCGCAGGCCGGCGAGCCCACGGAGTGGGTCTACGGCGCCCCGGTCGCGCTCGGGACGAACGAGCTCGGTGCGCTGCGGATCGGCGTGTCGACCGCGGGGCTCGCGAAGGAGCTGCAGGCGTCGCTCGCGGCCGCGGAGGCGCGCTCGGCGGACACCCGCAACCGCATGCTGCTGGTGTCGCTCGTGGTGCTCGCGATCGGCGTCGTGCTCGCGGCGCTGCAGGGCGTGCGGCTCGCCCAGCCGATCAAGGCGCTGACGTTCCAGGCCGGTCGCATCGCGGCCGGTGATCTGCGCGGGCGCGTCGCCGAGACGCGGAGCGACGAGCTCGGCGTGCTCGCGCGGACGTTCAACACGATGGCCGACGAGATCCGGGCCCTGCTCGTCGAGCAGGCGGCTAAGGCGTCGCTCGAGAAGGAGATGGATCTCGCGCGCCAGGTGCAGCAGGCGATGCTGCCGCCCGACACGCTCGACCAGCACGGCTTCCTCAAGGTCGTCGGCTACTGCATGCCGGCGTCGAGCTGCGGCGGTGACTGGTGGACGTACCGCAAGCTGTCGAACGGCCGCATGCTGCTCGTGCTCGGCGACGCCACGGGCCACGGCATCCACTCCGCGATGATCGCGGCCACGGCGCGCGGCGCGGTGGAGGCGCTGTCGGGCATCGACGAGCGGCTGCTCACCCCCGAGCAGGTGCTGCGCGCGATCGACTCCGCGATCCGCCAGGTCGGCGATCACAACGTGCTGATGACGGCGTTCGCCGCGGTGTTCGACTCGGCGACCGGGTTCCTCCACTACGCGAACGCGGGGCAGAACTTCCCGTACGTGATGAAGCTCGGCGCCACGCGCGTGCTCGAGGACGCGAGCATCATCGCCGCGAGCGGCAACCCGCTCGGTGACCGCAACATCCAGGTCGAGATCCGGCGCGGCTCGCTCCAGCTCCGCCCCGGTGATCTGTTCGTGTGCTTCACCGACGGGGTCGTGGAGCGGGCCAACCCGGCGGGCAAGCTGTTCGGCGATCGCCGGCTGCGCAACACGCTCACCGGCCAGCCGCTGCCCGATGGCCCGTCGTTGCTCCGGCTCCGCGACCGGCTCGTGCAGACGCTCGAGCACTACGCCGAGGGCGCGGACGCCGAGGACGACATCACCTTCGTGCTCTGCCAGTTCGATCCGCCGGCGGATCGTGCGTCGGGTCGTCCACCGATCGCGGGCCGCGGAGCTGCATGACCGTCGCTCCTCGCCGCGCCCTCGCCGCCACGCTCGTGCTCGCGCTCACCGCGACGCCGATCGCCGCGCAGCCCGCGAGCGATCCCGCGATCGCTCCTGCGATCGATCCCGCACCGGCGGTCGACGTCGCCGATCTGCCGCCCCTGCCCCCGGCGACCGACGATCTGTCGAGCTCGGCGACCGTGCTCGCGGCCGCGGAGGCCGAGGAGGACGTCGTGGTCGGCGCCGCGAAGCGCGAGCAGAGCCTCGGCAACGTGGCCTCGGCGGTCACCGTCATCAGCGCGGATCGGATCCGGCGGTTCGGGTATCGCACCGTCGGCGAGGCGGTCGCGGGCGTCGCGGGCGCGTACCTCGTCGACAACCGGCTCTCGTACTCGATCGGCATCCGCGGCCTCCAGATCCCCGGCGACTTCAACAGCCGCCTGCTCGTGCTGATCGACGGCGCGAGCGTGAACGAGGCGTGGGGCGCGTTCGCGGGGCTCGGCTTCGACGCGCTGGTCGGCATCGACGACATCGCCCGGATCGAGGTGATCCGTGGCCCGGTGTCGTCGGTGTACGGCACCAACGCGTTCTTCGGCATCATCAACATCGTCACGCGCGGCGCCTCGGAGCTGCCGCGCGCGTACGCCCGGGCGAGCTATCACCAGATCGCCGGGCCGATCACGAGCGCGGGCTTCGCCGTCGGCGGCGTCCACGAGCAGCTCCGCGGCTCGGTCCAGTTCGCGAACCGCGTCGGCGAGACGTTGACGCTCGCGATCCCCGATGGCGAGCGGCTCGCGGCCGACGGCGCGCGCTCGTTCAGCGCCGGTCTCGTCGGAGCGTACGGCGGCAGCTTCCTCCAGCTCCGCGCGGTCCGATCGCGTCGCCAGTCGCCGTTCGCCCCGTACGACGTCAACCCGCTGTTCGATCCGTACGAGCTGATGAACACGCAGGTGCTCGCCGAGGGTGGACACACGCGCGAGCTGTCCGAGCGGCTCACCGTCGCCGGGCGCGCGTACGCGAACCTCTACGACTACAGCGACACGTCGCCGGCCTACGAGCCGGTGCTCGTCTCCCCGCTCGACACCACGGGCTCGGCGCGGACGTTCGGCGCCGAGCTGCGCGGCCGCGCGCAGATCGTGGAGACGGTGGGCGTCACCGCCGGCTTCGAGGCGAGCTACAACCGCACGCGCAGCACCGCGTACTACCTGGGAGCTCCGGCCGAGGACACGATCGAGGTGCCGGTGAACTTCCTGCTCGCGGGCGCGTACGCCGAGGCCGAGGCGCAGCCCGCGCCGTGGCTCGGGTTCACCGGCGGCGTGCGATTCGACCGCTACGACGAGCTCGTCTCGCCGTCACCGCAGGCGCGGTCGCGGCTGTCGCCGCGCGCGGCGCTGTTCCTCGCCAAGCCGCAGGCGTACGGCCTCAAGCTCCTCTACGCGGAGGGCTTCCGCAACCCGAGCGCGTTCGAGGGCAAGTTCGACGACGGCGAGGACTTCAAGGCCAACCCGATGATCGACGCCGAGACGATCCGCAGCGTCGAGGCGGTGCTGTGGGCGAAGCCGCGCGCCGGGCTCTCGACGCGGCTGTCGGGCTGGTACTGGGACGCGCGCGACCTCGTCGAGCAGGCTCCCGCGCCGCCGCCCGACGAGACGCTGCTCCAGTTCCAGAACATCGCGCGCTACGTGTCGGCCGGCGTCGAGGCCGAGGCGTCCTACCGCTCGGTCAGCGGCTGGTATGCGTTCGGCGGCCTCGCGTACGCGCGCGTCGGCACCGAGGACGCGATGGGCGACCTCGTGTACGGCACCGTCGCGAACGCGCCGGCGATCACGGCGAGCGGCGGGGTCTCGACGCCGAAGCTGTTCGGCTACGCCCACCTGTCGACCGAGGTCAACGTGATCGGTCCGCGCCCGACGCGCCCCGACGCGAGCGGCGCGCCGTCGCCCGACTCGCCGGCGTGGGCGGGCTGGAACTGGACGGTGTACGTCCCCGACCTGCGCGGCTTCGATCTCACGCTCGGGGTGCGGAACCTCCTCGGCACGCGCGATCTGCTTCCAGCGCCCGGCGACTACGATCGCACGCAGCCCGACGTCCTCACCGTGCCTCGCGTTCCCGGCGAGGGGAGGGAGCTGTATGTCAAGCTCGGCTACGCGTACTAGGGGGCTCCTGCTCGCCGCGCTGGTCGCGCTGGCGCCGATGGTCGCAGCGGAGGTGGCGAGCGCGCAGCGATCGACGCAGAGCGAGGACGAGAGCGCCGCGCTCGTCGCGGAGGGGCGCGACGCGCTCAAGGCCGGCGAGCTCGACCGGGCCGCGCGCGCGCTCGATCAGGCGATCGCGCTCAACCCGCGGCGCGTCGAAGCGTACGTGCTGCGCTCCGCGGTGCACGCGGCCCGCAAGGAGTACCAGCAGGGCATCGCGCTGATGCGGCGCGCACAGGCGCTGGCGCCGGCCGACGAAGAGGTGCTGACCGCGCTCGGCTCGCAGCTCGTCCTGTCCGGCGACACCGACGCGGGTATCCCGATCCTCATCGGCGTCGCCCGCAAGAACGCGGCGCGCTACGACGCCCAGCTCCTCCTCGGGCATCACTTCCACGCGACCGGGAAGTGGCCCGACGCGATCACCGCGTTCGAGGCGTACTTCGCGCACCGTCCCGCGGCGCTGGCGAAGGAGGACGCGCGTCACCGCATCGATCTCGCGGACGCGTACCTGCGCTACCGCCAGCCGCAGAAGGCGCTCGAGCTGTTCCGCCAGGCCGAGGAGGACCGCGCGACCGATCTGCGCGCGCGGATCGGCGTCGCGTGGGCGACCGCGGCCGTCGACTGCCGCAAGGCGCGGCCTCTGCTCCGCGAGCTCGAGCCGGTCGCCGTCGTGCACCACGAGGTCTGGCTCGTCGACGGGCTGTGCGCGCTCGCGCTCGGCGATGCGAGCGAGGCGCTCGCGCTCGGGCGCAAGTACCTCGCGAAGTCGCCGCGGGCGAGCGCCGCCGGTCACGCACTCGTCGCGGAGGCGCACGCCTCGCGGGGCAACCTCGCCGAGGCGCGCAAGGAGCTCGCCACGGCGCGCTCGCTCGAGCCGACGCGTCGGCGCTGGACGGTGCGCTACGCCCACGTGGTGCGCCGCGCCGGCAAGCCCGCGGAGGCGCTGAGCGTGCTCGAGGAGCTCGGACCTCCGGCGACGCCGGGCATCGATCCGGACTGGTGGGCGGAGCTCGGCGAGGCGCTGCTCGCGACCGGAGATGCCGGCACCGCGGCGGCGCGGCTCGCGCCGATCGTGCCCGAGCTCCCCGGCGACGCGGCGATCCGCACCGTCACCGGCGCCGCGCTGCTCGCGGCGGATCAGGCCGAGGCGGCGATCGAGCCGCTCGAGCAGGCCGAGGCGATCGTCTCGGCCCCGCGCTCGCGCAAGCTGCTCGTCGACGCGCTCGTCACCGTGGCCGCCGCCCGGCTCCGCGTCGGCGAGGCGGCGCAGGCCGAGAAGCTGCTGGTGCGCGCGGACCAGATCGACGGGACGCCGCTGGTCTGGCGCAACCTCGGCATCGCGCGGCTCGCGCTCGAGCGTCCTGCCGACGCCGTCGCCGTGCTCGACCGCTCCGCGAAGGCGGAGCCGACCGGCATCCACCTGATGCTCGCGGCCCGCGCGCACGCGCTCGCCGGAGACGTCGCCGCGGCGCGCCCGCTGTACGAGCGCGCGCTCGCGGTCGAGAAGGAGAACGACGTCGAGATCGCGCTCGACTGGGCGGCCTCCGAGGTCAGCGGCGGCGATCCCGCGCTCGCGGTCGCCGCGCTCGAGAAGACCGCCGGCGCCGCGAAGGCGAGCCCGCTCGCGGCGCGTCACAAGCGCGCGCTCGCGACGGCACGCCACGCCGCAGGGCTCGCGGCGCTGCGCGCGGGGCAGGGGGCGCGCGCCGTCGACTTCTTGCGCGCGTCGGCGGCCACCGCCCCGGAGCTCGAGACCCGGTGCGATCTCGCGCTCGCGGCGGTCGTGGCCGGCGAGACGGGCGCGGCGCTGTCGGCGCTCAAGGCGGTGAGCGGCCAGAAGTGCCCGTTCCCCGCACCGGCCGATACGCAGGCGGCGCCGATCCTGATCGCGTTCACCGAGGGGCGCACGGCGCGACGCGCGGGCAAGTCGCTCGATCGGTTGACCTCGATGTCGGGTCGGTCGAGCGGCCCCGCGGCCGTGCTCCTCAACACGGCGATCCGCGTCGTCGCGCTCGAGGCCGCCGAGTACGCGTATCGCAACGGCCAGCTCGCGCAGGCCCGCAAGTACCTGACGACCGCGCGCAAGGCGAACACGCGGGTCGGCGCCGACGAGCTCGCGCACAACCTCGCCGTGCTCGATCTCGCCGAGGGCAAGATCGACGCCGCGATCGCGGGCCTCGAGCGCGCCGCGGCCAAGCTCCCCGAGGCGCTCGTGAACCTCGGCATCGCGTACGAGCGCAAGGGCGACCCGGTGCGCGCGCTCGAGGCGTGGCGCCGGGCGCGCAAGGCGGGCGTCCGGTTCGCGCCGCTCGCGGACTGGATCGAGTCCAAGGAGCGGATCTACGGAGGTGCCCCGTGAACCGCGTCGTCCTCGCGCTGGTGTTCGTCGTCGGTCTCGTCGCTGGCCTCGTCGCGCGTGCGGCGCCCGCGGCCGCCGAGACCGTGCGCGTCGGCCTGTTCGCGCCGAGCGCGCCGTTCCCGACGACGGCGGCGCGCGTCGAGCTCGCCACGAAGCTCGGCGACCACCTCGGCAAGGCGCTCGGGGGCACCGGGACCGGTCGGAACTACGCGCGCGCCGGCGACTTCGCGGCGGGCGTGCGTCGCGGCGACGTGTCGATCGCGCTCGTCGACGCGCCCTACCTCGCGATCGCCGGAGGCAACTACACGGTGCTCGCGACCGCGGTGCGCGGCGGCGCGACGAGCCAGGCCTGGCAGCTCGTCGCGCGGGGCGCCACCCAGATCGGAGACCTGCGCGGCAAGCGCGTGCTCGTCCCGGTCGTCGGCGGTCGCGAGTCGGACTTCGTGCTCAACGTCCTGCTCGGTGGCGACCTCGCGAAGGGACACTTCGGAAAGATCGAGGCGGCGCCCGATACCGCGTCGGCGCTCGCCGCGCTCGGCCTCGGCAAGGCCGACGCCGCCGTCGTGCCGGCCGGGGTCCAGCTGCCCGGCGGCACGAGCGTCGTGTTGCGGCTGCCCTCGCTCTCCGGCCCGGTGCTCGTCGCCTACGGCCTGTCCGCCGCGCAGCGGCAGACGATCGTCCAGGCGCTCGCGAGCTTCTCGGGGGACGCGACGATCAGCGGCTTCCGCCCCACCGACGCCGACGCGGTGCGCGCGCTCGCCCGCCGGTTCAGCCCGCCGGTGAAGCGTGGCCCGCACGCGGTGCCTGCCGTGCGCCTCGTCGTCGGTGACCTCGTCGAGGGACGCACGTTCGAGATCGAGCGCACGCCGGTCACCGAGCTCGTGGCCGCGCCCGCGCGCTGACCTGCTCAGCTCCAGGCGAGGACGCAGGTGCCGAGGTTGTGGCAGGCGTGCGCGAACACGCCGGGCCACAGGCTGCCCGACCTGTGCCGCAGCCAGCACAGGTACAGACCGAACGGCAGGTGCGTCACGAGCGACGGCACCGAGAGGTGCAGCATCGCGAACGCGAACGAGGACACGAGGAACGTCTCGGGGACCGTGAAGCTGCGCCGCAGGCCAGCGTAGATCAGACCGCGAAACGCGAGCTCCTCCTCGAGCGGAGCCAGGATCACGACGAGTACGATCGGCCACAGCACGCTCCGGCCCGCGAAGTCGGCGAGCTCACCGGGGACGTGGATCCCGAACAGCCGATGGACGTAGTGGACGTAGAGCGCGACCAGCGCGACGATCGGCACGCTCGCGACGAGGATCAGCGCGTAGCCCTTCAGCGAGAAGCCCGGCCGGCGCGACGGCTCGACGATCAGGGCGCGATGGCGAAACGCGAACCCGAGCGTGATCACCGTGAACGAGACGGTGACGCCGACGACGACCGTGAACACGTCCTCGGTCAGCCGCGCGTAGATCATGCCCGCGGCGGAGGCCAGCAACGCCATCACGTAGTAGGTGATGACCATGCGGACCTCGCCGCCGCCGACGACGGGCACCGGCACGTGGACGCGCTTGCCACAACCGCCGCAGAACGCTGCGCCTGGCTTGCGCGGACGTCCGCAGTGCGGGCAGCTCTCGCCGAGCGCCTCGGTCATACGATGCCGGCGAGCTTGCGTGCGTCCGCGCCCGCCTTCAGGGCCCGGACGAGCGCCGCGATGAACAGCGCCTTCACGATGACGCCCTGACTGAGCGACTCGGGCTCGAGCACCGCGCTCACCACGATCACGGTCAAGAACAGGAGCAGCGCGATCAGCGCCGCCGTGTACGGGTTCTTCTTCGCCCAGAACCACAGGACGAAGTAGATGACCGCGAGCACGATGTTCACGACGAGCAGCAGCGTGACCATGCCGCGATCGTGGGCCAGCGCCTCCTCGAACGTCATCCCGACCTCCTGGAGCATGAGCTGATCACGCTCGGCGGGATCCATGTACGCCGTCGCGTCCTCCGCGAGCCGGATCTCCTTCTCGACGTCTCGCTTCTGGATCGCGTAGAAGACGAAGCCGCTGAGCAGCGTGATGATCGAGATCGCGAGCAGCCACTTGCGCGCCGTGCTGTGGGCCGGGGTCACGTCGAGCGACACGAGCGTCGGCGTCGGCGCCGGTGCGGTCGCTGCGGCCGGACCAGCGGCTAGATCCGGGGCCAGCGCCGTGGCCGGATCCGAGGCCGCGCTCGCGACCGGATCCGACACCGGATCCGTGGCCATCGGAGCGCCGCAGCTCGTGCAGAACCGTTCATCGGCGGCCATGGTGCTGCTGCACCTCGGGCACGTGGCACCATTCTCTGCGGCGTCGAGCTCCATTCGGAACATCTTAGGCGAACTGGGGTAGATTGCGGGCGTGAGCCACGCAGCGAACTACGTCGAGCATCTCGCGCACCTACAGAAGGGCTACGAGGCCGCGATGGCCACACACGGGTTCGACGCCGTCGTGCTGTGTAGTGGCGCGGCGACCGCGAAGAACCGCTTCGATGATCAGTACTGGCCGCTGTCGCCGACGCCGGCGTTCGCGCACTGGTGCCCGCTCGTCGAGGCGGACGCGTACGTCGTTGTGCGTCCGGGCCACACCCCGCGCCTCGTGCGGACCGTCGTCGACGACTTCTGGGAGACGCCGGCCGTTCCGGAGAGCGATCACTTCTGGGCCGGGTTCGAGGTCGTCGAGGTCGCCCCCGGCAAGGCCGGCGATGCGCTACCCGGTGGGCGCGTCGCGGTGATCACGCGCGATCCGGAGGCGGCGCCGCCGGGGACCGTGAACCCGCCCGCGCTGCTCGCCGCGCTCGATCTGCTCCGCACGCGGAAGACCTCCTACGAGATCGAGTGTCTCGCGGCGGCCTCGCGACGAGCGGCGGCCGGGCACCGGCGCGCTGCGGAGCGGTTCCTCGCGGGCACGCCGTCGGAGCTCGAGCTGCACCTCGCCTACCTCGAGGCCTCGGAGCAGGACGACGCCGCGACGCCGTACAAGAACATCGTCGCGCTCGGGGCGCACACCGCGGTCCTTCACTATGTCGCGTACGAGCGCGAGCGCGTCGCGGGGGACACGTCGTTCCTGATCGACGCCGGCGCGAGGTCCCTGGGGTACGCCAGCGATATCACGCGGACGTACGTGCGTGGCGAGGGTAGCGGCGCGAAGCGCTTCGGCGAGCTGCTCGCGCGGATGGAGATGCTGCAGCAGGAGATCTGCCGTCGCATCCAGCCGGGCCTGCCGTACGAGGACCTTCACGACGAGTCGCATCGCCTGCTCGCCGTCGTGCTGAGAGAGCTCGGCATCGGGCGAGGCAGCCTCGACGAGCTCGTCGATCGCGGCGTCACGCGCGCGCTGTTCCCGCACGGGCTCGGGCACTCGCTGGGGATCACGGTGCACGACTGCGGCATGAAGCCGCGTCCCCCGCGCCCGGAGAACCCGTTCCTGCGCAACACGAGCGTGATCGAGGTCGGTCAGGTGTTCACGATCGAGCCGGGCATCTACGTGATCGACGGCCTGCTCGGACCGCTCCAGCACGACGACCGACGCGGCCTCGTCGACTGGTCTGCCATCGACGAGCTGCGCCGGTTCGGAGGGATCCGGATCGAGGACAACGTCGTGGTCGAGGCGCATGGCATCCGCAACCTGACGCGCGAGGCGTTCGCCGCGTAGCGTTCGCGCCGCGTGTGGCGCGCCCCCCGGCCCCACAGTATGTTTGCGGCCGCATGCGGGGTTCTTCGCTTCTCGTTTCGGCTCTCGTAACGCTCGCTCTCGGCGCTGGTGCCTGCCAGCGCACCGAGGACACGCGTGCTGCCACCTCCACCGGTTCGGGCGCTGGCTCGGGCTCGGGGGCCGGCTCGGCCGCGGCCGCGCCGACGCGGAAGATGGCGCCTCAGGTCGAGCCGCCGGTCGACCTCGCGAACCCGCCGCCCGACGCGACGAAGACGGCGTCGGGGCTGATCTACAAGAAGCTGGTCACCGTCGAGGACGGCGAGCGCCCCGCGCGCAACGACACCGTGATGATCAACTACACGGGCTGGCGGCAGGCGACCGGCGAGACGTTCTTCAGCAGCCGCGATCGCGGGCAGCCGATGCCGCTGCCGCTCGCGAACACTGCGCCCGGGTTCACCGAGGCGATGCAGCTCCTCAAGAAGGGCGAGAAGGCGGTGCTGTGGTTGCCGCCGTCGATCGGCTACAAGGGCACGCCGCCGCCGGGCAGCACGCCCGAGACGCTCGTCTACGAGGTCGAGGTCGTCGACATCGTCGCCGCGCCGCCGATCCCGGAGGACGTCGGCAAGCCGCCGGCGACCGCGAAGAGCCTGCCGTCGGGGATCAAGTACGTCGTCGTCCACCAGGGCACGGGCAAGGACAAGCCGCGGTACTTCGACACGGTCACGTTCAACTACTCCGCCTGGGACGAGACCGGGCGCATGTTCGACAGCACGGAGCTGCGCAAGCGCCCGGCGACCGTGCCGCCGTTCCGGCAGACCCCGGCAATGGAGGAGATCCTCACGTCGTTGACCGCCGGCTCGCGCGCGCGGTTCTGGATCCCCTCGGAGAAGTTGCAGCAGGGCGGGCGCCCGGTGCCCGGCATGCCGGAGGGCCTCCTGACCTACGAGGTCGAGCTGATCACGATCGCGAAGAACACCGCGCCGTGGCCGGTGCCGCCCGACGTCGCCGCGCCCCCGGCGAACGCGCAGAAGACGGCGAAGGGCGTGTCGTACCGGGTGCTGCGCGCGAAGAAGGGCGGCGCGCAGCCGGCCGCGACGGATCGCGTGCGCGTGCACTACACGGGCTGGACCACCGACGGCCGGATGTTCGACTCCTCGGTCGTGCGCGGCGAGCCCGCCGAGTTCTCGCTGCAGGGCGTGATCGCGGGCTGGACCGACGGCATCCCGACGATGCACGTCGGCGAGCGGGTCCGCTTCTGGATCCCCGAGGAGCTCGCGTACAAGGGAGCGCCGGGCAAGCCGCAAGGCATGCTCGTGTTCGACGTCGAGCTGCTCGAGGTCCTGCCGCAGAAGGCGCAGCCCGCGCCCGGCGCGCAGGCCGATCTCCCGGCGCCGCCCGACGTCGCCGCGCCGCCGGCCGACGCGAAGAAGTCGCCGCGCGGTGTCTCGTACAAGATCCTGAAGGAGGTCCCGGGCGCGGCCCACCCCAAGCCCTCCGATACGGTCAAGGTCCACTACACGGGCTGGACCACCGACGGCAAGATGTTCGACAGCTCGCTGACGCGTGGCCAGCCGCTCGAGTTCTCGCTCGCGCGCGTGATCCCCGGCTGGACCGACGCGATCCCGATGGTCGGCGTCGGCGAGAAGGCGCGGCTGTGGATCCCCGAGGAGCTCGCGTACAAGGGCGGCGGCGGGCCGCAGGGCATGCTGGTGTTCGACGTCGAGCTGCTCGACATCAAGGCGCAGTGACGTCGGCGAGCGACGAGCGCGCGGTGCCCGAGGCGGTGGTCGCCGCGTGGGGCTGGGAGGGTGCAGAGCTCGCGCACCTCGCGGGCGGCCTCATCAACGCGACGTACGCGGTGCGGGTCGGCGACGCGCCGGTCGCCGTGCTGCAGCGCCTGCACCCGATCTTCGCGGCGCAGGTCAACCTCGATCTCGAGGCGGTGACGAGCCACCTCGCGGCACGCGGCATGGTCACGCCACGCCTCGTGCGCACGCGCGAGGGGCGAGCGTGGGTCGAGCACGACGGGCGCGTGTGGCGCGCGCTCACCTGGGTCGACGGCGAGAGCGTGCACCGCGTCCCGGCGCCGCGGTGGGCGGAGGAGGGCGGCGCGCTCGTCGGCAGGTTCCACCGCGCGGTCGCCGACCTGCAGCACGTGTACGCGTTCGCGCGCGCTGGCGTGCACGACACCGCGGCTCACCTCGCGCGCCTCGCGGAGCACGTGCGTGGCGACGCTCTCCCGACGGCGAGCGACGCCGAGCGCGCGCTCGAGATCGACGCCGCGCTCGAGCTCGGTCGCGAGATCCTCGACGCGGCGCGCGCGCTGCCGGCGCTGCCGGCCTGTCCGCGGCGGCATTGCCACGGCGATCTCAAGATCTCGAACCTCCTGTTCGCGCGCGATCCGGTGCGCGCCGTGTGCCTCGTCGACCTCGACACGCTCGGGCTCGGCACGATGGCGTTCGAGCTCGGCGACGCGATGCGCTCGTGGTGCAACCCGCACGGCGAGGACGCCGGCGAGGTCGCGTTCGAGCTGCCGATCTTCGCGGCCGCGATGCGCGGCTTCCGGGCGGTCGCCGACGATCTGCTGACGCGCGATGAGCGCACGTCGATCGTCGTCGGGCTCGAGACCGTGTGTGTCGAGCTCGCGGCGCGGTTCTGCGTCGACGTGTTCCGCGACGAGTACTTCGGCTGGGCTCCGGAGCGGTTCGCGTCGCGCCGGGCGCACAACCTCGTGCGCGCGCGCGGCCAGCTGGCGCTGGGGCTGTCGGTGCGCGCCCAGCGCGAGGACGCGCTCGCCGTCGTGCACGCCGCTCGGTGACTCCGCGGGCCTACTCCCGCCGCGCCGGCGCGTGAGGTCGACACGACTCGGAGGGGCCGGATCGGTCAGGGGGATCCAGCCGAAACGTTTCGACTTCACGCGTGGATGCGCTCTAATCCCCGAGATGCGCCTCCGTGGGCCGGCAGCCGTCGCCGGGTGTCTTCTCATCGCGACCGCCACCGCGCACGCGGTGATCCCTCGTCCCCCGACGCGGATCGCCGCCGAGCACCTCACCGCGCTACCCGCGGCCGGGGTCGCCAAGCCGCTGCGCTCGCACGTCGATCTCCGGTGGGGGGCGCGGCCGAGCGCCGCGTGGTCGAAGTTCACGGCCGCGGCCGGCGGGACGTGGCGCGCGGCCTACGATCGCGCGACCGGCGTGCCGAGCCGGATCTGGGGCAGCGGCATCCCGGCGCCGGGCGCGGTCGCGTCGCCGCAGATCGCCGAGCAGCTCGCGCGCCAGCTCCTCGTGGCGCACCTCGATCTGCTCGCCCCGGGGACCTCGGTCGCCGACTTCGAGCTGGCGTCGAACCACGAGGCCGGCGGCGTCCGCTCGGTCGGGTTCGTGCAGAAGCTCGGGGCGCGCCGGGTCGTCGGCGGTCAGGTCAGCTTCCGGTTCAAGCACGATCGGCTCGTCGTGATCGCGAGCGAGGCGCTGCCCGACGTCGCGGTCACGGTGCCGCGGGCCCGACTCGAGCGGTCCGCGCTCCGGGCGCGCGCGATGGCGTCGCTGCGTACCGAGCTCGCGCTGCCCGCGGCCCCGGTGACGGAGCCGGGTGACGAGGTCGTGCTGCCGCTCGTCGCCGAGGACGCGGTGCTCGGCTACCGGGTCGCGCGTCCGGTCACGATCGACGGCGGCGCGGACGGTCGCTACCTCGCCTACGCGGACGTCGCGACGGGCGAGATCCTCGCCGTGCAGCAGCTCAACACGTACGCGAGCGGCACGCTGCAGTACCGCGGCGTCGATCGTCACCCCGGGCGCGGGCGGATCGATCTCCCGGCGTCGCGCGCGCACGTCCTCGTCGGCGGCGCGCCGCAGACCACGCGCCCGGACGGCACACTCGAGTGGGGTGCGGACACGCAGCAGACGGTCACGACGACGGTCACCGGGGACCTCGTCAAGATCGTGAGCAAGCACGCCGTCGACGCGCCGGCGGCGACGGGCGAGCTGTCGATCGCGCCGGGTGGCAACGTGGTGTGGGACGCGAGCGCCGACGCGCTCGCCGACGCGCAGGTCAACGTGTTCGTCGCGACCAACGTCGTGAAGGACTACGTCGAGCGGCACCTCGATCCACACATGCCCAAGCTCGGCGAGCAGATGACGGCCAACGTCAACATCGGGCAGGAGTGCAACGCGTTCTTCGACGGGAACACGATCAACTTCTTCCAGTCGAGCATGCGGTGCCAGAACACCGGCCTCTTGCCCGACGTCGTCTATCACGAGTTCGGACACGCCCTGCACATCGCCGAGATCATCGAGGGAGTCGGCAAGTTCGACGGCGCGATGAGCGAAGGCGCCGCGGACTTCCTCGCTGCGAGCATCACCTCCGATCCCGGGATGGGGCGCGGCTTCTTCTACTCCGACCAGCCCCTGCGCCACATCGATCCCCAGGATCGCGAGCACCGGTGGCCGGAGGACGTGCGCGAGATCCACTACACGGGCCTGATCTACGCGGGCGCGCTGTGGGACCTGCGCAAGGACCTGATCGCCGCGTTCGGCGAGGAGGAAGCCGTCGCGATCGTGAACAAGCTCTACGTCGGCACGCTGCGCCGCTCGACGAACATCCCGACGAGCCTGATCGAGGCGCTGGTCGAGGACGACGACGACGGCGACCTCGCGAACGGCACGCCGCACGAGTGCTTCATCCGCAGCGCCTACGGTCGCCACGGGATCCGCACCGCGACGGGCGGGATCGTCGCGCCGGACGTGCTCGCCGACCGCGCGCTGTCGACCCTGGTCCGGATCGAGCTCGACGGCCTGTCGTCTCGCTGCGAGAGCGATCAGATCGAGAGCGTCACGCTCGCGTGGCGGCCCGACGAGGTCGCCGACGCGCCGATCGCCGGTGAGGTGGTCGCGACCGCCGCGAGCACGACCTCGTACTGGGCCCAGCTGCCGCTCGCGCTCGAGGGCAAGGTCCTCTACCGCGCGCGCGTGGAGTTCACCGACGGCTCGGTGTTCACGCTCGCCGACAACCTCGCGGATCCGTACTACCAGCTGTATCAGGGGCACACCGTCCCTCTGTACTGCACCGACTTCGAGGACGGCGATCCGTTCACGCAGGGCTGGACCACCGGCACAACGAACGAGCTGCCGTCGCCCTGGGAGTGGGGCCCGGCGGCGGTCGGCTCGACGGATCCGACGGCCGCGTTCTCCGGCGACCACCTGCTCGGTCAGAAGATCGGCGGCGAGTACAAGCCGGGCTATG